>WNGL01006425.1_pt1 | contig 13849 bp, 14 predicted proteins | sample 5400591 | NCBI WGS metagenome assembly WNGL01 (sample SAMN13153377, study PRJNA577476) | soil metagenome | isolation source: 80 cm soil or saprolite under Garry oak tree replicate 1 | place: USA:California | collected 2016-06-15
ACGCGATGGCGGTCATGGCCGCGAGCGTGAAGGGCATCACCGAGGCCGACCGGGCGCTGGCCATCGTGCCGATGTTCCACGCCAACGCGTGGGGCCTGCCGTACGCCGCGTTCCTGTCCGGCGCCACGCTGCAGATGCCGGGCCCGTTCCTGCAGCCGGAGCACCTGACCACGTTCATCGCCAGCGAGCGGACCACGGTCACCTCCGGGGTGCCGACGATCTGGAACGCCATCGCGAACTACGGAGACGAGCACGAGATCGACCTGTCCTCGCTGCGGATCGGCACCTCCGGCGGCTCCGCGATCCCCCGGGTGCTGCTCGAGCGGTTCGGCGAGAAGTACGGGCTGCGGATCATCCAGGGCTGGGGCATGACCGAGATGAGCCCGGTCGGCGGGCTGGCCATCCCGCCCGCCGGCCCCGGGGAAAACATCGAGGAGGGCAGCGCCGAGGACCTGGACTGGCGGACGCGGGCGGGCCGGGTCATCCACGGCGTCGAGATGCGGATCATCGGCAAGGACGGCGAGGAACTGCCCAGCGACGGCGTGAGTGCGGGCGAGATCGAGGTCCGCGGGCCGTGGGTCACCGGCTCCTACCACCACGACCCGGCGCCGGAGAAGTTCCGCGACGGCTGGTTGCGCACCGGCGACGTCGGCACGCTGGACGAGCGGGGCTTCTTCACCATCACCGACCGGATCAAGGACGTGATCAAGTCGGGCGGGGAGTGGATTTCCTCGGTGGACCTGGAGAACGAGCTGATGGCGCACCCGGCCGTGCAGGAGGCCGCGGTGATCGGGATCCCGGACAAGCGCTGGGGCGAGCGGCCGCTGGCCTGCGTGGTGCTGCGCGCCGGGGCCAAAGCCGACGCCGCGGAGCTGGCTCAGTTCCTCGGCGCCAAGGTCGCGCGCTGGCAGGTGCCGGAGAACTGGACCTTCGTGCCCGAGATCCCGAAGACCGCCGTCGGCAAGTTCGACAAGAAGGTGCTCCGCGCCCGGCACGCCGCGGGCGAGCTGGCGGTCGAGCGGCTGGAGGGGTAACCGGGTAAAGCCGTCCGCGCCGACCCTGCCCTCGAAGGCACTGACCTCGGCCGTCTGCTTTTCCGCCTGCAGCGGGCGCGGCTGGCCGTCCAGGTCGAGCACGGTGCTGGCCTCGGTGTACCAGGACGGGACCACCGGGTGCCCCCAGAAGTCCCGCCGCCGCGGGTCGCGCACCGACCAGCGCAGCACCGGGTGGCCGGGGTCGCCGGTGTAGTAGTCGCTGGTGTAGATCTCCACCCGGTGCCCGTCCGGGTCGCGCAGGTACACGTAGAAGGCGTTGGACACGCCGTGCCGGCCGGGCCCGCGCTCGATCCGGGACTCCTGCCGCAGCGAGCCGAGTATGTCGCAGATCCGCAGCACCTGGTGCGACTCGTGGGCGAAGAACCCCAGGTGGTGCACCCGCGGCCCCGCTCCCCCTGTGAACGCCACGTCGTGCACGGTCTGCTTGCGGAACATCCAGGCGGCGTACAGGGTCTGCTCGTCCTCGATCGTCTCGGACAGGCCGAAGCCCAGCGAGGCGTAGTACTCGTAGGCCGCGCGCACGTCGGGCACCACGATGTTGAAGTGGTCGAGCCGGGCGACCTCGGCCCCGCGCCGCAGGTCGTAGCGCTGCTGCAGGCGTTCGACGTGGTCGGCGGCGAAGAAGAACTCGACGGTGAAGCCGAGCGGGTCCTGCGCCCGGACCGCCTCCCCCACGCCCGGCGTTACCCCGGCCGGCACCCGGGCCGTGCGCGAGCCGAGGGCCGCGTAGAACGCCTCGGCCCGGTCCAGGTCGACGGCGGTCCGCACCCGGTAGGCGAGCCGGGCCGCGGCCGGCTGCCCGCCCGGCCGCAGGATCAGGTTGTGGTGCGTGAGCTCGTCGTAGCCGCGCAGGTAGAGGGCGGTGCCGGTGTCCGAGCTGACCACGAAGCCGAGCAGGTCCACGTAGAACGCGCGGGCCGCGTCGAGGTCGGTGACGACGAGCTCGGCGTAGGCGGCCCGCACGACGTCGGGCGGCGGGGGGAGCTCCATGGTCACGCTCCGAACCGGGGCACTCCGGTGTCCCCGAGCGGGATGTGGACGATACGCGACTCAGTGTAAAAGTCCAGGCTGTGCGGGCCGCCTTCGCGGCCGAAGCCGCTCGCCTTGACGCCGCCGAACGGGGTGCGCAGGTCTCGCACGTTGTGCGAGTTGATCCACGTCATGCCCGACTCGACCGCGCGCGCGACCCGGTGCGCCCGGGCCAGGTCCCTGGTCCAGACGTAGGCGGCCAGCCCGTAGGAGGTCGCGTTGGCGAGCCGGATCGCCTCGGCCTCGTCCGCGAACGGGGTGACGCACACCACCGGCCCGAAGATCTCCTCGCGGAAGATCCGCATCGACTCCTCGACGTCGGCGAACACCGTCGCGGCCAGGTAGTTTCCTCCGGCCAGGTGGGCCGGGCGGGCGCCGCCGGCCACCAGCCGCGCGCCTTCGTCCTGCCCGGCGCGCACGTACCCGAGCACGCGCGCGTAGTGCTCGGGGTGCACCAGCGCGCCGAGCTCGGTGCGCGGGTCGGCGGGGTCGCCCACCCGGATGTGTTCGGCTCGGGTGGCGAGGCGGGTGACCAGGGCGTGGTAGACGGCCCGTTCGGCCAAAATCCTGGAGCCGGCCGTACACCGCTCGCCGTTCAGGGAGAAGACGCCGAACAGCGCGCTGTCGGTCGCCTGGTCCAGGTCGGCGTCGGCGAACACGACGCACGGCGACTTGCCGCCCAGTTCCATGGACAGGCCCTTGAGGTGTGGCGCGGCCGCCGCCATGACCGTCTGCCCGGTCGTGGTCTCGCCGGTGAACGAGATGCGGGGCACGCCCGGGTGCGCGACCAGCGCCGCGCCCGCCGCCTCGCCGATGCCGTGGACCAGGTTGAACACCCCGTCGGGCAGGCCGGCCTCGGTCATGATCGCCGGCAGCAGGCTGGCCGACAGCGGCGTCCACTCGGCCGGCTTGAGCACCACGGTGCAGCCGGACGCCAGCGCGGGCGCGAGCTTCCAGGTCTCCAGCATGAACGGCGTGTTCCACGGGGTGATCAGGCCGGCTACCCCGGCGGGCTTGCGGATCACGTAGCCGAACTGGCCCGGGGAGGAGAACGCGTCCTCGTGCAGGGTCACCGTCATGTCGGCGAAGAAGCGGAAGTTCTCCGCCGCCCGGGCCGCCTGGCCGCGGGCCTGGGTGACCGGGAGCCCGGTGTCGAACGTCTCGAGCTCGGCGATCCGCGCGGCCCGGCCCTCGATGGCGTCCGCGATCTTGTTCAGGACGCGCGCTCTGGCGCGGGCGGGGAGGCCAGGCCAGGGGCCGTCGGTGAACGCCTTGGCGGCCGCCGTGACGGCGCGGTCGATGTCTTTGGGGCCGCCGGCCGCGACCGTGGCGTAGGGCCGGTTGGTCACCGGGTCGGCCACCTCGAACGTGGCGCTGTCTGTGCTGGCGACGTGGGCGCCGCCAATGAAGTGCTCGAGGCGGGCGGGGAGCCCGGGCGGCGGGGTCACCCGGCCTCACCCGCATCATCAGCATCAGGTGCGTCGTGGCCAAGCTCGTGCTCACCGGCACGATGTGACAGCGTGCCGGTTATAACCGGCTCAATGTCACATTGAGCCGGTTGGGGTGGGGGCGCGGGAGGTGGCTGCTGGGCGAGCCAGGCTTGGTAGGCGGGACGGGTGCGGTCGGTGAGGGGGTAGAGGCCGTCGATGCTGTCGCCCTGGGCGACGCGGGCGGCGATGTACTCTTCCTGGCGTTCCTGCTCCCTGGCGTCGGCCAGCACCTCGGCGGCGAGGGCGGGCGGGAGCACGACCACGCCGTCGGCGTCGCCGACGACGATGTCGCCGGGCTGGATGGTCACGCCGGCGCAGGCCACCGCGACGTCGCTCTCCCAGGGGACGTGCCGGCGGCCCAGGACGGCCGGGTGGACGGCGGCGTGGTAGGCGGGGATCTCCAGCCGGGCCAGCGCGGTGCTGTCCCTGATCGCGCCGTCGGTGACGATGCCGGCCGCGCCGAGGACCTGGGCGCGCAGCCCGAGGATGTCGCCGATGGTGCCCGCGGTGGGGTCGCCGCGGGCCTCGATGACCAGCACCTCGCCGGGCCGGATGGCCTCGACGGCGCGTTTTTGCGCGTTCATGCCCGTGTACTTATCGAGCAGGTCCTCGCGCAGCGGCAGGTAGCGCACGGTCCTGGCGTACCCGGCCATCCTGGCCTCCGGGCGGGTGGAGCGCAGGCCGTCCAGGGTGAGGCCGTTCAGGCCACGCTTGCGCAGCAGCGAGGCCAGGGTGGCGGTGGAGACCTGGCGGAGGCCGGCCAGGACGTCGGGCTGGGTGGTGTCCGGCGCGCCCCGGGCGCCGTAGGCAGCGTCCCGCTCGGCGTCGGTGACGGCGGGCATGGCACCGAACGGGCCGAGGGAATACGCCGCCTCGACGACCGGGCTGCGCAGCGGGCCTGACGTCAGCTCCCCCGCGGTGACCTCGACCTCCACCACGTCGCCGGGGGTCACCACGGTCGAGCCGGCCGGCGTGCCGGTCAGGATGACGTCGCCGGGCTCCAGCGTGACCAGCCGGGACAGGTCCGCGACGATCTCGCCGAAGCCGAACAGCATGTCCCCGGCCGGCCAGGCGTCCTGGGCCAGGGCGCCGTTGACCCAGGTGCGCAGGCGGACCGTGGCCAGGTCGACCGCGCGGGCGTCGATCAGCCGGGGGCCGAGCGGGGTGAAGCCGTCGATGCCCTTGGACCGCACGTTCGAGCCGCGGTCGGCGTAGCGCAGGTCGTAGACGCCGAAGTCGTTCGCGGCGGTGATCCAGGCCACGTGGTCCCAGCCGTCCGCCCGGCTGACCCGGCGGGCGCGGCGCCCGATGACCAGCGCCACCTCGCCCTCGAAGGCCAGCAGTTCGCAGCCGGGCGGGCGGGCCACCTCCTCACCGCTGTCGGCGAGCGAGGAGGAGGGCTTGAGGAAGTAGGACGGCCAGGCCGGCGTCGTGCCGCGTTCGGCCGCACGGCTGCGGTAGCTGACGTGCACCGCGACGACCTTGCCGGGGACGCGCTCCAGGGCAGTCATGACGCGGAAATCATATATGAATGCGGGGGCCGGCGGACAGGCCCGAGCGGGGGTCGCGCTAGAGTCGCGCCATGCGATTTGCCACTATCAGGACTGATCAGGGGACGACTGCGGCTCGGCTGGACGGGGACGTGCTGATACCGCTGGACGTGGCGGACGTCGGCGAGATGCTCGCCGGAGAAGGCGCGCGGGAGCGGGCGGGAGGGCGGCCCGTGCCCGCCGCCGAGGCGGACTTCGCGCCGGTGGTCACGCGGCCCGGCAAGGTGATCTGCGTGGGGCTGAACTACCGGTCGCACATCCTGGAGACCGGGCGGGACCTGCCCGAGTACCCGACGCTGTTCGCCAAGTTCGCCGAGACCCTGATGGGCCCGCGGGACGACCTGGTGCTGCCGTCGGTGAGCGAGCGGGTCGACTGGGAGGTCGAACTCGGCGTCGTCATCGGGCGGCCGGTGTACCGGGCCACGCCGCAGGAGGCGTCGGCGGCCATCGCCGGGTACACGGTGACCAACGACGTGTCGATGCGGGACTGGCAGCGGCGCACGCTGCAGTGGCTGGCCGGCAAGATGTTCCAGCACTCCACCCCGGTCGGGCCTTATCTGGTCACGCCGGACGAGGTCGGGGACGCGGCCGACCTCGAGGTGCGGTGCGAGGTGGACGGCACCGTGATGCAGCAGTCGCGCACGTCGGACCTGCTGTTCGGCCCGGCGCAGGTCGTCTCCTACGCCAGCCAGGCGATCACCTTGCGGCCCGGCGACCTGATCCTCACCGGGACCTGCGGCGGGGTGGGCGACGCCAGGAAGCCGCCGGTCTACCTGCAGCCGGGCAACGTGCTGCGCACCTGGATCGAGGGCCTGGGCGAGTGCCTGAACCACTGCGTCCCGGACAAGACAGGGTAGTGAACAAGCAGGAGCGGACCTACGAGATCCTGCGGGACCGTATTCACACCGGGGTCTACGCTCCGAACGCCCGGCTCAACATCGACGCGCTCGCGCGTGAGCTGGGGGTGAGCCCGATCCCGGTGCGCGAGGCGCTGCGCCGGCTGGAGGCGCAGGGCTGGGTCCAGTTCAAGCCCAACGCCGGCGCCATCGTCTCGCCGGTGGACGCCACCTCGTGGGAGCAGGCCATGGTGGCGCTGGCCGTGCTGGAGGGCGCCGCCACCGCCGAGGCTCAGCGCCACCTGCGCGCCTCCGACTTCACCCGGCTGCGCAGGCTCGCCGCGGACATGCAGGGCGAACAGGACCCGGTGCGGTTCGGCCGGCTGAACCGGCGGCTGCACGAGGTGATCGTGACCCGGTGCGGCAACGCCTGGCTGCTCGGCCTGCTGCGGCAGACGCACGACCGGCTAGACCTGGTGCGCTCCACCATGTTCGCCTACCTGCCCGAGCGCGCCGCCGAGGCGGCACGCGAGCACGCCCGCCTGATCGAACTGCTGGAGGGCGGGGACCCGGCCGAGCTCGAGCGCTACGCGCGCTGGCACAAGCTGCAGACGGTCGAGGCCTACCGGGCGCGCAGGGACTGACCGGGGCCGTCACCACGCGCGTTCGGGATCATCGGGGTCAGCCGCCGGAGACCGGCACGTCGTGCCAGAGGCCGCCGTTCAGGTTGACGTTGTTCCCGCCGTCCTGGCCGGGCGCGTGGTCGCCGATGTAGGTGTACAGCGGGTGCCCGTCGTAGGTGGCCTGGGTGCCGCCGCCGGTCCGCGTGATCGTGCCGATCGTCCCGGTGACGCCGGGCCCGGCGGTCGCGTGCCCGGCCACCGGCGGCCAGTAGGAGGCACAGTCCCCGTAGCAGACCGACTTGCCCGGCTTGTCCGGGGCGAACCAGTACAGCGTCAGGCCCCGGGCGTTGGTCAGCAGGTTGACGCCGCCGATCTGCCTGGCCTTGAGCATGTTGGCGCTGCCGCTGTTGCTGCCGCTCGCGGCCGGCTGCGTCCTCGGCGTGGACACCGCCGCTATGAGCAGGGCGAGCGCCACGACCGAGGCGGCGCCGATGGCCTGCAGCAGGCGCGGGCCTGTGCTGCGCTGGCTGGTGGTGCGGTGGCTCGCGGCGCGCTGGCTCGCGGCGAGCTGGCCCAGCGCCAGGCCGCTGACCGCGCCGGCCGCCAGCACGGCGAAGGCGGCCACGTCGATGATCCCGGCGACGATGCCCGCCGTGGTGCGGACCTCGGTGAAGCCGAACAGCCCGATCCACAGCGACAGCAGGTACCCGCCGAGGACCCCGATCGCGAACGCCGCGCCGGACGCGTACGCCAGCCGCAGCCCGGTGGCGGGGATCGCCGCGGCCAGCACGAACGCCGAGATCACCTGCAGCAGGAACAGCCGGCCGATGGTTGGTATCGAGTTGTACCCGGTCAGGTACAAGTCGAGGTGAATGGCTCCCGAGGCGACAAGAAGTGCCGCCCCGGCGATCCCGTACAGTGACCGCCGGGGCACTGACGCCCCCATAATGCTCCCCACAACCCTGATCACGCGATGGCCAGCCTCACGGTTCAACGGCGTTTATAACGAAACGGTAGTGTCGCCGCGCGGCGTCTTCAACCGGCGCGGCGTGATAGGACTGGTCGGTGGCTACCGGGAAGCGGCAGATCATCAAGGCGATGGCGGTCATCAGGCGGCCGCGGGACGGGGCACTGCTGGTGTCCGAGCACGTCGACCCGCGGGACCCTCCGTTTCAGCGGCCGCTGGGCGGCCACGTGGAGTTCGGGGAGTACGCGCTGGACACGGTCCGCCGGGAGTTCGGTGAGGAGATCGGGCAGAGGCTGGCCGACGTGCGGTTGCTCGGCGTGCTGGAGAACATCTTCGGCTGGCGGGGCGAGACCGAGCACGAGGTGGTGTTCATCTTCACCGCGGCGTTCGCCTTGGCGGCGGCCTACGAGGTGGAGGAGCAGCCCATCCTGGACAACCCGGGCCGCAGGGTCCTGTGGCGGGCGGCGGGCGCGGTCAGCCCGCCGTTGTACCCGGCCGGGCTGAGCGAGCTGCTCGCCGCGGGCCCGGACTAGTGGCTCCGGGCTAGCGGCTCTTCGGGCGGCTCCGGGCCCGAAGCAACCTCGGAACCGCTTCGGCGTTTCTGATACGTGAAAGCAGTGATGCGATCGCAGGACGACCAGGGCGAGGCCGAGTCCGAGCTGATCAGGCCGCAGAGCATTCCGGGGCTGAACCTGCCAGGGCGCCATGGCCGCCGGGGCGCCATCCCGCGGGCCGGGGGCAGGGCCGTGGCCTACGGCGGCGGCGGGCAGGACGCGGTGCTGCGGGTGTTTCCGCTGGGCTCCGGCGTCGCGCAGGGGTGGCTGTGGCCCCGCGTGCCGTGGACGCCGCTGATCCAGGGGCAGGGCACCTGGACGGCCGACAGGCGCACCCTGGTGCTGCAGCAGTGGGATGTCAGCCGTGACGTTGGCGGCAAACCTCCGGCGAGCGACACCCCCGCCGGCACGACCGCGGTCAGGATCATCGATACCTCGGCATCGGCCGGTACGGCCGGTATGGGTCGGCCGCTGACGCTCCGCGGCCCGGCCGGGCTGTCCGCGCCCTGGCAGCCATTCCTCACCCCGGACGGCAGCACGCTGATCGCGACGACAGGAACGGGCTCCCGGGCCCTGCTGGCCGGCGGCGGCGTCACGCTGACCGGAGGCGACCTGCTGCCCGGCTCGCCCGGCGGCTACGGCGTCCTGCAAGACGCCCTGCTGGGCGTGACCGGCGTTCCATCCTCCATGACCTGGTAGCTGTGAGGGCGGGGGCTGGGCCTGGGCGGCGCGGCGGTCGATCCGGGTCATGGCGGGCAGGGCCAGGATCCCGCAGGCCAGGGTGGGCAGGCCGCCGATGACCAGGGACCAGCGGGCGCCAGCCGCCTGGCCGGCCCACCCCACGATGGGGCCGCCGACCGGGGTCGATCCCAGCCAGGCCAGCGCCCACAGCGCCATCACCCGGCCGCGCATCTGCGGCGTGGCCGCCAGCTGGAGAGTGGTCTTGGCCAGGGAGTTGAACGTGATGCTGCCGTAGCCGACGAAGACCAGGGCGGCCAGTTCCAGGGCCAGGTCCGGGGCGGCCGCCGCGCCCAGGATGGCGATGCCCCAGCCGATGGCGGCCAGGCACAGGGCGCGGGCGCGGGGTCCTTGGGTCCACGGCCGGGCCGCCGAGATCAGGCCGCCGACGACCGCGCCGCCGCCCATGACCGAGGCCATCAGGCCGTAGGCGGCGGCGCCGTGGTGGAACACCTGACTGGCCATCAGCGGCAGGCTCACCTGGAACTCCCAGGCCAGCGTGCCGATCACGGCGATCATGACGAGCGGGATGAGCAGCTCGGGCGTTCTTCTGACGTACCGCAGGCCCTGCCGGACCTGGTGTTTCTGCCGGGTGACCCGGGTGGTGGGGAAGAGTTCGGTCTGGCGCATGGCGGCCAGTGAGACCAGGACGGCGACGAAAGACAGCGCGTTGCAGGCGAAGCACAGGGCGAGCCCGATGGCCGCCGCAATCACCCCGCCCAGCGCGGCGCCGAAGACGCGGGCCATGTTCATGGCCACCGAGTTGAGCGTGACGGCGTTCGGGAGATCCTTGGCCGCGACCATCTCGGAGATGAAGCTCTGCCGGGCCGGGTTGTCGAAGACGTTGACGAAGCCGAGCGCCACGGCCAGCAGGTAGACGATCCACAGCCTGATGCTGTGCGTGCCGACGGTGACGGCGAAGACCGCCGCCAGCAGGCCGGACAGCGACTGGGTTATATACAGCACGCGCTGCTTGTCCAGCCGGTCCGCGAACACGCCGCCCAGCGGGCCGAACAGGAACATCGGCAGGAACCTGGCCGCGGTGGTCAGGCCGAGCTGGGTTCCGCTGTGGGTGAGGCCGAGCACGACGAAGGACTGCGCGACGGTCTGCATCCAGGTCCCGGCCACCGAGACGAGCTGGCCGAAGAAGAACAGCCGGTAGTTGCGCTGGCGCAGCGACGAGACCACCTGCCCGGGCCGGAAATCGTAGGCGGCGCACCTGCTCCCTCTCGCCTGCTGGTTAGTTGCGCTAACCAACTTTAGCACCAGGATGGGTGGGGGGCGCGGGCGCGGAATAGATCCGCTAGAACGTCACAACCACGGAAAACCGGGGGGCGCCCGGCGCGGTACGGGGGCGGTTTTGGCGGTGAGCTTGTGGCCTGGCGCGAATGTACTGGCGGGCGGGCGTGTGTGTCGGTCAGGATCGCGGTATGGAAGATGCGCTGGAACGGGTGCTGGCGCGTATCGGCGGGATCGGGACCGTCGAGCGGCTGGCCGGCCTGAGCGGGAGCGACTTCACCAGCGTGATGCTCGAGGTCGCCCGGCGTCGCGCGGCCAGGGAGACTCCGGCGAGCGTGCTGCGCCGCTACGAGCGGGACCGGTTCGTCCGGCCGGGCCATTCGTCCGTGCGCGCCATCCGGCGGGCCGAGGACGCGTTGCTCGGCTGCCTGCCGGACGACGTGGAGGTGGTGCTGCTGGCGCCGCTCGTACCGCTCGGCGCCCATTCGGCGCTCGGTCCGGTCAGCCAGCATAAGGTGGTCACCACCATCCGGGCCTGCGAGGTCGCAGCCGACCCGACCAACGCGCTGGCGCTGGAGGCCGCCGCGCGGCGGGTGCGGTCGAAAGAGACGATGGTGCGGCTGGCGGCGGCGCAGCGGGTGGTGCGGGCGCAGCGGTTCCCGGCCGGGTTCTATCCGCATTTCGAGGTGTTCGGGCTGGTGACGGCGGGGCGGGATACGGGCAGCCTGCGGTTCGAGCGGTCCGCCCTGGCCGAGCACCTGCGGTTCGCGATCCGCGGCCTGACCGCCGCCGGGGCACCGCGGGTGCAGATCGAGCTGACGCCGTTGTCCGACCGGGGCGAGCAGATCATGACCGCGGTGACCGAGGACCTCGCCCACGACCCGGGTGATGGCAGAGTCGAGATGGTGGCCGACCGCGACCGGGAGGCTGGCCGTGGCTACTACCGTGACCTGTGCTTCAAGGTAAACGCGTACAACGACGGCGAGCGGACCGAGATCGGCGACGGCGGCTTCACGGACTGGACCGCCCGGCTCACCGCGAACCAGAAGGAGCGGCTGCTGATCAGCGGCCTGGGGACGGAACGGCTGGCTGCCCTTCGGGCGCCGGCCGGTACAGGCCGCGGCTCCCCGGACCGCGACCTGATGTCGTTACCGCTGATATTCCTGCTGGATCAGCTCGCAGATCTTCACGAAGGCGTCGGCGCGAGCGGCGGTAGACAGCGCGGCAAGCGGCTTGGCCGGTGAATGCGCGGATTGGTAGGCCGCAATCGGGGTGACCTTGAAGGAACTTGACTTCACCGGGACCCAGAGTATCGTGACGCCTTTACTCCGAGCCGCCTCCAGGAGCGGCGGAAGTTCATACTCGTTAATGAACTTCGAGGCCAGGAACTCCGGGGTCACCAGCAGGACGGCAACCTTAGCCGAGACCAGCGCCTGCACGATTTTCTCTTTCCAGTCCTCGCCCGCCTTCATCTTGGTGTCGTCCCATACGGCAATTTTCGTATTCAGCACGTACGGCTCAAGGTGCATTTGCAGCGCTTTCAGCCATTTATCATCTAGGTGGCTGTAGCTGATAAATACCTGGTCACGTACCCGCATCCTGGCGGTCCTCTTTTTCCGCGACACGGTCTCGGGCATTTCCCAGACCCTGCCCCGGGGAACTATCTGCGGCTCCGGTGCCCATATCTCGCCTTCGTCCGCGGCGCGGACCAGTACATCATCACCGCAGGCGATGGACGAGGGGGCACCCTTGAGAACTACCGTTCCGTCGGCCTCATCATGGCAGGTCAGCCGGCTGGGGGACTGAGGATCGCCGACGTCCGTGACGGTGCAGGCCTTGGGCGTGCACCGATCGTCTCCGTGCCACTTCCCGAGTACGGCAAGCAGGCACGCGGAGAACTCGCGGCTCTGCTCGGATGATCCGGTGTACGCCGCTCCGGCGAGCTCGGCCAGCCGCGACAGCAAGGTTGGCAGCACGCCGCTCGACAGCACGACCTCATCCTCGGAGGTGGAGTCATACGGCCTGGCCCGCAGCGGAACCTGGCAGTTGAGAAGCTCGCACAACTCGCTCAGCGAGAACTCTTCGATGATTTCCGCGACCGGCGGGCCTGGTCCGTCCCCCGGCCGGACCAGGCGGCCGATCCGGCCGAGCTCGTGTCCGTAGAACAACGACATGTACCGCATGAACACCGCAAGCGGGACTTCCATAAGTTGCAGCGCGGGGAATTTCTCCGGCGTCGTCGCGACTTGCTGGGCGATACCGGTGAGACTCTCGGCGAGCTCATCCGGCCACACGTGCGGCTGCGGGTACTCATCGACGTCTCCATAGGAGAACCATTTCAGCAGGAGCACGTCCTTGGGCTCGCCCACGTCGAACTTCACGTGCAGATCCTGCAGGACACGCGCGATTCCGGCCTTGCCGACCAATTCCCCGACCCATTCCATCAGGGCCGACGTATCTGTGATGATGCCGTCGTCGGAGAGCTTCTGGAGCAGGCCGCTGACCAGGTCATTGACATCGAGGCCGTAGAGGCTGGCCGTGGCCTGCCGGTCGATGACTCGATCGGTGTCACTCAGGATCAGTGAGACTGGCCTCATGTCAGCCCTGCCCTCGTGAGCAGCCGAGCCGCCAGATCCTGACTGCTGGAGGACGCGTCAGCCGTCCCGGTCCACCGGTACAGCAGGCCGGCAATCTGCGCTTTGCCGAGATTGTCACCGAGGATCGAGCTCAGCGGCCGCACCAGTTCCGGGTTGGCCTGCTGGCAGAACAGCGAGCAAGCAAACGCGCTCGCGAGATCACCCTCGGCGGCCTCACCGAGACCAATCGCCATGGCAAGCTGTGCCCCCAGGCCGCTCTCCCGGATGATGATCTCGAGGTCGAGCGCCGCGCTCACCAGGTTGTCCGGCAAGGGCGCCGGATCGGCCGCGCCGGATACCAGGTGCCAGAATAGGCCGCGGAAAGGGTCGTCTCGCTGTGCGTAGCGAGGGTTGACCATGCCGGCGATCTCCAGGGCGGCGATCTCCGCCTCGGCCGCCGCCGACAGCATGGGCCGGGGCGGGAGGGCTCGCCGGCTGAGCATCCTGACCAGCGCCGCTCTCAGCGGCCGCTGAAGGTCTAGCGCCTGGCGCCGCTGCCGCGCCTGGGCTTCCAGCTGGGGGCCCGGCGACGTGCCGGCCCAGGCGGGCGCGAGCTGGGCCAGGTCGCTCATCAGGCCTGGTATCCCGCCGGACATGGTCGCCAGCCAGGAAGCCTGGGAGGTCGCGGACGGACCGCCGTAGAACGTCCGTGCCGCCTCAAGCGCCGCTGGCGGCGGCAAAGGCTCCAGCTGCAGGACCGGCAGCTCGGAGAAGAGCAGCGCCTCGCGGTCGCTGAACCAGCCGGCGTGCTCGTGCACGAAGCCGTTCCGGATCAGGATCATGGAAAAGCGCCTCGACATGACCTTCCGGCCGATGCTCTGGAGAAGATCGTCGGTGGCGTAGGCCAGCAGGACCTCGGCGTCGTCGACGACCCAGCAGGCATCCTGATCCTCCTCGAGCCGGGAGATGGCCTCGGCCAGATCCGGGTCGACACTGGCCGCCTGCCGTTTGCTCGGCCGCCTCGGCGAACTGGCCCTGCTCCTCACACAACCGCGCCCGGGTCGCCGCAGCCTCCTTCTTCCGCCCCAGCCGCTCCAGCCCCGCCGCCGCTTGCGCCAGCTCTCCCGCGGCGAGCCAGCACTCCGCCGCCCGGCCCCACTCACCAGCCCGATCGAACTGCGCCGCCGCCCGG
>WNGL01020914.1_pt1 | contig 13847 bp, 15 predicted proteins | sample 5400591 | NCBI WGS metagenome assembly WNGL01 (sample SAMN13153377, study PRJNA577476) | soil metagenome | isolation source: 80 cm soil or saprolite under Garry oak tree replicate 1 | place: USA:California | collected 2016-06-15
AGCGGATCAACCACCATGGTGGCGCCGCCGCCGGTCGTCGTCACGATGCCGACCCGAGCGCGCGGGGTCCCGCGCCCGCTGGCCGGGACGCGCGCGAGCAGCGGCAGGCCCTCAATCAGCCCGTCGAGCGTATCGACCCGCGCGATGCCGCAGTCGGCGAGGAAGGCATCGGCCACGTCGTCCTCGCCGGCGAGCGCGCCGGTATGGGAGATCGCAAGCTCGCGCGCGGCCGCCGAGCGGCCGAGCTTGTAAGCGATGACCGGCCTGCCCTGCTCGGCCGCCGCGCGCGCGAAGCGGCGCAGCGCATCGGCATGGCGCATCGTTTCGAGAAACAGCATATAGCCGTCGATGCCGGGATCATCGAGCGTAAGGGCGCAGATCTCGCCGAGCGACAGGTCGGCCTCGTTGCCGACCGAAACAAGGCCCGCAAAGCCGATGCCGCGCGCCTTCCCGCGTGACAGCAGCGCGCCGATCATGGTGCCCGAGTGCGAGGCGGCAAAGATGCGGCCGACCGGCAGATCGTTTTCGTCGAAGGCGGCGTTCGCGGTTAGCATGGCCTTCGTGCGCAGGTCGACGACGCCGAGGCTCGACGGCCCGACGATGCGCAGCCCCGTGCGGGCGCAGATGTCGGAGAGCCGCGCCATGCGCGCGGCGCCTTGCTCGCCAGCCTCGGCGAAGCCGTCGGCAAGAAGGGTCGCAACCTTCACGCCGAGCCGCCCGCATTCCGCGGCCGCCTCGACCGCGGCGTCCGTCGGGGTCACGACATAGGCATGGTCGGGGACCTCGGGAAGCGCCGCGAGCGAGGGCCAGGCGCGCTCGCCGAGCACCGTCTCGCGGCGCGGATTGACCGGATAGATGCGCCCCGCATAGCCCGCCTGGCGCAGATATTTGAGCGGCCGGCCCGCGGTCTTCGACACATCGTCCGACTGTCCGACGATGGCGACCGACTGGGGCGCGAGCAGCGCCTGGGCGAGCGCCTTCTCCCTCTCCCCGCTTGCAACCGAACTCGGGCCTGCCCGAGTTCGGTCAGTCATAGAGTTGCCGAAGTCGGAAACATCCGACTTCGGCGTGAGAGGGTCGGGGCGAGGGGGACTCTCAAAGAGCTCAGGTCGTGGAGACTGCCCCTCACCCCGCGAGCCGGGAGAGGTGACGTCACTCCGCCGCGTCGGCATGGCGCTTGCGCTGGTCGAACCGGCGGTCGAACACGTGCTCGGCGATGCGGTTCTTGAGCATCTCGATCGAGCCGCCGGCGATCATCCAGCCGCGGCAGCGGCGCATGCAGTATTCGACCAGCGTCTCGCGGCTGTAGCCGAGCGCGCCCATGGCCTGCACCGACTCGTGCGCCACTTCGAAGCCGACCTGGTTGCAGGCGGCCTTGGCGATGGCGGTCTCGTAGGCGGAGGGCACGCCGTTGTCGGCGTTCGAGGCCGCGCGATAGAGCAGGAGCTGCGCGCCTTCGAGCTTGATCGCCATCTCGGCGAATTTCCACTGCAGGCCCTGGAACTCGCACAGCGGGCGGCCGAACTGCTCGCGCGTCGAGGCGTAGTCGCGCGCCTTGTTGTAGGCGTAGCGCCCGAAGGCGAGCGCGCGCGAGGCATTGCCGATGCGCTCGATGTTGAAGCTCGAAATCTGCTTCTTGAAGCCCCCGGGTCCGAGCAGGATGTTTTCCGCCGGCACGCGGCAGTTCTCGAAATGCAGCTCGCACCATTGCTCGCCGCTCATGAAGCTCGACGGCGCGCCGATGGTGAAGCCCGGCGTGCCGCGCTCGACGATCACCGACCCGATGCCGGCGAGCCCCGGCCCGTAGCGCACATAGATGAGGAAGATCGCCGCATCGGGGCTGAAGGTGGAAAACACTTTCGTGCCATTGATGACGTAGTTCGATCCGTCCGGCCGCGCGCTGGTGACGAGGTCGGTCGCGGCCGAGCCCGCATCGGGCTCGGTCATGCCGAGGCTCATGACCATGCCGCCGGCGAGGAGCTCGGGCAGCCAGCGCGCCTTCTGCGCTGGCGTGGCATATTCCGCGAAGGTGCGGATCGGGCCGAAATTGCCGAACTGCACGACATCGGCGCTGCGCGGACACACCGCCGCGACCTGCTCGATGGCAATGACGGCATCCATCAGCGTGCCGCCCACGCCGCCATCGGCCTCGGGGATGGTGATGCCCATGAGACCCTGGGCGCTCATCAGCTTCGCCACCTCGAAGGGGAAGCGCGCCTCGTGGGCGCGCTTGAGCGCATCCTTCTCCAGATGTGCGAGCGCGAAGCGGCGCACTGACTCCGCGAACAGCTTCTGCTCCTCGGTGAATTCGAAGTTCATGGACTATGTCCTCACACCTCCCTCACTCCGCCTTCGCTCCTGACTTTCTCACGACGGCGGACCATTTGGTCTCCTCGCGATCGATGTCGGCGGCGTAGTCCTCCGGCGTCGACAGCAGCGGCTCGGTCCCGTCGGTGGCCATGCGCTCCTGCGTGTCCGGCGCCATGAGCGCATCGCGCAATGCCGCATTGAGCTTGTCGATGATCGGCCGTGGCGTCCCTGCGGGCGCGACGATCCCGTAATGCAAAACCGACTCATAGCCTGGCAGGCCCGCTTCTGCGACCGTCGGGAGCTCGGGGAAAACGTCCGCGCGCTTGGCCCCGGTCACCGCGAGCGGGCGCACCTTGCCCTCCCTGGCGATCCCGAGTGCGGGCGGCAGCGAGCTGAAATAGATCGCCACATGCCCGCCCATGAGATCGGTCAGCGCCGGGGCGCTGCCCCGGTAGGGCACATGCGTGAGCTCGACGCCGGCCATCAGCTCGAACAGCACGGTGCCGAGATGGATGCCGCTGCCGACCCCAGCCGAGGCGTAGTTGAGCTTGCCCGGCTCTTTCTTGGCAAGATCGATCAGCTCGCGGATCGAGCGGGCGGGCACGGAGGGGTTCACCAGCACGACCAGCGCGCTGGTCCCGATCAGCCCGACCGGGGCGAAATCCTTGCGCGGGTCGTAGCCGACATTGGGGTAGAGAGTCGGATTGACGGCGAGCGTGCCGGTGCCGCCAATGACGAGGGTGTAGCCGTCGGGGGCGCTCCTGGCCACTTGGCGGGTGGCGGTCGAGCCGCCGGCGCCGGCGCGGTTCTCGATCACGATCTGCTGGCCGAGCGTCTTGCTCATCTTCTCGGCGACGACCCGCGCCATGGCGTCGTTGCCGCCGCCCGCCGCATAGGGCACGACCAGCGTGATGGCGCGGGTTGGATAGGTCTGCGCGTGAGCGTGGGCCGATGCAGCGACAATGGCCGCGACAGCTGCGAGGGCCGCCGGCCAAATGGTTCTGTTGGACCTTCGCATTGGCGCCTCCCGATCACTCGCCCTTCAAGCCGAGCGCATGCACGAGCTTCGACCACTTGGTCTCCTCGCGGTCGATGTCGGCGGCATAGTCCTCCGGTGTCGACGGCAGCGGCTCGGCGCCTTCGATGGCGAGCCGCTTGCGCATCTCCTCGGTCGCGAGCACGGTGCGCAGCTCCCTGTTGAGCCGGTCGATGATCGGGCGCGGCGTGCCGGCCGGCGCGACCAATCCATAGCGCAACACCGCCTCGAATCCCGGCAGGCCCTGCTCCGCGATCGTCGGAACATCAGGCAGCACGCTCGAGCGTTTCAGGCTGGTCACCGCGAGCATGCGCAGTTTTCCGCTCTTGGCATTTTCGAAGGTCGCCGGGATCGGAGAGAAGGTCATGGGAATGTGGCCGCCGAGGAGATCGGTGAGGGCTGGTCCGGTCCCGCGGTAGGGGATGTGGACAAGCTTGATGCCGGCCATGCTCGCAAAGAGTTCTCCCGCGACGTGGCCGACGGTGCCGATGCCCGCCGATCCGAAATTGACCTTGCCTGGATTTCCCTTGGCATAGGCGATCAGTTCGGCGACCGAATGGACCGGGAACGAGGGATGCACCACCAGCGAGTTCGGCGCCGTGGCGATGATGCCGATCGGCGCGAAGTCCTTGCGTGGGTCGTAGCCGGCATTGGGATAGAGGCTGGGCGCAATCGCGAGCGTGCCGGTGAACCCCAACATGATCGTGTAGCCGTCGGGCGCGCTTTTGGCGATCTGCCCGGCCGCAACGGTGCCGCCGGCGCCACCGCGGTTGTCGACCACGATCCGCTGGCCGAGCGGCTCGGAGAGCTTGTCGGCGATGATCCGCGCGATGATGCCGGTGCTGCCGCCCGGCGGGAAGGTATCGACCAGCGTGACCGGGCGGGTCGGATAGGTCTGCGCGAAAGCCGAAATGGCTGCGCCGAAGGCGGCAAGCACGGCCGCGACTGCGGCGATGAATGTCCGGAACATGCTCGGTTTCTCCGGTTGCATTCTGTCCGCCGCCCTGGGCTGCGCACTTCAGGACGACGGATCACCATTCGAGGTATTACTGTCGCTCATCCGCCGTGATAAATAAAGGCGTCATATCGTCAGGAGCCGCACGCGCATGGGCTGGTCGGAAATCTTCCTGCAGACATTGAAGGACAACGACGTGAGGCTCGTCACCTACGTCCCCGACAATGTGCTCACGCCGTTGATCGATGGCGTCACCACCGACAACTACTTCATGCCGGTCAATGCGACGCGCGAGGACGAGGCGATCGGCACTGTGGCGGGCGCCTGGATGGGGGGCATGAAGGGCGTGGTGATGATGCAGACGAGCGGCTTCGCGCTCATTGCGAACGCGCTTGCCTCGCTCGTCGTGCCCTATCAAATCCCGGCGATCCTTGTGGTCTCGGAGCGCGGCACGCTGGGCGAGTTCAACATCGGCCAGACGCTGGTGGCCCGCGTCATGCGCCCGACGCTCGACACGCTCGGCATCGTCCATCACACGCTCACCGACGAATCCACCCTGCGGTTCATCGTCGATTCATCGATCAAGCAGGCGGTCACGACGCAAAGTCCGGTTGCGTTCATCCTGTCGCCGCTGTTGACCGGCGGCAATCCGGTGGCGCATGGCAAGTTGAGGTCGTAGGAAGACCGCGGCCGATGGAGAAGTCTGCGCTCAAAATGCTCAACCGCACCGACCTGACCAAGCGGCTCGTCGCCAAGCTCAAGCGCGAGGAGGCCGTGGTCGGCGGCATCGGCAACACCAATTTCGACTTGTTTGCCGCCGGCCACCGGCCGCAGAATTTCTACATGCTCGGCAGCATGGGGCTCGCCTGCCCGATCGCGCTCGGCGTCGCCATGGCGCAGCCCGAGCGGGGCGTGATCGCGCTCGAAGGCGACGGCTCGATCCTGATGGGGCTCGGCTGTCTGGCGACGATCGGGAACTTGCGCCCGCGCAACCTCACCATCGTGATCATGGACAATGGCCTCTACCAGATCACCGGCAAGCAGGCGGCGGCGACCGCGGGTGCGACCGACATCGTCGCGGTCGCCCGCGGCGCCGGCATCGCGAACAGCCACTGGGTGCGCGACGAGGCGCATTTCGAGGAGCTGATCGAGCGACGCTTCGACGAGGGCGGCCCGATCCTCTGGGCGGCGAAGATCGACGACAAGCCCGGCGTCGGCCCGACCATCCGCGATCCGGCCCTGATCCGCAATCGCTTCATGAAGGGGCTCGGCACCGGTCGCGGCGGCGCGCTCGACGCTTAGGGCGTGACGCCAATCGATGAATCCCTTGACCACGACGTGGACGCGAATCGGATCCAGGCTGCTGGTCGCGGCCCTCGCGATCATGGCTCTCCCGGCGCCCACGCAGGCGCAAAAGATCGACTTCAGCGGACAGAAGATCACGCTCGCGATCGCGACGCCGGCGGGCGGAGGCTATGACCTCTACGGCCGGCTGGTGGCGCGCTTCCTGGGCTCCCATCTGCCCGGGAACCCGACCGTCGTTCCGCAGAACATGCCCGGCGCCGGGTCGCTGATCGCGGCGAATTGGCTCTCCAATGTCGCACCGAAGGACGGCACCGCCATCGCCATCGTTCCGAGCGCAACGCTATTCGAAAACCTCCTGGGCAATGCGAGCGCGCGGTTCGATGCCAGGAAATTCCATTGGCTCGTGAGCTTGAACGACTACACCGCGGTCGCCATGGCATGGCGCGAGGCCCCGTTCACGACCGCGTCCGATCTGTTCAGGCGGGAATTCCTGGTCGGCAGCAATGCGCCGGCCTCGGACACGACCATCTGGCCGCTTCTGCTCAACGCTCTGATCGGCACCAGGATCAAGCTCGTCAAGGGCTACCCCGGCACCGCGGGAATTGCGCTTGCCATGGAGCGCGGCGAGGTCGAGGGCATGATCGGCGACGACTGGGCGAGCGTCAAAGCCAACAAGGCCGACTGGCTGCGGGAGAACAAGGTCCGCATCCTGATGCAGATGAAGGCGCTAAAGCATCCGGACCTCGCCGATGTGCCGACCGTGGGCGAATTCGCCACCAACGAGTCCAATCGGAGCGTCCTGCAGCTGTTCGTGGCCAGACAGAAGTACGGCCGCCCCTTCCTCGCGCCTCCCGGCACGCCGGCGCCGATCGTCGCCCTCTATCGCGAGGCATTCAACAAGGTGGCGAGCGATCCGGAATTCATCCGCGAGGCCGAGCAGGCGCAGCTCATCATCAAGCTGGCCTCGGGGGAGGATGTGACCACTCTGGTCGAGGAGATCCATGCCTATCCACGGCCGATCATCGAGCAGGCGAGCGCGCTCTTGCGCAGCATTTCGCAGTAGCGCATCGGTGGAGCAAACGCGCTTCCAACTCGGCGCGTCTATCGTCCCGGCGGCGGCGCCAGCAGCACCGGCGCCTCGCGCGCCTTCGCGGCGGCTTCGCTCGGCGGCAGGCTCACGTCCCACAGCTTGCCGACGAAGCGCGCGCCAGTGACGCCGTCGGAGAGCGGCGAGGCGAGCCAGATGATCGGCGCCACCATGACCGCCGGCGGAAGGAGCTCGCGCCCCTCGGCGGCGAGCATTTTGCGCGCCGCCATGTGAACGAAGTCGGTATCCGCGGCGCCGCCGGGGATCAGCGAGTTGACCGTCACGCCGGTGCCCGCGAGATCCTGCGCCCAGATCAAGGTCTCGGCTTCGATCGCGGTCTTGCTCACGCCATAGGGCGAGTTCTGCCGCCGCTGCATCGTGGCGAGGCTGGTCGTGATGTTGACGATGCGCCCCCAGCCGGCCCGGATCATGTGCGGCACGGCAGTCCGCGCCATCAGGAACGTGCCGTTGACATTGGTGACGATGATCTGTTGCCAGACCTCCGGGTCAGCCTCGGCCCCCTGCCGGCATTGTTGACCAGGATGTGGAGGGCGCCGAATTTTTCCACCGTCTGCACGACCAGCCGCTCGCAATCGGCCTTCACCGTGATGTCGCAGCGAATGCCGGCGACGCCTTCGCAGCCCGGCTGTCCCTCGATCGCAGCAATGGCGGCTGCAAGCGCGGCGCCGTCGACATCGGCAAAGACCACGCGCGCACCGGCGCGGGCCAGACCCTCGGCCATGACCTTGCCGAGCCCGCGCGCGGCGCCGGTGATGATCGCGACGCGGCCATGGAGCCGGACGTCCCTCGTCGTTGCAACAGGCTCAGCCATTGTCACGCAGTCGCGAGGCGTCAAGGGCCCGGCGGATAGTCGTTGCACGAGCGCGCGCGGGCGCCGAAGGCCTCGACGCATTCCTCGCGCGTGATCGGCCCGCGCCCGATGACCTTCGCGATCAGAAAGTCGGCGAGCACCTCGATTTCGCGCTTGGCGAGCGTCGTGCTCGGCGGAAACGCCGGCACCCGGCTGCCGAGGTCGGCTTCGGTCTGACCGTAGCAGCGCTTGTCGGTGTAGGCCAATTCGTCGAAATGCGGCATCGCCGTGCCGGGGACCCCGCAAGAGATCACGGTGATGAGCTGATCGCGGCCGAGTTGGCTCTTGCGCAAGTCCGCGGCGCCGCCAGGCGACTGTCCCTGTCCGGCCCCGTCGCCGGCCCAGCCATGGCAATAGCCGCAGTCCGCCTTTTCGAGAAACAGCCGGCGGCCGAAGGCGAAATCCTCGGCTGCGCCGATGAAGAGCGCCAACGACGCGGCAGCGGCCAGACCCGCGAGCAGCGTACCGGTGGCGCGAGAGCGAAGCATCACGATTTCCTCCACGATCTCGACATCAGTTCCATACGCTCGCTGCCAAGCTGTCACTGATCCATCGTGCTGGCGGCAAAGACCTCATCGAGCTTCATCAGGCGCGGCGTGAGCCCCTGCTCGAGCGAGTATTGGGCTGCGGTCTCCAGAATTTCTCGATTGGCCTTGATGCCGTGCCGGAGCACCGGCTCGCGCAGCGCCTTGGCGGCATCCTGGGGGAGTCGGCCTGCGGCGAGGTGATACTCGACATGCTCCATGCGCTGGCTGTTGGCGACCTCGTTGGCCTCGTCGAATGCCTTGAGCAGGTTCAGGATCACCCAGGGATGCTTCTCGGCGATCCCGCGCCGGACGACCATGCCGTGATTGATCGGGTAGATCCCGGTCTTTTGGTAGTAGCGCACCCCCTCCGCCACCGGGTCGGGAAACAGGGTCTTGATGTCGGGATGTTTTTCCAGATCGGCTCGGCTGCGGTCGACCAGATTGACATGCGTGAGGTAATGCAGGGTCGCGTCGAGTTCGCCTGCGAGCATCATCGAGCCGATGTTCTTTTCCGGCGGGATCTGATGGATGGTGACGCCTGGCGGCGGCTTGAAATCGACCGCGCCGGCGTGGCTGTGCGTCGGCACCCGCTCCATCCAGAATTCCATCTCGGTCGGCGAGACGCCGAACTCGTGCTGCAGGATGCCGCGGGCCCACAACGCCGCGGTCTGCTGATATTCGGGGACACCGACCCGGCGCCCCTTGAGATCGGCGGGCTTGTCGATCCCCGCGCCGCGCCGCACCAGAATGCCGGTGTGGAAGAACCGGCGGGTGGTGAAGATCGGCAGGCCGACCCAGCGCTCGTCCCCGCCGGCGCGCGCCATCATCAGCGAGGAGAACGACATTTCCGAGAGGTCGAAATCCCCGAACCGAAGCTGCCGCCAGAACAGCTCCGACGGATGCAGGATGCTGGGGACGAGCTCGATTCCATCGGGCGCGACGGTGCCGTCGAGGATCGGCCACGACCTCGGATTGGAGGCGATGCCGAGACTGAGCTGAAGCTTCATGGGCTGCGTTACTTCCAGGAATAATCCGCGATCTCGACGCCGTTCGCCGCCAGGAGGTTGTCGACCCGCACGTTCCTGGCGTGCACGAGCCCTGTCGGCAACGACGCGATCGGCAGGATGTAGACCATCTCGTTGCTGCGGTCGATGGCCGCCCGCAGAATCCTCGCGCGATCCTCCTTCTGGTGATCGCGATCAAGCTCGTCGGCGACGGCATCCGCGACGCGACCGCGCCAGAAGCTAGCTATTGAGGCTCAGATCTCTGCCGAGGTCGCGTCGTAGGCGTAGAGCCAGTCCAATCGTTCCCTGACGCGCACCTGTTGCCACTCCCGCGCCACCGAAGCCGCAACCTCGTCCTTGTTGGTCAAGGCGGGGCTGAACGCCTCCCTCCTGTTCTCGTGCGATTTGCGCACGACCATGGCGGTCCGATCCCGCCTGAGGTGTTCATAGCGGGCAAAGGCGGTTGCGGGGTCGCCGAGGTATTTCTTCAGACAGGCGGCAACGACATAGGCGTCCTCGATCGCCATGACCGCGCCTTGTCCCAGGAACGGAAGGGTCGGGTGGCAGGCGTCGCCGAGCAAGGTGATCCGTCCCTTTGTCCAGCGATCCATCGGAGGGCGGACCATGAGCGCCCATTTGAACGGGGTGTCGATGTTTTCGATGATGGCATGCACGTCCGGGTGCCAGCCGCGGAAGTCTTCGGTCAATTCGGCGGTCGTGCCTTCGACCGTCCAGGATTCGACTTGCCAATCGTCGCGCTCGACCAAGCTGATGCAATTCATGAGCTCGCCGCGCCGCACCGGATAATGCAGCACATGGCCATGGGGGCCGAGCCAGTTGGTCGCCAGCGTACGCGAGATCCGCGGCGGCAGCCGTTCCATCGGCACCAGACCGCGCCATGCCACACAGCCGGTGAACTCCGGCTTGTCGGCTCCGAACAGGCACTCGCGGACTTTCGAGTGAATGCCGTCGGCTCCGATCACGAACTCCGTCTTCATCGCTTCGCCGGTCTCGAACCGGACCTCTACTTGGTCATCGGTTGGGGTGACCGCGACGCATCTCTTGCCGAGCCGAATCGCGTCCGCTTTCAGCTGCCGGACCGCGTCGGCCAGGATGCCGTGCAGGTCGCCGCGGTGGAGCATGAGATGCGGAGTTCCGTAACGGTGGACCGAGGTCGCGCCGAGGTCGAACCAGTTCCAGGTCTCGCCCGTGCTCCAGTGGCGTATTTCCCGCCGCGACGGAATGAACTGGACGCGTCGCAGCGCCTGCTCGAGCCCGAGTGCATAGAGGACGCGGGTGCCGTTCGAGCCGATCTGGATTCCGGCCCCCACCTCCTTGAGCTGGGTGGACGATTCATACACCTCGACATCGAGGCCGCGCTTGAGGAGCGCGAGCGCGGCTGCGAGACCGCCAATGCCGCCGCCGATGACGACGATCTTGCTGGGCGATGCCATTCAGTTGGGGGGAATGAACACGTATTGCTTTAGCCGGTCGGTTTCCTGCTGGCCGACATACTTGCCGATCTCCTTGTCGAACTGCGTCCAATTCTTCCAAGGCCGATATTCCGCGAATTCGGCCGACATGCGCGAGCCGACACCTGGAATCAACAGGAATTCATCGCGCGTGCCGGTGTTCAAATTGATCTGCACGAACGCCTTGCGGTAAAACTCCCGCGCCTGTTCCGGCATGAGCTTCTGATCAATCAGGAACCTGTTCAACTCGATCACGCTCTTGAAGGGTCGCCGCTCGATGGGATCGACCAGTTTTCCTAGCTGCGCGCCAGCGGGAGCCCCGAGCAGTGCCAACAGTGCCAGGACACCAAAAAACACGCGGGCCGCTCGGTGCGTCGTCGCCATGTCATCTCACTCCTTCTGCAGCGAGAATCCGAGAACACTTAGAATACGTAGAACGCGTATTCTGTAGCTCGGATCCGAGTACACATACGCCAGGCCGAGCAACCCCAATTGCAGCATCATCCCGGGGGCGAGCAGGGGGGGCGCCTTGGCACGCAGGACTTTCTCCACCAGTTCCCACGTGGTCATCGACGGATCGAGATCGAGCTGGAATTCGGCCGAGCCACGGAAGTGCGCGGCAAAGCCGATGAAACCAGCCAGCACGAATAACGCCATCACGATCTCGAGCGCACGCAGGCTTGCTGCATCGTGTCGCATCACCTGCCAGACGACCGCCGCGACCGCGGCCGCGATCAGAACGAGGGGAACAAGCTGCAGGGGCTGCTCGTAATGCTCCAGGAGCAGGAGCTCCGTCACCGTTCCCAGGAGGCCGAGCACGAGCACGCCGAGGATCCAGCGCCGAAGCAGCTCGACATGATCAGCGCCCACGTTCGGTCGATGCGCTTCCATGTGTAGCCCCCTATTGGCGGCTCCGGGCCTCTTTTACCACCTCGGCCAGTGCGGCGTTGTATTTGCTCATCACATCGTTCACCAACGCCGTCGCCTTCGCGACATCCGGCTTGTCCGGCATCAGCGCCTGCTCGATCTCGATCATTCCCTTCTCGATCGCCACGTAGGCGTCCGCGGACCGCGCCTTGATGAGATCTTCGATGCTGTCCCACTGATTGTCGAAGGTCTCGAAGGATTTCCGCGCCTTCGCGATGTTTCCAGCTTTCAATGCGGGGGGCACTTCGCGCAGGTGGGCGCGAACGATACGCAGGCGGGCGACATCGTCATAGAGCGGGTTGAGCGGCGGCGCCTTTGCGACCAAGGCGATGGCTTCGTCATACTTGGCAAGCATCGCCTGTGCGTCCGCGAGCAGCGCAGGCATGTCCGGGTTGGAGCTCTCCAGCGCCTTGGTGATCCTGGCCTGGAAGCCGTGCTCCAGGACCTGGTACATGTCTCTGCTGCGGACATTGATGTAGGTTTCGATGCCGTTCCAGCCCGAATCATAGGCCTCGAACGCCGCCTTGGCGCGCGCGACGTCGCGTTGTTGAAGGGCGGCGATCGTGTCCACGAGGGTCGGCCGGACCGCCTTGATGCTGGAGACCTCGAAGCGCTCCTGCGCCACAGCCGGGGCCTGACCCACAGCGCCGAAGATGGCTAGTGTCGCGAATAAACCGAAGCCTATGCGGCGAAGGTGCTGCATCATGGGCGTAACTCCCTGATCAAAGGTTCAAAGCTGATTGACCGACATTTCCCGGATGGCTCGTCGATCCAGCCATCTGGAGGGGAAGAATAGCTTCGTGCATGACAATGCGCAATTCGCAAGAACGTCGTCTTAGGCTCGGCCCGCCCCGCTCTGCGACTGCGCCGATGGACGCCGGTGCGATGACCGCATTGCGTGCCGCGTTGCGTCATTGCATACCGCATCGCGCAAAGCGATGACGCGGCCCGCTCGGCGCCTTGAGAAGCTTGGATATGGTTGGGCATGCCGTGTCATCGGCGCGCGAGCATTGCAGTGCGGGCCGAAAGAGAGGCATGATGCGGCGGTCGACAGGAACGGGCGGTTATCCTGGACGATCAAAACGGAAATCCCCGCTGCATTGACGGGCGAGTAGAGGGCACGCGAACATGACAATCAGCTTTATGATCAGAGTGGCGATTTGCGCAGGATCGGCCATCGCGGCAGGGATGCTTTGTCCCCCCTCATCGTGGGCGCAGGGCGGCGCGCCTCGATACGAGGCCGATCTCAATTGGCCAAAGCCCCTGCCGGACCGATGGGTCCTCGGCGGGTTGGGCGGAGTATGTGTCGATGCCCAGGACCACGTGCTCATTCTCAATCGGCAGGACGTGCTGGAAGGAGAGTTGAACGCCGGGCATCTGGCTCCTTCGATGATCGAGCTTGATCCCGCCGGCAACGTGGTCCATTCGTGGGGCGATTCCAAGCTTCTCGATCCGCGCCTCCACAGCTGTCATTTCGACAAGGACAACAATGTGTGGATCGCGAGCTCCCCGTCCGGCATGGTGCAGAAATATTCGCACGACGGCAACAAGCTCCTGCTGCAGATCGGGAAGAAGGGAGTCTTTGATTCCTCCGACGGCACCGTCAAGGGCACGCCGCTGAATTCGAACGCTGCCCAGTTCTTCATGCCTTCGAGCATCTTCGTCGATCGGCAGAACGGAGACGTTTACGTTTCCGACGGCGAGGGCAGAGGCGGCAACCGCCGCATCGCGGTGATGGATCGCGACGGAAAATTCCTGCGCCAGTGGCAGCCGGAGGGCATGGCGACCGTGCACTGCATGACGATGGCCAACGATGGGGTGGTCTACGTCTGCAACCGGGAGGGCGCGCGGATCCAGCTGTACGACAAGCAGGGTGGCTTCAAAGGGAACATCGCGGTGCCATGGAAGCCGTATACCCCGCCGGCTGGCGGGACGGTCAAGCAGAGCGGGGGCGCGTCCGTGGCGCTCGATTTCTCTCGCGACGAGAATCAGACCTTCATGTTCGTCGTCAACCAGAACAACTCGCAAATCGAGGTCATCGACCGCCAGACCGGCAAGATGCTGTCGAGTTTCGGCAGCATCGGAAAGCTTGCGGGTCAATTCGATCAGGCTCACGGCATCGCGGTGGACTCCAAGAGCAATGTCTATGTCGCCGAGAACCGCGGCAGGAGGGTTCACAAGTTCAAAATTGCCGGTCAATAAATCACTAAATGGCGTCATTGCCGGGCTTGACCCGGCAATCGTGCGCGCGCAAGCGCGCTCCATCCAGGGAGGTGCAAGTCCTCTTCAGGTAATCCTACTCCGGCCTGTAGCCGACCGTAACTGCGTCACCGTGAGGTGGGGTGGGGAGCAA
>WNGL01016448.1_pt1 | contig 13844 bp, 18 predicted proteins | sample 5400591 | NCBI WGS metagenome assembly WNGL01 (sample SAMN13153377, study PRJNA577476) | soil metagenome | isolation source: 80 cm soil or saprolite under Garry oak tree replicate 1 | place: USA:California | collected 2016-06-15
GCCTTTACTCTTAAGATGGCTGAGGACTTCTCCCATGTTCTTCACTGTGTAATTAATCTTACCCGTTCGTGGCTTATCCTTGATGTCTTGATCCGTGGGCATGATCGCCCACGCTATCGTTCGCTTGATCTCCGGGTTTTCAAGCTCCCTATATTCGAACGATGCATAGATTGAACTGCACTCAGCATCTTCGCCTTGAGGAACTATTCCGAGGCAATCGCGATACCAAGCTGCCAATCTCTTTGTATCGTTAGAAAATAGAAAAGCGCCGCCAATTCCGTCGATCATAAGTTCCTCCCTTAAGCAGTGGCTCGTTTATTGTCCTTCATTTCCAGATTTTCAAGGCAATCCGAGCTGCGGGCGTCTCTCCTTCGATGCGCGGCCGGCTAGCAGGGTGCCGGATATTTAACGGCTGTGGCACGGACTTTCTCTTTTTACCTCGCTGCCCCTGGTGACGGCACTTCTCTTCTCGAAGTAGTCGATGTAAAGGACGTGGCGGAGTTCCTGATGCTCGCTATTGATCGCTCCCTGTTCGGCGCTTTCAACCTAGCCGCAAGGCCCATGTCTTTTCGCGATTTCCTGAGTGGATGCAAATCCGCGACCCACTCGGATGCGGAATTTGTCTGGATTCCCGAGTCATTCCTCAGGGAACAAGGCCTCGTAACAACCCAGATCCGGCAACGCATGGTTTTTCCCAAATCAGCAGCCAAAAAGCCTACGACGCAGATTGGGAGACAAGACCCTTCCATGATACTGCGCTCGATTACCTCATTTACGTTGCCTCGCGCAAGGATTTTGTCTTTCGCGATACCTTGTCGGCCGAAAAACAAGACGAGATCATTAAGTCCTGGCGAGAGCGCAAAAACTAGAACCAGTCTCATTGGTGCATCCCAACGGCGCAGATCACCAGCGGGGAAGAATCCGCCCAGACAGATGTTGGTTAGATCCGGTAGCTAACGAGCATCGAAGCAGGGGAAACCGGCTGCGATGAAGCCTCGTGACAAAGCCCACGTAGGGTGGGCGAGCAAGAGCGCGGCCGAAGCTTCAACCCAAATTTTTCACGAGGCAACGGTCGGCCGAGAAGGTTTCACGTTCTGGACTGCAGAAGCAGGCGTCGACGGCTCAGGATGGAGAGCCATGCAGCGAACCAATTCCCCCCCGACATCGCCCCTCAATACAAGAGCCTCGCTGTCGTCGGGGGGAAAATCTATCATTCCCTAATGGAGCAGTGCGAATACCGTGAGCCATGTGAGCCCTTTCATCCCATATTTAGGCAGTTCCGGCTCAAATATCATGAACAAGGGAGATGCTTACGGGCTGGGTCTGACAAAGTGGAATGAGGCGCGGGCATTTATTAATGCAGGAGAAGACTACCTCTTTCGCGGCGAAGCTCCCGAAGATAGTGCAGGCGCGCACGTCCGGTCGGCACGAATTCTGCGATCAGGGCGCGAAAGTAGAATCGACATATTTTTTGCGGAGATTCTCTAGCTCTCTGGCATAAGCTTCAGGTTTGCCAAAATCCGTTACTGCGTTCAGAAAAACCGCGTTATCCCAGTCAATACCCGTGTTACGGCTACCATCGACTCCGAAGGGCAAACTCATTTTTCTTAGGATGCTCACCTCGTCGATAGGCACGAGATGACCAGGAGCCAGATACAATCGCGCGGATTTGATGCGAAGGAGATCCGTACTCGAAACGCTGGCGCAAGCGCTGGCGTAATACTCAATATGCTGAATTGAGTGCCACGGAATGAGCACACCGGGCGCCGAATATTTCCCTGACTTGACGTTCAAGTACGAAACGAGCCCGGCCGGCGTTGCATCCAGCATAATCGGTGGTTGCACGAGCATTCGAATGAAGGCCAGCGTGCCCAGCAACATTGCCAGTCCAATAAGACCGACAAACATTGTCAGGGGACGCGACACTGCAGATGCCCCCGAGGCTGCAAGCACAAGCACCCACACACATATAGCAGTCATCAAGAGAAACAAAACGGCGCCAATGACGGACTGCGATCGTGGCACAGAAACGCGGAGTAGAACAGGCGGTCGATTCATTACTATCACTAGTTAAAAGGAATGAAAATGTCGCCCTGCGTGACGCCTAATTTTCGGTACTGCGCATCCGCTACGACCCCGACGATAGTGCACCATTCGTCTTTCTCGTCCGGTGCGTCCGTGCTGCCGAGCCTGATTTGCCACTTCTGGCTGCGGGGAATGAGCACTGACGTTCGTATTCATAATCCAAAGGTAGAGCAAGACATCAAGTCGTGCAAACAGTGCGTCGCATGAACTGCAATTCGCTGTCCGCCGACCTGTCTACATGCGTTCTGTCGGGACAAGTCGCTTTCAAGAATAGGCCATCATTTTTCGAAGAACGAATCCGTTGACAGCAAGTGCTCAAAATATCCGTCCTTCCATTTCGAGTCGAGTCGGTCGAGCAGCAGGCCTTCAGCAGCGCCGAACGAGTAGACGGCCAAGCGCTTCATCTTGGCGAGATCGGCTTGCCTGAGTTCATTGAGAGTCTCCGTCCTTACCTTTGCGGCATAGGTTGTGAACGGCTCGAAGTCGGAGAGAGCAGCGTACTCCGCGGTTGGCTGGTACTGCGCTGCAGCCTCCGCGGCCTTGATCTCTGTATAGCGAGCAATTCCTTCCTGCCAGAGCTGGAAACTTAAATACTTGTGATCGTCGGATGAGAGTCGCGCAAAAAACCTCTTGCGTTCAAGAATGTACTGCTTTCCGAGTTTTGCGAATTTCTCTTTGTGAGTTTCATTCACAGCGCTGAGCAAGAGATCACGAAGAGACGCGAAGGATTCCGCTACCTCTGGCTTTTCGTATGGAAATGGGTAGTTCAACATCCACATACCCGTGTTGTCACCGTGGCTTAGCCCGAGATCTTGCACCGCCTGGAGGTAGCGCGGTTGGGCGTTCTGCAACTGATGAAAGTGCTCATGCATGATCGTGATTAGCCAGGGGGTGCTGGTCTTACTGGTTGTGTTTTTTGGTTCGCCGATGACGATAACGGATGGCGGCCCGAAGGCGGGGAAGGTGGCTAGCAGGTTGGTTGGGAACTGGCGTGGGCGCGCATAAAGGTCATCTCCGACTTTCTCGAAGGCTTTGGGTGGCTCGGTGTGATGCGTCAAGAATTCTGTGTCGGGTGTCACAAGTAACAGTGGTGCAGGCGTCCGGCTCCAGTCGGGCCAGATCTGATTCTGAATCTGGTCGGCGAGACGATAGAATTCGCGGATGCGGACAGCATCATCAGCGGTGAGCTGCGGAGCAGTATTCTGGGCAAGTGCTGCTGTTGTGATCAGCAAGAAGGTAATCAGAAATCGCATCGGCGGGTTAGACGCACGCGGCACACAGTTGGAAGCGGTCCTCCGGGAAAGATGTCGCTCAGTTGGCCGTCCGAATATCACTGGTGCCTCGCGCGAGTTAGTAATTGGCGACCGTTCCGTCATCCGGCCCCAATGAGCAATGGTCAAATGCTTTCCATTTGTACGATGTAGTTCGGACCGGGATCCGCAATCCCTTTTCCAGCCGGCTGCGCTCTTCGCATTACTTCCGGTTTACCCGTCATCCGACCGGAATTGCGGATTCGACGTTGCCGAGTCTCTGGTCAAATGCTGACTTCCGCCGTGTCAATATCGACACTCTCAGACGGCGGCTCCATAACCCCCTGCCTCGCGGAGGTGTTGCGGCTGAGCAAGTTGTAAGCGCGCCGGCCGTAGACGTTATCGATGGCCTTCATAGCACAGCGAGTGGGCGATTCTTTGCTTGGGTTATCGGCGGTGCGCTGCCGGCGGCGCTCGATGCGGACTGGCTGACCGCTGCGTGGGATCAGAATGCCTATAACTATGTTACCGGACCTGCCGCGGCGGTGGTTGAGGAATGTGAACCACAAACAGCCTGTGGTCACTAAGGACGGATTGGATCGGCTTTCGGCGACTACTTGCGCGGTCGCGCCTCCCGCCGATTCGCGGGTACACGCCTTCGGCTCCTCGTTACGGGCTTCGTGGTGTCGGCTGCCTCAAACAAATGCCGAATGCCGTGTTCCAACAGTTCGACGGCCCTCTCCAGGGCGCCCAGTTGTCCAATCCGCGTTATCGCCACGGACAGGCGCAAGTCAAATGATGGAGGGCGCAACACTTCAACCGTGTCTCGACAATTTTTCCTGGCAATAAAGCGGGCTGGCAGCAGCCCGACTCCATATCCCGACTGAATGAGCGCTAGCTGCAAATGTATGTTGTAGTGGATTTCAGCCGCAACCATGGGGGTGAAGCCGGCACGTTCCATCTGATCGATGAGGCTTGCCCGAAGCAAGCACCCAGACGGGTTGAGCACCCAGGGTGCTCTGCTCAAACTTTCCCAATCGTCGTCAATGTTGCCTGCGGCGCTTTGAACGATCTCCATGCGGTCACTAGCGATGATATTCGTCAGAAGAGGTGAAGGCGCGGTTTTACCTTCGGGCAAAAACACGACAGCAACGTCGAGTTCACCGGCGAGCAGCCGGTTAAATAATTCACCGGTAAGTGCGCTCAACAGCCGCAGCCGGACCTTGGGGTATTTTTCAGTCAGCGCGCGAATAGGTTTGATCAGCGTCCCCTCGGCCAAGGCATGCGCGAGCCCGATGCGCAAGAGGCCGTGAGGTTCGGCGTCGCGCGACGCAACAGATTTCATCGCCTCCGTCCGCTGCAACAGATCTCGCGCTTGTTCAAGCACCCTGGAGCCCAGAGAGTTCAGGCGCGGCGGCTTTACTGAGCGGTCGAGCAACTCAGCCCCCAATGCAGCCTCCAGCCTTTGCAGTTGCCGGGTTATAGCGGAGGGTGTCCGGTATAGACGATCGGCTGCACCGGCGATGGACCCGGCCTGGGCAAACTCTACGAGGGCGCGTAAATCATCGAGCAAGGGAGCCTCCTAAAGTACTCCTAAAGCCTCCTCCAACGAATAGCAGAATCGTGCGTAAACGGCAACATCATTGTGATGATAATGAACTTGTGGAATTATGGATTCTCCGTTACAAAGAGCCAGAAGTTTAGGAAACCCTGAAGACACATGATTGACTTCGGTTTGGGAAAGTTGCGGCTCTGGAGCGCGGCAGCAGCCTGCGCAGGCCTATTCATGACGCAGGCTGCGGGAACCCATCCAGCGGCTTTTACACTCAACGATGTGATGCAGGCGCCATTTCCGTACTACATGGTGGCCGCGCCCACGGGCGCAGCCGTGGCGTGGGTATTCGACGCGAAGGGCTGCCGTAATATCTGGGTAGCAGACCCCTCCCATGGCGCGAAAGCGCGCCAGATCACACCGTACACAGAGGACGACGGTTTCGATATCGGCGAACTCGCCTGGTCGCCGGATACGACGTCGATCGCCTTCACGCGGGGCCAGAGTCTTGAGGATGAGACTCCGGCCAACGTTAATAACTCCCCGAAAGGCCCAATGCCCAAGGAAGTATGGGTGGTTGCCACGGCCGGCGGCGTGCCGCATAAGGTCGGTGCGGGAGACTCCCCTAGCTTCTCGCCCGATGGCAGCCGGCTGCTGTTTGTCGACAAGAAAAGAATTCTGACGGTGGCCGCGAGCGGCGATGGTGAGGCGCAGCCATTGCTCATCGATCAGGGAACAGTGGACTCGCTGACCTGGGCGCCGGACGGCAAGCGCCTAGCGTTCGTGAGCCATCGAGGCAGCCACTCGCTGATCGGTGTCTACGATTTCGTTGACCAAACCATCGTTTGGTTGAGTCCGAGTCTCGACTACGACAGCTCGCCCGCGTTCTCACCGGACGGCGCGCGGATCGCCTTCGTTCATGTGGCCGAGAAAGCTCCCCCCGAATACTTCTCTCAACGCAGCGGACGGCCGTGGTCGATCTGGACGGCGGACGTGAAAACCGGCCAGGGGCGACGTGTCTGGATTGCGGATGCGGGACCCGGAAGTGTATTCCATCCGACGATCTCGGCGAATAACGACGTTCCCTCGGCGACGAACCTGTTCTGGACCAACCATGATGATCTTGTGTTCCCCTGGGAGAAAAGCGGCTGGCTGCATCTATATGCCGTCCCGGTGCAGGGCGGGACGGCCCGCGCACTCACGGTGGGAAAGTTCGAGGTCATACACGTCGTCTTCAGCCAGGACCGCAAGCGCCTGGTTTATTCGTCCACTCAGGATGACACCGACAGGATGCATATCTGGACGGTCGATGCCGAGCATGGTTCGGCGGTGCGCACCGGCCAGAGCCACGCCATCGAAGACTTGCCGCAGATCGGCGCCGACGGCGCTCTTTTCGCATTGCAGAGCGACGGCGACCAACCGCTGCATCCGGTCGTGTTGAGTGCGGGGGGGCAATGGCGGCGGCTCGCTCCGGAAGCCATCCCGTCCTCCTTCCCGAGTTCCAAGCTCGTCATGCCCCGGGCCGTGACCTTTAGGGCGAAGGATGGCCAAGAAACGCACGCGCAACTATTCCTACCACGCGAAACCACCTCCAAGCCGCACCCTGCGATTCTGTTCTTCCACGGAGGCCCTAAAAGACAGATGCTGCTGGGGTTCGATCCCAAGCGTACGTATAGCTGGATATACGCATTTAATCAGTACCTCGTCGCCGAGGGTTACAGCGTGCTGTCAGTCAACTATCGCGGCGGTACCGGCTATGGCCTTGACTACAGAGAGGCCGACGACCTCGGCCCCGGCGGCGGCAGCGAGCTCAATGACCTGCTCGGCGCCATCACCTATCTGCGAGGCCGACAGGACGTCGACTCTCATAGATTGGGCATCTGGGGCCCAAGCTACGGGGGACTCATGACGGCCCTCGGTCTCGCGCGCGCCTCAGATGCACTCGCGGCCGGTGTCGATTATTCGGGCATTCATAACTGGTCGACGTACGAGCCAATCGACGGAGCAGATGCGAACCGCCGGGCGGTGGAATCCTCCCCCATCGCGACCATCGACCAGTGGCACTCACCCGTGCTGCTTGTGCAGGCGGACGACGACAGCGTTGTACCCTTCCAGCAGGCCGCCGAACTCATCGAAGGCTTGCGGTCGCACAACATCGACCATGACGTAATCATGATTCCGAACGAGATTCATGACATGGCACGCTACTCATCGTGGATGATGTTGTTCAATGCGGCGGATGTGTACTTCGATCGGCATCTCGACAAGCGGAGCGCGCCCGCTCCGTAAGCAGGTCCATCACTTCGGTTTTGATCGACGGTGTGTGGGCCCTTCGATTTGTTTTTGAAGAACCGGGTATGGCGCGTTTGGAGGGGCATGGAAGCATCGCCAAGAACATATGAATCTGGGGCCGGCGGAGGCGCGCCGCCCGGCGGTGCTGAAAACGGCTAGCCGGTTCGCTGGCGCAGGGGAGTAAAAAAAACGCCGCGTTGAGACCTGCATTCGTCGTTACGAACAGCACGAGTCGTTTTAAGTGACGTAGAGGGGTTCCACATGAAGAAGATTCTGATTCAGTACGGAGTGTGCGCGCTTGCGGTCGCTCTGGTGGTGCCGTTGGCGCAGGCGCAGGGGCAGCCGGCAGGAATGCAGGCCGCCTTCGGAAAAGATGCCGGAACGCTTTCCGACAAATTCACCGGACTCGCGCGCGTTATGTCGGGCAAGTACGACTGGAAGCCCGGCCACGGCGTTCGCTCCGTTGGCGACGTGTTCAACCTGATCGTTAGGGAGAACGGCATGCTCATCGGCGTGCTCTCGGGCACACCGAATACGGGGGCACAGCCCGCGCCCATCACCGATCCGGAGAAATTGCAGGAAGCTCTGAAGGCTTCTTACGTCAATCTGCAAAAAGCGATTACGGGACTTTCCGACAACGACCTGCAGGCGCCGGTGAAACTGTTCGGAAGAGACATGACGAAGCAGGGCGCGCTGATGCTGATTCTCGAAGATCAACACGAGCATCTGGGGCAGTCGATCGCGTACGCGCGCAGCAACGGCGTGATTCCGCCCTGGTCTAAGTAGGAGCGCCGCGGGGTGATCTGGCCGCCGCCGATGCGATAACGACCCTTCGCATCCAACGCAACCTGATAACACGCGGGCAGGACGGCAAGCCGGAAAAAGAGAATTGGGTCCTTATGCGCGGAATTTGGATTAGCGCAGCGACGATCGCAAGGTTCGCGGTCGCTGGTAGCCTGACGCTGCTGGCTGGCGGACAGAGCGCTCCCAAAGCGGACCCTCCTATCCTCCGAGCCACTGGGCCAGCAACGGTGGCAGGAGAGTCCGCCGATCGCAAACTGGTGAGCATCGCCAAGAACGTATTGGCCTCGGATGATGCTGTGGCCGACAGGGCCTACAAGAGGAGAAGAAGCGAATGAAATCGAGATTGGCAACTTCAATACGCTCTAGCTTTCTGTGCATGAATCTGAGGGGGCGCATTCCGGTCTCCACGTTACTGGTGGTAATCGTAACGGCTGCAGCCTGGGCGCAAAGTGCTCCTGCCGTCAGTTTGGCAGAAGCGCGAAAAGCGATTCAAGCGCGTGTGGCGATGGACAAGAACACAATCGAGAGGATGCTGGCTCCGGATTTATACGTCCAAACTCCCGACCGAAAACTAACACGGCAGGAGTTTATCGATGCAATCTTCTCCCGCCCGTATACCTTAACGCGATTTGACGCCACCGTGCTCACGGTCGAACCCAGAGGCAACGACTGGGCGGCACTCGTACTTGAGAAACTAGAGGGCGAGATTAAGGACAACAGTGGCAAAACGAGCAAGATCTACGTCATGGGAGTTGTACGGGATGGCTGGGGAAAATTGAACGACAACCAATGGACCCTCCTCTGGTCCGAGCAACTGGGCCAGCAACTGTGGGAGGAGGAGAGTCCGCCGATCGCAAACTGGTAATGGAGTTTTCAAGTGATGTCCTCCGCCGGTCCCGGCAGAGGGCCGAAAGGAAGCGTCCACATGGAGGCTTTACTTCAGGATGTTCGCTATGGTTTGCGCATGCTGGTCAAGAAGCCCACCTTCACGATCGTGGCGGTCCTGACGCTGGCTCTGGGCGTGGGGGCCAACACGGCGATCTTCAGCATCGTGAACGCCGTGTTGCTCCGTTCTCTTCCGTTCCGCGACCCCGATCGTCTTGTAAGGATCTACTTTAACAATCCAGGCGTGGGTTTGCGGAACGTTCGGTTTTCCGTGCCGGAATTCGACGATCTTAGAGCGCAGACGGATGTGTTCGAAGATGTGAGTGTCATCGTTTTGGGCCCCACAAACTTGACCGGTGCCAAACAGCCCGAACATTTGGAAATGATGGAGGTCTCTCCCAACTACTTTTCCATGCTCGGCGCCACTCCTGAACTAGGACGCTTATTTGGTCACCAGGACTTCGCGCTTGGTTTCGCGCCCGTGGTCGTGATCAGCGATGGCTTGTGGCGCCGATCTTATGGGGCTGATCCTGGCGTCCTCGGCCGGAGCCTCCGCCTCGATAACGATCTATATACGATTGTAGGTGTACTTTCTCCCGGATTTCGCCACCCCGGACCGACCATTCCAGCCGTGGAGGTATGGATTACCTGCGGATTCAGTGGCGATCCGTTCCCAGCGCCGGCGCGTGGCCTGCGCATATTACCCGGGGCAATCGGTCGTCTCAAGCCGGGCCTCACCGTAGCGCCAGCTCAGGCGCGGCTTGATGCCATGGCTGCTAATTTGCGTCGCGACTTTGCGAATGATTACCCTCCGCAAGCCAAATGGACGGTTGAGATTGTGCCGTTGCAGCAATCGTTGGTGGGTAAGGTCCGACCGATGCTGGTCGTGTTGATGGCTGCCGTGATCTTAATCGTTTTCGTCGTGTCTCTAAACATTGGCAGTCTGCTTCTGGCGCGCGCCTCCGGACGCCAGCAAGAGATGGCAGTGCGTGCGGCGATGGGAGCGAGCGGGGGCAGAATGATCCGGCAGATGCTCACCGAATCGCTGTTGCTGGCTTTCATCGGGGGAATCGCAGGGCTCACGACGGCTGTGATTACGCTGAAAGCCGTCTTGCGATTTGTGCCGGCGAATCTTCCGCGGCTGCGCGAAGTAAACATTGATTGGCGGGTGCTGGGATTTGCGCTACTGATTTCGCTCGCGACCGGTCTACTGTTTGGGCTGGCTCCCGCGACTCATTCCTCGAAGGCGGGACTTGCGGGCACGATGCGCGAGGGCTCGCGCGGCTCGGGCTACAGCGCGAAGGCCGGGCGCATGCGCGACGCACTGATGGTGTCGCAGTTGGCTTTTGCGGTAGTGCTGATGATCGGCGCGGGGCTCCTATTGGAAACGCTGCGCGATTTGTTGCGGCAGAATCCGGGCTTCAATCCATCGCAAGTGGTGACGGCGAATATCTATCTGCCGAACCCGAATAATCCGCAGCTCGATCCATATCACACCTTAGCGCAGCAGATTCCGTTTAATCGCGAACTGCTACGGCGCGCGAACGCGATTCCGGGCGTGGAGTTGGCGGCGATTACGTCCAATTTGCCGGCCGCCGACACAATCAATAGCGATGCGGCGGCGTACGGCGCCACGAATCACAATTCGCTGGACATCGAAGACCGGCCCACGGAATCCTCGGGAGATTTGAGCGCCGAAGTTATCCGCACCAGCCCGGAGTATTTTCGGGTGATACAAACCCCGTTGGTGGAGGGGCGCTTCTTCACCGAGGACGATGAAAATGGCAAATTGCCCGTGGCGATCATCGATGAGGCGACGGCAAGGCGCTACTGGTGGCCGGATCATGATCCGGTGGGCCGGCGGCTGCGTATCCGGTTGCGTTTCGGGCAGAATCCTGTGAATCGATGGAGCACCGTGGTGGGCGTGGTGAAAAATATCAAGCACGACGGGCTCGATGTCGATGGCGTGCCGCACCTCTATGTTCCGCTGAATCAATTTGTCGGGCGCACGTTGAGCTTGGCGCTGCGAACTTCGTTGCCGGCGAGCACGCTGGAGGCGCAACTTCGCGGCGCGATTCAGAGTGTAGATCCGGGGCTGCCGGTGTTCAACGTCACCTCGATGGATGAGGTACTGGATGCATCGCTGGCATCGCGCAGGTTTTCGGCGAATTTGGTGGCGGGATTTGCGGGGGGGGCGCTCTTGCTGGCCTCGATCGGAATTTACGGCTTGCTGGCCTATATGGTTGGCCAAAGATCACGCGAGATTGGTCTGCGGTTGGCGTTGGGTGCCCAGCGAGCGGATGTCTTGCGACTTGTCCTGGGGAAAGGTGTAGTCCTGGCTGGCCTCGGAATTGTGGCCGGCGTGATATTTTCCGCTTCTACCGCTTCGATGATGGCAAGTTTGCTCTATGGCGTTCGCCCACATGATCCGGCCGTATTTCTGATGGTGCCTTTGCTTCTGCTCGTCGTTGCGATTGCCGCTAGCTACATTCCGGCTTGGCGAGCGACCAAGGTGGATCCAATTGTGGCGCTGCGGGAATCGTGAGTTCCTTGGGCATGGACGCGTCGAGTGATGTGGGAACGGCCCGCGCCCACAAGGCATTGGAAGCGCGCGCAACCTCGGGCTCCACCATCCTGACCATCCAACCCAGTATCCAAAGGAGTCTGCCATGAGCAAGACCGCAATTACCTCGCCCGAACTTGCGCCGCCGGTCGGCCCGTTTTCCCAGGCGATCGAAGTCGGTGGTTTCATCTATTTCAGCGGTCAGGTCGGCCAAGACCCGGCCACTGGCAAGGTAGTCGAGGGGGGCATTGCGGCCGAGACGGAGCGCGTCTTCCAGAATCTCTCGGCGGTTCTCAAGGCGGCCGGAAAGAGTTTCGATCACGTTGTGCGCGCCGGTGTGTATCTCACGAGCATGAGTGATTACGTGGCGTTGAATGGCATTTACGCCAAGCATTTCAGTCAACCCTTTCCCGCCCGTACAGTGATCGCAGTGGCCGCGCTGCCGCTTGGGGCCTGCGTTGAGATCGACCTCGTCGTCAAGGCTTGAGGCAACACACGGAGGTTGATCTCATGAAGTACCCATTTCACATCGTCGATGTTTTCAGTTCGACACCGTTCGGCGGAGAAGATTGCCCGCGAATTCAATTTCGGCGAAACGACCTTCGTCCTGCCGAAGAAGGATCCTGCGAACACGTGTCGGGTGCGCATCTTCACACCTCGGACTGAGCTCGACTTCGCGGGGGCTCCCTCGGTCGGCACCGCCTGTGCGCTGGTGATGAAACAGCATGTACGGCTTAGTGATCCAATCCGGCTCATTCTGGAGGAGAATGTCAGTCCCGTGCCGGTTGACGTCGCTCAGCGAAACGGGGGGTTCCACGGCACGTTGACGTTATCGGGGAAGGTCGAGGCACCGACCGGCGCACCTTCTCCGACTGAACTCGCCGCCGTCCTATCCGTCGAGCCCGCCGCGGTGAGCCAAGTCTTTTTCGCGGGCGTCGGTATTCCACTCTGTTTTGCGCAACTGAGCTCGAACGAGGTCGTCGATCGGGCGACGATCAATCGGGCTGCCTGGGCGGCAACCCTCTCGCGAGCGTGGTCTCCCCACATCTTCTTCTTCGCGGGAAATCTGCGGGATGGCGGCAAGCTCTATGCTCGCATGTGGGCACCCGCGCTGGGCGTCGAAGAAGATTCCGCGACAGGCAGCGCTTGTGCAGCCCTCGTCGGGGCAATGGCATCGAAGCCCGATTTTGGCGGGATGGCCTATCGCCTTTCGGTCCAGCAAGGCGTCTCGATGGGGCGCCGAAGCGAAATCGAAGCGGAGGCGCGCAAGCGCGACGGCGTGGTGACCTCTGTCAGCGTAGGCGGCGCAACAACCTACATCGCAAGCGGCGAGATCGAGGTGCCGCCGTCCGCGCTTGTGTCTTCAACCGTCGAGGGCGCCCCCATGCGTGTTAACCGGCGGCAATGAGTGACCAAGACGTGTGGGCTCAGGGACGTCGCCGGCTAAAGCGCCGCGGCTTCTGGATCCATCGATTACGATTCATCAATGGGTGTTGTGGCATTAGGTTTATGAGTAGGCGCTGTAGAGACAGAGGAGGCAGCATGAACAGATCAGTGTGTAGAGTGATGATGGGCATCGCCGGCTTGGCGGTGCTCGGGATGACCGCAACGCTGGTCGGCGCACAAACCGACGGTGCGATGGCGCAGGCGCCGGATGCCGGCTGTGCGTTGCCTTCGGAACCCGAGGGCATTCCCGCCGCGATCGATGCGGCAATCAGCGGGCCCGCGGACAAGGATCGAGCCTGCATGAAGGCCCTGTTAATACCCGAAGCGCGCATGATGTTCGTTTCACTCGGCGCGGACGGAGCGCCAAGCTATAGGCTCGAGACCTTGGACGATTGGATCGGCCGCGTCAAAGCCCGTGGCCACGCCATGCTCGAAGAAAAGCAGCTGAAATTTCACATTGAGCGCTACGGCAACATCGCGCACTTATGGAGCAGCTACGTGCTGCACAGCGACGGCAAGCAAGTCGCGCGCGGCATCAACAGCATTCAAGCGATCAAAGAAGCCGGCGGCTGGCGAGTCACGGGCATCATGGTGCAGGCCGAGTCGGCCCCTGCGCCGCTGCTCCAGGAATATCTGCCGTAAGGGAGGCAAGCCTAAGAGCAGCGAGCCGGCACGGGCTGGCTGCGCGCGCGATTTGCGGGAGCTGCTCTGCTTTAGCGTCGAATAGCGTACAGCAGGGAGCAATATGAATGCATCTGCCGGTTACCGCTGGTTAAATTTAGCACTATCGCTGATAGCGCTATTCGCCGCCTCCCTCATGCTGTGGCGAGCGACCGACGCGTGGTGTGTTCGGCTCTTCATCAAAGCATCGTGCGCGCGCTGAGCAATGGGGCGGCTCGATGATGGACGCAGCATATCCGATCGGCTTCATCGGCCTTGGTACGATGGGAGAGGCCATGGCGCTGAC
>WNGL01018641.1_pt1 | contig 13844 bp, 24 predicted proteins | sample 5400591 | NCBI WGS metagenome assembly WNGL01 (sample SAMN13153377, study PRJNA577476) | soil metagenome | isolation source: 80 cm soil or saprolite under Garry oak tree replicate 1 | place: USA:California | collected 2016-06-15
GCTTGCGCTCCCGCTAGATGGGAGTGTGCTGCCATGCGCGCCGAAAGTCAAGGTGCTCGTTGCCGAGCTTTGTCAAGAGGCTGCGCGGTTGGAACGAGAAGTTTGGGACGGTACAGAGCGTCCTGAAGAATCTCGGATTGTGGCCGTTCATATCAGCCTTGATCATTGCAGCAGCAATATCCGTAGGGACCTACCTCAAACACCTTCAATGGCCAGAGGTGTTTGTGCTGGGGCTTATCACGCTGACCTGCTGCGTGCTGCTAGCTGTCCTAGTTCCCGAGTTTCTCCGCCCGCGACTGAAGGTGAAGCTCACTCCTATAAACGTGCCATCCCCTATTCAATTGTTGACCGTTGAAAATAGTGGCCCGCAGCAAATTTTCTGCGCCGATTGCACTTTGATTAAGAGCGGACTGACGTTTTGCATGGAATGGGAGTACAGAGACGTTAGAACGAGCGGCAAGTTGCCGCATGGACGTCACCGTAATCTAATCATCGCGGTTGCTGGCGAAACGCGAGGTATCAATCACGGCCATCCCTACGAGATGAAATGGATTGCCATAACCGGACTCTCCGTAGATGGCCAGCGGGAAGAAAAGCAGCGAAGCACGTGGAGTCACGGCGACAAATTGCCAGAGTGCGACATTAAGATCACTATAACCAGCGGGAATCGCAAGCCGCATATCGAATGTTTCACTGTAAGGACGGGACGAAATAGTGCCTTGGAAATGGTCCCGCTATCGTGTAACGGAAGTATGCACTTTACGCAAGGCTCTTCAAAGCCCGTCTGATGTGCTTTCGAGTCCAATAAAACAGGTCCACCAGCAAGCCAATGCCTGGGTTTAAGACTGGCGCAATTCTATCTAGCCAAGCAGGGGTCTTACTCATGGCTCACGCGCTATTGTCGTGTAATTAGGCTTTCGATTTCGGTTCGATCTTGCGGCTTGCCTTCTTTAGCGCGGTCTCGAAGTCGGAGCGAGTAAAAGGCGTTTCTTTTTTCTCTGGGGCCGCGAAATCGGTAGAGGATACGCCCTCTTCATCCATTGCTAACTTCTCTGCTTCTTTTCGCATTTTCACGTGCTCCGGTAAGTATAAAAGTTCCCGAATCTTCCAACATGGTACTACTATGGAAATTCCCATGTTGACTTTTTCTTTTTCCAGTAGCGCTCGATTTGGCGGCGATTGACCGTGACTCCACTAAATAGGCATCAATGAAATTGCCGTCCCATTCCACCTGCTCACCTGGAAACAGTGCGACATTCCCCATTCGCACGATTGGTAGATTGCGAGTGTGGCCCTTTACGGCTGTAAACAGGCCCGTCATAAAAACTTCATCTCCTGGTCCGATTCGATGTTTGGAAATGTCATCACTGGTGAGAAACATGATTTCCGGAACTGAGCGGATGTCCAAATTGAGACCGGGCGACGGGAGGAATGGTATTACAGCGAGGTCAACAGTAGGATCGGGATGGAAGTACCATTTTGCTCCGGTTGCGTCTATTTCCACCGCCGAACCATCGGCTGTGTTAGCACGAAACACGGTTCGCTTAGATTGTGTCCAATGTTTGGCCGTTAGTAGATAGCTGGCGTTCCAGCGCTGCAACTCGCCGGGGATTTTCACAATAAAGGCCGTGCCGCAGTACACAATTTCCTTAGTCGCCTCATCCTCGCAACCAAGGGTCAGCACACACTTCCGGACTGTTTCGGGGACACGCATGCAGATGTCGTCTTGCGGCAAGAGATAATAGCGAGGCGTCCTTGCCAGCCGAACATCCACGAATTTAGAGATTTCTGTACCTACTGTCAAGGGATAATTACCATAAAAATCAGCTATTCGCTGTTAGCTCCTAGCCTTCAGCTCGTAGCCTGCAAGCGCTTCCTGGTCGCCCATCGCGGCCGGACACAATGGGTTCGCAACGTCCGAAGCCGCCGGAGAAGTCACGCTAAAGAAGGGAAACACTCGCCAGAAATACGGCTTGCGTCTTTTAGCGCCGGCCGAGAAACCAGAAATCCTCAAAGCCTATCTCGACACTTTCCGCTGCGATGTCCAGCCATTTCCCCGTCCCGGCCGAATTATCCCCGCTCGAAGCCTTCGCGAAACTGACCGAAAGCTTAGCGGTTCACCGGCAAGATTGAGGGTACGTATCCCGCCTTCGAACTCCAGCCAGTGTGATTCGTCGCCATCTTTCTCAAATCATTCCGGCTCGGCAGAGGCAGAAGGATCATCTCTGCGTTCATATCCCGCACACACCAACACCGGCAATCTCGGATATTTCTCAAACCGCGCATCGTTGAGCGCCAGCTCACACCTGACAAACACCGACCCGCGATCCGATTGCACCCGCCGCGCATGGCGGCAGTTCGTACAAAGCCCGGCACATCCCGGTTCAATAGAGATCTCGCCCTTCATTCCCGAAGAATAGCAAAGGGCGTCAGAGTCGGGCTCTCCGCGCGGGGAGGCCAGGTCCGAGCCCATGAATCGAGTCTCCGTCCCCGGTCCGGAACAGCGCCTTTAACTTTTCACTTCCCGCCGCCAATCCTGTCACCACCTTCCCCGACTGCATGCAGCACCAAGTGGCAAACATTGTCGGATCCACCAATGGCAAGCCGCCAAATCTTCTCGGCGCTGTGGTCGAAGGCCCGAATTCCTTCGCCGCCAAGGGCGCGCTCACCGGAACGGTGACCCGTCCTCCGAACGGCGTCGACGTATTCGCCAAGTTCAATGGCAATGGCGCAGTTTATCGGGACAATGTGCAGTCCTATTCCACCGTGGAGCCGGCCATCGACTTGTCAGCCTCGTCATTCCTGGTCTTCGCCTGGCAGGTCGCGGGAGCTCCCTCCGGCACTCCGTAACAGGCGTCGGAAGGACTCAACTAAAGCACCCGTAGAGACGTAGCTTGCTACGTCTCTACTCTCACCAATTCCGGCGAAGGATGTCCATTAGGGAGGCGCCATCACTCGCCGCCGTCGCCCTCTCTAGCCCGCCAACCTAGTTCTGCCGCAGCGGTGGCATAGGGAACGCCACGTTATAAGTTCTCGCTCCCACTCCGACTCCACCCCCGCAAGTGTTCGGTGGAGTCGTGCAAATCGACCGCGTACCTTGACACTCGACCGCCCAGAACATGTAGCCCAGCATCCCAGACGTAGTCCCAGCGCCATTCGGCGCCGCACTCCTAGCATAGCTTCCCGTGCTGTTCTCCAGCGAAGCGCTGAAGTTTGTGCACTCCGGAGCAGGGTTCCGGCCAGTCACGATGTACAAGCTTCCGGTGAACTTCGCCGGTGCAATCGGCGGAATCGGAGGACTGTATTGTGGCTTGCCATCAATATGCTCCTGCCAGGTGGACTCCGCCCCCGGACATGCTGGGCTGCTTATTCGGCACCATGGCATTGGCATAATCCAACACCGGTGCTGAGGTCAGCAGCCAGCTGCTGCTCGCCTTCTGGCTGATTCCAATCAGATAGCGGTCTCCGGCAGCCAGGTCGATTCGTCAACCGCGCCGCGGGATTCGCTCCCGTGGCGTCGTACGGCAGCTGCGAGCGATATGCATTAATAAAGGCCTGCAACCCGGTAAGGTTCGGACTCGAGCCGTTCTCGTAGTCAATCTCAATACCCACGCCCAGACTCTTCGTAAGCGCCGCCGCATTCCAAGCCCAACTGCGTAGCGTTCTGCGATAGCGCCTGGTCCCAATACGTGGTGTAAGTCTGACCGCCAATCGAGAGCATCATCCGAATGTTGTGGCTGGTGAAATAACTCACAATCGCTGAATTCATTCCAATGGGCACGCCGTTCGCGGTCTGCCAGTCATTGGTTTTATTCAGAAGTTTGAGCGGCTGCACAAAGCTAAGCACCACCAGATTCACCGATGGAAAGCCCCGATCCATCACCGCGATCGATCATCCAGTGATTCTTGGTGTCGAAGTCCGTCATATCGCGCACAGAGCCCCATGTGCAGAAGCCGCTGCCACAATGCCAGGAACCGTAAATCTGAATTTGAGTCTGCGCGTTTGCAGAGCGACCCACTAAAACTAAGGCCGATCCCAAAATAACCAGGGACATCACTGTCCGTGGCATGCACTCCCTCCTTATATCTTTTGCTGACGGTTATGAGTACGAGTTCATGATGCCGACAGCCTGGCGGCACGCGCTGCTAATTCTGCCGCAAAGCCGGCATGGGGATCGGAATATTCAACGATGTCGCCCCCACTCCTACGCCACCCTGGCAAGTGGTGGGCGGAAACGTACAGCCCGTGCCGTTCCCCTGGCAGCCTGCTGCCCAGAACATATAACCCAGCATGCCCGACGTGCTTCCAGCGCCCTTCGGAGGAAGCGTCTCCACAAAATTAGCTGCAGCATTCTGATCCGAACTGTTGAACGTCGCGCAATTGGGCTGGCCTGCAACCAGCCACAGGCTTCCTGTGAGTTTGGCCGGAGCCGTCGGAGGCACTGAGTTGGTGCCGTCAACGTGCTGCGCCCAGCCCGTTTCCAGCGTAGAAATACTCGTCTTCTGCGACGCCACCATAGCATTTGCGTAGTCCAGCACCGGACTGCTAGTAGTCAGCCAGTTGAGCGCAGCATAATTCGCAATCGCGGTCAGATACTGATCGTTGTTTCCCAAATCAATGGTCAGCCGCGCCGCAAAATTGCTCCCCGTCGCGTCATACGGCGTGACCGAGCGATAGGCGCTCACAAACTGCTGCAATCCCGTTAAGTTCGGATTGCTGCTCTTTTCGTAATCAATCTCCATCCCAACGTTGAATTGTTTCGCCGCGTTCGCCGCGTTAATTCCCAGTTGTGTCGGATTGGTTCCGAGCGCCTTTTCCCAATTCTTCGTATAGCTGAATCCGCCGACCGACATCATCACCCGGATGCCTTTGCTCTGAAAGTAATTCACCACCGCGGGCGTCATGCCGATCGGGATTCCATTGACCGTGGTGGAGTCGTTGGTCAGGTTCATCAGCTTCACCGGGTTAACAAAGCTAAGCACCACTAGATTCGCCGACGGAGATCCGTTGCCGCGATCCAGGATCCAATGATTGTCGGTATCAAATGTGGTCATGTTCGGTACCGAAGCCCAACTGCAAGCGTCGGAATAGCAATGCCATAGTCCGTAGACTTGCATCTGCGTCTGGGCGTTCGCGGCAGAGCCAGCCAAAATCAGTACTGCTGCAACAGCGACTACTACCAACATCACCTTGCGTGTCATACCCGCCTCCTTAAGGGGGATTTGAAGGAAACGATGGGAGCCTCTGACCCAAAAGCGGGGGAGCAGAGGCCTTAACTGCAGCAATAACCAAAGACAGCAATGACGAAGAAAACGCCAGCGACAGCGACAAAAACAAGGTCGGCACACGACTCTCGTGCAGGATTGAAGACAGGGCGCCTGTATCTGCGTGCGGAATCGAGAGGGGGAAGACCTGCGGCATCGGAGAACGAATACCCTTTGTGCTCAAAAGCGCTGGTAGGTTTATAACGAAATCAAGACCATGTCAATCAGTAAAAGGCTTCATTGAAACGTTTCTCCCGAATTTTTTGGTGCCTCGTCGGAAACCGGGATGGGCAGGGCGTTGGCGTGCTAAAGAGCGCCCGCTAACTTCCGTCCTCCTGAGCGTTTGACCCGCTTTCCAGCGGGTTAAGCGAGGAGTTTCCACCAACGCGCCAGTGGGGATGGGAATCCACGGCTTTGGAAGGGCGCGACTTCAGCCGTGCCGTCGCCGTTCCCCGCAGACCACCCGTCCACCTAACAATGCCGGCCGCGGCGCAAGCCCGTCCTGCGAACCAGTGCAGAAGCGACTGAAGAAATTATTTCCCCCATGCCGCTATTCAATCGTTTCATGCTTTAATGTCCGAGCCGCGGAAAGGTCGCTCGTCGAAGGGTTTGTTCTTCAAACTTCCGGCTTTTGCCACGCAGGAGGACCGCTTTCATGGAACTATCGCGTTGGTTGCAATGCGTATTGATGTCGTGTGTTGTAACGGCGGCCGTTTTTGCAGGCCTGGTTTTTCCGGCCTCGGTAGCAGCTCAGTCGCCTCCGCCCGACAGACAAGTTGCGATCACCATCGATGACCTGCCGGCAGGCAACTCAGACAAGATGCCTGCCGCGATGATCACTGAGATGACGACGAACTTGCTGGCGGCTTTGCAGCAGCAAAAGGTTCCGGCTGTGGGATTCGTGAACGAGAAAAAAGTCTACAAGTGGGGCCAGGTGGATGAACGAATCAAGGCTCTCCAGATGTGGCTGGATGCGGGTTTTGATCTCGGCAACCATACTTATAGTCACCTGTCGCTGAATCAGGTTGGGTTGAAGGCTTGGGAAGACGATGTGGTGCAGGGCGAATCCGTGCTTAAGCTTCTGCTGGCACAGCGCAACAAGAAGCTTAGATACTTCCGTCATCCGTATTTGGATACCGGACGCGACCTACTTACCCGGCGCGAAGCAGAAGCTTTTTTAGTGGAGCGGGGATACAGAATTGCTCCGGTGACGGTGGACGCGTGGGACTGGAATTTTGGCGGTGTGTACGAAGAGTCCAAGAAACGCGGAGATACCGCAACGCAACAGGAACTCGTGAAAGAGTATCTGGCGTATACGGATGCGGAGTTCGCCTATTCCGAACAGTTGTCCATGCAGCTGCTGGGATATCAGCCCAAACAGATTTTGCTTTTGCACGCAAATCAAATGGAGGCCGAGCACTTCAACGAGCTCGTCGATGTAATACGCAAGCGCGGATACCGGTTCATCACGTTGGAAGATGCGCTGAGCGATCAGGCCTACGGGCTTCCGGATACTTTCGTTGGGGAAGAAGGGACGGGATGGCTGGATCATTGGGCGATCACGATGGGGAAACCTCCACAGGGATCTCCACGGTTTCCGGCGTGGGTGGATGAACGCTACAAGGTTCTGCCGCTGCCGCCGCAGCCTCAGCAGCCGCATTGATCGCCAGCTTGATGCAAGAATCTACGGACCGGTGAAAAACTCGGTCCTGTCGGGAGCGAGTGCCGAGAGGCCGGGAAAACTATTGACTCCGCAGCCGGCCAGAATCAGGCGCAATGTGCTCTGATGCTGGTAGGCGTTGGTGGACTGGAATCCTTCTTTGGCTTTGGGGCTGACGATGACGGTGGCGAGGTGTCCACCCCCTTGGTCGAGGTCGGCTTGATTGCCCTCGTCGAAGGTATGATCAGCAGCGTGCTCTGAAAGCCAGGACTGGCGGCACGATGACATTGCTCTGCAGCCAGGTATCGGCCTGGGCGAGGCTGCCGTTGTGCGCGTCGTCATCAACGTTGGGTGCAATGAATGAGTATTGTGGCAACGCGTGGTTGGCGAGGTCAGTGGCGAACTGCGTGAAAGGCACGATGTTGGCGGTTTAAGCGATGCTGTTTTGCACGTCGGATAAATAGGAAAAGGAATTGTGGCGGCGAACGTAGACTCCAGCATCGGCGCCGACGTAACCGGGCGCAGGAATAGATTCGGCGTAGCACTTCCAAGTCTTGCCTGTTTTTACAAGTCCCCGAACCACGTTGTCGTCGCGGATGGTGCCGGAAAAACTGTCATCAAAGCTCTCGGTCAGGCCAGTCGTCAGCATCAAGTAGTTGGGAATCGACGGATGGGCGACTGCGGAATATTGCGTCGCTAAGCCATATTGCGCCGCCAGGCGCTTGAAATTGGGCATTGCGCAGTTGCCAATTACTTCCGAGTAGCTGTGATTTTCCTCCACTAACAGCACTACGTGGCTGAAGCTGGGGTGATTGCTGGGTACTGGCGTCTGGACTATGGGGTTCCCTCCACCGCCGCAAGCAACTTGCAATGCTGCCAGGGTGCACAGAGTGAGCGCGGCGAGAATATATCAGGGAAGCGCTTGAGGGCGAATGACAACAATGACACAAGTTTCCTTTGGGGCAATGGAGTTTTGGATGTCGGTCGGACCCTCAAATGTTTGCAGAAAAGGCCGCTAAGGTGTGCACTCGATCCGCTGCCGAGCGTCTCGTTACGAACACTTGGCCTAGGCCGCTTTGCCGCTTACATTTTTGCACCCTAGGTTCACATCCTCTTGCTTGGCCTGGATGTCGACCTGCTCGTGCTTGATGTCGAGACGAAGACGGTTGTATATGCTCATGTACTGATTGGCGACCCAGACGAGGGCGAAGAGGGCGACAAGGTATCCGCGCCAATCGGTATAAAGCAGCTTGAAGCGGGTGATGATGAGGAGTAGCGCCGCGAAGTAATGGCTGAAACAATATTCGCAGGTTAAGACGCAGAAAAACTTGCGGCGAGGCAGGCTTCGGGCAAGCTTGGATTCACGCTGGCAATATTCGCGAGGCTCGCGGAAAACTTCCACGTGGGTGATGGTCCAGGAAACGCAGGCACGGGCATGGACAAGATCATGAGCCAAGCGAGTTGGTACCCGAGAGACATACGGACGGAGGTTGGATGCCGGGCGCAGCAGATGCGTCAAGCGACGACAGGAATTGAAGCGCCTTCTCCTGGCAATACCCGACAACGAATGTGAGTCAGTAAATCATGGGTAGGGTCCGTTGTCATCGCCGGCATGCTCCCTCTCCGCTTACTTTCACTGGCTCTTTCCTCGCAGCTGCCCGCAACACAATGGGCAACGCGGCCAAGTTGGCCTATCCTCCGCTGGCTAGCGGTGACCGTCCAGTCGACGCGAGCGATCATCCAGCCTCCGATCACCCCGCTCCGAACAACTGAGAAACGGCGCCGGAACCCGAATAGCCCGGACTTTAGGAGTCGGGTCTCAGAAGAAAGAGCGGTTTCTCCTGAAATCCGAAACCTCGTCAACGTCATGTTTCCGCCTTCACATCACGACGAAGACAGCGACGCGAACGCCGGGATGGAGTAGATCAAAAAGGAAATAGTCTCCATCGACGTAGTCAATGTAAACGTCGTCGGTGTAAGCCCACTCGACGGGCCAGGGGTCAACGATCTCAAACCAGTAGCCGCCGTACTGAAGGCGTGGCTGACCTTCGACGACTACAGGACGGTTGACAACGAAAGTATGCTGGCGGCCGAATTGGGCGTGGAACTTATCGTCAGGAATATGGCCGCCGCGCTTGGCCTTCCCTTGACCCGCGGGGTGATTGTGTTCAGCCTGTTGCTGAGGATGCTCGGGCGAAGCGGGTTTGGCCTGCTCATGCGAAGGTTTCGATTCCTCTCGCTTGGGTGGCTTGTTTTCGTCCAGCTTCCCAGGTTTGGCTTCGTCCTGACGCGGAGGCTTGGCTTCGTCCTGACGCGGAGGCGTCGTGGGACGCGGGTTGGGCTTCCGGTTTGGCTTCATCCTGTCGCGGTGGCTTCACCTCATCCTGCTGGGCATAGGCCACGGCAGAAGTCCCCAAAAGCAAAGCGAGGGTTGCGGTACTGATAAACGCGTAGAGTTTCATAGTTTCCTCCATCACGGCCGAATTTGGTGGTACGCGGACCCAGACTTTTTTTACTTAGTCAAGCAAGCGACAAATTGGCTTTGTTGAGATGCTCTCACAGGCAACCGGGATGCCGCGGAAAGACTGGAGTGGCGATCTCGGACGACGGATTGACCTCTGAGAGTAGCGCTTGCTAAAGCTTGCTGCGCCGATCAGGCCGCTCTCGGGCGTTCGTGGGTCTTTTGTCCCGTCTGCTGCCAGAGCATTCGCTTAGCCCGCTGCAACACTTTGCGCCGAGACGGGCTGAGGCCGCGTCCCGCGCGATTAATGAAATAGGTAAGCATCCGCATTCCGGAGCCTGGTCCTTTGGGCGAAACCCTCCTCGAAGCGAGTGACCTGGCGATGGTGTGAGCGTCCTTCGTGAACTTTCGGGAGGAAACGTGGAAACGGTCGTGACTCCGGCGACCCGCCGTCTGTTGCCGCGTTTATTCGTGCTGGGCTTTTGGGCTCGAGAGCTCGATTGTTTCTTGCTTGACCTCTTTGTGGCCGCCATGCGGGTCTCCGCGGTATCCTGGAATCAGGGAAGGAGTGAGATGCGAATTGTGGAGGAAATGCAATCGTGGGTGTCTCTCCGTTTTGATTGATTAAATTAATTTCCCAGTAACAAACTTTCCTCTTTTGCGCTAGAATGAGCGAGCTTAAACAGGTGAACCATTCTCTGGCACTGAAGGGTTCACATGACGCCTTCCCCCCCAAGGAGGTAGTAGATGTACCGGCCCTATTCGAGTTCCCTTCCGGACTCGCGTCCGTTTCTGGATGTGGAGTCCGTTCTCCGCGGCTTTACTCAGGATTTTGTAACCTCTTTCAACACGGGAAATTATGATCAGGTGGCGGCGCTGTTCGCGCCTGATGGTGTGTTCATGGCGCCGCATCGCGATCCCGCGTGTGGACCCAAAGCGGTAGAGCGCCTGCTACGGGAATTTGGTGAGGCCGGGTACGAAGGCCTGCGCGTGGAAACAATGCGAGTGGATTATTCCAGTGATATGGCGATGGAAATCGGGCGTTATAGTCTGGCTATTCGACAGACTAACGGCTCTACGCTGGCCGATCGCGGCAAGTACGTGAAGGTATGGCGCCGCTTGGGGGCGTGGTTGATCGTGGCCGATTGCTGGAATAGCAGTTTGCCGCCAGCGAGTGCTGGAAACTGATGTCCGAATTGTCGATCGTCGATTGTTGATTTTTGAATGAAGAGCCCCTGGGCCCGCAGCCTTCACTCCTTGCGGCGATAATGACTTTAAATTTCTGTGAGTGTCTGACGGCTGATCGCCGCCACGGGTCTACAATGACAAACGGGTCTTCATTTCCAATTCATGAGTGAGGAGAAGCGAATGCAACGCAGGGCTAGTGCTGTTTGGAAGGGCGGACTGAAGGACGGCAAAGGAACCGTATCTGCAACCAGCGGAGTTCTGAATAATACTGCTTATTCGTTTGCCACCAGGTTTGAAAATACTCCGGGAACGAATCCTGAAGAATTGATTGCGGCGGCGCACGCCGCTTGCTTTTCCATGGCGCTTTCCGGGCAACTGGGGGGAGCCAATCTGACAGCCGAGAGCATCTCGACCACGGCCACCTTGACACTGGAGAAGCTGGACTCGGGGTGGGCGATCACGGCTGTGCATCTCGATGTTTCGGCGCGGGTGCCGAAGGCAGACGCCGCGGCGTTCAACAAAGCAGCGGAGAATGCCAAGAGCGGATGTCCGGTATCGAAAGTGCTGAAAGCCAATATCACGATGACGGCGAAACTGGAAGGATAGGAGCAGGCTTCAGGCTTTCGGCTTCACTGAGGAGCCGACGCTGGGAGTTGCAAAGCTGGCGTGGCGTTAACTGCGAGGCGGAGTGCGTTTGACAGAGGTCGATGCGTCTGTAGAATAGAAATGCAGTTCTTACCTGGAGCGGCCTTGTGGTCGCCGCATCCGTCCCACTTCTGCCGAAGTGGCGGAAGCTGCCGGAGTAGTATCCAGGCCATCGTGGCGGAATTGGCAGACGCGCATGGTTCAGGTCCATGTACCCGCAAGGGTGTGGGGGTTCGAGTCCCTTCGATGGCACCAAGATTTCTTCTGATCCGAAGTCCTTCGCCGCGCTCCGGATTTCGCCTGCGGGCTCCCTCTTCGCTGACCTTCAGACTCATGCCCGCAAAGAGGTTCGAGTGGACGTCGAGAGAATGCGGTTTGAGTCTGAAAGCCCTGGCCATGCACGCGAGATCCCTCGCTCCGCCTGAAAAACGGCTACGTTCGGGATGTCGCCGATGGCATCCAGATCGCAGAATCCAAACTGCACCAGGCCCGCAGCGGACGCATTCGCAGGCACTCCCTTATAATCCCTAGATTCGTTATGCCTGCCTTTCTTGATGAGATTGTGGCTCGCACGCGTGTCAGAGTTGCTGCTGCGAAACCTGCCGCTGATTTGCATGAACTTGAGAGGCGGGCGGCACGGCACGCTCCTCGGGGATTTCGGCGGGCGCTGGAGTTGAAGAGCCAGAATGGTGTGGCGGTGATTGCGGAGTTGAAGAAGGCATCGCCGTCGAAGGGTCTGATTCGGGCGGAGTTCGACGCCGCCGGTTTGGCGCGGGAGTTGGAGGCTGCGGGGGCAGCAGCACTGTCGGTGCTGACCGACGAAGAGTTCTTTCAGGGGTCAGTGGAGAATCTGCGGCGAGCTTCGAGCGCGACCCAGCTGCCGTGCTTGCGCAAGGATTTTATTGTGGATGAGTTTCAATTGCTGGAAGCGCGGGTCAATTGTGCCGATGCCGTGCTGCTGATCGTGGCGGCGCTGGAACAGGCAGAGTTGGTGACTCTGGAGCGAAAGGCACGGGAACGCGGACTCGATGTTTTGTGCGAGATCCACAATGAGGAAGAGTTGCAGCGAGCGCTGAATGCGGGATGTGATCTTATCGGCGTGAACACCCGCGACTTGCGGACTTTCAAGGTGGATGCGGAGACGGCGTTCCAGTTGGCTGCGAGTTTTCCCAAGGATGTGGTGCGCGTGGCGGAGAGCGGAATTCGATCGGGATCGGATATTGCGCAGCTGCGGGCGTTGGGGTATCAAGCATTTCTTGTGGGGGAGTCGCTCATGAGGGCCCAGCAGCCCGGGGATGCGCTGCGGGAATTGCTGCAGGCAGTTCCGAGTGACGAGTACCGAGTTCGGAGTGCGCGGTAAGAAGCGAGTTTGGGCGGAAATCTTTTTACCGGCTTCTGACCACTGATTTCATGACTTGGATCAAGATTTGTGGGACGACGAATTTGGAGGATGCGCTGACGGCGGTCGATGCCGGCGCGGATGCGCTGGGGTTCGTGTTTTATGAGAAGAGTCCGCGGAAGATTGATGTGGAGACGGCGCGGGAAATTGTGGCGAAGCTGCCGGCGAGGGTTGAGAAAGTTGGAGTATTCGTCGGTGAGTCTGCGGACGAATGGCCGCGGGATGTTCTGAATGTAGGACTCACATCGGTGCAGCAATACTTTGGCTTCAAGGCTAGAGTTCAGCCTAAGAATGCTAAGGCGGCTGGTATCGATGGCTTTCCCGTCCCCCCGAAGATCTATGTGGCTTTGCCCGTGGCTCGATTCCTGGAAGAGGAAGAGGAATTCAAGGGTTTGGCGGATTTCGCAAAATGGAAAAAGAATCTTCCCAAGGAATTTTCGCTTCTGGAAGGGTTGTTGGACACGATTGTCCTGGATTCGGGCGACCTGCGTCAGCCGGGAGGTACGGGCAATACCTTTGACTGGAACAAGGCTGTACCGATCGCGGAAGGAATGCGGCAGGGTGGTGTGAAGCTAATCGTCGCCGGCGGATTGACTCCGGCAAACGTTGGAGATGCGATCGGAGTTCTGAAGCCTTGGGGCGTGGACGTGGCTTCGGGCGTGGAGGCGAGGCCGGGGAAGAAGGATCCCGAGAAAGTGCGCGCGTTTGTGAGGGCGGTGCGGGAAACAGATCGGAAAGCGTGCTAGCGATGGCGACGGTTCCAAGAACGAAAGTGAAGGTCAAAATCCCCACCCTGGGCGAAGAGCGGGCAAGGGTGGGGCACCCTGGTCCGAAAAATCCAGGGAGCGAGCTCGGCCGGTTTGGGGTTTATGGCGGACGTTATGTGCCGGAGACTCTGATGTCGGCCCTCGAGGAATTGGAATCCGCATATGAGAAGGCGAAGCGGGACCGGAAATTTCAGCGGCGGCTGGAGGAGTTGCTGCGGACTTATGCGGGGCGTCCGACACCGCTGTTTTTTGCGCGACGGCTAACCAAGGATTTGGGTGGGGCGAAGATTTATTTGAAGCGCGAGGATCTGCTGCATACCGGGGCGCACAAGATCAACAACTGTCTGGGGCAGGGGTTGCTAGTGGAGCGCATGGGCAAGCGGCGCGTGATTGCCGAGACTGGTGCGGGGCAGCACGGGGTGGCCACCGCGACCGTGTGTGCGCTGCTGGGATTTGAGT
>WNGL01010748.1_pt1 | contig 13843 bp, 12 predicted proteins | sample 5400591 | NCBI WGS metagenome assembly WNGL01 (sample SAMN13153377, study PRJNA577476) | soil metagenome | isolation source: 80 cm soil or saprolite under Garry oak tree replicate 1 | place: USA:California | collected 2016-06-15
ACACGCTCATCGAGCAGGTCCGGTCAGCAGGACTGGACACTTCGCTGGAGATCCGGGGGCAAGCCCCCGACATGCCCGCCGGGGTACAGCTCGCGGTATACCGGCTCGTCCAGGAGGCCCTGACCAACACCCTCAAGCATGGCGGGGCGGGTGCCCGCGCCTTGGTGCGCCTGCGCTACCTCCCCGGTGAACTGCTGGTCGACGTCGACGATGACGGTTCGGGAAGCGCGGCTCACGCGCCCGCCGGCGTGGGCGGCGGCCTGCCCGGCATGGCCGAACGCATTCGCGCCTACGGCGGCGTCGTCCGCACCGGCCCCCGCCAGCCCGCGGGCTGGGCGGTCTCGGCACGGCTGCCGCTGGACGATGGAGGCGGCACATGATCCGGATCCTGCTCGTCGACGATCAGTCCCTGCTCCGCATGGGGTTCCGGCTGATCCTGGAAGCCGAACCCGACATCGAGGTCGTCGGCGAGGCCGCGGACGGGGCATCCGGAGTCAGTATGACAGCAGCCCTGCACCCCGACGTCGTGCTGATGGACGTCCGGATGCCGGGCATGGACGGGATACAGGCGACGGCCTCGATCATCGCCGCCGACCCGGCCAGCAAGGTCCTCATCCTGACCACCTTCGACCTGGACCAGTACGTCTTCGCCGGGCTCAAGGCAGGCGCCAGCGGGTTCATGCTGAAAGACGCCCCGCCCGCCGAACTGCTCACCGCCATCCGCACCGTCGCCGGCGGCGACGCGGTCCTCGCCCCCACAGCGACACGGCGGCTTATCGACCAGTTCGCCCCGCTACTACCCAATCCGGGCCGGCAGCCGGAGCGGGACGCCGTGCTCCGCAAGCTCACCAGCCGGGAACAAACGGTCTTCACCCAGCTCGCTGCCGGGCGATCCAACCGCGAGATCGCCGCCGAGCTGCACCTGTCCGAAGGCACCGTCAAAATCCACGTCGGGCGGATACTGACCAAACTCGGCCTCCGCGACCGCGTCCAGGCCGTCGTGCTGGCCTACGAATCCGGCCTCATCACCCCCGGCAGCTGACCACCGAACCAGCCGCGAAATCCTTGGACCAGGAGGGGCGGATTGGCGGTGCTGATCAGCACCAGCAAGATCTATTTTAAGTCTGCGAACTGGGAGAGGCCGAACGATCTGCCGGGGCCCATGCCCGCGGATCGAGGGTGCCGGCGATGGCGGCTTCGGCGACGACGGTGAGGCGGCGGTTGTGGTTGCGGGCGTAGCGCCGCAACCGGGAGAAAGCCTCGGCAAGGTCTGTGCCCGCGCGCTCTGCGATCACGCCTTTGGCCTGCTCGATCACTACGCGGCTGGTCAAGGCGACGGAGAGCTGCTCGTTCAGGCGCAGGGCCTCGGTGGCGGTACGGTGCTGCACGATGCTGACGGTGGCGAGGTCCGCGAACGCCCGGGCCACGATGAAGTCGGCCTCGACCATGGGGGTCTGCCTGACGCTGAGCAGGTTCAGCGCGCCGAGGGTCGCATCGCGCAGCCGCAGCGGCAGGGCGACCGCCGACCGGAAGCCGGCCTTGAGGGCGGCGGTGGAGAACGACGGCCAGCGGCCGGATCCGGCCTGCAGGTTCTCGTGTTCGACAGGCTGGCCGGCCCGGAAGGCGTCAAGACAGGGACCTTCCTGGGCCTGCAGCTCGAACAGCTCCAGCAGGCGCATCGCCTCGCTGGAGGAGGCCACCAGCCCCAGGCTCCCCTGGGGAGAGACCAGCATCACCCCGGCAGCGGAGACGTCGAGCAGGGTCACGCACCGGTTCGTGAGCCCCGTCAGCAGGTCGACGACGTCGTAGTCGTCGACGAGAGTGTCGGCCATCTCCACCAGCGACCGGACAACGTCGGATTCTCGAGTCATCTCAACGCACCCTCCTGAGCGCTCGGCGACCCGGTACGGCAGGCCGACGCCGGATGCTGCCCGGGCCGTGGCATCCATCGTAGTAGCTGCCTGTCCTGCCCCAGAAGAGCGGCTTCATGCCAGCCGGAGCTTGCGATCGATGACATCCTGGGCCACGTCGGCCAGCAGGCGATCGTGGCTGAAGGCGAACGCCCGCAGGCGGATGAGCGCCTCCGTGACGCTAATGCCCGCCTGAACCGAAACCATGCCTGCCGCATTGTGCACCGCGAAATGGAAGTCGGCGCCGGCCTCCAGCTCCCTGGACACCGCCCCGGGAGAGGCTCCGGCCTGGGCTTCCAGCACCCAGCGAGCAGCCACGTCGGCCATCACCAGCGCGTCGGCGATCTGGTCGTCGCTCAACGGACCAGACCACTCCCGGTAGAGGTTGAGCGCCCCCAGACGCACCGTGCCCACCCGCAGCGGGAACCCGAACACCGCCCGCACGCCCGCTTCCAGCGCTGGCGGGGTGAAGGCGAACCACCGGCGAGTCACCGGATCCGCCAGGTCAGGCTCGGCCACGACCCGGTTCTGCTGGTAGGCATCCAGGCACGGGCCCTCGCCCAGCGTGTACTGCAGATCCTCGATCAACTGGCTCACGTCGTTGGTGCTACACAGCGACCCGCGTGGCACGTCACCCGACATGAGCATGACACCAGCACCAGTTACCCCCGCGATCTGCGGGAACACGGCGCACAGCCGGGCTGCCGACAACCCATCTCCCCCAGCACTCAGCTCGGCCAAGATCCGACGAAGCCTGTCGCCTGGCATTTCAGGGACACCGGCCCCGGCAAGAGTCCAGCCTGCGGCCGACAGCGCCAAACCGACTCACCTGCTGGCTCCTTCACCTAAGGAAGGAAGCGTCAGCAGGGACTGGACTCAACGCCTCCCAAGCCCGGGAAACCGGGCCGCTAGTCGCCAACATTACGCCACAGCCGTGCCGTGAGCAGCTCGCACCGGCATGCAGATGGCCCCCGCAGGCTGCAACACCGGTGGTTCTCCGGCGGCCAGAGCACCAAAGCGATGTGACCGGCGCAAATATGAGGTGCCGGGGTAGTTGAATGAGAGCTGAGTTGCTATCATTTGTCTCGTCGTGCTGCTCCAGACCCCGGCAGCGGTAAAACCACTGGCCAGGAGGCTAACGAGCCGCGACGATCTGTACCTCTTTTACAGCAGGTAACCGGCTGGCACCAATGACCGGAGTTGGGCTTGCCGCTTGCGAGGAGCACATCGGCCTGACCAGCTGACTGCGAGCGCCGTGCGTTGCCCCGGGGTAACCCAGCTCCTGGGGGGGAGAGAAGGCTGGGGTCGGGTACGCACGGCGCTCGCGCTTAGGGGGGCCAGCAGGTCAATTTTGCCATGTCTACCACGAAATGACCACTCATTGATAACTCACCACGATCGCATGCCGAAGCGTGTTCCTGCCAGTTCCCGGGTAGTGCCTGGAGCTGGTCCGCTGCGGTGAGCCCGTTGAGGCGCAGCGCCTGCTCACCGGTGTGAGGCAAAACCCCAAGTTGTTGGGGTACCGTCGCTCGTCAGCCCGCCGCAGACTGCGGGCATGGACACGATCAGCCAGAACAAGAACATCGTCACTTCGTTCATCGACGCCCTGTTCACCAAGGGCGACCTCGGCGCCGTCGACGAATACCTCGCCGGGGACTACGTCGACCACGACCCGCCCATGGGCTTCCCCGCCAGCCGGGAGGGCATGCGCGCGGCTGCGGCCGCATTCCGGGCCGCGTTCCCCGACTGGCACAGCGACATCGGCTTCTACGTCGAAGAGGGCGACCTGGTGGTCGAGAACTTCACGGCGAGCGGCACGCAGCAGGGAGAGATCTTCGGAGTGCCCCCGTCGGGCCGCATCGTCAGCCTGCCCGGGATCAACATCTGGCGGATCCGCGACGGCCTCATCGTGGAGCGCTGGGGGCGCCTGGACGATCTCGGCCTCTTGCGCCAGCTCGGCTTGGTCCCCCAGCCCTGACCGCGCCACGGTACAAGCCCTGGCCCTGGCCAGGGCCAGGGCTTGTACGTATCGTCGGGTTATGACGGACGCGATCATGAAGCGCCAGGTAACTGCCCTTATCGGCCGATGTTACGCCGGGCTGGACGTGGCCGATCTGCGCGAAGAGGTGCTGCGCCGGCTGCGCCGGATCGTGTCGGTGGACGCGGCGTTCTTCGGCACCGTCGACCCGCAGACCCTGCTGTTCACCTCGGCCGTGGGCGAAGAGCCACTGGGGGCCGCGACGCCGCTCTTCCTGGACAACGAGTACGGTCGCGAGGACGTCAACAAGTTCGCCGCGCTGGCGGAGGCGGCCGATCCCGTGAGTTCGCTCGACCGGGCCACCCGCGGCCAGCGGCCGGACAGCGCCCGCTACCGGGAGGTGATGAGCCCGCTGGGCCTGGGCGACGAGCTGCGCGCGGTTCTCATCAGCGGCAACCAGTGCTGGGGTGCGATGTGCCTGCACCGCGAGGACGCGGAGCACGGCTTCGACGACCAGGAGGTCGACGTGATCCGGCGGATCGCCCCGCACGTGGCCGAGGGCCTGCGGCGGGCCGTCACGCTGGGGCCGCTCCGCGCGCCCGCCGAGACCGCCGCGGCGGCCGGCGCACCCGGCATCATCCTGCTCGACCAGGACCTGGCCCTGATGTCGATGAGCCCCGAGGCGGCGCAGTGGCTGGCCGAGATCGACGGAGCCGGCTGGCCGAGCGGCAGCGAGCTGCCGATGGCTGTCTACGCCGCGGCCATGCGGCTGGCCCGGCTGGAGCAGGGGGCGGCTCCGCCGCAGCTGGCGGACACGGTCCGGCTGCGCGGCCGCGCCGGGCAGTGGCTCTCCCTGCACGCGTCCCGGCTGGGCGGCGGGCCGACGCCGCAGATCGGCATCGTCATCGAGCCCACCCCCGCGGCGCAGCTCGGCTCGCTGCTGCTCAGCGCGTACGGGCTCACCGGCGCGCAGTCCCGGGTGGTCGCGCTGGTCATCAGGGGCCATTCCACCCGGCAGATCGTCGAGGAACTGCACATCTCGGCCAACACCGTCCAAGAGCACCTGACCGCGGCGTTCGACAAGTTCGGCGTGCGCAGCCGACGCGAGCTCGTGGCCGCCATGCTCACCCAGAGCCAGCCGGCCTCCCCCCGCATGGAGCGCGGATCTGCGGGCAGCCCCTGACGATGGACTCGCGCAGCGTGGGTGTGGAAGAGGAGTTCCTGCTCGTCGAGCCAACGACGCGGTGGCGGTCACCGGATTGGCCGCCTAGCCCGGTAGCTACCCGATCCTCCTGCCGGCGTTTAACCGTGCTGGCCGGCGTTTCTGCTGGCTAGGGGGTTGCCCGCTCGTTAGCATGACTCTCCGGAACGGGCTGACGGGCGGCTAACCGGTGAAACCTGGCGAAACCACGAAGACGCGCGACCGTGCGCCCGGCCTCGACGGGGTCCGGGCGCTGGCCGTCCTCACCGTGATCGGCTTCCACGAAGGGGCCTCCGGGCTGCGCGGCGGGTTCCTCGGCGTCGACATCTTCTTCGTGCTCAGCGGGTTCCTCATCACCGATCTGCTGATCGCCAGGTACGACCGCACCGGCCGCCTGCACCTGGCGGACTTCTGGACCCGGCGGGCCAGGCGCCTGCTGCCGGCGCTGGCCGTGATGCTGGTGGTAGTCACCGCCGCGGCGGCCGTCATCGAACCCGCCCAGGAGGCTTCGCTGCGCCTGGCGCTGCTGGCCGCGGCGACCTACACGAGCAACTGGTACCAGATCCTGCATCACGTCTCGTACTTCGCCGCGATCAGCCAGGCCGGGGCGCCGCCGCCGTTCGATCACCTGTGGTCGCTGGCCATCGAGGAACAGTTCTACCTGGTCTGGCCGCTGATCGTGTTGTGTGTGATCGTCCGGCTGGACGCGCGCCGCGCACGAGTGACGTGCGCGCTGATCGGGGCGGCGGTTTCGGCGCTGGTCATGGCGATTCAGTACACTCCGGGCGGCGATCCGTCCGCGGTCTACTACGGCACCGGCACGCACGCCTCGGCGCTGCTGATCGGGGCCGCGCTGGCGCTGGCCTGGCCGCTGCGGAGGCTGGCGGCCATCCCGGCCGCGCACGCCAGGCGGCTCGACATGGCCGGCATCGCCGGGCTCGTCGTCCTGGCCTGGGCCGTCGGGCACTTCTCCGGCAGCGACCCGGTCGTCTACCCGGTGGGCCTGCTGTTGGCCGCGCTCGCCGCGGCCGGCCTGGTCGCCGCGGCGGCCGGACACGGCGTCATCGCCGCGCTCACCAGCATCCGGCCGTTGCGCTGGGTCGGCGTCAGGTCGTACGGAATCTACCTGTGGCACTGGCCGGTGATCGCGCTCGGCACCGCGCTGGCCGGGCCGGACGCCAGCTCACGCTGGCTGTGGCTGGTCGAGACGGGTGTCACCATCGCCCTGGCGTCGGCATCGTGGCGGTTCATCGAGACACCCATCATGCGGAACGGCCTGGGTGTCACCGTCCGGCACTGGGTCCAGCTCCTCGGCGCGGCCAGCCGCCGCCCCGCCGCGGGTCCGGCACGACGCGCCATCCCGGTCACGATGGCCGCGGCCGGGGCGATCATCTTCGTGCTGGCCTGCTACGGCGTGGCCCGGCCGCCCGCGGCGGCCGCCCCGGGCGGGCTGCTCCGCCAGGTGGCCAACGGCGAGCGGGTGAGCAGCGCGTCCCGGTCGACTCCGGCGGCTCCCTCGCCCTCGTCTGCCCCGTCGGCGGTCGGCCGCGCGCAGGCCACGGCCACGCCCACGCCGCCACCCGCGGCGTGCCGACCCGCGCAGCCGCGGGTCTCCGGTAGCCAGGTCACGGCGGTCGGCGACTCCGTCCTGCTCGCCTCGGCGGCGGCCCTCGAGGCGGCGCTGCCTGGTGTCTACATCGACGCCAAGGTCGACCGGCAGATGCCGACCGGGCTGACGCTGGTCAGGAGCCTGGCCGCGGCCGGTCGGCTCCGCCATGTCGTCGTGGTCAGCCTCGGTACCAACGGCAGCGTCACCGCCCGCCAGCTCCGGCAGCTGCAGCGGGCCGCCGGGCCTGGCCGCGAGCTCGTCCTGGTCAGTACGTTCGGCCCGCAGGCCTGGGAGCACGCGGTAAATTCGGCGCTCGCCGCGGCGGCCCGGCACAGCAAGCACACCGAACTGGCCGACTGGCACGCGGCCATCGCGGCCCATCCCGCGCTCCTCTGGCCGGACGGCATCCACCCGCGCCCGGCGGGCGCCCGCCTCTACGCGCGCGTCGTGCGCGCCGCGATCAAGGCCGGGCTGACAAGCAGTCAACGGCCGTCGTGCCCGGCCTCCCCCAGCGGATCAGCCTGACGCCATGCGGCGTCGTCCGCCGTGTCGTTCGCGACGAGGAATACCAGCTTGCTCCATCCAACGGAGGATAGTGACATTAGAGACACCCAGCCGCAAGCCGATCTGTTTCAGGGATGCGCCGTCCTGGTACCAACCAGCAATTTGAGCTAGGCGGGCACGCTCTTGATCCAGGCGAGCACACTCGGCACTAAGGTGAACGTCTCTCATGGTCTCGATTTTTTTCGCGCTGGCGGCCTTGCGGTCCAGCGCAACTGTGGCATTTCCGTAGAGAAAGGCAACGATATCCTCGGCAATAAAGCCTGCGGTTGCTATTTGGAAGATAGTCTTATCAGGGCGAATAGTCATATGAGCGCCAAGATCATTACTCTTGAGAAAGAGCAAAAATGCTTCGAGCAGCCTATGTGAGCCTACAAGGCCAAGGTATGCATACCCCGACGCTAGGATCCCCAGCGACCCATCTCCGTCCATTACTCCGCGCCAAAAGTCACGCGACCAGATTAAGGTGTCGTGTATTGGGCCTTCATAGCGACCCAGGGTTAGGAGTCTCTCCGCGAGTCTTGCAGACGTGACAGTGAAGTGCACCGAAGGCCTGGACGTGTAACCGCCGTAGTTGCCTGCAGGGCCGGCACTGATTGCATGCGTGGAACCAAGGAACGTGCGGAGTTTCACAATATGGTCTTTATCGCGCTCAGATACGCGAAGACCAACTGTCCCTGATTGTCCGCAACGTCTGACTGAACCATCCGCGAACAGAAACCCAATCCAGTAAGCCGCGCTCGGCGTCAGTTCATCGAATGCATCATGACGAAGTTGACACCTTGTCGAGGTTTCCCGAGGCCCTCGAAGAGTAACACCACAGCGATGCAGCCAACGGTTAACCGTGGTAGGCGAAACCTGAAGGCGCTCGCCGATCTGAACAGTGGTCTTTCCCGATGCATAGAGTTTGACCATGAGCACCCTTTGATCTTCGGCAATTTTACCCACGGCTGCCACTTCGATTCTACTGTGCCATGTCCACGAATCTTGAATAATGGCCCTGGAATGCGACCGTCACGGTGGCGGTCGGGCCGTTCCTGTGCTTGGCCACGATCAGGTCCGCCTCGCCCGCCCGCGGCGACTCCCGCTCGTACGCATCCTCGCGGTGCAAAAGGATCACAACGTCACTATCCTGCTCGATGCTGTTGTGGCTTACGAGGCCATCGGCAATGAAGTTATGTGTGCCTTTTACTGTGGCGTCGTAAACGGGCTGCGGTCCGAGCGGCTCAATGCTGACGATCCGATCCCAGTAGATGTCGCTGCTGGCGATCTCGCGCAGCGTTTCGGAGCCGAGGACCGTTGCGCACCGCAGCAGGCGCTCCCTCGACGGGCAGCTCTTGTACAGCGCCGTTCCGCAGTAGTGGGTGCCGATCGCCGCCTGGAACTGACGGTCGGTCAGCCCGGCCCGGATGCGCTCCGCCTTGACGACCTCCCAGACGCCGAGCGGGATCGTGTCCACGTTCGTGTTGACTGTCCGCCCGGCCAGCGCGGCGGCCAGTTGCCTCGCCGTCTCTCCACGGCGGCCGTGCACGCCAACGCGCTCGCAGAATATCCGAAGGCTGGGGCCATCGGCCACGATGACGTGGTAGCCGGGCTGGTAGCCAGCCTTCTCGACCTGCCGGATGCGCGCGACGATGCCCAGGCGGGCCAGCAGGTGCGCGACGCCGGAAGCGAGTTCACGGCTGGAGCTGGCGTAGTAGGCCTTGTCCGCCGACTTCCCGTTCCCCAGCCAGACACAGCCATCGGTCGCCCACAGATGACGCAGGAACAGACAGACCTCGTCATCATCGGCCGCGTAGATGGCGGCGGGAAGGCGCTTCTCGTGCGACCGCAGGTCCTCGATTCCGAGTTCGCGGAACCAGGTGTGCAGCGGGTTCCAGCGGCCGTGCGTGCAGTGGTACGGCGCGGGCAGGTAGGTGTGCCACCAGTTGCCCTGCGCCACCCGGCGCGGCGTAATGCCAAACTCGGCGGCTGCCGCGGCCTCCACGAAAGCTAGGTTCTCCTCGTCGTTGGACGTGTAGTGGACGGGCTGCGAGCGGACCACGCAGCCGTCTCCGATCAGATGGGCGAGGAGACCGATCCGGTGCTCGGACCAGCCGAGACCGGCCGCGATCGGCACCGGGATGTGGCGGGGTATGGCGACCCGGCCATCGGTACGCAGTTCGCCTAGCGGAGTCCAGCCGGAGAAGGTCAGGAACGGATGGTTGGCCGATGCCTTCACCTCTCGCCCGGACGCCAGCCGCAGCCGGTACACCTCCTTCGTTCCCGACGGGAAGACCCTGGTGATCGGGGCAGGAACCAGCTTGTGCTGGTCGTCTACCGACCAGACAAGCACTCCTTCGCCGCCGTCACGCATCAGTTCCCCGAAGGTCACCGGCGCCCCCGTGTCCGCGCGGAACAGGGCGGTGTCCTCGGTCATGCAGCCCGACTCGCGCAGGTCGGACAGCAGGGGTTTCTTGTCGGTGCGCTGCTCGGGGCCGCGGTTGAGCTGGGACAGCGCGATGACGGGGACGTCGAGTTCCTTGGCCAGCAGCTTGAGCGACCGGGACATCTCGGACACTTCCTGCTGCCGGTTCTCCACCCGCTTGGGCGAGGACATCAGCTGCAGGTAGTCGATGATGACGAACTTCAGGTCGTTCCGCTGCTTCAGCCGACGGCATTTGGCCCTGATCTCCATCATTGACATGTTCGGAGAGTCGTCGATGAACAGCGGCGCGTCGGCGACCTCACTCATCCGCCGGGCCAGCCGGGCCCAGTCGTCGTCGTTCATCTGCCCGGTACGCATCGTGGACAACGGCACCCGCGCCTCGGCCGACAGCAGCCGCATCGTGATCTCGTTCCGGCCCATCTCCAGGCTGAACAGCACCGTGGTCATGCCGTGCCTGATGGCGGCGGCCCGGGCGAAGTCCAGCGCCAGCGTCGAATTGTGGGTGGGGATCATGCCCCGCCCGGCCAGGTACAGATGGTCCGGGCTGTCCACCTGCACGCACCGGACCGGCCGGGAGGGCACGGGCCGGACGTCGGCGAAGTACCGCCACGGCTCCCGGCACACGCCGCCGGACCGGAGCGAGACGATGCCCGCGGCAACCAGCAGGCCGGAACGCGACCGCTCGACCGAGGCCGAAAGGGCTACCGCGTGGATTGGCCGACGGGACGCGGGCTCGGCCCGCTGGGCACGGGCGATCTCCCCGGTGGTGACCACCCGGGGCGGGAGAGGCTTGTCATAGCCGCGGGGATTCCAGGTGAGCCACTGGTGGTTCTCGTCGGCGACGATTTCCAGGTGAGCCACTGGTGGTTCTCGTCGGCGACGATCACTTCGCCGTCGTCGAACTCGACCTCGTAGCAGGGACGACCTTGCATCACCTCGGTCGCCGCGACCACCTGCGTGGGCTTACCGTCGGCGCCGAGCAGTTCGTCGCCTACGCGGACCTCGCCCATCGTCGTCCAGCCGGCCGGCGTCGGCAGCGGGGTGTCCAGCGCGAGGGCCTTCCCGATGGCGGGCCTTGCTGCGATGACTACCATCTGGCCGGGGTGCAGGCCGTTGGTGAGGGCGTCCAGGTCGGAGAACCCGGTGGGGACGCCGGTGAGGACGCCGCCGCGGCTGCCGATGGCCTCGATCTCGTCCAGCGCGCCGGGCATGATCTCGGACAGCGATTGGTAGTCCTCGCTGGCCCGGCGGTCGGTGACCGCGAAGACCTCGGCCTGGGCCCGGTCCACCAGGTCGTCGGCGTCGGCCTCGCCCGCGTAGCCGAACTGGACGATCCTGGTACCCGCCTCCACCAGGCGGCGCAGGATGGCGCGCTCGCGGACGATGCGCGCGTAGTAGCCGGCGTTGGCGGCGGTCGGCACCGAGGCGATCAGGGTGTGCAGGTAGGGGCCGCCGCCGACGCGGGCGATCTCACCGCGCCTGGTGAGCTCGTTGGCGACCGTGATGGCGTCCGCGGGCTCGCCGCGGCCGTACAGGTCGAGGATGGCCTCGTGGACCAGCTGATGCGCGGGCCGGTAGTGGTCGGTCGGCCTGATCACCTCGATCACGTCCGAGATGGCGTCCTTGGAGAGCAGCATCCCGCCGAGCACGCACTGCTCCGCCGCGACGTCGTGCGGAGGGGTCCGCTCGAAGTCGTCGTTCCTCGGCGCGATCTCGGCGACGCTCACCTGACGCTCCTCCCCCGTGCTAGTGAACCCAGCGCAAACGCGCTTCTGCCTTCACCTGACACCGTTCTAGCCCATAGCTCTGACATTCTGGCGGCCCGCCGCGCCGGGCACCAAGTCAGGCCGTGGACCGTGGTGTGGACAAGGTGTGCAAACACGCCGGCTATGTTGTGCGCAGCCTGGGGACAGGTTTGTGGAAACGGTGGTCTAAACCACAGGTAAACCGTTGTGAACTGCGGAAACGCGATCCACCGGCTGTGCGGAAGAAAAACTTCGGGCGGATTTCCCTGTGAGTGATCCACAACGACTTTCCACAGGCACGAGCTAGCAACCTGTGGATAACCGAGCTTCGGCAAGCGGGCCCGAGGACACCGCCGACCTGATAATCTTCGATGGTGTGTTCGATAGACGAATCCGCGCTCAGGCGCCTGGCCGAGGCCATCGACCAGCTCGACGCCGACCGCAAGAGCGCGGATGCGGCGGCCCTGGAGGCACGCATCGCCGCCGTCTGGGCCATGGTGCGGGAGATCGACCCGGAGCTGGCTCGGCTCACGTCCAAGTACGCGAACCCTCCCAGCTAACGTTCGTCACAAGCGAACGTTACGGCCCCGTCAGTATCGCGTCCCGGGCTGGCCAGCGCCGCTGGGATACGGCGTGGATGCCGCGTTCATGGCCCTTGAGGGCGCCAAGGAAAATAACCTGTGTCGTTTCGGCCATGGGCCCGCATCAGGTGCCACAACTGTCACGGCGCCCGTGATTGGGGGTCAAAAAACCCCCGATCGGGGGTGTTTTGACCCCCAATGACCGATCCGGGTGCCGCGGCCCCCGCAGATCAGGTCGACGGATTGTTAGCCGACGCGCTCTGAGCTCAATGCCGTTAGCTGGTGGGGCCGCTGCCGTGCGGCACGTCCCAGAAAACCGGACTCAGGTCACACCGGCACCACCAGCATCACGGCCCGGGTGCGCCGGGCCAGCTGCAACGTCATGAAACCCCGGATCCAGTGCGTAGTAACGCACTGGAAGCCCGGTTCCACTGCGTCCGGCAGGCGTCCGGGCGTCCGGCAGGCGTCCGGGCGTCCGGCAGGCGTCCGGGCGTCCGGCAGGCGTCTGGGTGCAGGCCGATCGGCATGATCAACATGAGCTGCCAGGAAATACGAGGCGCACCCAACTGGCATACACACGCTAGCGGGGCTGGTGAGACACCAGCCCCGCTAGACGGGCTTAGGCCGGGCGACGGACTAGCCGGCCGAGATCTCGATGCCGGGCGAAGGTAAGAACTAGCCGGCCGAGATCTCGATGTCGACCGGGGCGCTGACCTCGGGGTGCAGCCTGACCCGCACCTGGTGCGTGCCCACGGTTTTGATCGGGTCGCGGACCTCGATCCGGCGCCGGTCGAGCTCGGGCCCGCCGGCCTCGCGCACGGCCGCGGCGATGTCCGCCGGGCCGACCGAGCCGAACAGGCGGCCGCTGCCGCCCGCGCGCCGCCGCATCAGCACGTGCAGGCCGTCGAGCTGGGACGCCACGGCCTTCGCATCTTCCAGGCCGCGGATCTCCCGGGCCGACCGGGCCCGCTTGATCAGCTCGATCTGCTTCTCGGCGCCGCGGGTCCAGGTCATCGCGAAACCGCGCGGGATCAGGTAGTTGCGGCCGTAGCCGGCCGCGACGTCTACGACGTCGCCGGGGCCGCCGAGACCGCTCACTTCCTGGGTGAGGATGAGCTTCATCGGTGTACGACTCATGTGGCTCTACTCCTAGCGCGCGGTGCTCGTGTACGGAAGCAGCGCCATCTCGCGGGCGTTCTTGATCGCCGTCGCGACGTCCCGCTGGTGGCGGGTGCAGTTGCCGGTCACCCGCCGGGCGCGGATCTTGCCGCGGTCTGAGATGTACTTGCGGAGCAGGCCGGTGTCCTTGTAGTCGACGTAGGCGATCCGGTCCTGGCAGAACACGCAAACCTTCTTCTTCGGCTTGCGCAGTGGTGGCTTGGGCATCGTGGTGCTCCCTAGAGCCCCGCCTGCGGCGGGGATGCTCGGTTGTCTGTAGTTATCTGGTTAGAAGGGCGGTTCGTCGGAGTAGCCGCCGCCCGAGCTCGAGCTGTCGGACGCCCACGGGTCGGGCTCACCGCCGCTGCCGGAAGAGCGGCCGCCGGAGGAGCGCTGGCCTCCGCCGTACCCGCCGTCCCCGGCGCCGGACCTGGCGATCCGGTTGACCTTGGCCGAGGCGTTCCGCAGCGAGGGGCCGACATCATCGACCTCCACCTCGTACACGGTCCGCTTCTCGCCCTCCTTGGTCTCATACGACCGCTGCCGCAGCCGCCCCGAGACGATCACCCGCATCCCCCGGGTCAGCGACTCGGCCACGTTCTCCGCCGCCTGCCGCCACACATTGCAGGTCAGGAACAAACTGTCCCCGTCCTTCCACTCACCCGTGGAGTT
>WNGL01015184.1_pt1 | contig 13842 bp, 20 predicted proteins | sample 5400591 | NCBI WGS metagenome assembly WNGL01 (sample SAMN13153377, study PRJNA577476) | soil metagenome | isolation source: 80 cm soil or saprolite under Garry oak tree replicate 1 | place: USA:California | collected 2016-06-15
GCCGGGAAGCGCACCACGGCGCCGTCGGAGTCCCGCGCGATCCCGAGCGCGAGCTTGACCAGCTCCAGGTCCTTGAGAATGGCCAGCAGGACGCTGCTGGTGTACCCAGCGGACAAGTCCGTCAGTGCCTGCTCTGCCCGTTGCTCTGCCCGCTCGCCAGCCTCCACGCCAGCTGCGGTGGCCCGCGCCACGACCCCGGCGACATCAGTCGGCGACACCACGCCAGGCATCAGCCCGGACGCCTGGATGGTACCCGAGGCGACCTCAGCCTCCTCCGCGTGCTCGCCAGCCTTCGCCTGCGGGATGCCGTACGCGCCCTCCTGCACCTCGTGCTCCGGGCCCGGCAGCTGCTCCTGGACCGCCTGCACGATCCCGGCCCGGACCTGCCGGTACTCCTTCATGGCAGCGTCGTGCGCCTCGGTGAGGTGCTCGACGGACTGGAACAGCCCGCGCGCCTCCAGGTGCTCGGTGATCGAGCTGACCGCGCTGAGCCTCGGCCGTCCCTCCAGGCCGAACCAGTAACGGGAGAACCAGCCAACCGCGTCCTGGCGCTTGCCCTGGTCCTTCAGCCAGCCGCTGTACGTCACCATGTTTTGCTCACTCTCCGTAGCCACTGAGGGCTGCTCATCGGTGATCGTGATCGTACCCGCCAGTGTACTCGCGGGCGGTGGTTACCGGCCGGTAACCCTCATCTTCTACTTGAATGCGGTGGTCAGGACGGTAGTTTCTCGGAGCGAGGACTGGTCGTCCTAACCACCGCAGACCACCGCAACCGCTCCTGGAGCTGCGGTGGTCAGGACGGTAGTTTCTCGGGATTTGCGGTGGTTGCGGTGGTTCAGACGGTCGATTCTAAAAATCCATGCGGTGGTTAGACGGTGGTTTGGGGGGGGGACGGTACTCTCTCGCCTTTTTCCTAATCCTCAGCAAAATCGGTAAAAAAGGGGGAGAGAGAGTAGTCGGGGGGGCCGCAACACCCGCACCACCGCATCAGAATCCTGGAGGAAGGATCGTGTAGATGTAGTTCTTAGTGTGAAAATCACGCACCCTGGACACCTTCCACCCGGCTGCCTCGAACGCCGACTGAGCCCGCGTCAGGGAAGCCGAGAGCTTACGCGGAGTCCACGGACCCGACCATCCCGGCAGCATCGAGCCTGCCTTCAGCAGCTCCAGGAGATCACCTGCCCTGCCCTGCCACGGACCCGCGATTGCCTTGGTGACAGCCAGCGCCACCGGGTCTCCCTCGGCCAGCTCGGCGTACAGCGCCTCCTGGTCGAACCGCCAGAGCTTCAGCGCCTGCGTGCCCCACATCGCGTCGATCGCGGCCAGCACCCAGGCGAAGTCGGCCAGCGAGTCCCCGGTCGGCCGGATCACCCTGGGCAGCATGTCCAGCACGTTGCAGGTGACCGTGCACAGCCAGCCGAGAGCACCCGCGTGCTCGGCCTCCCAGCGGTCTTCTACATCCCGGTCGGTCAGGTAGGCACCTGGCCTGACCAGCTCGTGCACCACGCTGCGCCGGATGAAGTCCGACCGGAGCCCGCCCAGCTCGATCCCGTTGATCACGATCGAGAGCGGGCTGAACCGCACCGAGTGCAGGTCCGAATCGGTGTAGAGCATCCGGGCCAGGTGCTCGTGCCCGCTGGCCGCCATGCAGAGCAGGTCCTGCCGGGCCGCGCTCATCCCGGATACGTTGTCATGGCCGAGGCAGTGCGAGTTGGCGGCCATCGCCACCCAGTCGCGCGGGTCGCGGGGCATCATCGGGCAGAAGCCGCCCAGCCAGCGCACCGTGATCCTGGTAGTAGCCGTCTTGCCCGATCCGGGCTGCCCCAGCATCAGCTCGACCGGCCTGGTCCCCCAGGGCAGCATGGCGGCCACCCGGCACGCGGTGTACAGCGCCAGCTGGTCCCTGCCCATGATGTTGACCAGTCCGGGCATACGGCCTCCGCGCACCGGACCGGGCAGCGGCGCGATGGCGGCCGACCGGCGGAACAGCGCGGCTCCCCGTGCAGTGACTTCCCACCCGCCTCCGTTCAGCAGTACGGCGGCACCGTCCGGGCGGCCGAGGTCGAGCGCGATATTGCCGTCTGGAGTCCGCGCGATCCGCAGCGCGGGCTGCACTTGCGCTGCCCCGGCAGCCATGCCCTCGATGGTGCCCAGCACGGTGCTCAGCGCCTCCTGGCCGGGCTGCCGCTTCTCCAGGTCCCACATGTCGTAGGCCAGCCGCTGCCGCAGCCCCCCGGTCCCTTTCATCGGGATGGCCACGCCGGGCACGTCGTAGCTGACGGCCTGCGCCTGGCCGGCGCTGTCGCGCCGCAGCCAGTAGTTGTCCAGGAAGATCGCCAGCAGCAGCTGGACTGGCGGCGGGGGCTTCCCTTCCGGCCGGACCAGGGCCGCCATCATAGGCCCGCGCCGGGCCATCAGGGACGACCGCGATATATTGCGGTGCAGACACCAGGAATTGCGTTATCTAGTGTGCTACTTGCTGGTATTGTAGGCATGAGCCAGATCGCCTCCTATTCAGGCGTGAAATGCGGGCCGTGACCCTTCGCGGGGGACACGGCTCGCGGCGTTCAGCAGGGCAGCGAGATCTCCAAGCCTATCCCGACCCGCACTCCCGGCAAACAAATCCGCCCTCCGACTCGGCGAAACGGATGAGATCACCGATCTCCCACCGCTCGCCGCAGCCCCGGCATATCCCGTCGTACTGGGCGGTGATCCACCGGCCCAGCCCGTCTCCCCGCTGGGCCTGGGCGAACAGCGCCGCCCAGTCCGGGTTGAGGATCTCGCCGATGCCGTTGGGAGTGATCAGCGCCCGCGTGGGTCGGCAGTCAGCGCAGCTGGCCTGGTCGAGTCCGTGTCGGCAGAAGCCGGACATGCGATCGGGCTCGTAGAAATTGGATTCCCGGCGCGGGCAGGTCTCGCGCAGCAGGACCAGGCAGCGCCTGACACTGCGGTCATCCGTGCCGTAAGACTCGGTGGTGTTCCCGCACCGGGCGCACCGGGCCGTGGTGCCCTCGATCTCCGTGTAGTCACCGGGCATCGTGTCAGTCCCGATCTCGCATCCGACTCTCACAGGCCCAGGCTCCTTGTCGCTTCCAGTGAGGCGGTCCACACCTGATTCAGCTCGGCAATCCGCCCCCAGGACCACCCTGCCGCCGACCTGAACAGCACATTCAGCTCGCGCTTGCCTAGCGGACCGGCGGTCATGGTGTCATTGATGGCAACCAGGCGGGACCAGGCCGCGCCCTCGTTCCGGTGCTTGAGCATCAGGATGCAGCCAGCCCGGTACAGCACCTCATTCCGCTTACCGTGAGGGATGAGCTGCTTGTCCTTCTGTGTCTTCAAGTCGTCATCTCGTGCATGCACGCACCGCCAGGCGATGTCAGTCAGGTCGTCGTCATCGCCCGTACCGCGCTGCCTGACGGGAACGTCCGGGCTCGCCGCCCGCTTCTCGGCCATCCAGCCGGGGAGCCATCCGGGAGCGGCAGGAGGCGAGCACGGGCAGCCGGTTACCCATTCATAGGCGACCGGGATCTCCTCGCTGCGGCTGGACTCGCTGTCGGCGAGGTGCACCATCCGGCCGGACGGGGGCACGGCGATGTACCCGCCGTCGCCTTTGATGTCCACGCCAGCTGTGATGGCTGGCTTCTCCGGGCACCACGATGCCTGCGGCGGCAGACGGAACCATGAGTGCCAGCCGTCGCCCGGAGTCCTGGCGATGGCGAGGTCAGCAGGCAGTGCCCAGCCGCGTTCGGCCCGCAGCCTCTCGAAGTTACCCGGCCCGTCGTAGCCGCCCTTGGTGTCCAGGTCCACGACGACTAGCTGATTGACCAGCCCGGTCGGCACGCCGATGTTGGCAGCCGGATGCGCACTCCACCAGGCTCGTACTACTCGCGGGTCCCGGCTGGCCAGGTGCACGCCGCCGGTATCCCCGAGCATGCCGTGCGGCTTCTTCCCGCCCGGCTCCAGCGGCAGCACGGCGTAGCCGAGGCTGGCGTACCGGAGCGCGGCCACGCCGAGCCCGAGCGCCCGGACCTCCGGGGTGACCGGCCAGCTCCAGCTATGACCGCAGCTAGCCATGACGAGGATGCGGGTAAGGACGCGAACTTGCGGCCTCCAGCTCTGCCATCAGGTGCTCATCCGCCTGCTGCCACTGCCAGCCAGGGACACCAGGCAGCCGGTGCAGCCAGGGCAGGCTGTCCGCCGGGTAGTTGGCCGGGTAGAGACCACCGCTGTCAGCGATGTATATGAATCCGTCGTAGCTGAGCGAGCTGATCGTCCTGCCGGGGTACGGATACCACTCATCCATATCACAGTCCTCGGCCTGCATCATCTCTAGCAGGTATTTCTCGATCTGCTCAAACGTGCCCCCAGGCCACCTGATGACCACGCGCAGGGTCATCCTGCGCAGAAGATTCGGGGTCAGTGGCTCGGGGTGGCCGTTGAAGCACCGCAGGCGCTCATCCTCGCCCATGACCCAGCTATCGTTGCCGCACCGCTCTCCGTTGACCGAGAACGAGCACTCGCGGTATCCGTCGGCGCTCATGCCTGCTCGAACAGGTGGAAGACCAGCCGCCCCGACTCCGAGACGGCGGTGCCCCGGTAGGTGGTGTCGTCGGGCACCTCATCCCCGGTGGCGAACAGGCGCAGTATCGCGGTGAAGGGCGTGCCGACATCGGCCAGCGCCCAGATGTGCACCATGCCGCCGCGATCGGCTACGCGCACGATCGGGCCGCTCAGCGTGTAGACGTGCCAGGCGTCGTCATCGGTGATCTCGTAGCGGAGGACCCTCACAGCGCCGCCGCCTTCGCCTGGTCGGACAGCAGGTGCCCGAACAGCTCAGCCGGGCGCGGGATGCGGTTCCTGGCGCTGGCGACCACCACGACCCGGCCGTAGAGGCCGACCCGGCTGATCGTGTAGATGATCTTCTCCCCGCCGGGCTCGGTCCAGATGACCTGGCCTTCCTCGATCTCAGCCTGGCTGGCCGGGTGATCGGTGCCCTCCAGCGGGCCGTCGAATCGTGATCGGTATCTTCCCGCCCAGGGTACCCTCGGGAATAGATGACGACACCAGAGGTGTTTGCACCAGCAACGATCACGATCCGGGTAACGATAGCGGGGCATCAGGCCCTGCTGCCCGGCGCGATCACCGGCCATGCCTGCGAGAGCCGGATGGCCAGGAAGAGAGACAAAGCAGTGACTACCGCTACCGGCAGCCCGCAGAAGGCTGCCATCGACCAGGGAGCCCGCGAGGCATACGCCGCCGAGGGCTTCGTCACCGACGCCGGGATCCGGGACACCACCCGCGTGCGTGAGCACGTGTTCGAGGTCCTGCGCCCCCATAAGGTGCTGACCTGGGGTGAGCGCGAGGACAAGGCGATCACCCGGGGTGCGGTGACCGCCCAGGTGTTTCCGGGCCTTCCCGGCCCGGACACGTTCTCTGACCAGGAAGACCCGCAGCTCGCGCGTGCGGTCTGGGTCAAGGTCAGCTCGGAGGTCTGGAGCCAGCTCCAGCCGGGTGCCGCAGGCCCGGTTCAGCAGCTCGTCGGCCGCAACATGGGCAACGGGTACGTGCTGTGCCGCACCAAGATCGGCGCTGACAGCACCGACGCGGTGTACATCACCGACAACCGCCAGTGCATCGAGCGCGACTACCTCACGCCGGACAACGCCAGGCTCCAGCGCCTGTTCGAGGCAACGTCCGACAACCGCGCGATGCTGATCGCGCGCCAGCCCGCGAACGCCCGGCGCTTCGCGCAGGGCTACGACAGCCGCGTCAAGGCGCTCGGCTCCGCTGCTCACGACAAGCTGCACCTCGCGGTGGAAGCGTCCGTGAACGGCACCGAGCCCGAGACCGAGCCTGAGAGCTGAGAGAGGTGAGGGGGAGGGGCGGTCAGCGTGCCGCCCCTCCCGCGTCCTATGAGCACTGAAATCCAGAGGCAGGCCGCGCACGAGCGCGCCGAGCAGATCCGGCTCGGCCTCCAGAACACGGCCTTCTTGTACGCGCAGGCGGTGACGGAGGAAGACTGGAAGGCCCTCGGGTACTCCAGCATCAAGGGGTGGAACATGGGCGAGTTCGGGCCTGACCGCTTCAGCACGGAGCGCCGCAAGGAGATCCACGCTCTGCTGACCGCCAGGGGCCTGACCACGCGGGCGATAGCAGCGGCTACCGGAACAACCGCAATGACTGTCAGCCGAGACCAGCGTGAAGCTGGCGTAACAAATGTTACACAAACCAGCCCCCGCCAAGAGGCGGCCAGGCAAAGGGAGGCAGACAAGGAGAACCCGGTGGTAACACGTATGCGTAACCGCCAGCTAGGCACCGATGAGATGGAAGAGATCATCAGAGAGAGCCTGGGCTGGCGCGAGATCGTGAAGCGATACGGCATCAAACAGGCCGCCGCGCAAAATGCACGTACACGGGCTATGGCCACTGCCGAAGAACGGGCCAGGGTGGCCGGGCAGCCAGTACCGAAGACCGGGAACTGGAACGGGGCAACTAAGACAGGCCGCCTCCGCGAGCTGAAGGCGGCGCGCGGGCAGACCGAATCCGCGAGCTTCCTGGAGCTGATGAAGGTTCAGGAGATCATCGTGAAGCTGGCCTCGGTACTCCAGGGGATCGACGTGGCCGGGTGGCCGGTTGATGAGGTGTCGCTGTGGGCGGTCAGCGACCTGCTCGATGACCTGATCGGCCTCGGCACCTGGACCGACCGGGCAGTCTCCGCAGTGCAGGGGTGGCTGGGAGACACCGACGTGCGGACCAGGATCGCCCAGCTCCGCAACGTCACCGGCCGCACGGACGCCGAGAAGGAAGCCTTCCTGGCCAGGGCAGCCAAGCTGGAGCGCCAACTGGAGCTGCGGCTGTCCAGCAAGGCCAGCTAACCGGGGCAGCGCAACGCCCGTCACCACCAGGTGGCGGGCGTTTCGTATGTCATCATGACCGCATGTGGCTCACGATCGCGCGCTACGTCGTCACCGCCGCCCTCGGCGGGCTGACGGCGGCCTACGCCTACTACCCGAGCGTCCTGTGGATACCGATCGCGATCAGCGTCATCGGCACCCTCGGCATCCACGTCGTCCCAGCGGCAACAGGGAACAAGACCCCGGACGGGTAACCTTCTCACCAGGACAACGATGACGGTGGAGGTTGCGATGGTGGTGGTAAACGGCCAGGAGATCGACGGCGAGCTGGCCTGCCCGCCGGTCACCACCTTCGGCCCCGGCCATGAGGACAGGTGGGTCGAATTCGAGCTGTATGCCCTGGCCGACGGGCAGTGGCTGATCCACCGGGTCGGCCGGTCGAATGTGTACCACCGCGCCGACACCCGGTGCGTCACCCGGACCGGCCGTCAGTCCGGCGATCCGGCTGGCGTCGATGACCTGCCCGATGACGCGGTGCCCTGCCTGGTGTGCCGCCCCGAAGATCCTGAATACCTGCCCGGAGGTCCCGGCACGGTGCGGTTCGAGTTCCCCAGGCACACTACGGACCTCTGCCCCACCGCGTACCTGGTCAAGCTCAAGCTCACCACGGTCCGCTCGCGCGACGGCTCGGTCAGCACGTTCACCTCGGACCCGGTGGACCAGCTCCTGCGGGGTGCCGCGCGGCATTATCCTGAGTTCGCCGGGCTGATAGAGCCAGCGGCCTGATAACGATCAAGGAGACGATAGTGCGCAGCGAACTACGCCACGACGAGAGCTGGACGATCAGCATCACACCCGGTGAGGGTGAGACCTGGCCGGTGGCAAGGCCCTATGTCACCGCCACCACCGACTTCCGGCCGGACAAGCTGGTGATCAGCCTCTCCCGCCGCAGCGACGGCGAGATGAGCCAGCACGTCACCCTGTCCGGCCGCCCGCTGCGCAAGGACGGCACGCCGGGGGCCAGGCGGGTCAGCCACCCGCAGTACGGCACCCTGCCAGCCTGGCTGGCTGACCTCGTGGCCAAGGCCCGCGCCGAGCACGGGCTGGACGGCAGCTCATGAACGTCGATGTGCGCAGGCTCACCCCCGGTGTCTTTTTCGTATCTCACGGATCTGGCCTGGGCGGGGAGATTATTAGGCATGCGACTGGTTCCTGGGCGGGTCACGCGGGGCTCTACCTGGGCGGCGGGCAGATGGTCGAGGGCGCTCCCCCGGAGGCACGGATCGTGCACGCGGACAAGTACGGGGACGCGATCTGGGCCTGGCGGATGTGGGACCAGCTGAAGACCTCCTCCTGGACCGACCAGGAGATACGCGCCGCCCAGCTCAGGGTGACCGGCCGGGGGCATGCGCTGGTCGGCTGCGCCTACGACTGGCCCGCCTACGTCGGCTTCGCCCTGGAGGTCCTCAACCTGCGCAGCGAGAAGCAGCTGAGCCCGTTCTTCCGCCACGACACCTACCGGGTGTGCAGCGCCCTGGTCGATGACGCCGAGGTGTCCGGCGGGGTGCCGATGACGTTCACAGCCGAGGACGGGCCGGGCCTGGAACGCGATCCGTCGGTGAAGGTCGCCACCCCGTACATGGCTAACCTGGTGAGCCCGGGGATGCTGCTGGGCCTGGCTCAGCGCAGCGAGTGGTTGTAGCCGTGAGAGCAGCAGACGCGCAGCCGGGCGACGTGCTGCTCGACGCCGGGGGCACGACCTGGCTCCGTAACGGCCGGGAACCCTGGGACTGGTCCACGTTCAGCGGGATGGTGTGCTACTACGGGGCGTGGAAGCCCGAGTACGGGCCGCAGGGCGAACTGGTATTGCTGGTCCGGGACGGCCAGCCGGTCAGGGAGGTAAACTGATGACACCGATACGCCCGCGAGGGCAGATGGAGACGATCACGATCATGAACGTGGAGAAGGCCGCACGCGACGAGTTCGCGGCCGACCAGAACCGTGCCAAGGCCGAGACGGTGTGGAGGCAGGCGTGGTGGAGCACCACGCTGGCGCTCGCCGAGGTGCCCGGCAGCAACAAGAAGGCCATCGGCGAGGCGTTCAGCACGGCTGAGCGCATCCTGGGCCAGACCAGGAACTGGATCAACAGGCGACGGGCTACCGGACTGCTTTTCGCTTCGCTTGAGCGAAGCGAAATCGCTACTCTCCCCCCGCGCCTGGCTGTCGCCTACGCGGAGTCCAAGTCAGACCCGTACCTCGCGGTGGCGGTGCTGAAGAGCGCCGAGAGCCGTGAGGTGTCGCTGCGCGACTTCGCCGCCGAGCTGGGCACCCAGCCGAAGTCCTGGCAGCGCGAGGGTGAGCGCCCGGCTGTCCCGGCGCAGGTGCGGGCGATGAGCACCGAGCAGCGGGCCGAGCTGACCCGCGAGCTGCTGAGCGACCCGGAGACCGTGGACGCGGCGCTCAACCGCCAGGACCTGCACGCACCCGGCTCGCCGACCGTGCGCATCTACGGCAACATCTTCCGTGCCCGGCAGGAGGCCGAGCGCCAGCGCACCGCTGAGCGCCAGGCATGGCTGGCCGAGCACCCGGACCTGGACGATGCCAACAAGCAGGTCGGCCAGGCTGGCGCGATGCTCGACCTGTCCTCGGCCCTCAGCCGGTACGTCGGCGAGACCAGGCGCTTCGCCTCCGACGTGGCTGCCCTGCTCCCGCAGGTGAAGCCGTACGGAGGTGCCGGTCACCCGCTGTCCCTGGCCGGGGCGGTGTCCGACGCGCACGAGGGCCATGACCAGGCGGGCAGCACGCTGGCCGCGCTGGACACCTACATCAGGGGCGGCTCCAGCCTGGACAACGAGCTGGCCAAGATCCTGGGCGGCGACCCCCATGGCGAGCGGTGACTGCATCCACGGACTGCGCACCGAGTGGTGCGGTGACTGCACCCCGCTGGTAGGGCCTGGTTCCAGCCTGGACATCTGGGTCAACAACCTGTCGGAGATCATCCCGATCGCCGAGCCGTGGGAGACCCGGTGGCCGTCAGCCGGTGAGCTGACCGACGCGGCCGGGCTGCTGCCCGGCCAGTACGCCAGGGCGATGGCGGCGATCCCGGACCTGCCGCTGGTCTCCGACCGCAACGGCATCCGGTTCACCCTGGACGCGCAGCAGGTCAGGCTCTACCGCGAGGCCCGGATGCGCGCCGCGCTGACCACCGTGCGCCGCGCCTTCCGGGGTGCGGTACTGCCCGGCATCCGCCAGATCAGGCCGGAAGACGAGCGCTGGGTGCAGCTCCAGGCCGAGCACCTGCTCGACCAGATCGAGTACATGATCTCGGGGTAGATGATGCCCCAGGGTGCTCTGGATGGCGTCCGGCTTAGCCTGATAACGAGCCTGGCTGAGCTGGACGCCTGCCGTCGGTGGGCCGGTGAGCGGCGGGAGACGCCTCTCTTTGCGGATACGGAGAGTGGCGGCCTGAATCCGTACCGGCACCGGCACCGGATGACCCAGCTCGGCGACATGCGCCGGGGCTGGGCCTTCCCGCCAGCGTGGGCGGGTGCCGCCGTCGAGCTGCTGATGACCTACCGGGGCCAGGTCGGCTTCCACAACAGCCCGTACGACTGGCGGGTGCTGGCCGTGCACCAGGGTGTCACCCCGCTCTGGCACAAGACCGAGGACACGCTGCTGCTCGGGCACATCGCCGACTCGCTGCGGCTGGCCGGGCTGAAGGAGCGCTCTGCCCACGAGGTGGACAGCCGGGCTAAGCGGGCCGAGGACGTGCTGAAGGAGGGCATGCGCGCCCGGCACTGGACCTATGACGACGTGCCCGACACCTGGGAGCCCTACTGGCGGTACGCCGCCCTGGACCCGGTGCTGGCCGCGCACCTGTGGAACTTGCGGGCCTTCCGCCAGGCCCGGTCGCTGTATGCCCAGGCGTACGACCTGGAACGGGCGACCGCCCGGATCTGCGTGAACATGATGATGGCCGGGATGGCCATCGATGAGCCGTTCATCCGGGCCAGGATCGGCGAGATCACCGAGTACACCGGCCGCGCCGGGAACTGGCTGCACCGCGAGTTCGGCATCGGGAACGTCCGCTCAGGTCCCCAGGTGGTGGCCTCGATGAGGGCAGCCGGGATCGCCACCACGGTGCTGACCGAGAAGGGCCGCCCGTCGATCAACAAGGAGGCGCTGAAGTACTACCGGCTCCGCTACCCCGAGCACACCGGCCTGCTCAACGCGGTCGAGTGGTGCCGCAAGGGAGACAAGCTGGTCGGCTCCTACCTGGCCAAGTTCCTGGAGCTGCGCAGCGGCGGCGTCATGCACTACAACATCCACAGCTGCAAGGCCCGGACATCGCGGATGAGCATCACCGACCCGCCGATGCAGACGTTCGACCGGGACGTGGCCGCGATCCGGGGCAGCTTCGTCCCGCGCGAGGGTTGCGTGCTGATCACCATCGACGCCGACCAGATCGAGGCCAGGCTGGCCGCGCACTTCAGCGGTGACCAGCGCATGATCGAGGACTTCCGCTACGCCGACGCGAACAACCTGAAGTTCTTCATCGAGATGGCCAGCCGGATCTACGCCGAGCGGGTCACCAAGAAGGACCCCCGCTACACCTGGACCAAGAACGCGACGTACGGCCAGATCTACGGGGCGGGCCTGGACAAGGCCGCCGCTACCGCCGGGGTGCCTGTGGAGACGATGCGGCCCGCCTACGAGGGCCTGGCCACCATGTACCCCGGCGTCGGCCACCTGATGAACCGGCTGATCCGGTCGGCTGAGAACCAGCGGCCGAAGGTGCAGATCCTGGACGGGCGCTGGCTGTACACCTACCGGGGCAAGGAATACGCCCTGCTCAACACGCTGATCCAGGGCAGCGCGGCGGTGATCCTCAAGCGGGGCCTGGTCAGCCTGGACGCGGCCGGGCTCGGCCCGTTCCTGCGCCTGCCGGTGCATGACGAGTTCCTGCTGGAGGTCCCGCGCGAGATGGCCGCCGACGTGCTGCGCGAGGCCGAGCGCATCCTGACCGACCGCGAGTCGTTCGCGGTGCCGATCACCTGGTCGGGCAACATACTCGAAGAGAGATGGGTTAAATCATGACCATCAGGTACCTCAAGCGTTCTGCCAAGGGCAGGGGCACCGGAGGCCAGGCAACCGAGTCACAGCCGATGGTCCAGGAGTGTCTCGCGTGGGTCAAGGCGCTCCCGGAGGGAGCCCGGCCGGTGCGTGCTGACTACCCCCGCTCCCACCATGCGGCGGACAAGGCCCGTGAAGTCGCCGTGCGAGACGGGTTCCTGGTGGAATTGCCAGGGCGCAGATACGTCCGCACCGGCAAGAAGGAAGGGTGATGTTCGACAGCGGGGACCTGGACCTGGGCGGCCGGGGCGAGTGGGACGCAAGCACCAACGGGACCGATACCGGCCTGCGGCTGCATCAGGGCGAGCCCTGGCCGGTGGTTGCCCGACTACCGCGATACCGAGGACGGCTTCCAGTACCGGGTAGACGACGCGGGCAAGGTCGTCGCCAGGCTGCGCCGGGTCGGCTGGCTGGACCAGCGCGGCCGGGTGTGGCTGCACCTGCCCAGCACGGCCAAGGCAGCCAGCCTCGGCTGCGGCTCGTTCACGCCTTTGCTGATCGACCCCGGCGAACGGACTTGACCCCGGGCTCGGCGGGCTCCGTCACCACGGTCTCGCGCGCCAGCACCGGCTCCGTGCCTTCCGGGCCGGTCACGAAATTGCGGTCCCCGCTGTCCTGGCCGGGCGGCGGCGGGCCTGCTACCGATGACTCGTTGGACGTGGCTCCGGGTATCCGGGCCATAGCGTCCGCGCGGATAGCGTCTTCGCTCATGACGATCACCTTCCCTGAGACAGGAGCATAATGCCAGCACCGCCATTGCGCCCAGGCAGAACGTGTCCTGCTGACTGCCGGTGCGGACGGCACCCCGAAGGCGTCAGCACCAGGTACATGGCCAGGCACATGAAGGTCCGTCGTACGCGAGGACTGGCATCTGGCCATCTATGCGTACGCTGCATTGAAGACGGCATCAGCAAGCAGGCACAGGACTGGGCGCTGGTCCACGGCGAAACAGGTATGGACCCGTGGGCTGATTACGTGCCCCTTTGCAGATCATGCCACAAGAAATATGACTTGCGGGGTGTGGTGCGATCGGATGTGTACCGCGAGAATATCGCAGCAGCAAGACGCGGCAAGCATCATTCAGCCGAGACCAGGGCCAAGATCAGCAGGTCACTGCAAGGCAACACCAACAGGGGGAAACGATGAGTTCTGCACCACCTCCTGCCCTGATGGCTATTGATCCTGGGGGGATGTCGGGGATAGCTACGCTGGAGAGTGGAATACGGTTTGCAGCTGACGAGTACCCGTTCGTTATGGCGTGCCAGGTAGTGGAAAGCTGGTGCATGCACTACCGCGAGGAACTGCATATCTTGTGGGAACGATTCACCATCCTGCCGTCCACGCACAAGCTCAGCCCGCAGCCCGAGGCATACGAGCTGCCGGGCGTTATCAGGTACGTGGCTGCGCGCAACCGGTCGGTGCTGCTGCCGCCAGCCCAGCCAGCCGACCGCAACACGGCCACCCCGGAGATGCTGAAGGCCGTGGGCTTCTGGACTCCCGGCAAGGACGACGCGCAGAGCGCCAGCCAGCACCTGCTGCGCCAGCCAGCACCTGCTTGCCTTCTGCATCCGTGAGCACTGCGTTCCGCCGCACCTGGCCACGGCGCTTGCGCGGCTGCATTAGAGTGTTTACACGACAACGATCACGATGAGGGAGAAACCGATGGCGACAGCCACGGCGAGGGCTAAGAGCCCGAAGCGGTACGCCAGGGATTACAAGGACATCCCGGCCGTCCAGGCGGTCTGCCGGGCCGTCGGGCACAAGTGGGCGATGAATGACATCGTGCCGGGGAAGCCGCTGCCACGGGGCCTGCGCTCCGTGCGCCAGGCCGACGGCAGCTCACGGCTGACGG
>WNGL01006430.1_pt1 | contig 13839 bp, 9 predicted proteins | sample 5400591 | NCBI WGS metagenome assembly WNGL01 (sample SAMN13153377, study PRJNA577476) | soil metagenome | isolation source: 80 cm soil or saprolite under Garry oak tree replicate 1 | place: USA:California | collected 2016-06-15
GGCGAGTGTTGCAGTTGAGGATGTTGTCAAACGAGTTGTCGCCAAAGGGATGAAATCAGTTGATGTTTTTGTTAAGGGACCAGGTTCAGGACGGGATTCGTCATTGCGGGGCATTAAAAATGCCGGACCGGTGATCACTTCAATTTCTGATGTGACGCCGATGCCGCACAACGGTCCAAGAAGTAAAAAGAAAAGAAGAGTTTAAAAAATATGGCACGCTATACAGGACCAAAACATAAATTAGCAAGACGGGAAGGCATTAATTTACTGGAAAAAACTTCAGCAAGTTTGATGCGGCGTTTGAATGTCCCGCCGGGTGTGCACGGCAAAAAAGGGAAACGGCGTCCTTCTGAATTCGGTCAGCAGTTGCGTGAAAAACAAAAGGCAAAAGCGATGTATGGGCTGCTTGAAAAACAATTTCGAAAATTGGTAGAGCTTGCAACCTCTCAAAAGGGTGACACGGAAGATATTCTGTTGGCGCTTCTTGAGCGGAGACTTGATAATGTTGTATATCGATTGGGTTTGGCAAAGTCACGGATGATGTCCCGCCAATTCGTTACTCACGGTCATGTGCAAATCAATGGGAAGAAGATGACAATACCGTCCTATACAGTTCAAAAAGGGGACGTTATAACGCTTGATACAAAGATCCAACAAAATCCTGATGTTATCAAAGTGCTGGAAGAGAAAAAGGAACTTCTTGGATTTCTTGAGAAAAAAGGACCTGCAGGCAAGCTCGTGCGTATGCCGGTAGCACAGGATATTCAAGTACCCTTTAGTACGAGACAGATCATTGAATATTACTCGAGATAATGATATAATACATTTCTATGGATGGAATTAGCTTTAAAGTAAAAGAAATGACACTCGCTCCGGACTTCGGAGAATTTGTTATTGAACCGCTTGAACCGGGGTATGGTCACACAATCGGTAACGCTCTCAGACGTGTGCTTTACACCTCCATTCATGGTGCAGCAGTAACATCTGTTCGTATTACCGGTGTTAAGCACAAGTTCTCAACACTTCCAGGACTTAAGGAAAATATTGTTGATCTTCTCTTAAATATTAAAGAACTTAACCTCAGACTCGCAGATAGCAAAGAGAGCGCAACAGTAAAGCTTTCAGTAAAAGGCGCAAAAAAAGTCACTGCTGCTGATTTTGAATTGTCTGACGGGGTTGAAGTAGTTGATAAAGAGCAATACATCGGTTCTTTATCAGGTGACAAAGCCAAACTTGAGATGGAACTGACTGTTGAAAAAGGATTTGGTTTTTCTCTTGCTGAGGAGCGACGCTCTACCACACTTGGTTTGATGACAACTGATGCTGTCTTTACTCCTGTTAGACGAGTGACCTATGAAGTTGCGGCAACTCGTGTCGGACGCCGAACTGATCTTGATAAATTAACGATGAAGGTGTGGACCAATGGTACTGTTGATCCAAAAGATGCCATGATGCATGCTGCGAAATTACTCAGTGCATACTTCATGCAAATTTACGAACCAACAGAAGTTGCAGTATCATCAGATCTTCCAGCAGCTTCATCTACTGTCCCACAAAATCTTCTTAACATGACGATTGATGAGCTCGATTTGCCAACAAGAATTTACAACAGTTTGCGAAACGGCGGCATTGAGACTATTGAACAGTTGCTTTCAGCACCTCGCAAAGAATTGGTTTCTATGCGCAACATGGGCGGCAAATCCATTTCAGTAATCGAAGAAAAGCTCGGAGAAAAAGGCATTACCCTTAACGTTTAGTTCATTGTTATCAGTTCTCAGTTTTCTGTTTCGGATTAGAGTCTTTCTGTCTTTCAGTCTGACGACCGAACACTGAAAACCGATAGCTGATTTTTTATTATCATGAAGAAGCAAGTATTTGGTCGACATTTAAAAAGAGACGCGAATGAACGAAAGGCACTTTTCAAAAATTTGCTGACATCTCTTGTGATGGAAGAGCGTATTACAACAACTGAGGCAAAAGCAAAAGCGATTAAAGGTGCTGCGGACAAACTGGTCACCAAAGCCAAAAAAGGCGGTCCTGATGCGCTGCGCAGTCTTGCTCCTGATGTTCGCTATGATGCTGTTGTTAAATTAGTAAATACCATTGCACCGCGATTTGCAGACCGCCCGGGTGGTTATACGCGAATTATCAAAATCGGAAGAAGAGTTGCTGACAACGCGCCACAAGTTGTGATGGAGTGGGTGGTACGGGGTGAAGCAGCAGCAGTAAAGAGCGAAAAATCTAAAATGAAAGAGAAGAAAACAGTGAAAAAAACGGCAGTCAAAGCAACAGTAACAGTAGCAAAACCAGAAAAAGAAGCAAAAATAGCAAAACCATCGGCGCTAAAGAAATTGGTGACGAGACAGAAGAAAGGATAAATAGTATGAACCAAGCAACTCAGTCAACAAAAGCAAGTGATATTAAAAGGCAGTGGCATCTGATTGATGTGAAAGGCAAGACCTTGGGTCGTATTGGAAGCGAAATTGCACAGCTTCTTATGGGGAAAAGCAAAGCATATTTTGTCCGTAATCTCGACTGTGGAGATTATGTCGTTGTCATCAATGCAAAAGAGGTCAAAACGACTGGTAAAAAAGAAGAGCAGAAAAAATATTATCGTCACTCTGGCTATCCGGGTGGGTTTAAAGTAGAGTCATTGAAGGAATTACGGATTCGCAAGCCTGAAACTATCATTACGCATGCAGTAAAAGGCATGTTGCCTGATAATAGATTGAAAGCTCGTATGATGGCGAGATTATATGTTTTTGAAGGAAACGAACACACGTATCAGGATAAATTTAAGAACTAAATATGGCAGAAGAAGCAACAATCACAAAGAAAAATAGAAATGCAAAGAAAGAGTATCTCTTTGCTGTGGGTCGCCGGAAATCATCGGTTGCCCGAATCAGGTTATATCAAAGCGTCAAAGCAGATTTGGTATGGGGAGAGACACCAGTCAAAAAAGGTGAATTACTCGTCAACCAAAAACCAATCGCTGAGTATTTCTCAGGTGAAGTTTCGCGCCGGCTCTACACTGAACCGCTTCGTATTACGAATGCACATCAGCAAAATTTCGCATTTACTATCAAAGTTGCCGGTGGCGGTCCTTCAGGACAGCTACAAGCTGTAATTGCCGGTATTGCGAATGCTTTAATTTCTCTTGATCCGGAAAAGTATCGAGCAACGCTTAAGAAAAAAGGCTTTTTGACCAGGGATTCCCGTATTCGTGAGCGAAGAGTTGTTGGTATGGGTGGAAAATCTAGAAGAAAGAAACAATCTCCAAAGCGGTAATATCTCTTTTTTGGTTTGTTGGCAAAGCTTGTAATTACTCCTTATGTTTGTCTGCCTTTTAGCATATAGACAACATGGTTTTCTCTGGGGTTTTTATTAATCGTCAGGTCAAGAAACTGTGCGGGAGATAACGTAGATCCCCCTCCTCTTCTCGAATCAATTCTTTCTGCGAATTCAGCAGGATTAGCTGATGCCTGTAATGGTACTACTGTATATGCATGAAAATTGTCAGGACTTGCTATCCCTAAAAAACTTGGGGTAGTAAAGAGGAGGCCTGCTATTTGGAGTGGATTTCTGTCTCTGAAAGCGTCTCCTAAATAACCTTCTTCCTGCAATATTTCATCTACGGCAAGCATCATCATTTCTCCTTGAGGAAAGCCTCTTCTTGCTTCATTTTCGTGGGCACGTTGACGAATATGTGGTAATCGGGGAATTAGACTTTCTATGCTTCCTCTCCCTTGCCAAGCTTGTATACCATTTAATAAAGTCATGGTTTGACATTCAAGTCCTTCTTTACGAAGAGGTACCGGCAGAGATTCCCTCGCAACCCCTCTTCCGTTTTTCTGTAACAGCTTCAATACTTCTAATGTTGTGCTTTCTACGATTTCACCATGTGGGCCTTGGAGTGCTTGTCTAAATCGGGCTAAAGAAAGATCTTTGAGATTAGAAAGGTCTGGATTTAAGCCAGGGTCTTCCAGTTGTCTTATATGAACCGGAAAAGCAGGGTGACTCTGAGGATATGTTTCTTGTCCATCATCTGCACTCATACAGCTTATTATATCATTATAATAGTTTATTTTCGATGTCTGTCATAGGGCATACTCTTGCTCGCTGAAGGTTGTATCTTTTATCCTTACTCTGTAAGATTTATTTAGTGTTTGTAACATTAATTTAGTCTACTTCTTTTGCTTGCTCCCTGCAACTCAGGTACCAGAGAAACAAGTATCGCAACCAATGCTCCTACTGCAATGAGGAAAATAATTGCAGTGACAAACCAGCCCAGAATCGGTATCCAGGAAAGGACAAATATGATGAGTGGACCAATCACTCCAGCTTTCCAATCAAGGAGGTACTCATGCTTTTCACGATTATTCCACCACGACATGACCCACCAGCCAACAAAGATATCAGCAATAATCATACTGATGATAAGAATAAGCAAATAGGCAAAAAAGGACGCAATGCCGAGTAAGAAAAGAATAAGCAGGATAAGGCTTGCCAGCGGCGCCAGAAGGAAATAAGCAAAGCCAATTCCCAGGCTTTTCCAGGGAGCTTGGCGCATTTCGGTAAGTACGGTAAGGACTCCTCTGCGAAAGAAATAAAGAGTAAGGATACTCAAAATAATGCCAACAAAGAGCTGATAGAACGAACCTCCTGTTATTGCCTGCGCTGATTGTTTTTGCTGTTGTTTTTCGACACGGTGGAAAGTTGTTTGGCCTATGACCATACTTCCTGATTCTTGTGTGGCTGGCTGTTGCGAGCTATACGTGAGATTGCCGTTGATTTTTGCTTGCGGGCCGAGTATCAGCTTCCCGAGGTGTCCTGCTGTGACATTGCCGGCAACAGAGTTGTTGAGTGTGACATTGCCGCCGCTCATCAAAATTTTCCCTTGCACAGGTCCTTCAAGATCGAGCTGGCCGCCCGCAACGAGAACGTCACCGCCAATCTGAGCATTTTTAGTAACAGTTACATTTCCACCTGCCACCACAAGATCGTGAGCAACAGGGCCGTCTATTGTGATGTTGCCTCCCGCAATCCGTGCCGTATTGCCGACTTTTCCATGAACTGTTATTGTTCCGCCTGCTGCCAAAAGGTCGTTTGAGATATTGCCGCTGAGATTTATGTTGCCTCCTGCTGTAACGACATCATTGGTGACCGGGGAATTAAGTAGTATCGTGCCACCGAAAAGATAGAGATCTTTTAGATTATTTTGGTTTCCAGAAAGAATAACAGTATCGCCGGTACGGATATCGGCGGCGTGGGCCGGCTGTTGTGAAGTTATCAGCAAGAGGGCAAATACTGCTGTTATAGTGCCCAACAGTCTTTTCATAAGCATACTATACGCTGAATGTATCCTTTATGCAAATTTTTTCAACGATTTTGCATACAAGATACAGTATTGACAGTCATAGGCACAGGAAGGTATGCTAATTGAGTATGCAACCGCAAGATACGCAGTCTCAGTTTGATCAATACTTGCAAGGGCTTATTGATCAAAAGTTCATCCAAAAAGGGCACGATCTTGAGCCTGAAGTCGTTGAGGAGCTTAAAAAGGATATTTCTCTGCAGCTAGATGATTTTATTATGTCGCGGGTTATTACCGAACTTTCTGATGATGATGTGCTTGCTTTTGAAAAGCTAATTGAAGAAGAAAAATCTCAGGAAGAACTTCAGAAATTTGCAGCAGAACACATAAAGGATTTTACTCCATTTTTGACCAGTGTCCTTCTTGAATTCCAACAAGTGTATCTAGCCTAAAGCCTGACCGTTGCATTTACTATATAATTAAGAAATAATAGTATTATGCCAGAATCTACACTTGAATTGCCAGCACCACCTACAAGACCTAAAGAAGGCCCAAAAGCTCAACCGGAATCGCAACCAAAACCACAGCCTGCTCCAAAACAGGAGTCTGTTCCTATGCCTCAGTTGCCCCAAAATGTAAAAGAAGTAGTCGTTGGCGTAGCGGCAACCAAAAGTCAAATAGAGGGAGATGGTCGCAAAGGACAGGAAGTGCTTGAGCAAGCTGGTATAGCCGGCGGGCGAAAACGCATGACAGAAGAGAAAGAAGTGTGGGAGAAGAAATTTAATATCAAGAGACTTGCAAAGCGAATATGGCAGGATGGGATACATCAGCGCGCACTCTATTCACGAGAAAAAGCAACGGCTCAGCAGATGATGGCAGAAGGAGGAATCCAAAGTATTCCTTATAATTTCCAGCGGGAAGTTCGCGCAGCTGCGGCAGACAATGTTGCAGAAAACCATCGAGGCGAGAAAGGAATAAAGCGACTTGGTACCCGAGCCAAAGATTTTATCAAACAAGCGACACTTGCTCAGCGGGAATTGCATCATCAGGAAGTTGCCGTCATGAAAAATTTGCGGCTTGGTTTGCAGTATCAAGGCGTTGATGTGAGTAAGCTTCCTGATGCCCAAAAACAACAGGCAATAGATGCGCAGAAGTTTGCAACTGATCATAGCGATCTCTTTAATTCCTATAAAAATGTCCTTACTGGTGATTATCAGGCCTTAGAGTCAGTGGCACAGCGGTTACGAGACGATATGGGAGATGACGCGCTCAGAACTGCAATCGGTGAGAAAAAAGCCGGGGGTGTGGAAATTACGGGTGAGCTGAGTGATTTTTATAAGAATGAAGTGATTCTTCCTTTCTTGAAGAAAGGATTGCAAAATAACGGTACTATCAGTCCGGAGGAATTGCTAAAAATCAGGACCCGTATAGATGAGGGTTTGCCTGCACTTGCCAAGTGGCGTAAAAGTCTAGGTGAGGGCTCAGATGCACAAAATGCAATTGATCCATCACTGAGCTATGCAACTGACCTTATCCTTGTTATGCAGGAAGTGCTTCCGCAACTCCAGGGAGTAAAAGACCAACTGCTTGCCGGAGAGAATTTGAAGACATATGTAGACGAAATGGTACTCCATGCCAATGTCGGGACACTTAAAGCTGGTGCGGAGACAACCGTTAAAGAAACGAAGCTTGAGAAATGGTCAACGCGAAGACTCACTGAAAAACGTGTCAAAAAGAAGCTAGATGACCTCGCAGCAGGCCGTGAAACAAGACCGTTACAGCCTAAAGCATATAATGACTCACTCGAGCCCTCATCGCGGACTGCCAATTTCTACAATGATTTATTTAAATTTGGCGGAGGGCATGTGATGGGAGGACTTCTTGCAGGCGTTACGATATATGCAGCACAAAGAGCTGCTGGTTGGGGTGGGCGAGTGGTGCTACCAATTCTGGGAGGATCAGCTGTTGCGGGAGGACTTCGTGCTGCGCAGGAACATTCGCGCTATTCACGAGAAGTTGAGCAGCATCAGCGTGAAACCGCAGAAGGAGTGCAATTTCATCCTGATGCAAAAAGGCGAAATGAAATGGATACCTTTAATCTACCGATGGTCAATATCCAGGAAGCAATTAATCCGCTCGTTGAGGGACGCCTGGCTCTTGAGGGAGGGACTGCATCGCAGGATGATCTCGCTCGGCTGCTTGGAGCGATGGCTGATAGACAAGCACGTATTACACTTATGAATCAGCGTGGTGTTGATCTCTACCGGACGACCTCGGATATCTCCCTTGATGAGCAAAGAACAAATTTGACATTAGAAAGTGCACGAGCCGCCGCTGCTTTGAGAAGTTATTTTGATAACAACCAGCATGCGAGCGAGTTACAGGTCTTATCAAGAAGATTTCGTAGTGTATCAGGGAATGTACAAGTAGATCCCAACAATATCGTTAGTTCATTCACGAAGGAAATAGCTAATTTACGAAGAGAGAATTTGGTTCGAGGGACTGCTCTTGATGCCAATGTTGCGATAGCATTTGGCGGTTCTGTTGAAGTAGGAGCATCTATTGAAAAGCGCGAACATGCAATGAAGGTAGCTCGTGGGAAGGCGATGCTTAAACAGGGAGCAGGAACCTTTACAACGGGAGTAATAGGAAGCCTTGTCTTTCAAGAAGCAGCTGCAAATGTCGTTCGTTTGGGGCATGCTATAACTGATCACATTGGCCCACCACGAGAAACAGTGCTTGAGCATACGATGCCATGGGTTCATGAGCCAAAGGTGCAACACTTTCCGGGAGAAGCTCTTGCGCCAATGAAAGCGGCAACGATTACTGAGCCTTTAAAGGTGAATGGTTCGAAGGTAAATGTCACTATACCTCAAGACCTCATACCCAAAGGAGTAAACCTCTCCAACGTACATGTGGTTGAGAACGCAAATCATTTTTCTTTAGTTGATGCTCGTGGCCATCATATTGTTGATGCTCATATGCAAGGTAAGAATGTAATTATTGACCATGCTCCCAAGGGAGTTAACCTCAAGCAACTCAGTGCAACTATACATGAAATTGGTAATTCACCCCCAACTCATGAGCCTGTTCTTGGTGAAAATGGACAGTGGACAAAAAACGCAACAAATACGGGAACTACAGAATGGCTTGGCAATAATACCCAAGTATCTGATTTAAATGAATTGGATTTGCATGACTATATACGCCATGATGGGCAGTCAGTGGTTCTTAAAGCACAGGCTATGACGCCTGGGGGGAGTTATAATTCTGATCTCATTTCGCCTTCGTATAATATGCCGCTGCAGATCAGTGAGGGACATGCAGTCGCTGCATTTACTCTGCCAGGCTCTGATCAAAAAATGCTTGTGTATCTGGACAAAAATGGAGAACTCCCCCTAAATCTCAATGGAAATAATCATAATGAGACGGTGACATTATGGTCCCAAGATGGAAAACACAATAAAAAAATGTCAATAGACGTTCTTTCACAAATGCTGATTAATAAAGACGAAGTTCATAAGTTGGGACTCTCTGATGGAGATATTGCCACTGAGGTTAATACTGAGCGTCGTGCTATATTTAGATTTTCAGAGTGCAATATTGGGGTTGTGAAAATGGTTGATGGCAAGCCTGTTGTTGTTTCTGCGACAACTATCTTTGGAGGCGGACATCCCGCAGAAAATATACGTGTTCCGGGTGCTCCTGCATACAATATAAATATTGCTGAAACAGTCATAAAGTATGGTCCAGGACGTACCGAAAATCCACTTGATGTCCCCATCGTCCCCTTCCCCTTCTGGCCCCGCCGGCCGTTGGAGGCAGGGGAGGAGCTAGTAAGTGGACCATTTAAGAAGGAGAAATCTCAACAGCCTAAAGAACCAGAAATTGTAGAGCCTTTTGATTATATGCCTGGTTACCCAGAGTATAATGGAAGCAAAGGAGGCGACTTTGAAAAGTTTATCAAAGAATGGGTTAAAAAACATATGTCTCCAACATTGAAAGAAAATCCAGATGCAATACTAGATCCCTATAAAGAAGCAGCTGCCTATTTTGATCGACAAGATCCAGCTTACATGGATGAGATTAGAACGCTCGCAGAACGATTACCGCAATTATCTCAAAGCGCTAGAGCCATTGTCTGTATTCCTGTCGCAGGTCATCAAGAAGGTGGACAAATTTATCAAACACTTAAAAATTATACTACTCAAAACTTACCGAGAGATCAATTTGAAATTCAACTTTTTGTTAATAGACCTGCTGTTGATAAACAAGGAAAACCAACTTCATCTGCTGAAACATTAGCTGCTATTGAAAGATTTAGAAGCGAATATCCTGATTTTCCTGTCACTGTACTAGAAAAAGAGTTTCCACCAGATCAAGCACGTATAGGCTTAATTAGAAAGAATGGAGCTGATATTGCTTTATATCGACATTTGCAACGTGGGCCAGAAGCCGGAGATATTATTTTAGTGAGTAATGATGCAGACCAGAAAGGAGTTGTCCCGACGTATCTAGAAAGATTTGTTAAGAGATTTGATGAAGATCCACGTATAGACGCGGCGGTTGGACAATTAGACTGGGATCCTGAAGCTTATGCTGAATATCCTCTTATTCATGTGGGTACAAGACTGTTTCAAACGATCAATGCTATTAAGAGGCAGCGAACAGGCTATAGGGATACAAGTGGAGCAAATTCAGCAATTCGAGGCAGTATGTATGCCGGTATTGGTGGGTATATAGGGGATACAGGTGGTGGAGAAGATACGGCGATTGGTAGTGCAATAAAAGCCGCTAGGGGTAGAGGTAATTCTAAAATAGTCTATGTAGGAGGGACAAGAATATATACATCTGCCAGAAGAGCTATTGATGCATTAAAATCTCAAGTACCACCTATAGGGCAGTGGTCTATGGGATTTAGTGCGTTTGATGATGAAGTACGGATGCTTCAGTTAGGACAAGCAAGTAAGATTGATTACGACAATCCTGAGTCAGTTACAGAGTTAAAAACAGGTCTGGAATGGGTTATTAATGCTACGCTTGACCGTATATATCGTGGAAAAGATACAGTTATAGCTTCCGATCAGGATTTAGCGTTAGGTTTACGCTTACTTGGTATTAAATATGCAATACATGACAATAAAGTTACTATTACTAATATGGATAGTGTTACACGTAATCTTAGAGATTATCGCGAGATTGCAGTCTTACAAAGAGATGTAATTGCAGGTAATGGAGGACCTGAAGCAAAAGAACAGTTAAGAGAATTACGTAGAAAACTGAGAGCTGCAGGAGAGCAATTAACTCCAGAAGCGCCTGTAATCCCAGCAGAAATAAGAGAAACCCTTGAGCCTCCTGCATCAAATGCGCTTGATAAGCGGTTAGAAGCATTTAATGAAACGGAGATTGTTCCTTTATCCGACATACCTTCACTCAAATATACTCTTGAGCAACTCCAACAAAGCGCATCGAAACGCGAAGTGGGAGATTATGTTCTTTGTGAAGATATGCCTTTAGATAGAGCAAAACGGGTAATTGTTGGCTACAATAAAGTAACAGGTGAATTAATGGCATTTAAAAAAGCTAGAAGTGATGATCCAAGAGATCCAGCATTGGGTATTCAAATAGAAGAAGCAATTAAAGCAAGAACAGATAACCATACTTTATTCACATACGAAACAAAACTTCAAACAGCAGATCAAATTATCCGCGGTTATCCTCTTGCAGTATCGGATTTACAGAGTTATATTGATTCGCACGGACCCTTGGATTCCCAGGATGCTTTAGCACTGGTAATTGAAGTTAGTGAGGGATTGCGGGATTTACATAAGAATGGTATGTATCAATTTGATGTTGGAGGGACAAATATTCTTATAGGCAGCGATGGAAAAATTTATCTATCTGATTTTGATGATTTGGTATTTTCAAATCAATTAGAATTTCAACAACCATTTCCCGGAGGGAATCTAAATATTATGCCTCCTGAACTATCTGAAGGAAATATTGCTTCGGGTGAAAGAGTTGATATCTATGAGGCAGCAACACTACTTTATCACGTCATCTCCGGTAAAGTGCCACTAAGTCATATACCCTGGAATAGGGATGAAGAAGCAGATGTAAGGAAACGCAGATTTTATGAGGCTCATAAAGCAAATGATTTTCGTATACCGGATACTATTCCTGCATCTCTAAAGCAAATTCTCGATCGGGGGTTAGATCCTGATCCAGCCAAACGTTACCAATCAATGGATGAAATGTTAAATGACCTTCTTGCTGCATATGAGGTAGAAAAGAGCAAAACGCCACAGCAACAATTGCGCCAACCACGTCCGGCAGAGACAGGTGAAACGACACGACCTGTACCTGCAATTCCTGAGACTCCACCGAGACCTGAGCAAGCAATAGACGTTGAGGCGGAATTTGAACGGATTGCCCGGGAACAAGGACATGCAGCACAAGAAAGATTAACTGAACAAAGTGCACAAATTACGGATGAAGAGCCTCGAATAACCGCATTACGGAACGCTCGACTCTATTTAGGACGACCTTTAGATAATGAAGAGCGAACACTTGTAGAAAATAATCCTGATAATTGGGGAGCAGAACTTGCATGGAGAATGAATCAAAGAGAAAGACAAAGAGCCCGTCCAGAAGAACCTCCAGCTCCTGTGGATTCTGCAGAAGGTATAAGAGAAGCAGGAAGGGCAGTCCAAGGTATACTTGAGGGTTTGGAGGAGCCTTTGAGGGAACAACAAAGACAATTAGGTATTGCGAGAGAATTTCTTAACTTAGATCGTCTTAACACAACGGTTAGCAATGTCATTACCCATGGTGGGAATTGGCAGACTGTTATTCAGGCGGCTGCCGGAGATAGGACTTTGACACCAGAACAGGCAAGACAAACGTTTGTGCGGACAGCCCAAGACAGGGGAACTGCACTAACAGAACCTCAGCTGGGATACGTTTATGATGAATCGGTGAGTCAAGGAAGATTAATTAATTTCAGACATGCTTTAGCTCCTCAGGTCAGTATTGTTCAAGGAGACGACGGTGCTATATATGAGGTCGCTCGAATATTTACAAATGACCGTGATGTAAGAATGGTTGACATGACTGAAATCGGCGGTAGAGGAGACAGGATCACCTTGCGAGAGGAGGCACTGCAAGAAAGGCTTGATACTCCAGGCGGGGAATGGAGGTGGAATGATGCATTATTTACTGCGGCGGCACCTACATCTGAACAATCTGAACAGCAAAGGATTCGTTATCTTGAACAAGCGTTTTTTGGTACCGTTCCTCTTTCTCTTGAGCTGGAGGCAGCCATTAGGGATAGTGGCGGAAGATGGGTGGATGTTGTGCGCGAGGGATACCGTGAGTTACGAGGAGAGACGCCGACACCGGAGCAAGCGAGAGAAATGTTTATCCAGGTAGCAAGGGAGCATGGAAGCACGCTCCCCGATGATGAACTGAGCGCGATTATGGAGCAAAGAGTGGGACAAGCGGATTATTTAGGCACGAATTCTGCGTCTGAAGCATCTGCTATTACAGAAACAGCACAATCCGGAGCAGTAGAATTGGATTCTCCAGATAACTTACAGGAACAATTAGAAAGAGGACTTGAAAGTGCTGCAAATGCTGGAAGAGGAGAGGGGACATTTACTCTGACACCAGATACGCTTACTGCCTATTTGCGGAATAATGTAGGAGCATTATTCCCCGCTGGTTCAACTATTGGTGATAATTTTAGAATGGAATTAGGCCCTGATCATATATTGCATATAAGAGGTGATGTCGTAGCAAATAGAAGAGTAGGCGTAGGGCCAGTAGGGGCAAATGTCCGAATACCTATCACTTTTAATGATGTAGAGTTGAGAATTATGAATCCTGAGAGGGGTGAAATAGAACAAATTGGTACCCGAGATTTTAGAGTAGATCCAGAAGTAAATGAAATGGTAAGAAGCTATACGAATGGACAGATAGAAACAGCTTTACAAAGTATTAATCATAATTTAAGAAATATACTTGGCCAAAGAATCCCTCAAGGATGGGCTGTGAATCAGTTCGCATTCAATGATGATGGCACGATTGGTATACGGTTTAGAAATAACAACCCCGCAACAAGACGTGCAGCTGCACAAAGAGCCAGAATGTTTACAAGAAGGAGCCAACCTCGAACGATCCCTACCACAACCCGCCGTGCAGCTTAGCTCTGTAGTATAATAGAAACATGCTTCTGAAAAATATTTTTATCCGCAATATTGAAGCCACGGCTTACAGTAAGAATTTTTTGGTTTGAGTTAGTTTTTAAGTGCGTGCTTGTTGCGTACTTTTTGGTGGTGTATACTACTATCATGATAGACTCACACACACTCGCGATGGTAAAGCAGTATACTGGTACCATAAATTAGCACACTAAATCGCAAGTAACTCTCAGAGTTATAGGGTTAGTGTAAAATAATAATATGGACCAGAAGATAAAGAAAAATCATCCACCAGCATTTAAAGCAAAAGTAGCGCTTGAAGCA
>WNGL01006431.1_pt1 | contig 13838 bp, 10 predicted proteins | sample 5400591 | NCBI WGS metagenome assembly WNGL01 (sample SAMN13153377, study PRJNA577476) | soil metagenome | isolation source: 80 cm soil or saprolite under Garry oak tree replicate 1 | place: USA:California | collected 2016-06-15
GTCAAACGCGCACATTGTACGGCTAAGGCATCCCGGCACAAGTGAAAAAAGAGGTCTTCCAGGCCTTGCTCGGTCTTCTGCAGATCGGTATTTAACCAGTGGCGCACGTTGGTGCTGCGTAAAAATGGACCCAGGAGAGCAATATAGCGATCATGGGCGGTGTAACTACTCCAGGTAAAAAGGGCATAGACACCGGTCGCCAGGGAAGTGATGAGCAACAAGCTTCCAAGAGGGCTGCGTGTAAAGGTAACAAGCAGAGCAATAAAGATAGCCACTGCGGTAGCAACGATGACGATACCCCGCCACTGCTCAAAGAAGCCACGCCTGGCTAAAGGGCGCTCGATGAGAATGCCATGGCGTACAACGCAATAACCTACGAGCAGGATAATCAGGGCTACAGCTCCGGTTGCAAGCATGTCGAGTACAAGCAAATTCAAAGGAATAGCGTTCAAAGAGTGAGTTACAGGCAGCGATACGTGCTGGTGTCGTTGCAGTTCAAACCAATCAATAATTGACCCGATACCCAGGATACCCAGGGTAGTAGTGAGAGCAACCATTAAGATGGCAGCTAAAAATAAGACCGGGCGCGCCAGGTGCCAGGAGAGAACTGGTTCCTCCAGCAGTTCAACATTGGTTGGATCGTCCCAAAATGCATCCGAGAGTACACGATGCAATGTAGGAGGGAGGTGAATTGCGCTTGTCTCGCCGTCATGGGAACCAATAAATTGGGCCCCTGCATCCGGCACTGGCTGTAGGGGCCGATTTATCGCGCCCACCGCCGATTTATCGGCCCTGATGTACGTCCACAAAGCACGCATGACTCGTGTCATGCGCATGGGGGTAAACCATGGCCCGATGGCGCAGAAGGTCACGTAGAGCAGGAAGAGCACAGGCAGGATTATAGTCGATGAGAAGAGTCCCGCACTTGTGTCATCAAACAGATCGCTATAAGTTAGCAGTCGCAGCGTGCCAACAAAAGTGAATGTCGATTGATGAAGAATGAGCAGAACCAATATGAGCAGGCCGAGTATGCCGCTACTAAGTAATAGCAATGGACGGCGCTGTCGCCAGCCTTCGTTAATCAGTGCGGCATAGTGTAGACCGATAGCAAACCATATATAGGGAACGCTAATGGCGGGAAGCCAGAGGAGGCGCCACAAGAAATCTAGAGTAACGAGCCCTGACGCTTGCTTGAGCGGACTGAATACCAGCAGTGCGTGAATAAAAAAGAACAAAGCCGAGAAGACCAGGCCAACCACGCCCAGGCGGGCAATCGAGGTATGGCGATCACCATTCAGCCAGACGGTGACCGCCAGCCAGAGAAAGGTCACAAGGTTAAAAATGGAAAGTGCTACCACTATCGTTTGGAGCAAACGGGAGGGTTCAAAAAAAGTCTGGAGCGGCATCTTATTCCTCTTTGTACAGGGGGACCCATTCCCCCCGGCGATCCTGCACCAGGGCCGCACCATCCTCATCCCAGATAATCATACGATTTAAGGTATAGATCAGCGTTGCCCGTGCGCGTGCAACTTTGTCATCGACAGCTGTTTCACTCAATCCCCAGGCAGCATAGATACGTCCATTCGTACGGCTGACCGCCCGTTTATCGTAGAGATTAAGGCGCGCCGCAATTTGTTCGTTGGTCATCCCCTGGGCCACCAGTTCAGCCACGCGCAGTTCGTTCGGCTCCAGCAAGGCACGAGGGGATTGTTCATCCAGATCGCGTACTTCCTGCACCCTATCTTCAATTTCTGGGTCAACCAGGCTGCGCCCGTTGACAGCGTCGCGCAGCAGCGGGACAAGCATACTGGGCAACAGGTAATTGCTTTTGCGCACATAGGCATAGTGGGTCAGAATACCGGAGGCGCGAAACTCGCGGTAGTATTCATCATCGTCCTGGATAGAGTAAAAGACGACAGGCATACGCGGACGCTCCCGGCGGATAGCCACGGCAGCACTTACGCCGCTAAAGGCGTTCCGTCCAGCTTGCGTGCCCTGTAATTGCACGTCCATCAAGATAACATCAATATCAAGTTCGAGAGCTTTTGCCACAGCTTCCCGCCCGGTAGCCGCCTCACCGTTTACTTGCACAGCGCCCGTTGCCTGCAAGCCCTCCCGCAGCGCCTTGCGCAGTGGTCCATGATCGTCAACCAGTAATATTTTTATTGGAGCCATACCTTCCCGTGCTCCTCCAATTTCTTAAGAAAGTTCTTGTAACTAAAGTATACCAGTTTCCCGGCCAGGGATATAGGTCTTGAGTGCCTCTTATATTGACCTTTAAGACCAGGTCTCAATGAGATGTCCCTTTCTCACTACCAGTAGGATCGGGAGGTGCCTCCGACGCAGGAGTATTAGACTGCACTTCTACCGGTGTACTGGTAGAAACCTCTTCCGCCGGTTGAGCTTCTATCCTCGCCTTCTCCTTTCCCTCTTTTTGAGCCTTCTCTCTTACCTCCATCTCGACTTTTGCTGTCCCGATCAGGGAGATGACCTCATCCAGGCCATTAATGACTGGTGGATTGTACTGACTTTGTGCTTCTTTCAAGAAATTGAGGCCACTGAGCACACTCTCAAAATTTTCCGAGTGCAGGGTTAACTCAATTGCCTTTTTGTAGTCATCAATAGCCGTTTCCTCAGCTTCATACTTCTTTGTTGCATCCCCTATTTGCCTCAGCACCAGTTTAGCCATGCCCCGGTCAAAGTAGTCCCACCATGGCTCGCGCGAATCATGGGCATCAATGCGTTTTGTTGCTAATGGGATGGTTTCCTCAAAGGCCTGGCGCGCTATGAACAGGTGGCCTAAATGGTAACTTAAGCTGGCAACATTTCCGAGGGCATATGAAGAATTGGGATTAGCAGAGAGAGCATCCTGATAGTAGGTAAGAGCTCTTTGGTACACTTCCCACCTGCGATAGATCCCCCCAAGCGCTCCCAGTATGTCCTCGTCTCCAGGGAGGGACGTTTCTGCCTCTCTCAAGTACTGTATGGCTTCAAGGTATCCATCATCGCGTTGCTTCAAGGCTTTCTTCTGCACTTCGTCATTGAGATCTTTTTTGCCTTGTGTTGCCTCTTCAAATTGTTGATCAGCTTGACGACGCAGAGCAAGTCCAAGTTCCATGCGAGCTTCATGAAAATCATGTTCGCTACTGATAGCAGCCTTGAGACAACGGATAGCCCTGGCATAGGACTTATCTCCACTATATATTCGTCCCAACGCGTAATTAGCCTGAGCATTTGCCGGTCGTATACTCAATACCATTTCAAAAGCTTTAATAGCCTGATCTTTTTTCCCTTGTTCTAAAAGCTGGTATCCTTGAACAAGATAAGTCACTTCTTTTCTGAGGTTATCAACCACTGGAGGAAGTGACTGTATGGCCTCTGTCACCCTTGCGTCTGCCATGCTTCTCACCTCACTTACGGTATCCACCAATTTCGCATTTGCTCTATCTACTAGCTCTTTCGCTTTATTTACCTGTGCTACTTTTTTGTTTAGCCCTGAAACCGTTACGAAACCGAAAATGCCTAATGCGGCGAATGCCACACTGAAGAAGACCAGTACAATATTCAAACCAGAGGCAACTGTATTGGCCGTTGTCGCAGCAGTATTACTTTGTGTGGCAGCATTAGCAGCCTGTGTTGCCGCTGCGTTCGCCTGATTGAGTATCTGGACAGGATCAAGAGTGGGTGTTGGAGCCAGGATATCAGCCGCCACCTCCTGAGCTTGCACCGGTGAGTAGGGTGTCACAAAGAGCAGGCATGAGAACAAGATGACCAATAGCGCAAAGCTGGCTAAAAGAATTTTTCGTCGCATAGCTTCTTCTCCATGAGGGTCTATCGAATAGGAAGATCGAGGAAGATTATAACTCCATGTTCCTGTTTTCTCAAGCGTTTTTTCTCTGGTGATTTCCCATAAGTGCCCAAGGCAACATGAGTCAGGTCTACTGGACGCATGCGGGCCACAGATCCTTCGCTGCGCTCAGGATGACAGGCGGGGTTATGTCATCCTGAGCGCAGCGAAGGATCTCTCACCGACTTATGAGTAATTACCAGTTTTTTTCTGGAGTTAGCAGCACCAGGAAATTCGCCGTGATCGCATCTCCCAATAACTCAACCAAAAAATGATATAATTATCAGACAAGACCTATTTAGACAGGAGGATCATTCATTCATGAGTGCAGCTCAGTTACTGCCCGCCATCAATCAGCACAAAGTGAAGACAAATCGACTAGACATGGCTTACCTGCTGTCGGGAGCAGGAGACATCCCCATCGTGCTGGTACACGGCAATTGCTCTTCATCTCTCTTCTTTCAGGACTTCATGCTGGCGCTGGCCGGTACAGGGCGTTACCAGGTGTATGCCCCGGATATGAGAGGCTATGGCGATAGCGAGACACTGCCGGTCGATGCAACGCGGGCGATGCGCGATTATTCAGACGACCTGTACTCCCTTGTCCAGGCGCTCGGTTTGAGTTCCTTGCACCTGCTAGGCTGGTCGCTAGGCGGCAATATCGTCATGCAGTACGCAATAGACCACCCGGAAACCCTACGCTCTCTCACCTTACAAGCGCCGAGCTCTCCGTTCGGCTTTGGTGGCACAAAAGAGGCCGAAGGAACTCCCGTCTGGCCTGACTTCGCCGGTAGCGGTGGAGGCACAGTTAACCCTGATTTCGTACAGCGTATTGCGCGGGGAGATCGCGGGGATGAACAGAACTCACCGCGCACAGTTATGAACACCTTCTACTTCAAGCCGCCCTTCCGTGCCCCTGCTGACCGGGAAGAAATATATCTCACCGGGGTGCTCTCGACAAAAGTTAATCTGGGCAACTATCCTGGTGATATGACTCCCTCAAACAACTGGCCAGGTGTAGCGCCTGGCAGGCAGGGTGTCAATAACGCGCTTGCACCCAAATATATGAATCAGGCAGACTTTGCCAATATCAATCCCAAAGTGCCCGTGTTATGGCTACGAGGCGCCAACGACCAGATTGTCTCTGATACCTCTTTCTTCGACCTGGGCTTTTTAGGGCAGATAGGGGCAGTTCCCGATTGGCCCGGAGCTGAAGTATATCCACCACAACCTATGGTTACCCAGACTCGCACTGTTCTCTCTCTTTACCAGGCAAATGGCGGACAGTACCGCGAAGTTGTATTGCCCGATTGTGGCCACTCACCACACATCGAGAAGCCAGGTGAGATGCTGAAACTCTTTACTGAGTTTATAGATTCTCATTAAACGACCTCGCTCTTCCCGGCGTTTCCCGACCAGATTTCCCGGTGAATCGGGATAGTAGACTCATGCGCACGGGAAACCTCCTCAGCTATGCTCTATGCATATGAAGATTGTGCATGACCTTTCAGTTTGTGCTGAACGGTAGGGCAAGGCCAAGGAGGCCGAGAGCGATGAGTATCACGATAGATGAAACACTCCACCAGATAAGCCTTAAAAAACTGGTAGACCTGAGTACCCACGAACTGCAGCGGCGTCGCTGGGATGAGCCCGGCGGTGATCGCTACTGTGTAGAACTCTTTCGCCGCGCTCTCGTCGAACAGACGGACGAGGCCTGGTCAGCACTGGAGCATTGTTTCACCGAGACCGTCCGCAGCTGGCTATGGAGCCATCCCAGCCACGACGTGGCCCTTCTACGTGACTCAGAAGAGAACTACATCGCGCAAACGTTCTCGCGCTTCTGGTATGCCGTGCACGATCAACAGCTGGAGTTCGCCACGTTGCCTGCCGCTTTGCGCTACCTGCACGCGACCCTGAACGGTATCCTGATGGATACCTTGCGTTCTCACTTACGAGGACGAGCAAGAGAAGTGCCTTTACCGGAGCCAGGTGGCTCCGAAGAACCTGCGACAGCACACGAAACCAACGGAACGCTCCTGGAAATCGAATTCTTTATCAAACCGCACACCGGGAAGGGACTTGGGGCGCATATCCATCCCTCCTTCGATGAGCGCTTCGAGATCATCACGGGTTCAGCCTGCTATATGATAGGGCAGGACGAGTACTCCGCTGCCGCAGGTGACGTGGTCGTATTACCAAAGGCTATTCCACATGTCCATCCATGGAACGCGGGCGACGATGTATTGCATGTCCGGCGGGTCATTCAATTCAGTAGACCAGAGATGTCAATGCTGGCAGCTACCGAAGCGTTTTTAGAAACATTGTACGCTTTAGCCCAGCAGGGAAAAGTTGGGAAAAACGGCCTGCCCAAAAACTTCCTGCAAACGATGGTGGTGGCACAGGCAATTCAACCCGCAACATACCTAGCCGGTCTTCCCGTTGTGTTCCAACGCTCGCTATTCGGGGCATTGGCAGCCTACGGGCGAGCACGGGGATATAAAACCTACTACCCGGCATTGAGCAATAGCACTATACATTAGAGCAACAGGAGCATCACTTTCGGTGTTCCCTAGAGCAGCGGTCCATCCAGCAGATGGTTCAACAACTGACCCATGGCCTGCAGATCTACACGCATGCCAATGCGCACCAGCAAGATGTTGGCGAGGTCCATGCAGATATTGGGCTCGGTCGTTCGATACTCCTTTTAATCATTCTTAGAGACGACGGGATTGTGAACTTTTTAGATACGGATTCCTGGAGTAGCGTATTGCTTCGTAGTCAACTATCTTCTCAAAGGATCTTTATGGGTGGTTTTACCACATACCATCAGCCAGAAGGTGACTTTTTTTAAACCTGGCAGCATTACAGGCTAGAAATCGTAATGGCATCACTCCCATGCACAGTCTGTAATGCCACCGGTGCGCCTTGCGTGTTAGCCGTCTCAAAATGCAGCGGCCCCAGAGCAATGGTGTAAGGTGACGTCATGAGAAACTGCGAAGTAATCCCAAACGATGATGGCAGCAGGCTTCCTTGAGGTAAACGGAAAGTAGTTATAAGTTGGTCACCAGCCCGTATGGATGTAAGCGTACAGTCGCTGCGTATACTTCCGGCATTGGGAAGGTCAGGCCTTGCTCGCATAATATAGGTGTAAGCGCTGCGCAGGCGCGGTTGCTCATTACGCAGCAGAGTCCAGCTTGTTACCAGGAATGGCGAGGTGCCGAGTCTCAGTTGCTGTGCTCGAGGAGCAAGTAGCTGCAGGTGTTTCACGAACCCGTTCGAGGTGGAGATTGGTCGCCCACTACGTCCACTATGTACACCGGGCGTAACGACGTAGAGCTGGAAAGGGGAAGTACCCAGGAGAGGGGGCTGATCGACCAGGGTGACTGTGGCGAAGTGGGCCAGCAGGGCAGTTACCACTTTATCGGTTGACCTTACGAGCAGGACGGCAGGGCCAGCTCCTGGAGCTGGGAGTACCAGGCAGCTTGCAGCATCGAAGAGCGTGGTAGGTGTACGCATCTGCTCGGCAAGAAAAGGCATGGCTGTCAATGTATCATCGTATGTGGACATGGGGATATAGATTCTGTTGAGATGGCGTTGCTGCGCTAGCTGGTCAGCCTCTTTCAGCGCATGCTGGAGATAGCCAAGCTCATCGTAACCGAATATATGGCTATTTATTCCATTGACTGTATCGACGAGCGAGGCTGTACTTCCCAGCAGCTGTACGCTAAGAAGAAGGGCCGTTACAGCATACATTGCGTAACGCATTCCTCGCCAGAGGCGCGCGGGTTGGCGCTGATGAAACCAGGAAATCACGCGGGCTATACAAAATCCTACCAGGATGAATGGCCCAGGGATGACCAGAAGCAAGTAATGTTGATGGATCGGGGCGCTATGCCGTGAGAGCAACAACACAGGCACAATTTGCCATACCAGCAACACCACAAGCCCACACCTGGCAGGATCAGCACGCAGACCCATCCACCACTCATAAATCCGAGCAAAAGGAATTTGGCTCCTTCGTAGCATAGTAGGGGCGATGGCTTGTCCTCGCCCTGGGGTGGGTCCTTCTCCTGTGGGGCTTTGGCTCCTTCGTAGCATTGTAGGGGCGACGGCTTGTCCTCGCCCTGGGGTGGGTCCTTCCCCTGTGGCAGTTTGCCTCCTTCGTAGCATTGTAGGGGCGACGGCTTGTCCTCGCCCTGGGGTGGGTCCTTCCCCTGTGCTGGGTCCTTCCCCTGTTGGGGTGGGGCTTATCTTACTCCGCAAACCTGACACAAATACGCCCGCTGTTGCAAAGCCGCCTAACAGGAGAAATACCAGGATTTGACGCGACCACGTGAGTATTGGCAGGAACTTGAACACCAGCGAGGAGGCGCTGCCTGTCGGATCATAATAAGAGGAGCCGAGGAAGCGTTCGTCATAATAATAGGAGTTGAGGAAACGTTGATAAAATGTCACTGCTTTGGTATCAATTTGTGCGTGTCCTCTTGCCAGGCCGAGAGCGGTATGTATATCAGCAAACTTCGTGGTTACTTCCCAGACCAGGTATGGGGCAAAGATCAGCAGAAGGAAGACGAGAGCCAGGACAAGATCACGCAGGCGTATTGTCCGGGGAGCCAGTAGAATGGCAACCAGGAGTAGCGCAGCTAAGAGAAGGGTGAGTTCATGCAACTGGTACATGACTCCGAGCAGGACGAGAGCGGGAAAGAGCCATCCTTTACGCCGCTCTACCACGCCCCAGAAAAGGGCAAATAGAAAAAGTATGGTGAAGGGGGCCAGCAGGGTTGGCTGCCAGATAAAGCGGCTGAAGATAATGGTTGTCTGGGCAGTGGCATAGAGCAGCGCAGCAATGGTTGCCGCAAGGCGTCCAAAGTAGCGGCGAGTAAAGATGTATGTCAGGAGAACAGCCACTACATTGAAAAGTGCTGTCATGACGGCAGCCCATAACGGATTAGCACTGAAAAGGGCTGGCAGCATGAGGAGGTAGACAGTTAGCGGCGGATGCAGGGTAAAAATTGAAGAACCGTTGCTGGTAGCCGGGATAAGGCCATAATGCACGGCGTCATAGGCCATGCGGAAGAGCATGCTCTGGTCATAAGAGAAAGCTGTGGTATCAAGTCTGTAAAGACGTAGAAAACTTGCTATGACTATGATGGGGTAGATTTCCCATGCCCGCAGCCACGAGGATAGCATAGTTTGAATCTTGAAGCGAGCTGTTTCCCTTGCCTTGGTTGCTTGTCTCTTTGAGAGGGTAAGGCCCATTAATTAAAATACACTCCTCGTTGGTTGATTATTCGTAATGCATAATATAGGTTAGCAGAGGTATCTTGTATAGCAACGTCGACTTTACACTATCTTTGTTCTTTCGTCAAATTATCTTTAGGAGGCATGACAGTGTCATCCTGAGCGCAGCGAAGGATCTCGTCCCCATCCTCCACACACCCCAGTCGGGACTGATTGACTCGAACAATGACACCTTTTGCTATTTTCTCTTGGTATCATTTGTGCTGCTGCAGAACAGGTAAACTTAGCGAATATGCTCTAACATTTTAGTAGCCGGTGCCCTGCTCAAAGGTGGCAGCGATGACGCTGTATCCCGTATTTGTGGCGTGAATATCTTTGAAGATACTGCACATCCAGGTGTAGGTACAGATATGTGGATTGGGCGTCTTTGGGCCACCGAAGGCGCTGAAAACGTCGACGATGGTACCATAGTTGCTCACGTCGGCAGCCAGGTGGGCATTGACGGTTTCGGTAAACGACACGGAATTGGGACAGATATTCTGGAAGGGATCGTAGTAGTTCATCATTACCAGGTCGCCGGTCAGGTGACCATTGATCGTAAGTGCCGCATGTAACTGGGGTAGGATGATGTTGGTCAGATTATTATCGAGGGTTGCCAGGTCCTGCTGGAATTGCTGCTGATTCACCGAGCAGTTACTGGTATTGACATCACGTGTGAGGTCGTTGGCGCCGATATCGAGGGTGACAGGACTGACCTGCCCGGCGTGTAACTTCAAGTAGACCAGGGCTGCATTAAGCTGGGAACCAACATATGGAAACTTGCGTAAAAATGGGTAGGGGCACTTACCATTAAGGAAGGTCACACTCGTCTCGCCAGGGCATCCCATGTTCGCCACATCCTTAACACCGTGACTTTTCAAGTTACTAAAGAAATCATCCACGTACCCATGACTATAGTTCAAGTCAGGCTGATAGCCAAAGGCAAGTGAATCACCCAGCGCCAGGTAATGCTGTTTAGGACCGGCGAGTGAGAGGCCGGAACCATGAGAAGTTGCCAGTGCAGCAGGTGCAGAAATAAAAAGTAACAAGAGGGCAAATGTAAGAGGCACTACAATACGCTGGTAGACGTGTGCGTTCTTCAGCACGGACTGAATTTTACCCATACTTTGCCCCTGCTCCTTTTATTGAGGTACTGCAACGCATCTCTCATCCCTTTTTAGTATACATCAGTTTGTAGCGCTTTGCTACCCCTTCCAGCGCTTCTCACAGGGCTTCTCAAACTGTAGAGGCAATAGTCCCGCACATGTTGCGGCTACGCCGCAAATGATCCTTTTATACACGTTTTGTGTGTTTTGCGTGCGCTGAAGCGCACGCAAAACACACAAAACGTGTACTACAACTTCCGGTCGCCGAAGGCGACCCGCCTGCACGAGGGAGGATATTGCTCCCATGCTCTTTCTCTCTTTGGGGTAGGGTAGGGAAAACATTCGACGACTTTTGAAGACGTGGGCGGCGCATTCCCCTCGCCTTCAGGCAGGGGTGAGCCGCCCCTCCTTGAGATCTATGGTATACCATGCTATACTATTTGGTATGAGAGAACAGCATACCAAACATGTTACCTATAAGATAGCCTATCATTTTGTGTGGTGTCCCAAGTACCGCCTTGCGGTACTGACGGGAGAAGTCGCACACTTTGTAGAGAGTGAGATCAGGCGGTTGTGCAAAGAGAATCAGTGGGAGATTGGAGCCTTAAACGTGCAAGAAGATTATGTCCACTTGTTTCTGTCTGCCCTTCCTTCCACGGCTCCCTCCCTGATTGCCAATACACTCAAAGGCATCACGGCCAGGCAAGTCTTTAAGCGGTTTCCAGAAGTCAAGAAGCAACTGTGGGGCGGTTCTTTTTGGTCTCGTTCTTATTACGTGGGCACGGTAGGAGACATGACAGAAGCTACCGTCAAGAAGTATATCGAGTTGGGGCAAGGCTAATGCGCAAGACGTTTAAGTACCGGATGTATCCCAACAAGGAAACTGAGCAAACCCTTTTGTGGACACTGACCCGGTGCCGTGAGCTGTATAATGCGGGTTTGACCGAACGACGTGATGCTTATAACTTCCATGTGAGGCAACACCCCAACTACTATGATGAAGAGACGCGCAAAGCACTCACCAAAGAACTCATAGTCAACTACTCTACGCAACAGAATGCTCTTCCAGAGATCAAAGCTGAACTACGAGAAGAGTACCGGGAGATAGCAGCACACGTGTTACAGGATGTCTTGAGACGACTTGACAAAGCCTTCCAGAACTTCTTCCGGCGCGTCAGGGAAGGTGCTTCGGAACCTGGGTACCCTCGTTTCAAGGGCAGAAATCGCTATAACTCCTTTACCTACCCCGATGGAGCAGGCTGGAAACTCACGGTAGAGGAGCAGAGCAAGAAGATTAAAGGCACACTCACCCTCTCCAAGATTGGTACGGCCAGGGTGACGATGCACCGCAAGATGGAAGGCAAGATGAAAACTGTTACCATCAAACGGGAAGTTGATGAGTGGTATGTGGTGTTTAGTTGCGAAGTCGATGCTCCTGAGAAACTCCCTCTCTCCTATGAAGACGTTGGGATTGATCTAGGTGTCACTCATCTCGCAACCCTCAGTAATGGGAAGATGATCGAACATCCAAAACATTACCGCCGGGGAGAGAAGACGCTTGAGAAACGACAACAAAGTCTTGACCGGAAGAAAAAGGGGAGTCATCGACGCAAGAAAGCCGGGCGCGCCGTTGCCAAAGCTCATCGTAAGATAGCGAGACAACGCCGTGATTTCCTGCACAAAGCCTCACGGAAGTTAGTGAACCGCTATCAAGTGATCGTCTTTGAGGATATTCAGATTGGCAACCTGACCAAGCACGCGAAACCCAAACAAGATGAGAATGGGAAGTATCTCCCCAATGGAGCAAGTGCTAAGTCGGGCTTAACAAAAAGCATTTTAGATGCGGGGTGGGGGATGTTTGTAGCGATGTGTTCTTGCAAAGCGGAAGAAGCTGGCAGAACACTCCTCAAAGTTTCCCCCAGATACACCTCGCAAATCTGCTCTCACTGTGGCACCGTCAAGAAAAAGGACTTGTCCGAACGCTGGCATAGTTGTGACTGTGGAGCAGCATTAGACCGCGATGTCAATGCGGCTATCAACATTCTTGAGCGTGGAAGACGCCTACTGGGAGCAATCCCAGTCGAAGCTCCCTACCTTTAGGCGGGAGAGTACTTCACTAGATGAGTAGTGTAACCTGCTAGCGTATAAGTTAATAACATCAGAAAAGTGTTTTGATGAGTTTATTTATAGATTGTCTTCTGTTCTATCTAAAGAAAGAAGGACCAACAATGCAGAAAAATACGTTTACACACAGACTCGCAGCAGGATTTTGTCTGCTAATGCTGAGCATCCTTTTGCTTTTATCAGGCTGCGGTAGCTATTCAAACCCAGGCTCTCAACCCAGTGGCACACCGCAAACTACGCCTACAAAGGGAGGATACAGTATCATCTATATTCTCGACCACGAGTTACAGATGTTACTGCCTCCACAAAGACGCTGATTCTAATTTACAGTTTTTGCGCCTTTTGCCCTCCCTTCGGGAGGGCAAAAGGCGCAAAAACTGTAAAAAAATCTTCTTGGCCACCGCAGGCGGCCAGTCTTAACTGAGCAGGACAACTTTTGAGAAGCCCTGAACGCTGAATACAATCTCTTGACCCCTGGCCTACTTTAAGCTATAGTGAAGGAAAATGGGGACATCTCGTTGTGCCCCTACTGGTTCGTCAACGTGGATTTGATGGGTGAAATGTAGTGGCGATCCCTTGCGGTCGCCAGGTTCCTACCCCTCAATTTCAGATGGACAGAGCACTACACTAATTTTAGGTAGGAATGATGACAACCCGGCAAACCAATAGCATTCACCTCGGCTTATTACTCCACAATCACCAGCCAGTTGGCAACTTCCCGTGGGTCTTCCAGCAAGTTTACGAGGAAGCCTATTTCCCCCTGATACAGGCACTGGAACGGCATCCCAAAGTACGTCTTTCCCTGCACTATACAGGCTCCCTTCTAGATTGGTTGGAAGAAGCACACCCGGAGTTCATAGAGTGCGTCGCAAAGCTGGTTCAGCGCAATCAAGTCGAGATGGTAAGCGGCGGTTACTATGAACCTATTCTTCCCTCTATTCCTGATAGAGATAAAATTGCGCAGATTGAGCGGCTTACAGAACGTATACAACGCGACTTTGGGACCAGGGTCACGGGGATGTGGATTGCGGAACGGGTATGGGAACCAGGCCTGCCACGTTTCTTGAAAGAAGCAGGTATAGAGTGGACGATTCTCGACGATGTACATTTTAAGAGTGCTGGCTTAGACGAGAAGGAACTCTATGGCTACTACGCTACCGAAGATCAGAGCAGTATTGTGAAGGTTTATGCAACGAGTAAGCTGCTGCGCTACACCATTCCCTGGCGGCCAGTTCGCGAAACGATTGAGAATTTGCGCTCCCTTGCAACACCTGACGGGAGACGTATTGCCGTTATGGGCGATGATGGTGAAAAGTTTGGCAGCTGGCCTGAAACCGCGCCATATTGTTGGGGTTCCAATGGGCATTCAGGTTGGATCGATGAGTTTTTTACGGAACTCGAGCAGAACAGTAGCTGGCTTCACATGACTCCCCTGGGAGAATATGCACACAACTACCCGGCCCTGGGGCGCATCTACATCC
>WNGL01006432.1_pt1 | contig 13837 bp, 12 predicted proteins | sample 5400591 | NCBI WGS metagenome assembly WNGL01 (sample SAMN13153377, study PRJNA577476) | soil metagenome | isolation source: 80 cm soil or saprolite under Garry oak tree replicate 1 | place: USA:California | collected 2016-06-15
GGTTGTTATCTGTCAAAGAACTGTGGGTGAAGCTTCATTACCCGGCTACGGCCCGGTAATTCTATCGAACCGCCCGGTGCGGACCCGCATGCCGGGTGGTGTGGGGGCTGGGGGAGAGAAACCCCCGGCTACCCGATTTCCACTGCGGCACGCCCGTGCTCGTCGTAGATCAGGGCCGAATTGACTACATGTTCATTCAGTGTGATGTCCGGCATGCGCCGCAGGCGCTCGATGACCGCTCCCTCGCCCAGAATGGTGGTCGACTGCGCAAGGAGCCGCATGAAGGCACTCCGTCTCTTTGCCTCTCCCGGCGGTTCTGGGTCGCTGCGGCGCTCGATTGCAGGCATATGAAACCTCTTTTTCATCTGCTGCCGTTATCTATTTCTTTTTTTCATCCTTTTTGATCTTTTTGTCGGCCTTTTTTTCCTTGGGTGTTTTTGCCGGATCCTTTTTGATTGCTTTCTTGGAGTCCTGACCTTTGCTCATGATTGTTCCCCTTTTCATTGAATTTACGATACGTGCGTGGAATGGCTCCGATTATACCACTGATTGGCGTCTTGTGCGGCATTTTCAAGGATTGCGCCGGCTGTGCATCGTTACGCCGCTCGAACACAGCAGCAGCGGCATCTGTCCGGCGGGAAAACAGGTACGATGGAAAAGGGACAGATATTGTCTTTTAACCATAGCGTATTTTCTGGTATACATACTAAACAAATTTAGGAGCTTGATTCATGCCTCTTACCCGCATCACCCGTAAACGCCGGTTTGTCCAGAGTCTGTTGATCGCTGCCGCGTTGCTGCTCTCTTTTGCGTCGATGGCGGTCTCGCCATGAGTATGCTTCCGGAGCATATCTGCGGTCACTGCGGCATCAGCTTCCGCTGGAAAGCGATCGGCAGCGGAGGTGATGACGGCAGTCAGGAGTTGTTCTGCTGCCGGGGGTGCCAGGGCGCCTACCGGATGATCTGTGATGCCGGACTGGGGAACTTTTACCAACGCTCCGGCCGCGCAACTCCGACGGTAGCGGAAACAACTAGTTCAAGCTATACAGAAAGAGATCTGTCGCAACATATCGTTTCCGATGGAGACCTCTGCCGAATAGATATTCTTGTCGGCGGCATCACCTGTCCATCCTGCGTCTGGCTGCTGGAGCGGATGCTCGGCCGCACCCCCGGAGTCGAATACGTCAGCATTTCCTACAGCGGCGGGATCGCCTCACTCCGTTTCGATCCGGAGCGGGCCCAGCCGCTGGAGCTGTTTTCCGTAATCGCCCGCCTCGGCTACACCCCGCGTCCCTATTCGGCCGATCGATCGGAAAAGGAGGCCCGGCGCGAGCGGGATGATCTGCTGCTTCGCTTCGGTACGGCGCTGTTTCTTACCATGCAGCTGATGGCCTATTCCTATGCCCTGTACGCCGGTTATTTCCAGGGGATGGGTGTAGCCATGAAGCAGTTCCTCCAGTATGTATCGCTTCTGGTGACGACCCCGGTGGTGTTCTATTCCGGTTGGCCGTTTCTCGCCGGAGCCTGGCGTTCACTCAAAACCGCCGCCCCCGGAATGGATCTGCTGATCGCCATGGGGGCGCTCTCGGCCTGGTTCTACAGCCTATGGGCAACATTTGCCGGTGGGGAGACCTATTTCGAGAGTGCGGCCATGATCGTGACGTTCGTCCTGCTCGGCCGCCTGCTGGAACTGTCGGTGCGACGCCGCGCGATGTCCGGCATCAGTTCCCTGTATGCCGCCGCCCCGCAGCGGGCGACGCTGGTTGGTGGTTCGGCTCCGCTCACCAACCGGTCCCTGGACACCAACCGGTCCCTGGACAGCAACCGGTCCTTGGACACCAACCGGTCCCTGGACACCAACCGATCCTTGGACACCAACCGGTCCCCGGACACCAACCGGTCCCTGAGCGGAGTCGAAGGGAACCGCACGGTCGATGTCGAGGAGGTACGGCCGGGAGACCTGCTGCTGGTCCGACAGGGGGAACGTTTTCCGGTCGACTGCCTGATTGTCGAGGGGGAGACGGAGGTTGACCAGTCGCTCGCCACCGGCGAGAGCGTACCGGTGCTGCATGTCTGCGGCGATGATGTCCGCTCCGGATGCGTCAATGTGGCGGCTCCGGTGACCGTGCAGGCGCTCCGGCCGGCCGGCCGGAGTTACCTGATGCGGGTCGCATCCCTGGTGCAGATGGCGCAGGCGGGAAAACCGAGGCTGCAGCAGCTGGCCGACCGGGTCTCCGGCTGGTTCGTCCCCGCGGTGATCCTGCTGGCGCTGCTGGTCTGCGCCGGACGGCTCCTCTACTTCGGGGAAAGCGCCGGTGCGGCGATCATGTCAGCCCTGTCGGTCGTCCTGATCGCCTGTCCCTGCGCCATGGGGCTGGCGGTTCCGGCAGCGGTGCTGGCGGCCTGCAGCCGTTCGGCCTCGCTCGGCATCATCCTGCGGGGTGGGGATGTGATTGAACGGCTGGCAGCGGTGGACACGGTGCTGTTCGACAAAACCGGCACGGTAACCTGCGGCGGGCCCGGCATCATCCGGTTTGAAACATATTCCGGTTTCACCGTGCCGGTCGTCCTCCAGGCGGCCGCCACGGTCGAAGAACAGGCATCTCACCCGCTGGCGAGGGCCATCGTCCGGCATGCCGCCGAACAAGGGTATCAGCCCGAGGCGTGCCGGGATTTCCGCTCGATTCCCGGCCGGGGTATATCTGGCGAGGCGCCGAACGGGGAGCTGGTGCTGTGCGGAAGCGGGTCCTTCCTGCTGGAGAAGGGGATTGCTTCGGAACCCGGCCAGGTTTCTGGCGGTTCCGCTACCGCCGTTCTGATCGCATTGAACGGGCGATTGGCGGGACGCTTTCTGCTTTCGGACCGGCTGCGCGAAGGCGCCGGAAGTGTCATCTCCGGGCTTGCCGCCGAGCGGATGGACATCCGTCTGGTCAGCGGCGACCATCAGGCCACGGTGGACCGCATTGCCGCAGAAATCGGCGTATCTTCGGCCTTTGGCGGCATGACGCCGGATCAGAAACTTGGGTATGTGACCGAGCTTCAGCAGCGGGGGCGGCAGGTGCTGATGGTCGGCGACGGCGTCAACGATGCGCCGGCCCTGGCGGCCGCCACGGTCAGCTGCTCGCTCTCCGGGTCAAGCGACATCGCTCTTGAAAACGCGGATCTGATCATTACCGGCGGCGACCTGTCACGCATCGCAACGGCGTACCGCATCAGTCGCGCCACCATGGTAATCATCAAACAGAACCTTGCCTGGGCTTTCGTGTATAATATCATCGGCATTCCGCTGGCGGCTTTCGGCCTTCTGACCCCCGTGTACGCCGCCGTCGCCATGACCGCCAGCTCGCTGCTGGTTTCCCTCAATTCACTGCGCCTGATGAGGTTCAAACACCATGGATGAAAGCCTGATTATTCTGATAATACTGTCGCTCTGCCTGGGGACCGGGTGTTGGCTGATTTTCATCTGGGCGGTCAAGAAGGGTGAGTTCGAGGATGTGGAGAAGCCGAAACACCGCATGCTGGATGATGATTGACGTTGCGATGATTGGTGGAAGAGGAGTATTTTAGCCGAAAAGTACTTATAACCAAAAATAGTTCTCACGCGACGACGCGACGACGCAACGAAAATCAAATGCAACAAAACAGCTGTTAACCGATCTTAGTTTTACCGTATACGATCTCGGCTTGTTGATAAATTTTTGGCGAAACTCTGTTGAAGAATGGTTTCGAACGTGTAGCAAGCGGTTTAGAAGTTTTTTAAGGTTTTCGTTGCGTCGCTGCGCCGTTGCGTGAAAAATGATTTTAATGATTTTTGTGTAGAGTCGGAGAAACGATTGTCAGGAGGCGCTATGGGCGCTCAAAACGTCACAATGCGAATAAAATCGCTTCGTGACGGGCTCAAGGATTTTGCGGATACCTTTAAGGCCGTTCAGCAGGGTGAGCAGGTTAAAGCACAGCAGGAAGGTATTTATTTTACCGATTTCGAAGCGTTCCGCAAGGCCATGACTCCGCAACGCTATACAATTTTAAAGCTGATCCGGGAGAAACATCCAGACTCGATAAGCAGTCTGGCTGCTATTTCAGGCAGAAATATCAAAAATGTCTCTGATGATGTTAAGGCGTTGATTAATCTTGGTCTGGTGGAAACATCGCAAAGCGGACGGAACAAGGCACCGCACCTGAAATACGAAAAGATTACGTTGGAATTGGCGGTGTAATTTCCTTTGTGACCGCGTCAGATGCTACTGCGGCATGTAATGCTATATGCAAGCATCTTATTAGTGACCACGGCCTGAAACTGAATTTATAGAAAATCTGGAGGTGAATTATGCTCTGGTGGGACATGGTGTTGGAAAAGATAAGAACGGGCGACCGGTTGTTTACCCCTGGAGTTGGAATAGATGGCGGTACTCGGAAACGGCACTTCAGTATAAATTCTACAAATATGTTCGCCATTGAGATTTCGAGCGGCAAAGCTTCTATAAAGTTGGAAAAGGCATGTTTTGATGTCATCGAGGAGGCATTCAATCAAAATAGAGCCCTTTGGTTAAGGTGTGCTTCAATCCATGCGAATGAACCGCTAGAAAACAGCGCAGATAAGTTGATTTGGAAGAGAACAGGCTCACGGCTTGCCAGAGGTAACTATGTTTGCTCGATCCTTGAAAAGGCAAATTTAGTGAAATATACCATGAGAGGAAATAAAAAGTGTATTGAGCTTGAGGAATCTGTAAAGTAAAAAGTAACAAATGAAAAAAATGTGACAATTTTCTTTTACTAGGTAGAAAACAAAAGGTTAAATTCATGGAAATCAGAGGCTTAATCAATAAGTTTGAGGAGCAGACTAAGACTAAAGTCTTGTTTGCAGCCGATGAATTAGACTCAAATTACGAGACAGTATATTGGCCAGATCTTTATGTTAAACACTTATGTTTTGTCTCGCTAGGGCAGGATAGAAAAGTTATTACGTCAACAATAAACGAAATCTATATAAAGTCATACTCATATGAAATTTGGTTTGAAGTCAGTGGTTGGAGCCAGGAACCATTTCTTAATAGCGAAAGATTGGCAATATTGTTGTTGGAAAATCATTACTACATCGATGACGTATTTAGAAATAGGTTGCTAGGTTTAATAAATAGAGAAAAAATAGTTATTAGTGGATCGAGACGAAGACCAACATACTTAAGAGATCAGTTCGATTTGGTAAAAGCTAAAATATGTTTAGCCAAGCTGTTATTGCATTATTGGTTTGCAAGTGGGTGTGAGGGATTACCGAAGACTTTGGATGAAATGCTTAACTTTGAGAGAATTTCAGACGAGTTGAAAGCTTGCACTTTGTTGCTCAAAGGCGTGTCTAACCACAATTCAGTTTCACAACCTGACCAAAAAATAATCGTCGAGGTTATTATTAAACATCACGAATTGAATAATGGATTGTACAGCTTAGGCGGTCTAAAAATTCCAATTGAAGATTTTATATCTCTACGCAATGATTTGAGCAAGGCGTGAAGAGGGAGAGCGGAGAAGGGTTGCGTTTCCAAATATCAACTGTGCCAACCAGGACGCACGGCCTGAGCGATAAAGCCGTCAGGTCAGCGCCCGCACCGATGAGGCAATTAAAGAAAAATGAAAAATATCATCTCAGCCAGCATCTTCTGCTCCTATCTTCTCGCATCTGTCTCACTTGCGGCGGATAGTCCCGTTCTTACCGATAAATCGTATGGTACGGTAACGTTTGGCAGCAGCCTAAAGAAAATCGAAAAAAGAATCGGAGAAAAAGTAAAGAGGGAGACAGGCGACAAAGGATGTGATTTCGTCACATTCAAGAAGTTCCCTGGCATCAAATTCATGGTTGAGGATGGAATTGTTACCAGAGCAGATGTGATCTCGCCAGAAATAAAGAACAAATTACAAATCCAAAATGGTACTCCGCTTGATGAGGTGAAGAGTCGATATCCAACTGTTGAAGTTACGCCACACAAGTATGACCCAACAGGGCACTACCTGATTTTCAAGTCCAAAGACGGGAAACGGGCAATCCTTTTTGAAGAGGGAGACGGCAAGATCACCGATACGAGAGCCGGAGTTGAGCCTTCTGTGGAGTATGTCGAAGGTTGCCTGTAATCGAAAAAGCCTCAACCATCGGGTGTGGTCAATACCGCACACCCTCACAACCGTTCCTAAGTTCAAAAGAACTTTGAGCAGGGCGGGTGCCCTCTCTTGCGGATGCCGACTACTCGTTACCATGCGGAAAAAACGCAATATGAAAACTTTCATGCGTAACATATCTTTTATTCGCATCATCAAAATTGCCACTGTGGCAACAGTCGCCATACTGTTGCTGCTGCTGGCCAGTCTCGCCTTCCTGCCGTCTCTCGTTAGCAGCCATGCGGTGCAGACTCGCGTTCAGAAATCCCTCTCTTCCTCGATGAAACGCCAGGTGTCCTGGTCGAGCCTCGCCATGACCTGGAAGGAGGGCCTGGCGCTCTCCGGCCTGAAACTCGGCGCCGGTCCCGCGCCGCTGCTGAAAACGGATATCGATCAGATCGTTATCGCCCCTTCTCTCGGTCGCGGGAGTGACGGACGCTTCATGGTAGACCTTGCGGTCCGGGTCCGCAACGTCCGGGTTGAGCTTGCTCCCGGCCCGCCAAAACCACTCCCCCCACCAGCCAAAGATCCGCTCACCCTGCTGGCGGAATCGATCCAGCGGGTTCAGGGTCTCGACTTCCCGCTGCCGGTTGACCTTCGCGTCATGATAAAGGTGGCGCCGCTCCAGCTCGCATACCGGGTTCCGGCGCCGGGCAGGCAGTTGGAGTTGAAGAATTTCTCGTTCCGCCTTGCCATGCCGTCGCTGGCTGCCAAGCCGATCACGGCGGAGCTGGACGGCCGGGTGGCGGTGGATGGCCGCGAGATGGGGGAAGTCAGGCTCAACGCCAAGGTGAACGACCTCGTGACCAGAGAGCGGAGGATTCGCCTCGCTTCGGCGCTCTTTGCCGTTGATGCGGCTGCGCCCGGCACCAGCATGACGCTCTCCGGCGGGCTCGGACAGGCTGACGGTTTTACCGCCCGCTTGAAGCTGGACCTCCCCGGTCTGCAGGCGGTTGCAGGGCCGTTTATTCCCCCCACGGTTCCGAAACTGGCGGGGAATGTCGATCTCCGGCTGCGGGCAAAAACGGATGCGCATCGCGACCTGCATGCCGCGCTGACAATTGACGGTACCGGAATCGCCGCGCGCGGCGGTCCGCTGAAAGCAAAGCGGGTCGGGCCGCTTGACCTGAAGCTGCAGCAGCGGATACTCACCGATCATACCCGCCAGCGGGTTGATTTTCCGGACGGGAGTCTGACCATACCGGGGCTGATCGATGCCTCGTGGAGCGCATCGGTGCTTCGTCCGTCCGTTCCGGAGCGCACTATGGATGTCAAATTCGGCCCGCTGAAGCTCGACCTGGCCCGGGCGCTTCTCCTGGCAGCGCCTTTTCTCCCGCCCGATGCTCCCGTCAGCGACCTTGCGGGAGAAGCGTCCCTCCATTCCCTGACGCTCCATCTGAGCGGTCCCAAAAACCGGGGCTCTCTCGCCCTCGCCGGCTTCGGCATCAAAATTCCTCATGTTCGACTGGCACGCAAAGGGGGGGGGCTGACAGCAGAGGATGTCGAGCTGCTCCTCGAAAAAGCGGAAAGTCCGCTGTCCGCCAATCTGCCTACCAGACTTACCGCGGACCTGCTCTGGAACATCAGGAAAGCCGTTCTGTCCGGCACCCGGCCGCTGGCTCTTCAGGGTGCGCACGGTAAAGCCGGGCTCGCGGTCACCGATCTCAACCTGAAGAGCTCCTCGCCGCGCAAAGTCGCCGCTACCGTAGTTCTGACACAGTCGATTGATCTTGACAGCGCTTCCCTCGGAACCGGGCTGACCATTGAAAAAGCCCACGAACGGCTCCGTTTTCTGGCACGGGCAGGGGAGGACGGCGAACTCGAGGCCTCTTTGCCGGAGTTTGTCTTTACCGTCGCCTCGCTTCAAGCTGTACAATCCGGTAAAAAAGCGTCTCCGGTCCCGCTGTCCGCTTCACTGACAGCCGCCGGCCTTCATCTCCCCGCCGGCAATGGGGAGAAGCCGACGCTGCAGCGCGCCGCGGCGCAAATTTCGGCGGGGGATTTCTTGCAGTTCACCGCCGAGGCGGCCCTCTCGGGTACCTCACCACAGCGCGCCGCCACCAGCGGATCTGCCAGGCTTGACCTGCGCCGCGCCATGCAGTTTGCCGCTCCCTTCCTGCCGGCCGGCTTGAAAGCGGACGGGGTTGCCTCCGCGGTCTGGAATCTGGCCGCACCGCTGCCGGACAGGGCTCCGTCTGCCGACAAGCATCCGCTGCGAAGCGCCAAAGCCGGACTGGAGCTGTTTGACGCGCTTGATTTAGGGCTGAAACTTGATAATATTTCTGCAACGGTTCCTTCGGCCAAAGGAACTATCACCGTCTCCGGTCTGCGAACCGGTCCGGATATGCGGGTTGTTGCCGCGAAAAAAGGGGAATCCGTCCGGCTTGAGGGTGGGGTGATCTTTTCCGCCCTGAACGGCCTTCCGGGTGCCGCCGGGAAACTTCCGGCCCAGCATGGCTCGTTTTCCTTCAACGGCGAACTCACCGGCTGGAGGGAATTGCGCCTGCATGAAGAGTTGCGGATCGATCCGCTCTCGCTCTCGCACGAAGCCGAACTGAGCGTGAGCCGCATCGATGCGCTGCTTGAGGAAAAACAGCCGTTCAGCACGGCGACGCTGGTCAAACGCCTGGACGCCACCCTGTTCGCCAATGTCGAAGGAGCGTTCTCCCGCGAATCGAAGCAGTTTCTCCCCGGGTTGGAACTGGCCGGGACCATCAGCAGCGGTGTTCGGGCCGATCTCGTCGCCGGCCATGAGCTGGCGCTGCGCTGCTCCGCGAAAACAAGGGACTTTGGCGTTAATCTCGCCAACGGGACCGTGATCGAAGGGATGCGCTCCGATATTTCGATCAATCGGAGCTATTCCCTGGCCGCGTCGCGGGGGGAAAGCTGGACACCGCTCTCGGCCGCCCTTGTCCGGCCGGCGGCAGTGGTGACGGCGAATCCCGGTGCGGCGGAGATTGCCGGCCGGATCCATGACGATCTGCGCGGTGACCTCCGCGGCGCCCGTTCGTTCTCGATCCGGCGCGTAACGACCAAAGCCTCCGGAGTGCCGCTCGTGTTGACCGCGCTTGAGGGCGACCTGCTCTTTACCCGGGAAAAGTTCGGGTTCAGCTTTTTTCAGGCCGATCTGCTCGGGGGGACTATTCTCGCCAGCGGTCTGTTCGACCTCCATCCGGAGGTTCCATCCATCGTTGCGGTCAGTTCGTTTTCAAATCTGGATATAACCCAGCTGCTGCCGAAAGAGGCCGGAAAGCGGGGAGTAGATCAGGATGCCGAAATCACCGGCGAATTGAACTTGTCTGCACCGTTGACGTCCGAGCAGCGCGAACTGTTGGAACAGCTCCGTCTGGCGCTGAATATCCGCAAGATCGGCGCCAATACGATTGAACGGGCACTCTTCAGCCTCGACCCGTACGAACGGAATGAACAGCTGGTTGCCCAGCGCAAAACGCTGCGGCTGGGCAGCCTCAAGGGGCTGCGGGCAACAGCGGTCGATGGCGCCTTCAGCATGGAAGGGGAGGCCAGGATCAAAGGGGTGGCGGTTGATCTGCCGAAGGTTGACCGCCTGCGCATTTCCGAGCTGCCGCTTCGTCAGGAACTGGTAAAAAACCGGGGGGTAATCGCCGCACTGCGGGGAGTTCTCGATCTGGTGCGGGCCGATATTCTGGTTATCGGCCCAAAAGGGGAACTGTCATTGAAACGGAGGACGTATGCACAATAAAAGATCGAATATCCTGCCGGTCCTCACTCTGGCTCTCTGCATCTCGGGATGCACGCTTGCCAAGGTCGACGTGAATGTCGTCAGCGAGCGGACGTCTCTTGAGAATCAGGTGCTGGGCACCTACAACAGCCTGAGTGAGGACATGCTGCTGGTCGCATCGGTACGGGGAGTCTCTCCGACCGGAAAAATAGATGCGCCTCCCCGCCATACCCCGGAGCAGGCCGACGCCACCCGGGCGATGGAGACGATCGCCTTTCATGCCGATGATATCGAGATCTTCAAACGGTTCGGCTGGGTCGGCGAGAACCAGGAGGGGCTGTTGACGCCCTTCACCCGCGAAACCACGAAGGTTGCGTCCGAAGAGCTGAAGTCGTTTGCCGCCAACTACAGCGACGCGGAGTTCCAGCAGGTGGTGAAGGAGGTCAACCAGGCGCGGGAAGTTTTGATGATGCGGGTGGTGCAGACCAATGAAAACTTCACGGCCAAGGATCTGCCGGCCATCCGCAAGGTATTTGCCAAGATAAACCGCCAGAACAGCGCCCCCGGTTCCAAGGTTCAGGAGGTTGACGGCAAGTGGCAGACTCTATGAAACCAAATGTGCAACATAAAAAGTCCCCTCCCCCCTGGTGGGGGAGGGTTAGGGTGGGGGGGAGATTGCCATGAAATCGACACGTTGCCGTTTCTCCCTCCCCCTAGCCCCCTCCCATGAAGGGAGGGGGGATGTTCTTTTTGGGAGGTGCATCAAAGCTGTATTGCTTGTACTGCTACTTTTGACCTGTATTTCGCCGGCAACGGCGCTGCCGCTCGGCGATGAGCTGCTGGCGCCCGCCGCGCCACGGCCGGCTCCACGTTCCCGGCCGGAACTCTCTCCCCAACCTGCCATCTTCAGCTCCCGCCAGGTTCTGTACGTTGCCCGCGCTGCCAACGGCACGCGGATGGTCACCGTCGAACGGGGAGACAAGGGTGATGAGCTCTGGCTGCACTCCTTTGGCGCCGTTCCGGAACTGCCGCGCCTGCTCCATACAAGCCCGGTCCGGCTGGCCGCCCCGGCTTTAAATGCGGACGGAACGCTCGTCGCTTTTGTTGATGCGGTGGATGATGTTAAAGGTGATATCTGGCTTATTAACCTGGCAAAATCGGATGCAGCACCCAAGCGTTTGACCGGCCGGGAATCTGCCGACGATGCGCCGGTGTTTACGGCCAACGGGTCGGCGCTGGTGTATCAGCGGCAGCAGCCGGGATCAGGGGTTCGTGAACTGGTGCGGATTCATCTCGCCGACAACCGGAGCGAACCGCTGCCGATCGGAATCGATGCCGCATTTGCGGCCTCTTCGCCGGACGGGAACAGGTGGCTGTTCGTGTCGCGTAAAGCCAATCCGGAGGGTGATCTCTGGCTCTGGAACGAACAGGGTGGGGGGCTCACCCAGCTGACGAACGGCGCCGGCCGCGACCTCTATCCGGCCTGGGAGTCCCGGGACACGTTCCTTTTTACCCGCCAGTCAGCCGCCGGTGGAAACGGTGCAACCGGCCAGGAATCGGGACAGATTTACCGCATGCAGCTAGGCAGGTCCGGCGATGACGGCTTCCCGTTTGCCTCTCCTCTGACCTCCGCCGCATTGATGGCGGTGGCGCCGCTTCCGGCGGGGGACCGCTTTTATTTCGTCGCCGGTCTGGCCGGCGGCGGACAGGTGATGTATCTCCCCGCATCCGGGGAAATTCCGGACAGCCCGACCGTCGCCGAACAATGGACGCTGGCGCAAATTATTCTGGAGCGTCAGCCGCCGGACCCGGCCCATGCCCGCCTGGCTTGCGCCCGTGTTCTGGCGCGTGAGGAGGCGCCGACGTTAGAGGGGGCGCTGGCCGGGCTGGCGCTGGCCGGCCTGATGGAACAGGCGGGTGAAACCGCCCGGGCCGGGGGACAGTACGGGGCGGTGGCGCGCCGCTACAGCGCTCTCCCCCGGGAAGCGGCTTTGGCGGAAATTGCCAGGATCAGGGTCCTGAGTGCGCAGCGCTGCAGCGATGTCGTCTTGCAGCAGCGGCGGCAGGAGATACTCCGCGAGGCTGAGCAGGCCATGAAAAGCGTGGCGGAAACGAAGGGCGCCGATGCCGAAGCCCGTTATCTGATAGATTCGGCGCGGCTTATGGCCGAATTCGGGGGCGGCGCCGCCGATCAGCTGACCGCTGTCGGGCTGACTGAACAGGCGGCGCGTCTGAAGGATGCCTCCCGGCCGCTCAAGGCAGAGGCTGCCCTGCGTCGCGCCGTGCTGCTGGCAAAACTTGAAGGCGGTCCGGGGGCAATCGGCGCGCTGGTCGAGGTCGCCACGACGTACGGTGATCAGGAGGAGTGGGCCGAAGCGGCTATTACCGCCGTTCTCGATCAGGTCTCTCCCCGCGATCACGCCGATCAGGCGGCGCTTTCAGCGCTGGCGGAGCGCTATCGGGCAATCCTTCCCCGCCTGGCGATGGGGGCCTGGAACCGTCAGGGTGACGTGGCCTATCGGGCCAACGAGTGGGCCAAGGCCAAGGATGCCTATCGCACCGTTCTGGAAAAATTCCCGGTCATTCCGACGCCGACCGCGGCGGCGCGCTTCGCCCTGGCGGAAGTGCTCTATCGCGAGGAGCGTTTTGCTGAAGCCAAGGCGCTGTATGAAACGGAGATGAGCCAGCAGCCGGAGGATACTCCCCTCTACCAGCTGGCCCGGGCCGCCTATATCCGCAAAACCGTTGCGGCGGGTGAAAGCCTGTACCGCCTCGGGGAGATCGCCGCCGCCCGTTCGACTTTTCTCGATCTGATCCGTTATGACGGGCGGAGTATTGAAGCGCATCGCGGCTATATCAAGTCGGTAGCCGCCATGGGGCAGGCGGGTGAGCTGCTGGGGCAGTACCGCAGGATGCTGGCCTCCTATCCCGACGATCCGGTGCTGCTGTATGCGACCGGGCTGACCCTGACCTATCTGCCGGGGAAGGAACCTCTCGTCGAGGCGGACCGTCTCATCTCCCGGTCGGCGGACCGGATGCCGTCATCGGAGTATCCTCCCCAGACCAGGGGGTATCTTGCCGAGATTGCCGAAACGGTCTATGGCGAACGGGGCGGGCTTGAGCGGGCGCTCGCCCATTACCGCCGCGCCTGGCTGCTCAACCGGCCGCTGGAGCAGCCGGAAAACCGCGCCAACCTCGATCTGAATATCGGCAACATCGCGTTTCTGCTCGGCAGCAAGGCGACCGCCTGGAAGTTCTACAGCCAGCGGCTCGGTTCAAAGATCCCGTTCGACAACCCAGATACCGAGCTGATCTTTCAGCAGCGTTATGCCGAGGTCGCCTTTCAGATGCGGGAGAAAGAGGCGCCCATCACCGGATATCTTCGGGCGCTTCAGCTGACGGAGACCCGCCTGAACCCGTCCCGGCCGCTCGATCTGTTCGGCCGCCTGTCGAGGCGGACCGTGGAGCGGCTCTTTTCCGGAAAGGTCCGTTCCTCCCCCGCGGAAGCCGCGCTGAGCGAACATCAATCGATTACCGCCGAGCTTGAACGGCTGGGCGCGTCCCCTCCGGAGGCGCCCCCCTCACGCGGCTGGGCTGGTTTCGATAAAACGATGCGCTCTCTGCTGCAGCGGCAGCGGGCCCTCGTCTCCTCCGCCCCTTCCTGGAACAAGGAGGGGGCTAAAAGCCTCCCTGAACTGAACGGCATGGCAACCGCTGTTGAAAAAGAGCTGGATGCCGTGCCGCGCCTGGTGGAAACGGCTGCGGAAATCCACGACCGGCTCGGACTGGCGTACCTCGAAGCGGATCGCTATGCCGAGGCGCGCGAGCAGTTCGATGCCGCCTTCACGCTGAACCAGGGGCTCGGCTTCAGCGGCAACATCGCCTCCAACCGCCGCTCGGCGAGCATTGCCGCCTACAAGGAGGCACATGCCGCTTCCGGCCAGGAACAACAGCGGCTGCTGCGCCTGAGCCGTGACGGTTTTACCCGGC
>WNGL01006433.1_pt1 | contig 13836 bp, 9 predicted proteins | sample 5400591 | NCBI WGS metagenome assembly WNGL01 (sample SAMN13153377, study PRJNA577476) | soil metagenome | isolation source: 80 cm soil or saprolite under Garry oak tree replicate 1 | place: USA:California | collected 2016-06-15
CGGCGGCGCTTCTACTGGTGGAACAACGCCGGGGTGCGCGTGCACGACGACAGCCGGATCGCCTATCCCATGCGCCACACCGCGTCCCACGGGTTCCGCGAGGTGGACACCTGGCCCGTCGACTCCCACGGGGTCGACCTCTCGATCGTCGGCAACCACCTCTACGGTCCGGTGTCGCTCTTCGCCCACGGCAGCCGCGAGCCCTTCATGGGGGTGTGGCACCCGTCCACCCGCGCGGGGGTCGTCCACTACTCGTCCCCCGAGGACGCCCCCACGAAGAAGATCTGGTCCTGGAGCGCCGATGCCGACGGCCTCGACTGGCGCAAGGCGCTCTCCGACGATCAGAGCGCCTACGTCGAGGTCCAGGCGGGCCTCTTCCGCAACCAGGAGACCTACGGCTTCCTCGGCCCCCAGGAGACGATCCTTTTCCGGGAGTACTGGATGCCGGTGCGGGAGATCGGCGGGATCTCGCGGGCGAACCCCGAGGCCGTGGTCTACCTGGCGCGCTCGCCGGTCAAGGAGGGCACAGTCGACCTCGCGGTGGGGGTGAACGTGAACCATACGGTCGCGGGGGGCCGGCTGCGGATCGGCGAGGGCGCGCGGCCGATCGCCGAAGAGCGTTTCGACCTGACTCCCGCGGGCGCCCTCCTCCGCACCTTCCCCTCCCTGCCCGCTTCCGCGCGATACACCCTGACCCTCGAGGGAGGGGACGGCCGCGTGCTCCTGGCCCACACTGAGGATGGCTACGACACGCTCCCCGCCAGCGAGATCACGGTGGGCCCGCAGCCCGTCCACACCTACCCCCCGCCGGAAACTCGCGGCGAGGGCGACTACGTCGACCTCGGACGCGAGCAGGAAAGGGAGGGCAAACGCCTGCAGGCTTTCGAGACCTATGCCGACGGCCGGCGGCGCTTTCCCGGGAGCTACGGCCTGCTGAAGGCCGCGGGCCGGATGGCGGTGGACCTCCAGCGCTGGGGCGAGGCCATCCCCCTTCTCGAGCGGGCCCTCGAGCGGGTCAGCAACGACGCCGAGGTGCAGTACCTGCTGGGCCTCGCCCACGCGGCGGAAGGTCGCGAGGATCGCGCCCGCGCCCGGTGGGAGAGCGCGCAGCTCTCGCCCGCGTTCCGCGCCGCGGCCCGCCTCGAGCTCTCGCGCCTCGACGCGCGCGCGGGCCGGCGGGAGGCCGCGCTGGATCGGCTCCGCGCCGTCGTGGCCGAGACCCCGGAGTCCATTCGCGCGGGGGGCCTCGAGGTCGTGCTGCTTCACGCCCTGGGACGGGCCGACGAGGCCCGCGCGCGCCTCGCCCACTGGCTCGCCCTGGATCCCACGGGCGCGCTGCTGCGGCACGAAGCGGTGAAGCTCGGCGAGCCGGGGGAGCCGCTCTGGCTCCACCTGGCGGGCGAGCCGGAGCGGGTGCTGGGCCTGGCCCGGGAGTACATGGGCCTCGGTCTCTACCCGGACGCGCTGGAGCTGCTCGAGCGACGCTACCCTCGCGAGGGCCTGCCGGCCGAAGCCGCCGAGCCCGGCAACGTCCTGCCCCAGGACCACCCGCTGGTCGCCTACTACCGCGGCTACTGCCGCGAGAAGACGGGGGGGGCGCCGCAAGCCGACTTCACCGCCGCCTCCGCCCTCTCCACGCGCTACGTCTTCCCCGCCCGGGCCGACACCTTCCCCGTCCTGCGGCGCGCCCTGGAGGTGAACCCGCAGGATGCGACCGCGCACTTCCTCCTGGGCTCGCTGCTCCTGGCGGGCGGGCGCGTGGATCCGGCGGTCGCGGAGTGGCAGGAGGCCCGGCGGCTGGACCGCACGATCCCGGTCCTCCATCGCAACCTGGGGCTGACCCTGCTGCATGGCCGAAGCGACGCCCAGGGGGCGCTCGAGGTGCTGCGCGAGGGGATGGGGGTCGACACCCGGAACGTCGCGCTCTACTACGGAGCCGACCAGGCCGCGAGCGTCGCGGGCGTCCCCGCCGCCGAGCGCGTCCAGCTCCTCGAGCGATTCCCCGACCGCGCCGGCATGCCGCCCCCCCTCGTGCAGAAGCTCGCCCTCACCCTGACCGAGGTGGACCGCGGCGCGGAGGCGGAGGCGCTCTTCGCGGGCCGCTTCTTCCCGCGGCAGGAAGGGGGGACGAACGTGCGCCAGGTCTTCCTCGAGGTGCGCCTGCGGCGGGCGCTGGCCCTGGCCCGCGCGGGCCGCCGCAGCCAGGCGGCGGCGATCGTACGCGCGATCGACCGCCCGGTGAAGGGCCTGGTGTTCACCCGGGACGGCCTCGCCCCCTTTCTCGAGTCCTCGCGCCTGCAGTACCTGATGGGCGAGGTGATGGCGGCGGCAGGAGAGGAGGCGGTCGCCCGCATTCACTGGGAGCGGGCCGTCCAGGGCCGCGATGCTCCGTTCCTCAAGGCGGTCTTCGCCTCGCTCGCCGAGCGGAAGCTGGGGGGGGCCGACGAGACCGCGATAAGGGCGTGCCTCCAGAAAGCCCTCGCGGACGGCGAGGCCCTGGTCGCTCAAGGAACGGGATTCGCGGGCATCGTCGTCTACGCGCAAGGTCTGACCCTGCGGGCCCTCGGCCGCGCGGACGAGGCCCGCGAGCGCCTCCGCCGGGTCTTCCTGCTTCCCGACCAGCGGCTCTCCCACTTCCTCGCGCGGCGGGCCCTGGAAGCCGCGGACCCGATCTAGGGTGGTGTGCCGTGAGTGCTGATCTGAAACCGCGTGACGGGCTTCCGGCGTGCGGCCTCGCGCTCGTGCTGTGCGCGGCCGCCGTCGCGGCCGAGAGGCTCGACAAGAAGGCCCAGGAATGGCTGCAGGACGTGCGCCTGCTGATCCTGCCCGAGGAGGAGGCGGTCTTCCGCTCGCTGGCGGAGGCGGGAGACCGCGCCGAGTTCTCGCGGATCTTCTGGGCGCGGCGCAGCCCCGACCCGCGCGGATCCACGTCCGACCCGCCCGAGCCGGTCAAGAAGGCGCGCGCCCGGGCGGACGAGCTCTTCGCCATCCCGGGACAGAAGGGATCGCGCACGGGCTGCGGCGAGGTCTTCCTGCTGCTCGGCGAGGCGGACGAGGTGTCGGGCCGCGAGGTGCGCGGGCGATTCGACTCCCTGCGGAGCCTCCGGGAAGGCTCGCGACGGCCCGAGGTCTGGATCTACAAGAGCCGGCCGGAACGGGTCTTCGCGCTCCCGGGAGGGGAGCTGCGGATCGAGTTCGACGACGGCTGCCGCTTCGCGGAGGCGGCGCGGGTGATGGAGGAGCTGCAGAGGGTGGCGCGATCCCGGGTGAGGCACCCCGAGCTCGATTACGCTCGCGGACCGGGCGGGCGGCTGCGCCGACTCGAGGATGCGCTGGCCGCGGGCAGCCCCGGCAGCGCCCTCCTGGCGGAGGTGCTTACGGACTTCGCGATCGCGGTCGAGCCCAAGCTCCTGCTGCGCAGCCAGTCCGGCCAGGGATTCTCCGCGGGATTGGCGCGCGGAACCCTGGTGGGGACGGCCGGCCCGTTGCGCGTCCTGGTGGCCGCTCAGGCCCGCACCCCGGAGGGCCGGACGGCTTTCTCCTTCGAGCGCGAGGTCACCACCATCCGCGAGGCGGACGGCTCGTTCCTCGCCGCCTACGGACTCAACCTCGATCCCGGCCGCTACGAGCTGCGGGTGGGTCTGCGGGTGGTGGAGGGCGGCCAGGCCGGCACGTGCACCCTGCCCTTCGAGGTGCCGCGCTTCGACGGGGCCGGGCTCGTGGTCAGCCCGCTCTTCCTGACCCCGGAAGGCGACGGCAAACCGGCTGGGGGCGACGATCCCTTCGCCCCGTTCGTCGTCGGCGGGCGGCGGATGGTCCCGCGCTTCGGCAACGTCTTTACCTCCCGCGACAGCCTGCAGGCGGTGGTGGTCGCCTACGGCGCCCAGGCCGACCCCGCCACCGGCAAGGCGTCGGTGCTCACGCGCTATCGTCTCCTGAAGGACGGCCGGCCCGTCGCCCGGGACAGCGAACAGCGGCTCGACACGCCGCAGGGCGTCGCCTCCATCGGCCCGGTTCCCCTGGCCGGCTTCGGTGCGGGCCGCTACGTGCTTCGGCTGGAGGTCACGGACGAGCGCGCCCACAAGGAAGACGCGCAGGAAGCGGGGCTGGAGATCCGCGAATGAAGGAGGGAACGACATGCGCCCGGAGTTGAGTCGGCGAAGCGTACTCAAGGCGATCGGGACCTCGGCGATCGCGGCATCGCTGCCGCCTCGCCACGCCGAGGCCGCGCCTGAGTTCTCCCGGATGCCCGCCGAAGGCAAGGACACGCCGAAGATCTGCCTCGGCTTCGGGGGCCCGGTGGACGAGCCGGGGATGCGGCGCCTGAAGCAGATCGGCGTGGACCACGTGCTCACGGGCGGACCGAGGATCCCGTGGAGCGAGGCCGACGTCCGCGCGCGGATCGAGCAGTTCAAGGCCGGCGGCCTGACCCTGTGGAACCTGATGATCTCGGGATTCGACGACGTCATCTGGGGCCGCCCCGGAGCGGAGGCGCAGATCGCGGACGTGATCGCCTCCATCCGCGCGGCCGGGAGAGCCGGGCTGCCCGTGGTCGAGTACAACTTCTACGCGCACCGGCTGACGGAGGGCTACAAGGAGGAGACGGGACGCGCGGGCGCGGGATACACGGCGTACGACTACGAGCTGTCCAAGAGCCTGCCGCCCCGGGAGGGGGTGGGCACCCACACCCGCGCCCAGCAGCTCGAGCGCGCGCGGCGCTTCCTGAAGGCGGTGGTCCCGGAGGCGGAGAAGGCCAACGTCCGCTTGGCCCTCCATCCGAACGATCCGCCGGTGCCGCGGAGCCGCGGGTCGGAGCAGCTGATGGCCACGCTCGAGCACTGGAAGGAGTACCTGGGCCTCGTGGAGAGCCCGTTCAACGGCATGACGTTCGACTGCGGCGTCACCCGGGAGACGGGCGAGGATCCGGTGGCGGTGTGCCGCTGGCTCGGCGAGCGCGACCGCATCAACCACGTCCACTTCCGCAACGTCGTCGTCCGCCGGCCGTACGTGGACTACACGGAGGTGTTCCTCGACGACGGCCAGGTGGACCTGTTCGGCGTCATGCGGGAGCTCGTGCGCCAGAAGTACCCGCGCGCGATCTACCCCGAGCACCCGCGCCTGCTCGACGTCGACCGGGAGCGGGGCGGCATCCGGAACCAGTATCCGGGCGGCGGCGGCTTCGCGGGCGAGATCTACAACGTGGGCTACGCGAGGGCGATGCTGCAGGCGGCGTTGACGCTCTGAAGACGATGAAGGCCATCGCCCCCGTCGACTACACCGTCATCGCCGCCTACATGCTCCTGATGCTGGGCATCGGCGTCTTCTCAATGCGCTTCAACCGGGGGGCCTCCGACTACTTCAAGGGGAGCAGCCGCATCCACTGGCTGGCCGCCGGCCTCTCGTCGTTCATGAGCGGCTTCTCCGCCTGGACGTTCACCGGCCAGGCGGGGGTCGCGTACCAGCGCGGCCTGGTGGCCATACTCATGTACCTGGGCAACGCCCTGACCTTCCTGCTTGGCTACTGGATCTTCGCGGCGCGCTGGCGGCGGGCCCGGATCGGCACCGTGATGGAGTACCTGGTCGACCGCTTCGACGAGCGGACCCGGCAGGCCTTCTCCTGGACCACGATCGTCTTCCAGTTCTTCATCGGGGCCAGCCAGCTCTACGGCCTCGCCCTCTTCGTGGGCCCGGCCTGCGGCTGGCCCCTGGGCACGACCATCCTGGGATCGGGAGCCGTGATCCTGGCCTACTGCGTGATCGGCGGCCTGTGGGCGGTGGTCATCACCGACTTCCTCCAGGCCGCCATCCTGCTCCCCTTCACGATCGTGATGGTCTTCGCGAGCCTGGCCCGGGTGGGCGGGCTCTCGGGGTTGCTCGCTTCCCTGCCGCCCGAGATGACCTCCCTCGCGCTGACCCCCGATTTCGGATGGGTCTACCTCGCCACCTGGACGGTCATGGTCAGCTTCGGCTACAACACCGCGACCATGGCGCAGCGCTACTTCTGCGTGGAGGACGAGCGGGCGGCCCGGAAGATCGCCCTGCTCTGCTTCGGTCTGTTCCTCCTGGGAGCCTTCATCTGGTTCCTGCCTCCCCTCGCCATGCGCGTCCTCCACCCCGACCTCAAGGACGTCTGGCCGGGCCTCGCCAATCCCCAGGAGTCCTCCTACGCCCTGGCCGCCCTCACCGTGCTCCCGAACGGCCTCATCGGGATCATGATGGCCGCGATGTTCAGCGCCACCATGTCGAGCATCTCGGGGACGCTCAACCTTCACGCCTCGATCATCTCCCGCGACATCTTCCCCACCCTCTTCCCGCGCCGGGCCGGGGACGGGGAGCGCCTTCTCGTCGGCTGGATCGCCACCTTCGCGGTGGGCGCGATCATCATCGCCCTCGCCATGACCATGGCGGCCCGAGGCCAGAGCGTGTTCAAGGTCATGCTCACCTTCAACACGATCATGTCCCTGGCCTACGGACCGCCCGCCCTCCTGGGCCTGGTTGTGAAACGCACCCCCTACTGGTCCGGCCTCGCCAGCTTCGCGGCCGCCCTCGCCCTCGGCTCCTACGGGACCTTCGTTCTAGGCTGGGAGCTGATCCCTAACGTGGTCTTCGTGATTCCCGTGGCGGTGGCCGTCTTCTTCCTGAGCGCGCTCTTCCCGCGCGAGGACCCCGCCCGCACCGCTCGGCGGGAGGGTCTCTTCGCCCGCCTCGCCACGCCGGTAGACGTGGCGCGCGAGCTGAGCGCCGTCACCGACCACACGGCCGAGGTCTTCCGCTTCCTCAGCCGGACCACGGCCGTGGTCGGAGGGTTGAGCCTCCTGCTCATCGGCCAGGCCGCCCCCGACGAGCGACCCACGGTCCTCGGCTACGTCGCCCTGACCCTGCTGCTGGCCGCGTTTCTCTCGCGCGTGCGGGGCCGCGAGGCCTCGAGGTCGAGCACATGAAGCCTCTGCCCTGCCTCCTGGCGGTCGCTCTCGCGGGCTCGCCCTTCCCCGCCGTGGCCGACATCCGCGCGGTCTGGGCGGTGACCGACGGCGAGAAGGTCGCTCACGACGCCCGCGATCACCCCCTGCGCGCACGCAACGCCGCCTGGGACGGGCGGACGGTCCGGCTCTTCGCCGCCCGGAACGAGGTCGTGGCCTTCCAGGTCATCGTGGAGGCCGACGAGCGCGGCATCGGGGCGGCTTCGCTCGCGCTTCCCGAGCTGCGCCTGCGGGGTGGGGCGACCCGCATCGCCTACGCCGCGCCGGAGGCCGACCCCACGCGCTCGGTGGGCCGGCCCATCCAGCTCTTCTCCGTGAACGACATGAAGGTCACGCAGGAGAGCCATGCCGACTGGGTGTGGACGCCCGGCAGCCCAGCGGCCCCGAAGGGCACGCTGGGCTTCAAGCCGGTCCAGCTCGTCCCCGAGAACGCGCGGGCCGGCCGCGGCGGCTTCCCGGTTCGGGTGGCCGCAGGCGAGCGCCAGGCCTTCTGGATCGAGGTCTACACGGGCCGCGGGCGGCCCGCCGGCACCTATGAAGGAACGATCGCCGTCACCGCGGACGGTTCGAAGCACGCGCTCCCCATGGAGCTGCGCCTCTTCGACTTCGACCTGCCCGACCGGAACAGCCTCGACGCGATGGTTTTCTTCGAGCCCGACCAGCCCGAGCTCTACCAGGGCCGGAGGCTCGACGCCGCCTATCATCGCCTTGCCCACCGCCACCGCGTGGAGCTGGTCCACGCCTACGACGAGGCGAAGGTGCGGGCCAGCCTCGGCCGCTTCACCGGCGCCGACTTCCGCCCGGAGGCCGGCTACGAAGGCCCCGGCGCGAACGTCGGCAACCGCATCGTGCCCGTCTCCTTCTACGGCCCGGGCCCGGAGTACGCGCAGCGTGAGAGCGCGTGGCGGGCCGCGGACGCGTGGATGACGTTTCTCGGCAAGACCCTGCCGGGGGCCCGCACCTTCCTTTATCTCCCCGACGAGCCCTACCCGCAGGACTATCCGCGCGTGCACGCGTTCGCGGAGAACGTGCGCTCGAACCCCGGCCCCGGCCAGAAGTTTCCGCTGTTCCTGACCAAGAGCATCATCCCCGAGTTCCAGGGCCTGGTCGATCTGTGGTCCGTTCCGCCCCAGGCCCTGGACCTGAAGGCGGCGGCGGACGAGCAAGCCAAGGGCCGGCACGTCGGCTTCTACAACGGCGGGCGCCCGAACGGCCCCTCGATCGTGATCGACGCCCCCGCCACCGAGGCGCGGGTCGTGCCCTGGGCCGCGTTCAAGCACGGTCTCGACCTGTACTTCTTCTGGCACGGCGTGCACTGGCGCCACAACCGGCAGAAGCAGGGCGAGCGCAACCAGGACGTCTGGCGCAATCCGATCACGTTCGACAACCGCGGCCAGCCCGGGAAGCCGGTCGCGGACCAGGGGTACATCAACGGCGACGGCGTGCTCCTCTACCCGGGCGAGGAGAAGCTGCACCCCGAGGAAGACCGCGGCATCGCGGGGCCGATCTCGACCGTCCAGCTCGCCAACCTGCGCCGGGGCCTGCAGGACCACCAGTACCTGACCCTCGCCCGTGGCCTGGGCCTCGAGGCCGAGGTGCAGGCGGCGGTCCAGGCGATCGTTCCCCACGTCTTCTCGGACGCGGGCCCGTCGGTGAGCTTCCCCGAGTCGGGCGAGGCCTTCGAGGCCGCTCGGTTGAAGCTGGCGGAAGCCATCGAGTCGAAGGGGCGAGCGGCGGCGCCCCGGCCCCCGATGCCGAAGATCACGAAGCCCGTGATGTTCGACACTCCGGAGGCCGACCGGATCCTGGTCGCACTGCAGGTCTTCCCGCCCGACAACCCCTGGAATCAGGACGTCTCGCAGATGCCCGTCCACGGCGATTCCGCGAAGATGCTCGCGAGCATCGGCCCGGACAAGCCTCTCGAGTACAACCTCGACATGGGCTTCATCCTGGTCCCCCCCGACCAGCCCCCGGTGCCGGTGAAGATCCTGCTCTATCCCGCCGAGTCGGACCCCGGACCATTCCCCGTTCCCGACAACGCGCCCATCGAGAACTGGCCCCTGCAGAAGAACGAGGACAAGGGCGCGCTGCCCCGGCCCGGGCAAACCCTGGCGCAGCTCCAACGGGAAGGGACGGGCGACCGCCACGTGATCCTGGTGGACCCCGTGAACGGCAGGCTCCACGAGCTTTGGCAAGGGCGCAAGACCGACGCCGGCTGGGAGGCCGCCAACGCGGCCACCTTCGACCTCAAGAGCGGCGCCCTGCGGCCCGAGGGTTGGACCTCGTCCGACGCCGCCGGCCTGCCCATCTTCCCCGCCGTCGTGCGCTACGACGAATGCGCGCGGGGGATGGTGGAGCACGCGATGCGCTTCACGGTCCGAAGGACCCGGCGGGGCTACGTGCTTCCCGCCACCCACTGGGCCAGCCCGAGCAAGGACCCGAGCCAGCCTCGGATGGGCGAGCGCTTCCGCCTGCGCCGGGACTTCGACCTCTCCGGCTTCCCTCCCCACGTCCAGGCGATCCTGAAGGGACTGAAGAAGTACGGGATGTTCGTGGCCGACAACGGCAGCGACTGGTACATGTCGATCGCGCCCGATCGCAGGCTCTCGGGCCTGGAAACACTCCACCGTCTGAAGGGCTCGGACTTCGAGGTGGTGGAAACGGGGGCGCGGTCGGTAGAGGCCCCCTGATCAGGCTCTGCCAGATCGGCTGCGGCGAGCACGCGGTCGGCTCGCACGGGCCCTCCCAGGCCAAGTACGCGGCTGCGCGTCCGGGCGCCCTCGAGCTCGTGGCTTGCGCGGACGTGGACCCGGAGAAGATCAGGCTTTTCCTAGGTGCCGCGGCTTCCCGGAACGAATTCAGGGCTCGCTGCGTCCGGATCAGCAGGATCGCGGGGCCAGCTCCGACGGGCACGGACGTGGTGCCCTCGGTACGGCCCCGACGGGGAGGCTGCGATGGACCGGCGAATCAAGGAATACCTGCTGGGCTTCGAGCGGGCGGCCCTGCTCGTTCGCCGCGTCCTGAGCGACCCGCCGTCCTACAAGAGCGCGCAGAGCTATCTGGAGGACGTGGCCCATCTCCACGTTGACGCAGAGGACCTGGTGCGCCGCGGGCTTGCCGTGGGGTGCCTGTCGGCGCTGGGAAGATAGCGCGGCCTCGAGCTCAGGCGTCGCGGGTCTCGGGGAAGGGCGGGGTCCGGAAGACGCGGAAGGTGAAGAGCGTCGAGCCCAGCCGGAACTCGTCGCCGTCTCCCAGGTGGGCCGGGCCCGCGAGCCGCTCTCCCATCACGAAGGTGCCGTTCCGGCTGCCCAGATCCTCGAGCACCGCCTGCCCGCTGGAGATCCGCAGGCGGGCGTGGCGGCGGGAGACGGCCGCCGCCTCGATGGGCACGGCCGAGTTGGCGTGCCGGCCCAGGAGGTACTCGCCCTCGGCCAGGGCCGCCAGCCCTCCCGGCCACGCCAGGCGATAGACGAAGGGACGCTCGGCCTCGGGAAGGGCCGCCGGTTCGGGCTCCGCCGCCTCGCCGCAGAAGGCGTAGCCGAACCCGTGGACGGTGCGTATGAAGCGCGGGCTTCGCGCATCGTCCGCGACCGCGGCCCGGACCTCGGCCACGAGGTTGGGCAGGTTGGCCTCGTGCACGTGAGTGTGGGGCCAGAGCTGCTCTCGCAGCTCCGCCTTGGACAGGACCCGGGGTCGGCGCTCCAGGAGCCCCTGGAGCAACTCGAAAGCCTTGGGGGTCAGGTGGACGGGCTCGCCCGCTCGCAGGAGCTGCCGCGTCTCCGTGTCCAGAACGCACGCCCCGAAAACCAGGCGCAAGGCCACGCCCTCCCCAGAAGGGCCTCCGAGAACCGCGGCTCGCTCGCCGTCGTTCCCGCGCCACGACTCGTCCTGATTATGGCGCAGGCGCGCATAGGGTTTTCCTAGGACTTGGCTCCCCCGCCGAACAAACCCCGACCGCTCTCGTCCTTCATGGCAGGTCGCCCCTAGCGGCGGCCAAGGAGGATGAAATGACGAAGCAGCTTCTGAAGGGTCTCTGGGCGGCGAGCCTCGTGACCGTGCTCGCGGTCCTTTCCGTTCCCGCCGAGGCAGCCGAGATCCGCTGCCGCATCCCGTTCAGCTTCACGATCAACGGGAAGACGCTTCCCGCGGGGACCTACAGCGTTTCGAGCGAGGCCGTACAGGGCGCGCTGCTCGTTCGTGGCTTCGGCCAGGGCGCGGTGGTTCTGACGAATTCCATCGCGTCCCGGAAGGACACCGAGGCGAAGCTCGTGTTCCACAAGTACGGCGACCAGTACATCCTTCGACAGGCATGGATGGGCGGAGGCAGCGGGCGTGAGCTTCCCGAGTCTCGCCTGGAGCAAACCCTCGCCAAGGCGGCGCAAGACCGAAAGGTCGCAACCAGCTTCGAGCGAGTGGTCGTCCCGGTTCTGTAGCGATCGGGCCCTGGGTTCCCCGGCCGGCAACCCGAAGACGCGCCCTTCGGGTTGCCGGCCATCGTTTCATGGCCGACCTTCGCGCTCGTCGCGGTCGCTTACGACTTGCGACCGAGAACCCGGTCCAGGCTCCAGGAGCCCGAGCCCTGCGTCGCCACGTACAGGAACACGAAGCAGTACACGACCGCGAGCTCGCCCTTGTTCTGGAGGGGCCAGAATCCCTGGGGGGCGTGCACCATGAAGTACGCGGCCGCCATCTCGCCGCTCGCCACGAACGCGGCGTAGCTGGTGGCGAGACCCACGGCGACGAGGACGCCGCCCACGAGCTCGATCACGCCCGCGCCGATCATCAGGGGCTTCCCGGACGGGAACTGCCCGCCGAAGGCCCCGAGGAGCTTCTGCGCGCCGTGGCACGCGAAGGCGAGCCCCACCACCAGCCGCATGATCGAGTAGACGGGTTGCGAGTAACGGCCCAGCCAGCGCTTCATCTTGCCCTCCCTTTCTACTTTCTCCCGACCCCGCCGCGCAGCTCCGCGCACAGGGTGTCAAGCAGGGCGCCCGTGCGGTACGCGATGATCACCGGACCGTGGGCCGCGGCCCATGGAGCGGCGGAGCCCGCCGCCAGACCCGCCATGATCCCGATCCCCAGCACCGGGAACCCCATCCCCGCCATGATCGCGGCTGAGGCTATACCACCTCGACCCTCGCGTGTCCACGCTCGAGACGCTACACTCCTCCCCGCATGCCGCCGCGCGTCCTCCTCGCCTGCTTCCTGGCCGCGACAGGGGCGGGCGCGCCACTGGCCGCGCAAGAAGCGCCGGCCGCCGGCCGGCCCCCCGCGGAAGCGTTCGTGGTCCTCGATCCCCGGCCCGAGCCCGGGCCTCGGGTCACTCCGTTCCTGCGCCACCAGCTCGACCGGGCCTGGGCGCAGGACGACGCCCGCCGCGCCGCGTGGGAGGCGGTGCGGACGGAAGCCGACCTGCGCCGCCTCCAGGCGGAGACCCGCCGGAAGCTGCTGGCGGTCCTGGGCGGCCTGCCGGCGGAGAAGACGTCCCTGAACGCGCGCATCACGGGGACGATCGCGATGGAGGGTTACCGCATCGAGAAGGTCGTGTTCGAGAGCCTGCCCGGCCTCTTCGTCACCGCGCTCTTCTACCTCCCCGACGAGCCGAAGGGGGCGATGCCCGCGGTCCTCCTCGCCTGCGGCCACTCGCCGCTCGGCAAGGCGTACGCCGCCTACCAGGAGATCGCGGCCCGCCTGGCCCGGCGCGGCTACGTCGTCCTCTGCTGGGACCCGGTCGGCCAGGGTGAGCGCAGCCAGTTCTGGGACGCGGCCCGCGGGCGCAGCCGCTACAACCTGGTCTGCGGCGAGCACGCCGTGCTCGGCAACCTCGCGGTGCTCGCGGGCTTCAGCCTCGCACGCTGGATGACCTGGGACGGCATCCGGGCCCTCGACTACCTCCTGACCCGGCCGGAGGTGGACGGCGACCGCGTCTCCATCACGGGCACGAGCGGCGGCGGCTTCCAGGCTGCGTGGGTGGGCGCCCTCGACGAGCGGGTGCGGGTGATCGCTCCCTCGTGCTTCATCACGTCCCTGCCCATGCGGATGGCCAACCGCATCTTCGAGGACCCCGACACCGACCCCGAGCAGGACCCGCAGGGCCTCGTCTCCGAGGGGATCGACCACCCGGGTCTCCTGCTGCTCGCCTGGCCGCGGCCCGTCCACGTGGCGGCCGCGGTCAAAGACTTTTTCCCCATCGAAGGGACCCGCAAGACGGTGCGGGAGGTGGCGGCCCTCTACCGCCTTTCCGGCCACGGGGACCGCATCGTGCTCAAGGAGGGCTTTCACGAGCACCGGTACTCGCCGGAGAACCAGGAATCGGCCTTCGCGTTCCTCGACCGGTTCAACGGTCTTCCGCGGCGAGCGGGTCTCCCTTCCGTGCGGACGCTCGGGCCCGAGGCCCTCCAGTGCACGCCGTCGGGGCAGGTGCGCATCGACCTCGGCGGGCGATCGCTGATGGAGGTGATCCGCGACGAGTTCCGCGGGCGGGGGACGAAGACCACGGTGAGCCTGGCCGAGCTCTATCACGCCCCGCCGCACCCCGAGGTGGGGCGGTGGCCGGTCGTCCCCTACCGCGACCAGGCGCCCGAGGCCGCGATCGCCTGGGCGGCGGCAGGGAGCGCGACCTTCGGCGACGCGGTCATCGACCGCTACCTCCTGCGCCACGGCGGCCTGGTTTTGCCGGTCCTCCACGTCCGCCGGCGCGAATGGCGCGCGGACCGCGTGGTCCTCGACTTCGGACTGGGCGGGAAAGCGGGACCGGACGACTGGCCCGAGATCGAGCGTCACCTGAAGGGCGGCCGCGAGGTGCTGAGCCTCGACCCGCGCGGTCTGGGCGAGACCCGCATGGGCTACAAGGCGG
>WNGL01009659.1_pt1 | contig 13835 bp, 3 predicted proteins | sample 5400591 | NCBI WGS metagenome assembly WNGL01 (sample SAMN13153377, study PRJNA577476) | soil metagenome | isolation source: 80 cm soil or saprolite under Garry oak tree replicate 1 | place: USA:California | collected 2016-06-15
CCGAAGGCGATCCGGCAAAGCTGGGGACAAGTTACCCTGGCGCATCGGTAGCGGTGAGCTGAAACTACTCTTGTCAGTACCACCCGTCTCCTCTCCCTTTGGGAGAGGTTGGGTGAGGGTGCGAAGCTTAGCGGGTGGGGTGATCTCTCGTTACGGAAGTATATCGGCAGATTACGCCGATTTCGCAGATTGGTTTTCTGTCTGCTTAATCGGCGTAATCTGTATAATCTGCGGATGACTACCGCGGGAAGCGTCCGCGATACTCACTCGATAGCAGGAAGGCTTTGACCATTTCAGCCTGCCGGAAATTACCGTTGAAGGTGTTCAACTTCGTCAGCCAGAAGTTGTAACCATCAAAGTTCGTGTCGGCTCCGCTATTTGGATCCCTGCGCAGATAGCCGAAGTACTGCATCAAAACAAACGCTGAGTTGAATTCCTGCTGCGCCAAGGTCGTGTTCTCAGCCACGCGTCGCAGCGCTCGACCGCGGGCCGCGGCATCTGTGGTGTTCTCGGCCGCGTCGCCGAACTCACTGATGGCCGCGGTGCGCTCTACCTCCGAAGGCGTGACGCCGGCATTCGCAAACAGTTGGTCGACAAACTCACCGGGCCTCATCGTGGTCGGATAAGCGGCCGCGAATCTGGCTCGCTGCACGAACTCGGCGGCAAACGCTTTCTTATTATTCTCCAGCGTCTGCTCCCAACCACTCTGCAGCGCGATTACTCCCTTGCCAATCGCCTGCGTGTCGGGTTTGAACTCGCTCAAATTGAGCGGCACCGGCGCATTCGGCAGTTCGCCATACGCCGACCGATACATCCGATAGACCAGATAACCGGTCTGCTGGAACTCCACCGAGAAGAAGAACGCCGCCGACGTGTCCGTCCGTTTGGCTTCACGGCAAGTAGCATCCGCGCCGCAGCTTTCGATATTGTTCACCCAGAAGTTCAAGCCCGCTTCATCAGGCTCGCGATTGAGGAAATCAACATACTGCTGGCGCACGAAGTATTCGCTCCGGTCGAGCGGACTTTGCGTCTCGCCGTTGGCCGCCGCCGTAAACGCCGCCTCCGTGTGTTGCCCAAGTTGACTGAAGCTCCGCTGCGCCGGACTGAACGAGAAGTTTGCCCGTGAAGGCACAACCGAGTAGAAGCCGTTGGTCTCCACGTTCTCGAAGCGGTAGTTGCCGTTGGCGTCAGTTACCGTCAAACGATTCTGCGTGCCCGTCAGCCGCACTCCAGCGCCTTCGACCGGATTGCCATTCGCGTCCACAATCCTGCCGGAAACTGTCGCGTCTGCTGCCGTAGGTGAAACGCCGGCAAACGTCCAGGGCGAGAAGGTCTGCACACCCACCAGCTTCAATTTATGATTTATCGGATCGGGGGTGGTATTGGCGCCGGCCGCGTCCTGCTCCTGCCAGACTGTTCCATTGAATCTCCAGAAGCGCAGCGTGGCCTCGTTATTACCGTTCACCTCACCCAAAAGGTATCGCAGTTGCAGCGTCGCCATGATACTGCTGCCGCCCGTGGGCGTGATGGTGTAGGTTCTTTGCACTGAGCCAGGGAATCCAAATCCCGGTCCTGACGGCGCATTCTTGTCCAGGTTGACCGTGATGTCCGTGGGCGCCGTCCCCGAGTTGATCTGGATGGTGTTGAGCGGGTTGCCAAAAGTGAGCGCGCCGCCCCCGGAGACAAAGCCCGTCCGCTTGACGTTGCCCACCACATCGCCCGCCCCGGTCGAGTTGGCGGTCGAGGGCATAATCAGCACGTTCGTGCCGGTGCTCAGATCGTTGGTCAGCGTGAGCGTGCCGTTGACTGTAATGTTGTGTCCCAGGCTGACCCCACCTCCGCCATTGGCGATCGTTAGATTATTGAAAGTCGTGGCGTTCAAAGCGGTGGCCGTGCCGCCGATTAACTGGGCGCCACTGCCGTTGAAGTTCACCGTGTTGCCGTTCGGAGTAAAGACGCCGCCGATGTCGATGGTCCAATTGCCGCTCACGTTGATGGTGGTGGCGTTCACCCCAGCCAGCGTGCCGCCATTATCGACCTGCACGTTGTTGTAAGTGCTGCTGCTGGTAAACGTCCCCAGCTTCACATCGAGCAAGCCCTGCACCGTCAGACCGGCGAAGCCCGTGGCCCCGGCGGCATTGTTAATCGTCAGGTTGTTGTAAGTCGTAAAGCTCGAGGGCAGCGTCTGCAGGCTGCTGCCGTTGTATTCGACCGTGTTGTTGGTGACGACGTAGTTGCCAGTGCCGAAGGTGGCCGAGGCCGTGAACGTGCCGGCGATTTTTATCGTGCCACCGTTAACCAGCGTCACATTGTTAGCGCCGGTGCGCGCGTTGCTGATGGTCAGGTTATTGAAGTTGAACGCGGGGATGGTCTGGGCCCCGGTGCCGTTGAAATTTACCGTGCTGCCCGTGACGGTGTAGGCATTCCCCCCTGGCGTGAAGGTCGAGAAGATCCCGATGGTGCCGCTGCTCGCCAAGGTGCGCCCGCCGCTGTTGCTGCTGGTGAGATTGCCATAAGACAAAGCCGCGATCGTCTGCGCGCCGCTACCTTCGTACTCGACCGTGCTGGTTTGGCCCAGAATATTGCTGGTGTAGTTCGTCGGGTAGGGATTGCTGCCACCGATCTTCAGCGTCGCCCCATTACTGACCGAGGTCTGGCCGCCCGACACCGTGCGGTTGGCCGTAAAGCCCAACAGATCGAGCGTGCCGGATGTGACCGTGAGATTGCCGGTGACCGAAGTGTTCGCGCCCAGCGAGACCGTGTCGGCGGAATTGCTGATGGTCAGATCGTTGAAACCGGGGGCCGTGCCGCCAATCGTTTGCGCGCCCGAGCCGTTAAAGATGACCGTGCTGCCCGTGGTCGTGAAGGTGCCCAAATTGTCGAGTGAGCCGGTCAGCGAAAGCGTGCGATTGGTGATATGGCGTTCGAGATACCGTGCGTGCCGCCGCCAAACGACAGCGCGCCGCCGCTGATCGTTCCATCGAGAGTCAGATCACTGGCCGTGCTTCCGTTGATGGCCAAGATTTGGCCGCTGATGGTCAGGACGCGCGTGTTGCCGAGGTTCAAGCTGTTGATAGTAGGACTCGTAGTGCTCAGCGTCGGTTGAAAAGGCTGAGCTGCATTCGGCACCTTCACATCGCTGAACGACAGCGGCACATAGTTGGCGAGCCAGTTACCTGCTGTGTCCCAATCCGTGCTGGTTACGCCGATCCAGGTGACATCTACATTGATGTTCGTCCTGGTCGGAACTGCCGTGCCCGTTTCCGGATCGGTAGTTAACACGTCGACGAAGCTGGCCGTGGTGCTGTGTACCGTGCCTTGGGTCTGAACAAACGCGGCGCCCGGCGGATTGTTCACCGTCGCGTCGTACTTGATGGTGACGGTCTTGCCGATAGGCAGAGTGCCGACGCCGATCGGCCCGACGGTTTCGCCGGACAGAGGTGTCACATCTTTCTTCTGTGGCGCGATGATATTTACCTTAGCCTCGGCGCTCGATGAAATCTTGTCCGCGTGGATTACCGTCGGGGTCACCGGTTTATCATCAGTCATCCGACTTGCCTTAATCTCGTTAACCTCGGTACTAGATGACGCGCTAACTCCGGCAGAAACTGTTTCAGTCTCGGGCATCAAAGATAAGAAATGGAGCGTAGTACCGTCTCCCAAATTTGCTCCCTTCGCCTCATCGTGTCTTGGCAGTCGGCGTTCGCCCTTCACGAGATAGCCATACATCAGATCATCACGCGTCAACAGCGCATAAGTGTCCGGCAAACCAATGCGGTGACCGAGCTCATGCATCACCGCCGTCAGTAGGTCGAGATGGCCAGCCGGCGCACTATACGGATCCGTATTACGCCGCGTCGTTGCGATCACTTCCGCAAACTCACCGTCATCAAATGGTGTGGGATCGACGAACCAGCCATTACCGGCGGCATCCGTATCGACGCGAATTAGATCGCCGTCTGCTTCACCGAGATATGCGCCCTGCAGATCGGCGATCTCAAACTTGATGCTGCGCAAAGCGGAAATCTGTTGCTGGGCCAATCCTGTCGCCGACCACCTCTGGATGGCGGCAGAGACTATTGAATCGAGCTGCTGTTGACTAAGCGAATTGGAAACAGGGTTCGCAGCCGCCGGGTGAGAAGCCTCCGAATAGGCGCGACGATCAGCTGACGCATTAAGCGTAGAGTCGATGAAGGTCGAGTAGATTGATGGCGCGTTCAAGGCTGCCATCACTCCGCCTTCGGCGAGCAGCAGCGGACAGCCTACGCTGTTGGTGAACGCCGGCGAGCCGGCGCCTTGGTTGGCGGATGCTGCATTCTGGGGAAGAGGAGCCACGTGATTTGAAACGCCAGGGTTCTGCTGGCGGATGTAGTCGGCAACATTGCCGAGGGTGCCGACACCGCCGGTGGTGCTGCCGACCACGCCGCTCGGGTCGTCGGGATAATCCGTTGCCGGCATGAACCCAACTATCGCGAAAGAGCCGGAGGCAGTGGTTAGCGAGCGCACGCGAATGGAACTTTGATGGCTCGTGCCGAGACTCCAGGTCCCGGTGATGGTGTTGCCCGAGATTTCCAGGCAGGTATCTGTCGAGTCGGCCAAAGTGCTGGTTCCTGACTGAATGATGATGCCCGGATTCGCCTGACCGGCGTTTTCATCCGGGTTCGTAATTGTATTGTTCTTGATAATCCAGGAAACACTACTGCTGTCAGGCGAGCCGCCGGAAATAATAGACATGCCCGAACCTTCGGGATCATGAATCGAGTTGCCCTGAATGGTTAGCTTGTGCGTGCCGGCGGAGTTGTTGGTGATATCGATACCCTGACAACCCGGAAGCTGACAGGTGGAATTCGTCTGACCGGCCGTTCCGGTAGTGTTGTTTTCAATCAGGCCGGTCCATGTTCCCGAAGCGGTGGACCTGTTAACACTGATCTGGTTCGTGGCGCCGGCGTCCGGGTTCACGCCTACCGTGATGTTCGTGGTGTTGTTGCGGACGTTGTAAGTCATCCCGCCGGTATTCGATCCCGTGATCGAGATGGGCTGGTTGCTGTTAGTGATGTTGTTGCTATTACCCGCGCCACTGGCCGGCCCAATGTTGGCGGTCATGCTGCTCGAGCCGGCCATGTCGAGTCGAATGCCCTGCGCGTAGATGCGGTCGACCGTGCAGTTGGTGATTGTCGGGCTCATCGTGGCGGTGGAGTGCGTAGCCAGGAAGAGACCGGAGTTGGACGTGGTGTTGGACGGTGTGCTGGCAGTGACCGGGAAGGTCGTGTTGCTGAACGTCGCCCCGTCAACGTTCACCGTCAATGCGCCGCTGCCGTTCTGCACCTCAAACTGGTTGGCGGCGTTATCCTTGTACAAACCACCAGAAACCGTGAGCGTCCCGCCCAGGTTCACAACCTGAACGCCATCCTCACCAACCTCATCGCCGTTGTTCGTCGAGGTTACATTGGTCAAGGTCAGATTCGAGCCGCCATTAACATCAATTCCAATCTGATTGCTGGCCGTCGACGTAACGTTGTTCAGGACCGTAGTAGTGGCGCTTAACAAACTAATATTTGAATTGCAATTGGTCGGGCCATTCGTACCGTTGAGCGCATCACCACAGGTCGTTGCCGCCCCGAGATTTGCGGTGGCGTTGTTGGTGAAGTTCATATTGTTCAGCGTGATGTTGCTGACTGAACGAAAGTCCGCGCCCTTCTGTGTACAATTCTGAACCGTGCCGCCAGAGCCTGCCCCTGTGATTGTGCCGGTGACTGTCAGTGCGCCACTACCAGTCGTATTCAAGGAAATTCCGGTTGTTGCGCCATTGCTGGAAATACTCTTGAAGATCAGTCCGCCCGCGCCAATCGTCGTGTTGGCAACGTTCAAGGCGGTTGCGGTGGTTGTCGTCAGTGTAGAACTTCCGGTGAGTGTTGCGGACGCAGTCGCCCCGCTTCCGCCTCCACCTGTTAGGGAGACGGTCGGCGCAGATGTGTAGCCGCTGCCCGCGCTGGTCAGGTTTACGGATGTGAGCCTGAGGGTGGTGGAAGCTGCTGCGTTACTGCCCCCACCGCCACTAAACCCAACCGTCGGCGCAGACGTGTAGCCGCTTCCGGCGTTAGAGATATTCACGGCGATGACCGAACCGCCGGCGACGAGCGCTATCGCAGTTGCGCCAGAGCCTCCGCCGCCCGTAAGCGTGACCGTCGGCGCAGACGTGTAGCCACTGCCGCCATTGGTCACGTTAGCCGAGCCGACGACCGCGGCAACCGTCGCGACTGCGCCACTGCCGCCGCCACCTGAAAAACCGACGGTCGGAAGAGATGTGTAGTTGCTGCCGCTCGCCGTCAGCCTGACCAACGCCAGCGTGCCGTCAACACTAGTCGCGGTGACGGTGCCGCCGCCCGTCGCGGTGAACGCTGCGTTCGCGCCGGTGCTGACGCTCATACCTCCGGTGAAGTTGATCGTCGCATTGGTGTTGTTGGTAAGCGTGATGCCCGTGTCGGTATCGGTGACCAGGCCGCTCAACGTAACCGTGCCGCCGCTCTTGTTCGCGATGTTGACTGAGTGCGCCCCGCCGCTGGCAATCGTGCCGCTGTCGCTGATCGTCGCCGTGCTGGTGCCAGTGCCGCTGACGATGAAGCTATCGCTTGTCGCATTGCTCAACGCGCCGCCGTTGATCGTCAATGTGCCCGCCAACGTGGTGCCGCCCGTCGCGAGCGCGATGTTGTTCGTGCCGCCGCTCGATGTCACCGACGTAAAAGTCGCTGCCAGGGTGCCATTTGTCAGACTCAGCCCCTGCCCGGTCGTGTTAACGATCACGTCGGCAACGGTAAGCGTACCAAAGCCCGAGCCTGAGATAGCGATGCCCGTGGCCGCGCCCGCCGTGAAGCCGTTCAGCGTGTTACCGCTATTCAGATTCACGTCGTTGCTCGCACTAATGATGGTTGAGGCCGGCGCGCCGGTGTTCATCGCGGGCAACTGGTTGGTGCCGCTGGGCGCCGCCAACCCGGTAATCGTCAGCAGACTCGACGTAGAATCCTGCCCGATCAGTTTCTGTCCGCTTAACAGCGTGACCGGTCCGCCATACGTGGTGCCGCTCTCGTAGAGGAAGATGTTTTGATTCGCGGCGGGATTGCTGCCCGTGCCATTGTTCACCGCTTGGAAAGCCGCCAACGTCAGGTACGGATGGCTGAGTCGTCCATCACACGAGGAAATGCACGAACTGTTATTGTTGATGAACCAGATCATGCCGCTGATGGTGATGGTGACGGTGCCCGTGTCGGTCAAGCCGGTACCGTTCCCCAAGGTATAGGTGAACGTGTCGGTCCCGGAAAAGCCGCGCGGCGGATCATAATTGAAACTGCCGTCGGCATTCATCGTGACCGTGCCGCTGTTCGCGCTCGCCGAGCTGCCCGTGCTCGTGACCGTCAGTGCGCCGTTGGAGGTGCCGGTGGGATTGGTATCGTTGGTGAGCACGCCGCTGCCGGCGGGGATTACCAACAGCACGTTGCCGATGGCGGTGTAACTGTCGTTGAACGCGAGCGGGCTGGAGATAACCGAGCCGCCCACCAGCGTTGTGTTGTTATCAAGCGTGTCGGTGAAAGTAACGCCAGTCGCGTTAGCCGTACCGAGGAGGTTGCCGATGACGGCGGTGTAATTGATCGTGGCGCCCGGATTCTTCTTGCTGCCAAGTGGGAAGCTATCAGTCAGCGTCCCGGTCATAGCCGGCGCCAGCGGCGGCAGCAGCGGCGTCAAAGAATTTCGGTTAGCGAATTTGCTTAATGGCTTTATATTGGACTTGCTTACAGAAGCGCTTCTCGTGGCGGCGTTCGACAAACTTAAGTTTGTCGGACCATTAACGGCGCGCTTCGCTTCCCTTGAAGCCGAGACTGCGAGCGCCAGCAGCGCGGCGGCGACGGCAAAACAAATCAGAACGAGCGCCAGCGGACTGCGCAGCTTGAGTCGAGAGATGGTTCGTTTCATTTTGTTTCCGCTGAAACTTCTTAGATTGCCGAATAAGACGCGGGGGAAAAACTGCTTCATAATTCTCTCCTTGAATCAAAAACCGGACGACGAAGACAATGCTGACTGCCTCTCGCTGGTGAAGGTAAGACTATTACACAGTCGAGCGACGGTCAATCGGAATTCGTTCGCGGCGTCCTTTATCTCTTGGGAAAATTTAAATACGAGATAGGCCCGCACACTGTCATGTGGCGAATCGAATTCTATCGAGGTAAGCGCCAGCGGCTTCGCCGCAGCACATAGCGGAAAGGCTCTGCCTTTCCGGAAGAGTGGCTCCTCTCTTTTCTCTTGGAGGCTATGCCTCCATGCTGTCCATGAAAGGGATACCATCGGCTTCAGCCGCATGGAGCTTCAATTTCAACCTAACATGAGCTCTTCACTCTCTGCAGGATACCACCGGCTTCAGCCGTGTGGAGGTTTCAGGTTCGACCTAAGATAGGCTGAAGTTGACGAACCACGCGGCTAAAGCCGGTGGTGTCGGAGCAGCGTTGCCATTCGCGAAAGCGATACCGTCGGCTACAGCCGCATGGAGTTTCAATTTCAACCTAACACCGGCTACCATAACCGCCACCGTGCGAGCGCCTCCTTTCAAGACCCTGGACGCTGCTTACCAACTGCACTTCTACTTATGCTTCAAGACCCATCATCTGAAGCCCCTGTTCGCGACTGTGGACGAACACGCTCTGATAGGAAATGTACTTGCCGACGTATGCGCGCGCGAGCAATACCATTTGTTGGAAACCGAGATAACTCACGATTATCTGCGACTCTTGCTCAGCCTGAAGCCGGAACAAACGATCTCTCGCGCCGTCAAGATGCTCAAGGGCAATTTGTCACGGCAATTTGGCCGCGCTTTTCCCGATCAGCTTAAACGTCATCAGACGCGAACGCCCTTGGCAAAAGGCTATTTCGCCAGAAGCTCCGGCAAGGTGAATTTGGATCTGGCCCGGAAGTACATCGACGCTCAAACAAGTCATCACGGCTACAAAGGCACTTGGACCAAAGCGCTCAAGTATCGCAACCCGGCCTTCAAGTCCCCGGCCTTTCAACTTCCTCACTCCGTTTGCATGCAATAATACGCAACAGTGGATGGAGAAACGCTATTGGGGAGTGTTGAAGGAAACCGGCGCGTGGGACGTGTGGCAGCCGTCGTTTTATGCGGGCACCGTGGGAGAATACTCAACGGCTCAGGTCAAGCGGTTCTTAGGTGGAAGTTGAAACTCGATGCGGCTGCTTGACTCTCAGAAGGATACCACCGGCTTCAGCCGTGTGGAGGTGTCAACTTCAAGGTAGGGTGAAGTTGAAGGACCACGCGGATAAAGCCGGTGGTGTCTCTCTGTGTGGGGCACGCTTCGTTGGTAGGTGGAAGTTGAAAGGACCACGCGGCTGAAGCCGGTGGTGTCTCTTATGAGGGACGCTTGGTGTTCGTGTTAGGTGGAAGTTGAAAGGATCACGCGGCTCACCTTCATCACTGTCCGAAGCGGCTACGATACTCAGCGGAACTAATGAAGGCCTTGACCATTTCGGCGTTCACGAAGTTGCCATTGAATTGATTAAGCTTATTCAGCCAGAAATCATAACCTGTGTAATCCGAATCCGGAGCGTCGTTCGGGTTGCGGCGCAGGTAACCGATGAACTGCATCAGTACGAAGGCGCGGTTGAACTCGGTATTTACGAGATTAGGATGTTCGGCAATTTGGCGTAGCACCTGCGCGCGATTCTTTTGTCCGGTCGTATGTTGTACTTCCAATTGAGTAAGCTCCGCAGTCGATAATGGGCTGCCGGCGTTTCGGTTCAAGGTGTCGACGAAAGTAGTCGGAAGCATTGTCGACGGATACATGTTTGTGAATCGCGAGCGCTGAACGAACTGGGCCGTGAAGTTCTGCTTGTTAGTTTCCAGCTGTTGCTCCCAACCTGTCTGTCCCACTACGACTCCCTGCCCGATCTGCTGAGTGTCCGGCAGAAATTCGTTGAAGCGCACAATCGGAACTGAAATTTGATGGAAACCGTTGAATGTCGAACTGCCGCCGGCATCAGCGTAAGCCGTCTTGTAGATGCGCTCGACTAAATAGCCTGTCTGTTGAAATTCAATCGACAGAAAGAACGCCGCCGAGACATTGATACGCTTCATTTGAATGCATTGCTGATCGCTGCCGCAGGAGGTTATCTGGTTGGTCCAGTATGCCAGTCCGCTCGAGTCGGCTTGACGGTTCAGAAAATCAAGGTAGTGCTGCTTTACGAAGAAATCCGGCTGGTCAATCGGATTTCCGGCAGCGGTCAAGCTTAAACAGTTCGCGTTAGCGTTGACGTAAGCCGTGATCTCATTTACTGAGAACGGACAAAAGGTAAGACTGTTCGCCGGATCTTGCACGGAGACCATGATGGTCCGGTCGCAACCCGCCTGCCCGTCGCAATGGCTCGCGTTGAAGTTGTGCCCGATTTCGTGGGCCGGAATGCCGATGCGAAACGGCGCCATAGTTTCCAAGTCCGAGAGCCCGTACGAGTGCGCGCCATCGCGACAGACCACGCCCGTCCAGGCAACGCCCGCGGGCCCGCCGAGATTTCTGCCGGTCCATAGATGCGTCACGTCGCGTGGCTGACTCGCAAAGTTTGCGTTCCAGTAATTCGTAAATTCATTCAGCGCTGCCACAGCATCGCCGCTCGTATTGTAAGGATCGCTGGCAGTCGCCCAGGTGTGTTGAAATACCACCGTGAATGTCAGCCCTATGTCTCGCTGATAAATTCCCTGAACTGCGTTCATGATGCCCAGGATATCGTTGTTCGCGGCGCTCGAACTTCCCAAAGCCGAGACGTATTCAAAGTCAGCTTCGGTGGCGATCTCAACAACTTTGAATGGCGAAAAAACTTGAGGCGTGATTCCCACGGACGCGCTGGAAAGGAACTGTTTCGCTTCCTGGCTAATCTCTTCATCGAGTGTCCCACACGTTTTGCGGATGTCGGGCCGCACATCCGACGCTTTGTACAGTAAGTAATCCGATCCTCGGGCCGCGGCGGAATATTTTCGGGCTGACTCAAGGTAGTAGGCTTCACCTTGAGTGACGATCATTCCTTCGAGTTTGTCATCATCGATGGAAAATCGCACGTCGCTGTCCGAGACCCCGGAAACTTTTCCTTTGTAGGTGTCAGGCGCGGGCATTTCGACCGCGCGCGTGACTGCACCATCGACAACTTCTTCGGCGCGATAATTGGGCGCGCGCAAGTCGTTCAGCGTGAGATCGATTTCAAAATCATGCGCTGGAGTTTGCATCGAAAAATGGCCTGTGCGCTTCACGCCTTCTGCTGCGGTATGCGGATCGAGCTGAACATCCTCGTGGTTAGTAAAGACTTGCGCGAGGTCCTGTTGATAGCGAGCTTTGGTGGATTGAGCATCGACGGCCGGCGCATGGATTCCCGCATCACCTAACAAAGCCAGAGTAATCAAGCCCAGTAGAACTGAAGCGACAAACTTGAATCGAAAGCGGACTGGCCATTTGGCGCATCGCCTAACGACGGAACGCGCACCTGCGGCCTTCGAGCGCTGCGTGAAACATAAAACCTCTTTCATGACTATGAATTTGCGCTATGTCGGGAATTAAACGAGGAGAATCGGGATTTCGAAAAGGCGATGCGGGGATGGCCGCGCCTTTTGGGGCAATAGGAAGTTTAGCGAGACGCGAGGCGCGCCGTCAACCCTGAAAGAACCACGGCGGTGTTCGAAGAATTTGTAGGTAGACTCCCTCTCCCTTTGGGAGAGGGTTGGGTGAGGGCATAGCTGAGTAACAGGAAAAGAAAACTTTCTTCCTTTGCTTCCTCCGATGCGCCTGGAGAAAAGAAAAGGTGGGTTATCTTTTCTCGCTAGGCCCTCACCCCAGCCCTCTCCCAAAGGGAGAGGGAGGTTTACCCGCAAATTGTTGTCACGCTGAGCACCCTACCGCAGACGGTACTGACTCACGGCCCAAAGCGTTGTCTATATTCAAGTGAAGTAATGAAGGCCTTGACCATCTCGGCCGCATTATAATTGCCGTTGAATTGATTCAGCTTCGTGAGCCAGAAATCGTAGCCGGTATAATCATTGTCTTGTGGGTCGTTCGGATTGCGGCGCAGATAACCGATGTACTGCATCAAGACGAAAGCGCGGTTGAATTCCTGGGTGTTCAGAATTGCGTTCTCGGCCACGTCGCGCAAAGCGCGCGCGCGGGCCGCCACGTCGGTGGTATTGGTGGCGGAACCAAACTCAGCGATGGCCGCATTGCGATCGGCGGTTGAGGGGGTTACTCCGGCGTTTGTGAACAACTGATTTACAAACAGGGTCGGCGTCAACGTGGTTGGAAAGGCGGTAGCAAATCTCCCGCGCTGCACAAACTGGCTTGCAAAGCTCTGCTTGTTGGCTTCCAGGACGGCCTCCCAGCCTGTCTGTCCAACGATTACTCCCTGGCCAATCTGCTGCGTATCGGGCAGGAATTCATTGAACCTTATGATGGGAACCGCGAGCGTATGGACGCTACCAAACGTCGAAGCGCCCACCGCGTCGCCATAGGCAGACTTGTACAGTCGCTCGACCAGATAACCCGTTTGTTGGAATTCAATCGACAGAAAGTAAGCGGCAGAGACATTAATCCGCTTCGCTTGAATACACGACTGGTTAGTTCCGCAGGAGGTTATTTCATTTATCCAGAAAGCCAAACCACTCGCGTCAGCCTCGCGATTGAGGAAGTCGTGATAGTGTTGACGCACGAAGCTCGCGGGGTCGTCTATGACGTTCGTGGCTGGCTCGATCAGGTTGTCGTTGATGTAGACGGTGACCGTCGGGGGCGCGCTAAGGTTGACGCCCGTGGGATTGCTAAGCGTGACGTTGAACGTCTCAGTCCCTTCGACGAACGAGTCATCGTTGATGAGCACGGCGAAGCTCTTCGAGGCCTCGCAGGGCGCAAAGCGCAAGGTGCCTCGGGCAGTGATGTAATCGCTGCGCTCGGTGGCGGTGCCGTCTGAAGTTGCATAGTCCACCGTGGCCGCGCTCGAGGTGTCGCCGAGGCGGTTCACGGTAATTGTAACTGACGTACTGGCTTCGGTGACGACGTAACTTGATTGGCTGAACTGCAGCATCTTCGGTCCCAAACCGGCCGAAATATCAGCCTTGACGATTACGCCGGGAGCGTTGTCAGTGCCGAAGTAGGCAAACCCCTGGGCCGGATCGATCACCGCTGAGGTAAGAAACGTATCCTCATTGAGAGTCAGAGCATCGACGCGCGTGAAGTCTGACAGCCGCAGCTTCACTACTTTGCCGGGGCTCGTGAGGGCCGTGAAGTAGGCAAAACCTCCGGCCGGATCAATGGCTGAGGCCCAGAGAAAGTCTTCGCCCGCATTGAAGTTCACCGCGCCCACCCGAGTGAGATCTGAGAGCCGCACTTTGGTCACCACGCTGCCAACATTTTGATTGCCGAAGTAGGCAAAGCCGGCTGCCGGATCGATCACGGCCGTGAAGAGGAAGTCCTCCGTGGCATTCAGAGTCAAAGCACCGACGCGAGTAAAGTCGGACAGCCGGACTTTTACCACGCGGCCACCGCTGCCAATACCGCCTGTGCCGAAGTAAGCAAATCCTCCCGCCGGATCGATTACAGCCGAGGTGACTATGCCGTCCGTTTGAACCGGGGGACCGACCGCCTGAACCAGAGCCAGAGCACCCACGCGGGTGAAGTCTGACAGTCGTATTTTTACAATTGTGGCGGGGAGCACGAAAAAGTTACAGAAGTAGGCGAAGCCCGCTGCCGGATCGATCACGGCCGCGCCGAGTTCGTCCTCTCCCGGATTCAGAGTTAGAGAGCCCACGCGGG
>WNGL01024150.1_pt1 | contig 13835 bp, 18 predicted proteins | sample 5400591 | NCBI WGS metagenome assembly WNGL01 (sample SAMN13153377, study PRJNA577476) | soil metagenome | isolation source: 80 cm soil or saprolite under Garry oak tree replicate 1 | place: USA:California | collected 2016-06-15
GGCAAGGCGGGCGCGAAAGCCGGCGGCACGGCGGCATAACTGGGTTTGTAGGGGCGGGGCTTGCCTCGCCATGGGATTCGCAGATTCTTGAGTTTGAGGAGAAACACAAGTGGCATCGGCACGAGTCAGAAAGCTATCCCGGGATTTGCACCGCCAGCGCGTGCATCAGCGCGTGCGCACGCGCGTCGAGGGCACTCCCGAGCGTCCGCGCCTTTGCGTGTACCGTTCGCTGGGCCACATCTACGCGCAGGTCATTGATGACCGCTCGGGCAAGACGCTGGTCTCCGCGAGCTCCATCGATGCGGAAACGAAAAAGGGTTTGAAGGGCGGCGGCAACGTGGCGGCGGCCAAAGTCATCGGCAAGATTATTGCCGAGCGCGCCAAGACCGCCGGAGTCAGCAAAGTGGTGTTCGACCGCGGCGGGTACAAGTATCACGGCCGCGTCAAGGCGCTCGCGGATGCGGCGCGGGAAGCGGGGTTACAGTTCTAAGCCTATGTCGAAACAAATTTTAAGGGATAGCCTGGCGGTTCGACGTCTCCTCGAAGTGAACCCTTCGGACTTGAAGGACGATGTGATCGCCATCAACCGCGTTACCAAAGTCGTCAAGGGTGGCAAGAATCTGAGTTTCTCCGCGCTGGTGGTTGTCGGCGACAGTCACGGCCATGCCGGGTTCGGCATGGGCAAGGCGCGCGAAGTGCCCATGGCCATCAAGAAGGGCATCGAGCAGGCCAAGAAGAACCTGATCAAGCTGAATCTCAAGGGTTCCACGATTCCACACCGGGTTCTGGGCCGTTACGGTTCGGCGCAGGTCCTGCTGAAGCCCGCAGGGGAAGGCACGGGCGTGATTGCCGGCGGCCCGGTGCGCAAGGTGATGCAGGTTGCGGGAATCACCAACGTGCTGACAAAATCCATCGGCACCTCCAACCCGCACAACGTCGTCAAAGCGACGTTTGCGGCACTACTGGGCCTGAAAGACGCTGCCCAAGTGGCCGAGACACGCTCGAAAACCGTCGATGAAATCAGCGGCCGGCCAGCGAAGGAAAAGGCTGCCGTCAGTGAGAGCAACGTATGAGCGCGCAAAAGAAAACTGCCGAAAAAAGCTCCGGCAACGTGAAAATCAAGTGGGTGGTCAGCTTTATCGGCTGCACGGATGACATGCGCCAGACCATCCGCGGCCTGGGTTTGCGGCGGTTGCATCAAGTCGTCGAGCGGCAGGACACGCCGGCCGTTCGCGGCATGATTCACAAGGTCCGGCATCTCGTGGAAGTGGTGGAGTAAGGGAATGGCGAAAAAGACTGCAAGCCGTCCGCGCAAACGCGGCCAGCACAAGCCGGCAACCCCGGCATCGAAAGAGCGCCGCGCTTTTACGCTAGCGAATTTGCATCCGCCCGCAGGCTCGCGCATTCGCAAGGTCCGCGTGGGCCGCGGCATGGGCTCCAAGCTTGGAAAAACCGCAGGCGCAGGCAACAAGGGGCAGAAATCCCGCCGCGGTTATTCGCGCCGCCGCGGATTTGAGGGCGGCCAGATGCCGTTGCACCGCCGCGTCCCGAAGCGCGGCTTCCACAATCTGTTTGGAGTCAAGTATTCGGTGGTGAACCTGGAAGAATTGAATGTTTTTCCCGCGGGCGAAACGGTCACACCCGATCTGCTTCGCGCGCACGGTTTTGTCCGCCGCGCCACGGACCCCATCAAGGTTCTTGGCGATGGCGAATTGAAGAACAAGCTGGCCATCCACGCGCACGCGTTCAGCGCGTCGGCCAAGGAAAAGATTGCCAAGGCGGGCGGCTCTTTTGAGGTCGTAGCCTCGTAGTGAGTTTTGGGGAATTGCCATGAACCGGTTTATCGAAGCCATCCGAAACATGTTCCGCATCGAGGACTTGCGGAAGCGCGTCCTGTTCACGCTGGCGCTGCTGGCGGTTTACCGGATTGGTGCGCACATTCCCACGCCTGGCATCAACGTCGCCGAGCTGACGCGCATCTTTGAGTCAGCGGCGGGCTCGGCGCTGGGCCTCTTCGACTTGTTCAGCGGCGGCAACTTCCGCCAGTTGACGATTTTCGCCTTGGGCATCATGCCCTACATCACTGCCTCCATCATTCTCCAGTTGATGCAGGTGGTGTTCCCTTACCTTGAGCGCCTCCAAAAAGAAGGGGAACTCGGCCGGCAGAAGATTACCCAATATACGCGCTACCTGACCATCGCGCTCAGTATCATCCAGTCTTTAACCATCGCCGGGACGCTCGAGTCACAGCCGAATTTGGTTTACCACCCCGGACCTGCCTTTGTTTTGATGACCATTCTTACCTTGACGACGGGCTCCGCGTTCATCATGTGGCTGGGCGAACAAATTAGTGAACGCGGCATTGGCAACGGCATGTCGCTCATCATTTTCGTGGGCATTGTGGTCGGCCTGCCCCGCGCCATCAGGGACCTCTGGGACAAAGCTTTCGTAACTCACGAATGGGGCGGCAGCTTCGCGCCCATGTTCGTCATTATTCTGATCGCCTTGATGATCGCGGTGGTTGCGTTCATCGTCTTTGTCGAAGGCGGGCAGCGCCGCATTCCGGTGCAGTACGCCAAACGCGTGGTCGGCCGCCGGGTCATGGGCGGGCAATCGTCGTATCTGCCACTGCGCGTCAATTCCGGCGGCGTGATTCCGCCGATTTTTGCCAGTTCCTTGCTCGCGTTTCCTGCGACGATTGCGCTGGCCCTTAAAGGCAAATACGCCTTCGTCGATACCATCTATTCCTACATCCGCTGGGGCGAGCCGCTTTACACGATCTTATACGTAGCGATGATTCTGATCTTCGCCTTCTTTTACATCGGCATCGTTTTCAACCCCACAGAGCTTGCCGACAACATGCGCAAGAACGGTGGGTTCATCCCGGGCATTCGTCCCGGCCGCACGACCTCGGATCACGTCAGCAAGATTCTGAAGCGGCTTACGCTGATTGGCGGAGTCTATTTGGCACTGGTTTGCGTTCTCCCGGAGTGGATGATCGCCGGGATTCACCTCGACCATATTGGCTGGGGTATGGGCGCCTGGTTTGACCGTCACTTCCCGAGCTGGTTCCTGAAGGGCCTGGGCGTGAACTTTTATTTTGGCGGCACGTCGCTGCTGATTGTTGTCGGAGTCGCCATGGACACGGTGCAGCAGCTCGAAGCACAGTTGGTGATGAGGAATTACGAAGGATTTGCAAGGAAGGGCCGGTTGCGCGGCCGGCGTTAGGAGAAACAATCGGAGTGGCTCCGGAGACTCGGGCCCTAGAAAGATTGGACCGCGCTGTCATTTTCCTGGGGCCTCCGGGCGCGGGAAAAGGCACGCAGGCGAAAGAGTTGGCCAAGCTGTACCGCGCGCCGCATCTTTCCACGGGCGACATGTTTCGCGAGCATGTCAGCCTGGGCTCGCCGCTGGGCATGGAAGTGAAGCCCATTATGGCGCGCGGCGAGGCCGGATTGCTCGCACGGTTTTGTGTTTGACGGTTTTCCGCGAACCGTCGCTCAGGCGCAGTATTTGAGCGTCCTGCTGCGGCAGAACGGTTACCGGCCTCCGCTGGTCGTGCACTTTGCGCTCGACCCGGAACTGGTGCTGAAGCGCATCACCGGCCGGCGCATGTGTAAGGTTGGCGGCGAGATTTACAATATTTACGAGCGCCAGCCGAAAGTGGAAGGCCGCTGCGACAACGACGGCGGCGAGCTGATTCAGCGGCCGGACGACCGGGAAGAAATTGTCGCGCCGAGGCTGGAGGCGTACGAGAAATTGACCGAGCCTCTGGTGTCCTATTACCGGAGGCTGGGCCGCCTGCACGACGTGGATGCCTCGAAGAGCATTGATGAAGTGAGGCAGCGCGTGCTCGAAATTGTGCGCAACTCGCGCTAGCGGCACGGCAATGGTTTCGTGGCGGCCGCCTTCTGAGGCGGGCGCAACAAGCGCGACCGAGATTCGGTGCGACAAGCGCCGCTGAAAAGGAAAGATGGCGATTCACCTGCGAAGTGCCGATGAGTTGCAGAAGATGCACCGCGCAGGACTTGTCGTTTACGAGGTCTTGACTGCGCTGCGAAGCGCCGTCAAGCCCGGCATGACCACGATGGACCTCGAGAAGCTGGCCGAGGAAAAAATCGCGGGCAAGCCGGGGCATGCTGCGTTCAAGGGCTACCGCGGGTATCCCTGCATGCTGTGCACTTCGGTGAACAGCGAGATCGTTCACGGGATCCCGTCGTCCAAGCGCAAGTTGCGCGACGGCGACATCGTCTCGATCGATTTCGGGATGGAAGTGGACGGCTACTACGCGGATTCGGCGGTGACGGTTCCTCTCGGGAGTGTTCGCCCGGAGGTGCAGAAGCTGCTGGATGTGACCCGCGAATCGCTCGACCGCGCGATTGAAAAAATGCGCGCGGGCAACCGCCTCGGCGACGTTGGCCATGCGGTGCAGACCTGGGTCGAGCAAAACGGTTTCTCGGTAGTGCGGGAATTCGTCGGGCACGGCATCGGCACAAGAATGCATGACGAGCCCAACCTGCCGAACTACGGGGAAGAAGGGCGCGGCGCGCGTTTGCAGGAAGGCATGGTCATCGCCGTCGAGCCGATGGTCAATGCCGGACACCCGGAAGTGCGGATGCGCGATGAATGGACCGCGGAAACTGCCGATGGCAGTCCCTCGGCGCACTTCGAGCACACGGTGGCGGTCACTGCCAATGGGCCATGGATTCTGACGCGCCCGAAAGAAGTGACCGGCTCATCGTGGTAGCAGGAAAGGTTTTGTAGAGGTCGGGCTTTAGCCCGGTTCTGACAAACGACAGGAGAATATGGCGAAGGGGTTTGAAGAAAAGAAGAAGGGCGACAAGGGCGACTCGGGAAATCCCAAAGAGGACGCCATTGAAGTCATGGCCACGGTCATCGAGCCGTTGCCCAACGCCATGTTCCGGGTTGAGCTGGAGAACAAGCACCAGGTTCTGGCGCACGTTTCCGGCAAAATGCGCAAGAATTTTATTCGTATTCTCGCGGGAGACAAAGTGGCGGTCGAGCTTTCGCCGTACGACTTGACGCGCGGCCGCATCGTCTACCGCTATAAGTAGTGGCGGATCTTTAGACCCGTTCTTTGCGGTTCGGTTTGCAGGGGCCGCCTTCTTACCCTGAGCGAAGCGAAGGGCCGAGGCGGGCCGCTTGAGCAGAGGAGCAGGAATGAAAGTTCGGGCATCTGTAAAAAAGATTTGTGACAAATGCAAGGTGATCCACCGGCGCGGCGTGGTGCGGGTGATTTGCGTCAACCCCAAGCACAAGCAGCGCCAGGGATAGGGAGAATCGCATGGCACGCATCGCAGGTGTAGATCTTCCCGTCCAGAAGCGCCTCTGGATTGGATTGACATCGATCTACGGAATCGGGCAGGAGCGCGCAAAAAAGCTCGCGGTCAAAGCCGGCGTGGATCACACGAAAAAGATTCGCGACCTGACGGAAGATGAAATCAATCATCTCCGCCAGGCCATCGAGCAGGAAGGCCGCGTCGAAGGCGATCTCCGCAAGGAGATTCAGATGAACATCCGCCGCTTGATTGAAATCCAGGCGTATCGGGGAATTCGTCATCGCCGCAATTTGCCGGTTCGCGGGCAGCGCACGCACACCAACGCGCGCACGCGCAAAGGTCCGCGGCGCGGCGCCGTTGCGGCGAAGAAGAAGACTGTCGGCAAGAAGGGCTAGTTTTTGAGGGCGGCAGCCCTGCTGCCGCTTTTCCGGCTGGCAAGGTGTCCAGCAGTCGAAAGAACGGAGTGAATCGTGGCAAAAGAACCAAAGAGCGCAGCGACAACGCCGGAAGGCGCAACACCGGGAAAACCGGCCGCCGCGAAGCGCAAGAAAGAATTCAAGAAGAAGCGCGAGCGCCGCGTGGTACCGCACGGGCTCGTGTACGTGGCTGCGTCGTTCAACAACACGCAAATCACCATCACCGATCCCGACGGCCGCACTATGTGCTGGTCCTCGGCCGGCGCCATTGGCTTCAAGGGCTCGCGCAAGGGCACGCCGTATGCCGCGCAGCAGGCTTCGCTGGCTGCCGCGGGCGTTGCGCGCGACCAGTACGGCATGAAGAGCGTCGAAGTCCGCGTGAAGGGTCCCGGCTCCGGACGTGAGTCCGCGGTTCGCGCGCTGGCCGCTGCCGGATTGCATATCGTGCTGATCCGCGACATCACGCCGATTCCGCACAACGGCTGCCGTCCGCCGAAGCGCCGCCGCGTCTGACGCCTTTTGGATTTGACTGAAAACTGATGACTGACGACTTAAAACGTTTTTTTGTGAAGGGAGAATAGAAGTTGGCAAGACATCGTGATGCCGTCTGCCGCCTGTGCCGCAGGGAAGGGCAGAAGCTGTTTCTAAAGGGTCTGCGTTGCTTTACGGAGAAGTGCGCTATCGAAAAGCGCAATTTCGTTCCGGGGCAGCACGGCCAATCGCGGCGCCCCAAGGTCGTGGGTTACGGCCTGCAGTTGCGCGAAAAGCAGAAGGTGAAGCGCACCTACGGCCTGCTCGAACGCCAGTTCCGCAATTACTTTGATAAGGCCGCTCGGTCCAAGGGCCACACGGGCGAAAATCTGATCATCACGCTCGAGCGCCGTCTCGATAACGTCGTGTGGCGTGCGGGTCTGGCGTCTTCGCGTTCCCAGGCGCGGCAGCTCGTGCTGCACGGCCACGTGCGCGTGAACGGCAAGAAGGTCAACATCCCTTCCTACCTCGTCACTGTAGGAGAGGAGATCGCCATCAAGGAAAAGATGCACCAGAACGCCATGGTGCTCGAAGCGCGCAACGTCGCGCAGAGCCAGAATGCTGTGCCCTGGCTCGAGCAGCAGCGCGAGCAGTTCAAGGCCAAGGTCGTCGCTCTGCCCAAGCGTGAAGACGTGCAGACGCCGCCAATCAACGAGCAGCTCATCGTCGAGCTGTACTCGAAATAAGGTTTGGGGTTTTCGTCCGGAGAGATTTCTGGGAACAAGAAGGTCCCAGCGTTCCGGCGAACGAAACCTAAGTTTTAAGTTCTCGCGTTCTTTACTTGGAACTTAAAACTTACAACTAATAACTTTTCAAAGCTTTTGTGGCCAACCGCGTTGGCCACGGAAAGAAGGAGCAAAGATGTGGAAAGGTTTTCAAAAGCCGAAGCACCTCGCGTCGGATCTCGAGTCCCTGACCGAAAAGTACGGGCGTTTCTCCGCGCAGCCGTTTGAGCGCGGATGGGGCACCACTGTCGGTAACGCTCTGCGCCGTGCGCTGCTCAGCTCCATCGAGGGTGCGGCCGTCACAGCCGTGAAGATCGAAGGCGTTCTGCACGAATTCTCTTCGATTCCCGGCGTCGTCGAGGATGCCACGGACATCATCCTCAATCTCAAGCAAGTGCCCATCAAGCTGAACACCGATCTGCCCAAGACGATTTATCTCAACGTCGAGCAGCCCGGCACGGTCACCTCTGCCAACATTGAGGAAGACGCCGACTTTGCTGTGCTCGACAAGAGCGTGTACATCGCGACGGTCAGCGAAGGCGGCAAGCTCCAGATCGAAATGCGAGCGAAGAACGGCCGCGGCTACGTCGCCGCCGACCGCAACTACGATGAGGATCTGCCCATCGGCTACATTCCCGTGGACAGCGTCCACTCGCCGGTGCGCAAGGTCAACTACTCTGTCGAAGCCGCTCGTCTCGGCCAGATGACCGACTACGAAAAGCTGATGATGGAAGTCTGGACCAACGGCGCCATCACGCCGAAGGACGCCATCGGCTACGCGGCCAAGCTGGTCAAGGATCACATGAGCATCTTCATCAACTTTGAGGAGCCCGTGGAAACCATCGAAGCTCCAACGGACACTTCGCACGATCCGCGCCTCGAGCATCTCGACCGCTCAGTCGAGGAACTCGAGCTTTCCGTGCGCTCGTACAATTGCCTGAAGAACGCGAACATCCAGACCATCCGCGAGCTCGTGCAGAAGAGCGAAAACGAAATGCTCAAGACCAAGAACTTCGGCCGCAAGTCCCTCAACGAGATCAAGGAAATTCTCGTCAAGATGGGCCTTTCGCTTGGCATGAAGTTTGATGAGCACGGCCGCATCATCTGGCCGCCGCTCCCAAGCCAAACCGCCGCGCCGTCCGCCGAAGACACCATCGGCGGCGGCCTGTAGTGGCGGGTCTTTAGACCCGTTCCTTGTTCAGTTTTTGAAGGGGCGCAGCAACGCTGCGCCCTCTTCGCAGCTAGAATTGTCGGGGCGCGGAGCGCTCCTGAAGAAACGTAAAAGGATCGACCAATGCGACATCTCAACTCCGGATCGAAACTCGGCAAGCAGCCAGACCATCGCCGCGCCGTCCTGCGCAGTCTGGTCACCAACCTGCTCCAGCACGGGCGCATTACGACCACGCTCACGCGCGCCAAGGCCGCTCGCCCCGTGGCCGAAAAAATCATCACCCTCGGCAAGCGCGACACCCTGCAGTCGCGCCGCCAGGCCGCTTCGTACCTGCTGCTGCCTGCCGTCACGCAAAAGCTTTTTAGCGAGATCGCGCCCAAGTTCGGCGACCGCGCCGGCGGCTACACCCGCATCATCCGCGCTGGCAATCGCGTCGGCGACAACGCCAAGGTGGCCATCCTCGAAATCATCGGCTATCAGTACAAGGAAAAAGAAAAGAAAGAAAAAACCAAGAAGGAAGAACCCGCCGAAGCCGCCAGCTAGCGCTTCAGGAATTCGTCAAACTTTTCCGCCCGCTTTGGAGTTTCCAAAGCGGGCCTTTTGTTTTGTTCTCCTTTTTGAATCCCTCGCGAATTTCCAGCGAGTCTGTCTAACAACGTCAGTCCGCTGCGATTTTGGTTTTGCACAGCACAACCTCAGGCGAGATGTTGCGCGAAAGCGAGTCCGAAGGCGCCCGCGGCGGCCGCTGCGCCGGCGGGATGACTTTCCGAGGGAAAGTCGCGTGATAATTCGCCAACGTGATTTCGCCAAGGTCAATTTCGTCCCGCACGGCGTATTGGAGTTCTGGCTTGCTCACTAGCAGCCGCGTTCCGGAGCATATCGGCAAGCGAATCTCATGATCTTCGTAGAAGTAAAATCTCGAAAGGCCGATCGAGAAATCCTGAACCGGGCTGAGATCGAACTCGGGCCCCGTGTCCGCTTGGAGATCAGAATACGTGGCTGGCGATGCGGCCCAAGGCTCTTCCGCTGTGGCTTCCCTCGCAACCCGGCACTCCGGATTCGGAAGCTGCGCCGCAATGAAGACCGGCTTTAGCTGCTTCAGTGCCGAAAAACATCGCAGCCAGTTCAGTGACATGTCGTCAACACATTGCGCGTTGCCCGGCAGGCTGATTCGATCGCCCTCAACGGTCACGGAAGTTGCCACGCCGAGCCGGAACAAACGCATTCCCAGAGAAACATGGGCTTTCACCGGCGTGTCTTTGATTTCGTCATACAGCTTTTTCCCCACGCTGATTCCCGGCCAGGTCCGCGTCCGGCCGGACGATAGGACATTCGAGAGGGCATGCCAGTGAGACGTCCAACGGCGGCCGCCGGACAATTCCAGGTCGAGCCGGATCGCCTGCAGTTGCACGATGGACTTGTCGTCCAAATCCGCCACCTGAAAGGGCAGCTCCAGCGGAACCTCTTCTTCGACCCATCGTCCGGGGAGCCGCTCTCCGTGCGCAAATGTCAAGGTGCGATCGAAAGTGAATTTTGCCGGCAGCGGATGGTCTTTTGTAGCCAGAGGATAGTTGTGCCGGAGGAGGGCTTCGTAAGGCGTGAGCCCGAGAACGAGCACCATAACTGTAATGGTTCCGAGAATGACCATGCGCGAAAGCAGCGTCCTGCGGCGTGTGTATTGCATCAAGATAACCGCGATGCAACACGCGATGTAAAGGAGTGCTTGGACACCGTCCACGTCATCCACCATCCGCGGCCGCGACAAGAATTGACGCAAACATCAACTGAATTAGGACCAAGCCCCACAACGAGGACACCACGGGGAACTTTCCCAGCCTCAACAGCACGATTTGACTGACGAATAGCGGAATGTGGAAGAACGCCAGGATGGATAGTAATTTTGCCGCGAGGAGTTTGTACCAGACGTAGGGGCGAGTGATCCAGAATTGCCTGTCGCCGACCAGGGTCTCGCCCTGGACCAGCCGGGCGATCAGGAATGCCCAGGCGAGAAACAGCAGGGCGGGAAGCATATTCAGCAGAGTGCTCACCAGCCTTATATCTACAGTTTGGTTGGCCCACTTTCTGGGCTGGTTCCACACGTAAACCCCGAGCAGAGCCCATGACACCAAAACTTCCGGCCAGTGGTGCCGGGCGTCCTTCTGGAAAATGTTCAGGATTTGGCTCACCAGAGGCTCCGCTCAGAGTATTTTCTGATTGCTCTTGGCCGTGGCGATAAACATCGCGCGCAGCGACATGGGCTTGTATTCCGCCTTCCGGACCGGCCCGAATCGCTGAGCGATTTCCGCTTCCAGCTTGTCCTGGTTGAAAGCTGCGTCCACAAATCGCACAACGCAATCCTTCGCGCTCGCCTGCAGCCAGTTGGCAGGCAAGTCCTTCGGAATTGCCAAGGGAGCGTCTAGGGACAGCTCCACTTCACGAAACCGCGCATTCAGTGAAGCCATTTCTTCCGAGAATCGCAGGCTGCCGGAATCCAGGTAGGCGATGTGCGTGGCAAAGCCTTCGATTTCGACGAGGTCATGCGAAGAGACGAAGATCGTGGAGTCGCCGGCGCGTTCCATGAGCGCCTTGCCCAGTTCGTCCCGAACCAGGGGATCCAGTCCGCTGAACGGTTCGTCCAGCACGATGAGTTTCGGGCGGAAGGCCAGAGCGCTGGCGAGCGCGGCCTTCATCTGCATTCCGCGCGAGAGCTGCTTGAGTTTGCGGTCCATCGGCAGGTCAAAATGCCTCACCAACTGCTCTTCGAGCCCGCGGTCCCACGTGGGATAAAAAGGGCGAAGGTAGGCAAGAAAAGCGCCGACGCGCATCCATCCCGGCAGTTGCTGGTTTTCGGAAACGTATCCGATGGACTCGAACGCTTTGCCGGAGATTTTCTTCGAGTCCACGCCAAGGACCGAGGCGCTGCCAGCGGACCCACGGAAAATGTTCATCAAAATTTTGATGAGCGTCGTTTTCCCCGCGCCATTGGGACCGACCAGGGCATGGACTGCTCCCTGCGGAACGGAAAAACGCAGTCCCTCCAGCGCGCGCACGCGGCCAAACCGCTTGCTGAGCCCGTCGGTTTGTATGGGATCCACGCCGATACTATAGCAGGTACCAGCCACATGCCCGGCACAAACCCGAACGCGCGACACGTTGTACAATTTTCGCCGCTGCTACGGTTATCCTGTCGCGGCTTCGCGAATAATTCTTTGTTCTTCTTCGCTTTGAACTTACAACTTAGGACTTAGAACTTAGGACTTAGAACTTAGGACTTAGAACTTAGAACTTAGAACTTTACTCACGCTCGCGCCGGGCTTTGTTCGCCACCATTAATCCATACACAAAATTCCCCGACGCGAATCCCGCCCGCATGTCCTTGAACGCCCGCAAAAACCGCACAAGGTCCGCTCCATATTGCGCGGCGAGTCCCCACAACGCTTTGTCCTTGATAATGTCCAGGCAAAAATCCCACGTCTTCGCGCAATGCTTGTTCAACACTTCGCTACGGGTCACTTCCAATCCCGCTGCCGCCATGTGGCCCGCGTAATCTTCCATCGTTTGCAATTCCACCATCATGCCGTGTTCCAGGTCGTGCAGAGATCTTTTGTGTTCCCGCGGTGTCAGCCCTTCTTTCCTGAACCAGTCCGTAATTGCCACCGTCCCTCCCGGCCGCAACAGCGCTGCCGCGGAAGCAAAGAATCTCGGGATGTCCTGATAATGAGAAATCGATTCCACCGACCACGCCACGTCGAAGGAATCTTCAAACGTCATTGCCTCCGCGTCCATCAACACGAACTTCGCGCTGACGCCCGCTTTTGCCGCCGCTTGGTTGGCCATTTCCACTTGTACCCGCGAAATGGTGATCCCCGTTGCTTCCGCCCCGTACTTCCGCGCGAGGTAAATGCTGCTGGCCCCAAAGCCGCAGCCCACATCGAGAATCTTCGCGCCGCGTGGAATTCTCGCCGCTTGCGCTAGGTGCTCGATGAGTTGCACCTGCGCCGTCTCTTTGGATTCATCGCCGCGAATCCAGTAACCATGATGAATGTGCTCGCCCCACAATGCGTGGTAATAGGGGCTCATGCGGTCGTAATGCTCCCGCACCTTTTCCTTGTTATTGGCCCTCGTCTCCGGCCTCATCCCAGCCAGACCTCCTCTTCTTTGCAACTGCGCATTCTAGACTACTTACGTAGGTCGGCCCCAACGGTTGTAGCAAGGGAGCGAGGACTGTCCAGGAAGTCATCGAGTGAAAACGCTACGGTCTTGCAGAAGTCAGTGCGAGGTCAATTCTGTCAGGTATTTTGCCAGCCTCAGATTCCACCCGATGCCTGCAAAGATAACGTGCGTCGGATGGGTTCCCTTTAGCGTCGTCAACAAAAGAGTAGCGGTTGGTTCCGGTCATCCACGGTTCTGCTCCCAAAAAGCAAGTCGGCGCACGGAACTGCTCTTTACCTGAATCGCCCCTCCCTGCGCACTCTACCCCTGTGTTTTCTTTCTCTTACGCCATTCCTGTTCGAATCCGTGTGTCTATCTTAATACTAGTACTCTAAAAGGACTTGACAGAATAGGAATTATGCGATAGCATGGGTCGTGATTTCTCGATTGCATCCTCGCCAGCTCCATACGTGCCCGACTCCTCTAAACTTTTTGCCCCTTCAGGCCGCCTGCCAGTGCCCTTTGCTCGCCCTTTGTTTTCAATCACTTCCAACAATCAAATTCTGTAACCTCTTTGTTTTTTTAACCATACAAAATGCCCCCGTCCGTTCACCCCCCTCAGCAAAAACACTCTAAAAGGGCTCGCGCTGCCAAACGCGGGAATCGCCCTCCCAGGCCGCTACAGGGCCTTGGCGATGATCAGGGTCACGTCGTCGTGCTGCTCGCGTGGGCTGAACTTATGAACTTCGTCCACGACGGCGGCGAGCAAGTCGTTGGAAGAGAGAGCGCGATGGCGGCACAACGCGGCGGCAAGGCGCTCTTCGCCAAACTCTTCGTCTGCATCGTTGAAGGATTCGGTGATGCCGTCGGTGTAGAGCGCGAAAATGTCGCCGGGCGCGATTTGGATTTCGCTGATGTCGCATTCCCAGTTCTTGAACACCCCAAGAACCGTGGCGGTGGATTCGAGCCGCTCGAGCGAATCATCGCACCGCAGCAGCAGCGCGGGAAGATGGCCGCAGTTGGCGTAGCGCAAGCCGCGCGTGGCGTCGTTGTATTCGGCGAAAAAGAGCGTGGCAAACGCGCCGTCCGTGGTGTTCTCGCAAAACAGCTGGTTCACGGAGCGCAACAGGCGCTCGGGCTGGTCCACGGCGATGGCGCATTGGCTGCGAAGATTGGCCTGGAGATTGGCCATCAAGAGCGCCGCGGCGATTCCTTTGCCGGAAATGTCGCCGATGACAAACCCAAGCCGCTCGCTGCCCAAATCAAGAAAGTCGTAGTAATCGCCGCCAACCTGCCTCGCTTGGCGGCAGATTCCCGCGTACTCCAGAGTCTTGAGCGGCGGAAGTGTTTGCGGAAAGAGGCGCGCCTGCACTTGCTTCGCGATGTCGAGCTCTTGCGCGGCGCGCCGTTCGCCTTCGAGCCTTTCGGCGATGGCTCGGCGCTGCGCTTCCACGGCGTGCGTGACCTCGTCGAAGCTGACGAGCGAAAACGAATTGCCGTCGGGATCCCGGAAACGCGCGAAGACGCCGCCCCAAATCGG
>WNGL01006434.1_pt1 | contig 13834 bp, 17 predicted proteins | sample 5400591 | NCBI WGS metagenome assembly WNGL01 (sample SAMN13153377, study PRJNA577476) | soil metagenome | isolation source: 80 cm soil or saprolite under Garry oak tree replicate 1 | place: USA:California | collected 2016-06-15
AGATGGTCACGGCGAAACTGGCGGTCGGCGCCGATGGAGCCGAGTCGTGGGCGCGGCACGCCGCGGGCATCGAGGCCCGAAGCGGGAGCTACGCGCAGCTCGGCGTCGTCGCCAATTTCGCCTGTGCGCGGGCACATCGCAATATCGCGTATCAATGGTTTCGCAGCGACGGTGTGCTCGCTTATCTGCCCTTGCCCGACCGGCGCGTCTCGATCGTCTGGTCCGCACCGGAAACGCACGCCCGCGACCTGCTCGCCCTCGCGCCCGCGGCGTTTTGCGCTCGCGTGAGCGAAGCAGGCGGCGAAGCTCTGGGCGCCCTGGAGCCGCTCACCCCACCGGCCGCCTTTCCCTTGAGTCGCATGTTCGTCAAGCACATCGTGGAGCGCAGGCTTGCGCTTATCGGCGACGCGGCGCACGTCTTGCACCCGCTCGCCGGGCAGGGAGTCAATCTGGGATTGGGTGACGCGCACTCGCTCGCCGACCTGCTCCGCGGAGCCCCCGACCCGGGAGATCGTCTCCTGCTGCGGCGCTATGAGCGCGCCCGTGCAGAGGATATACTCGCGCTGCGCTGGGTCACGGACGGGTTGTTCCGGCTTTTTGATGCGAACCACCGAGTTGCCGCGCGGATGCGGAACATCGGATTGAACCTGACGAACTCCAGTCCGGTCATCAAGACACTGCTTGCGCGCCGCGCCATGGAAATGGGCGCGGGCCTTCATCACAAGGAACCACGATGAGTTCGCGACTGCCGGCTCTCCTTCTCGCCGCGGCTTTTACGACAACGACGCTCGCCGACGAGGCTTCGGTGAGGCGAGGCGTCGAGGCCCGGTTCGACGGAATCAAAGTGGACAGCGTGACCAAGACGTCCTATGCCGGCCTGTACGAGATCGTGGTCGGGGAGACGCTGTTCTATACCGACGAGCAGGTGAACTTCGTATTCAAGGGCGAGATCATCGACGCGCGCTCCCAGAAGAATCTCACCGAAGAGCGCCAGCAAAAACTTACCGCGATCAAGTTCGAGGATTTGCCGCTCGATCTCGCGATCAAGCAGGTGCGTGGCAACGGCAAGCGCGTGGTGGCGATCTTCGCCGATCCCTTCTGTCCCTATTGCAAGAACCTCGACCGCGCGCTGTTGCGGCAGGACGACATCACGATCTATACGTTTCTCTATCCCATCCTCCGGCCCGAGTCGCCGGACAAGGCGCGAACCATCTGGTGCGCGCCCGACCGGGCGAAGGCCTACTACGATTTCATGTTGAGCGGTCGCGAGCCGCCAGCCGCGCCCCCCTGCAACGCGCCGGTCGATAAGTGGCTTGCCCTCGGTCAGAAAATCGGCGTGAGGGCGACGCCGACCAGCTTCACGGCGAATGGGGAGAGAATCCTCGGCGCCCGGCCCGAGGAGCTGGTAAAACTGATCGGCGAGGCCAAGAAATAGGTTATTGGGCGGGCGTTCCCGGTTTCAGGGCGTCACCCGCGCCGGCGGGAGCGGGTTTCAGCTCCTTCGGAAGAAGGGCCCACATCCTCCCCTGTTGCCGCATGCGACCCGCTTGGGCGCCCGCCTCGGGGCCGAACCCCCAGAAGAAGTCTGCGCGCACCGGATTGCGGATCGCCCCGCCCGTATCCTGAGCGATGACCAGGCGGGTGAGCGGCGTCGCGCTCGCCGGAAACGTCGTCGCGAGAAATACCGGAGCCCCAAGCGGAACGTAGCGCGGATCGACGGCGATGGAGCGGCCCGGCGCGAGCGGCACGCCGAGCGCGCCGACCGGGCCGCTCGCCGGGTCGACCAGGGGCAATTCGCGAAAAAACACGAAGCTCGGGTTCTGGTTGAGCAGCTCTTCGAGACGCTTCGGATTCGCCGCTGCCCAGGTTTTGATCGCAGCCATCGAAGCTTCGCCGAGCTGGAGTTCACCGCGCTCGACGAGGTAGCGGCCGATCGATTGAAAAGGATGGCCGTTTTGGTCCGCGTAGCCGACACGCAGAGTCTCGCCGCCCTCGAGCTGGACCCTTCCGGAGCCCTGGATCTGGAGGAAAAAGGCTTCGACCGGATCGTCGACCCACAGGATTTCCTTTCCGGCGACGGGTGCGGCGCCACGGGCGATTTCCGCGCGCGAGTAATACGGCACGACACGCTTTCCCTCGACGCGCCCGCGCAAGCGCATCCCGCGCAGGTCCGGGTTGATCGCGGAAAGGTCGATGGTGAGCAGGTCGTCCGGCGGACCGTACAGAGGGTAGACGAACGGCGCTGCCCTGGCGCGGCTACCGCGCAGGGACGGTTCGTAGTAACCCGTGACCAGCCCGTCGATTGCGCCGTCGGGGTTGGCAAGACGCCACGGAATGAAATATTCCTCCAGGAAGCGCCGTGCCTCCTCGTCGCCCGGCGAGCGAAGCTCCATCGCTCGCGCACACACACCGCGCCACGCCTCACGCCAGCGCAGCGCCTGACAGGATGCGAGGAAAGCGGGCCAGGCCGCCGCCTGCTCGCCTTCCTTCCAGCCCGTCAGCGCTCCGAAATCGACGGGCTCGAGCGGATTGATGCGAGGGGCAACGGAGGGCAGCCCAGGACACGGGCATGCCCCGTCCGGCGGCAGCAGCGCGCAGCCGGCAGTCAAGCCTGCCGCCGCGAGGAAAAACCAGCGCATGTGCTCTATCATCGGCTTCCGGGGATTAGAGAGGGCATCGTCGAGTGAGTTCCGGGTTGTGGATCATCCTGCTCGAAGCGGGACTCGCCCTTGCGCTCGTCGCGTTCCTCGTGTGGTGGACGCTGCCGCGCAAGCGGGAAAACGAGGACCGCGATCAGCACTAGTGCAACACACGGGGTACCGACAGCGTGAACTCGGGAATCGGCGCGTCGAACTGGGTACCGTCTTCGGCCACCATCTGGTAGCTGCCTCGCATCGTCCCGACCGGCGTCGCGATCGCGGTGCCGCTCGTGTACTCGAAGCTTTCTCCGGGTTTGAGCAGCGGCTGAGCGCCGACTACGCCCGGACCCCGCACTTCCTGCACCTGGTTGTGGCCGTCGGTGATGATCCAGTGTCGCGAGATCAGCTGAGCGGGGAGGCTTCCGTTGTTGCGGATCGTGATGGTATAGGCGAAGACGAAGCGGGCGTTCTGCTCGTCTGACTGTTCCGGCATGTATTGCGTCTGCGAGGAGACCGCGACCTCGTATTTTTTCTCCGCGACCATGCGGTCATTCCACACGAAATCGCGCGGACTGACAAGGGCGGGATGGTCGCCGTTTCATGCGGCTACGGGCAAATCCAAGTAGAATTTCAGGCGATGGCTGCGCGCACGTTCCGAATCGCACCGAGCATCCTCTCGGCAAACTTCGCGCGGCTCGGCGATGAAGTGGCTGAGGTTGTCGCGGCCGGAGCCGACATGATTCACTTCGACGTGATGGACAATCATTACGTCCCGAATCTCACCGTGGGACCGATGGTGTGCGAGGCAATCCGCCCGCTTACCGAAAGCGTGATCGATGTGCACTTGATGGTCAGACCGGTTGATCGGATCATTCCGGATTTCGCCCGCGCCGGAGCCAACATCATCAGCTTCCACCCGGAAGCGAGCGAACATGTCGATCGGACCGTCGGGTTGATCCATGACTCGGGCTGCAAGGCGGGCCTCGCGTTAAACCCCGCCACGCCCTTGTCCTGCCTCGATCACGTCTTGCACAAACTCGACCTGGTTCTGATCATGTCGGTGAATCCGGGATTTGGCGGACAGCAATTCATCTCCCACGCTCTGGAGAAACTGCGCAACGCGCGCAGGAAAATCGACGACCTGGGGCGCGCAATCATGCTGGAAGTGGACGGCGGCGTGAACGCCGGGAACATCGCCGGAATCGCGCGCGCCGGAGCCGATACCTTCGTCGCGGGCGCCGCAATTTTCGGCTCGAAGGACTACCGGGCGACCATCTCGCAGATGCGAGACGCGCTCAGGTCCGTCGGCTAGAGACGGGTATCGCGGAGTACCGCGCGGCCGCGCCGAGAGGCCGAAATGGGATCGTTCATTGAGGAGATTCAGGCGATCGTCGGACCGGCGGGCCTGATCACGTCGCCGACAGAGATCGCGCCCTACGCCACGGATTGGCGAAAGCGCTACCTGGGCAAGGCTGCAGCCGTTGTCAGGCCGGCGTCCACCGTCGAGGTGGCCGAGGTGGTGCGCGTGTGCGCCGGCTCGCGTACGGCGATCGTCCCCCAAGGGGGAAACACGGGCCTTTGCGGCGCGGCGACCCCGGATACAAGCGGTACGCAGATCGTCCTCAATCTCTCGCGAATGAACCGGATCCGCGAAGTCGATGCGCGCAACAACACCATGACTGCCGAAGCCGGCTGCGTGCTGGCCAACCTGCAAAGGGCGGCCGAAGAAGCGGGGCGCTTCTTCCCCTTGAGCCTTGCGGCAGAAGGCAGTTGCGAAATCGGCGGCAATCTTTCCACCAACGCGGGCGGCACTGCGGTACTGCGCTACGGCAATGCTCGCGAGCTCGCGCTGGGGCTCGAGGTCGTGCTGCCCTCCGGAGAGGTATGGGAGGGCTTGCGCGGCCTGCGCAAGGACAACACCGGCTATGACCTGAAGCAGCTTTTCATCGGTGCCGAAGGAACGCTGGGTGTGATCACAGCGGCGGTCTTGAAGCTCTTTCCCCTGCCCAAGTCTCATGCCACCACAGTGGTGGCCCTGCAAGGTCCGGAAAAGGCTCTGGTACTCCTGGAGCGGGTTTTGGAAGCCTGCGGCGAGAGGCTCACGGGCTTCGAGCTATTCTCCGACTCTTGCCTCTCGCTCGTGCTGAAGCACTTCAGAGATACTGCCGCGCCTTTCCCGCGCCGGTTCCCTCACTATGTGCTGATGGAACTCTCCGACACGCAGTCCGGTGGAGGTGTCAGGGCCCTGGTCGAAAGCGTGCTCGAAGCGTCTCTCGAGGAGAAAGGCGTTCTCGATGCGGCGATCGCTCAGAACGAAACCCAGGCGCAGGCTTTCTGGAAGCTGCGTGAATTCATCTCCGAAGCGCAGGCCCATGAGGGCCCGAATATCAAGCACGACGTGTCCATTCCCATCTCGCGCATTGCCGATTTCATTTCGGCGACGGACGCGAAACTCGCACGCGCTCATGCGGGCGTGCGCATGGTGACGTTCGGACACCTCGGCGACGGGAACCTTCACTACAACGTATCGGCTCCCGAAGGGGTTGCCCCCGATGTTTTTGTCAAGGATACGGCGGCGATCAATCGCTTGGTGCACGACAGCGTGGCGCGTTTCGGGGGCTCGATCAGCGCCGAGCACGGCCTGGGGCAACTGAAGCGCGAGGAAATCCGCCGCTACAAGTCATCGCTGGAGCTGGAGCTGATGCGCAAAATAAAGCGCACCCTCGATCCTCACGGCATCATGAATCCAGGCAAGGTGCTTTAAGGTCATAACGACGCGAGGAGATTCGTCCCTCGTGCTCGTCTGGCTTCGGGTGCCGCGAGGGGATTCCTGTTACGGCCGTGCTCGGAAACTGGACAGGCTGCGCGGGGCTGTTATACAGTAGCCGCTCTCAAAAAGCCGCAGTCGACATGCTCTTCGAAAACGGCGGGAATCGGGTGAAATGGCACAGCTGGCGCTGGTGGCGCCGCTAGCCAGTCGTCGTTCGCGCGCCGCATCTGTAAAAGCGGCGTACCCGCAGTAACCCGCAACGTTCTCGTGGAGCGGTCAAATGACTGAGGCAGAGTTTCAGCGGCTTGCCGCCCAAGGCTTCAACCGCGTTCCGCTGGTAGCCGAGACCTTCGCGGACCTCGACACGCCGCTCTCGCTTTACCTCAAGCTCGCCAATCGCTCCAACACCTACCTGCTCGAATCGGTCGTCGGGGGCGAGCGCTTTGGGCGCTATTCGTTCATCGGCCTGGCTGCGCCAGTGCGGCTGCGCGCAGTTGGGAGGCTCGTGACGGTGACGCACGGAGACGCCGTCACGGAAAAGTCGCAGGCTGCCGACCCGCTGGAGTTCGTGCGGCAATTCCTTTCGCGCTATCGCGTCGCCGAACTTCCCGGACTGCCCAGGTTTTGCGGGGGTCTTGTCGGCTATTTTGGTTACGACGTGGTCCGCTGGATCGAGCCCCGGCTCTCCGGAGGAGGGCTCAAGCCCGATCCGGTCGGCTGCCCCGACATGCTGCTGCTGGTCTCGGAAGAACTGGCCGTGATCGACAATCTTTCCGGCAAGCTCTACCTCGTCGTCTATGCGGACCCCGCCAAGTCGCGCGCCTGGCAGGACGCGCAGGCGCGCCTGCGTGAACTGCTGGGGGCGCTGCGGCTGCCGCTTTCCCTTCCTGCCGAGCCGCGCGAGGGTCAAGCCGAAATCACGTCCAACTTCGGCGCCGACGCCTTTCGCGACGCAGTCGGTCGTGCAATCCGGTACGTTCACGACGGCGACGTCATGCAGGTGGTGCTGTCGCAGCGGTTGTCGCGCCGCTTCGCCGGGTCGCCACTTTCCCTGTATCGGGCTCTGCGCTCGATCAACCCGTCGCCGTACATGTTTTATCTGGATTTCGGCGATTTCCAGGTGGTCGGAGCCTCGCCGGAGATTCTAGTGCGCCTGGAGCGCGGCACGGTGACGGTGCGCCCGATCGCGGGAACGCGGCGGCGCGGCGGAGCGCACGAAGAGGACCTCGCGCTTGAGCACGAGCTACTCGCCGACCCCAAGGAGCGCGCCGAGCACGTGATGCTCGTCGATCTCGGCCGCAATGACGTCGGTCGCGTGGCGGTGACCGGAACCGTGCGCCTGACCGAAAACATGCTGATCGAGCGCTACTCCCACGTCATGCACATCGTGTCGAACGTCGAAGGCAGGTTGCGCGAAGGGCTGGATGGCATCGATGTCATGCGCGCGGCCTTTCCGGCGGGGACGGTGAGCGGGGCGCCGAAGGTACGCGCTATGCAGATCATCGACGAGCTGGAGCCCGACAAGCGCGGTCTGTACGCCGGCGCGGTTGGCTATCTTGGTTTCAACGGCGACATGGATCTCGCCATTGCGATCCGCACTGCCTTGGTGAAGGACGGCCGGATGCACGTCCAGGCTGGCGCGGGGATCGTCGCTGACTCGGTGCCGGAAAGCGAATGGCAGGAAACGCGCACCAAGGCGCGCGCCATACTCCGCGCGGCCGAGATAGCCGAAAACGGGATGGAAAAGCGGGAGGCGGCATGAGCAGGGAGCAGCGCGCCTCCGGCGGCGCGGGGAGGGTCACCGACGGCGAGGTTTGCGTTCAGCGGCAGGCGACCGGCCGGAGCGGGCACCGGTCCGGGTAGTTCGTGCTGTACTTCATCCGCCCCTGCATGTCGAAATGGATCTCGGCGACGTAGGTTTGCACGCCGTCCATGTAGCGGTAATCCCAAACCTCCTCTTCAAGCCTGGGGAAGACCGTGGTCATGAACGGCCTGCCGACGCGGCGCTCGACTTCCCCCTTGGCGGTCTGAGGGGTGATCGGAGCGAAGTCGCTCGCTTGCAAAGTCCATTTCGGACGAACGCCTTCCTGGGCCGCGCATGCGGTGAAAACCGCAGCCGCGGCGCAAAGGAGAACGGATCTTCCCACGTGGATCAGCGCCTCCACTTGCTGGACCCGAGGACGCTCAGCGGCACCCGACCGGTCCCAGCCCGCACCGGTCCGGGTAGGTCGTCATGTACTTCGTTCGCCCCTGCATGTCGAAATGGATCTCGGCAACGTAGGTTTTCACGCCGTCCATATAGCGGTAATCCCAAACCTCCTCGCCGAGATTCTGAAACACCATAGTCATCAGGGGCCTGCCGACGAAGCGCTCGACGTCCTGCTTTCCCGTCTTCTGGGGTGCGATCGCGGCGAAGTCGCCTTCGTGCAGCGTCCACTTTGGACGGACTCCTTCCTGTGTGACGCATCCGGCAAGGGCTGCCGCTGCGGCCAAGGCATAAAACAGGCTGAATCCTTTCATTTACGTTCTCCTTTCGCGCCGGACCGGGCAATCGACTGATCGGCACCGATTCCGGCTGGCTGATCGGCAAACACCTCCCGGGCCAGTTGCATTCCATGCGGCCTGCGGCCGGTGATTGACGGTTCGGCGTCTGTACTTTACATGCACACACCCGCCGTGGCTATAATCGGGGTCGTGAATCAGCACCTCCTTTTCCCCGCCTTTCAATGGCGTTGGTGCCAGCCAACCGCCTGAACTTCCCTTGTTGCCGCGCCGAGCGGATCTCGGCCACCCGAATCACCTCCTCGAGATGCGAATGCGGGTAAGACTGCGGGTATCCTTTTACTCATGCGTGTGGATACTCTGCGGATTCAATAGATAGGACACTCATGATCCTGATGATCGACAACTACGACTCCTTCACCTGGAATCTGGTGCAGTATCTGGGCGAGCTGGGCGCCGACGTCAAGGTGTTTCGCAACGACGAGATCGCGGTGGCGGACATCGCTGCGATGAGACCGAAAGGCATCGTCATTTCGCCCGGGCCCTGTACTCCCGATGAAGCGGGGATCTCGCTCGCTGTGGTACGCGAGTTTGCCGGCCGGATCCCGATATTGGGCGTGTGCCTCGGCCATCAGGCGATCGGCCAGGCTTTCGGCGGCGAGGTTGTGCACGCGGGTAAAGTCGTCCACGGAAAAACCTCGACGATCTGCCATTCCGGCCTCGGCGTGTTTCGTGGACTGCCGAGCCCTTTCGTGGCAACGCGTTACCATTCGCTGGCGATTCGCCGCGCGACCCTGCCCAAGTGCCTCGAGGTTACCGCAGAGTCCGAGGACGGCGAGATCATGGGCGTGCGCCATCGCGAGCTAGCGGTGGAGGGCGTGCAGTTCCACCCCGAGTCCTTTCTCACCGAGCATGGACACGCGCTCTTGAAAAATTTCCTGCAACGGGAGGCGGCATGAGCATCACGGTCCAGGAAGCGCTGACGCGGACCATCGAGCACCGCGAGATATTCCACGACGAAATGCTCGACCTGATGCGGCAGATCATGGGTGGACAGATTTCGCCCGTCATGATCGCGGCCATCATCGTGGGACTGCGAGTGAAGAAGGAAACGATCGGCGAGATCACCGCGGCTGCGCAGGTGATGCGCGAGCTCGCGACGCGGGTGACGGTGAAGGATCCGGACAACCTGGTGGACATCGTGGGTACCGGGGGAGACGGCGCGCACACCTTCAATATTTCGACCGCGTCCATGTTCGTTTGCGCCGCGGCTGGGGGCCGGGTCGCCAAGCACGGCAACCGGGCCGTGTCTTCGCAGTCGGGCAGTGCGGACGTGCTGGAGGCGCTGGGCGCAAGCATCAACCTGAAGCCCGAGCAAGTGGGGCGCTGCATCGACGAGATAGGGGTCGGCTTCATGTTTGCGCCGGCGCACCACGCGGCGATGAAACACGCCGCTGCGGTGAGGCGGGAGCTTGGGGTGCGCACCCTGTTCAACATTCTGGGACCGCTCACCAATCCGGCCGGCGCTCCGACGCAGCTGATGGGTGTCTTTCATCCCGATCTCGTCGGAATCCAGATCCGGGTGCTGCAGCGGCTCGGGGCGCGCCACGCGATCACCGTCTACGGCCTGGAAGGCTTGGACGAGATCTCGGTGAGCGGCCAGACGATGGTCGGGGAGTTGAGGAACGGCAAGGTTCTCGAGTACGCGATTCACCCCGAAAAATTCGGCTTGCCCGTGCACGATCCGAAAGCGCTGCGCGTTGCGACGGTGGAAGAATCGCGAAACGCAGTCGTGGCAGCGCTTGAAAACAAGGCCGGAGCCGCGCGGGACATCGTCGCGCTCAATGCCGGAGCCGCAATCTACGTAGCCGGCAAGGCGGCGAGTCTCGAGGACGGCGTGGAAAAGGCGTTCGACTTGATCAAGAGCGGTGCCGCGCGTTCCAAGCTCGACGCATTCGTGAAATTGACCCAGCAACTCGCGCGTGGCTGACATTCTGGACAGGATCCTCGCGGCCAAGGTCGAGGAAATCGCAAAGGCGAAGAAAACCCTGGACGCGGCCGCTGTACGGCGCCAGGCGGAAGCGGCGGGAAAGCCGCGGGATTTTATCGGCGCCCTGCGCGCGAAGATCGCCGCGGGGAAACCGGCGGTGATCGCCGAGATCAAGAAGGCGAGTCCGAGCAGGGGCGTTCTTCGCGAGCGGTTCGATCCGGCGGCGATCGCCCGCTCCTACGCACAGCACGGCGCGGCCTGCCTCTCGGTGCTCACCGACGAACGTTTTTTTCAAGGTCGTGCCGAGGACCTCACCGCGGCGCGCGCGGCGTGCGACCTCCCGGCTATGCGCAAGGATTTCGTGATCGATCGCTACCAAGTGTACGAATCGCGCGCCATGGGTGCAGATTGCATTCTGCTCATCGTGGCGGCGCTCGAGCCGTCGCAAATGCGCGAGCTGGAGGGTGCGGCGGCTGCCCTCGGAATGGCCGTGCTCGCCGAAGTGCACGATCGCGCCGAGCTCGACCTCGCGCTCGAGCTCGCCACCCCGCTGATCGGCATCAATAACCGCGACCTGCGCAGCTTCGAGACCCGGCTCGAAACGACCCTCGAACTGTCGCCCCAGGTTCCAGCGCCACGAATCGTGGTGACCGAAAGCGGGATTCTCGCGCCCGAACATGTAGCGCGCTTGCGACAAGCGGGGGTTCATGCATTCCTGGTTGGAGAGGCTTTCATGCGCGTTGAGGATCCTGGGAAAAAGCTCGAACGCATGTTTTTAACTATTTGATATAAAGCAATATGTATCACCTCAATCTCCAGTGTTGCGAAAACGCAACACCGACTAAGCTTTAGGCGCAAAAATTCACCCGTCATATTGAGTTTGCCAGTCCCGATGGGCAGAATTGCAACAACCTCGAAGAGGGGTTGGAGCGGGCGGCGCAGTGCGGCTGCCCTCGAGTCAAATATGAAGAGGAGAAATACTCGATGAACAAGAAACTGATGGCACTGGCTGTTGCCGGCGCGCTGACCGCGCCTGCGGCGGCACTGGCGCAGGTCCAGATCTACGGGCGCGCCAACGTTGGTATCGACACATACTCGGCCACCGGCGCGACTGCGGCAAACCAAGACTTCAAGTCCCGCCAACGCGTGTTCGACTCGGGCTCGCGTCTGGGCTTTCGCGGCACGGAAGATCTGGGTGGCGGGCTGAAAGCCGTGTACGTGATCGAGTCCGGCGTCAACATCGATACCGGCACCGTTAACGGCCAGGCGGGCCTAGCGAACGCGAGCACCGGCACCTTCGCAACGCGCGACTCGTACGCCGGCCTGGAAGGCAACTGGGGCCGCGTGACCTTCGGGCGCCAGTCGATCTTCTGGGGGTCAGGGGTTATCGCGCAGAGCGGGACGAATTACATCAACGTGGACGTGGCCACGACAGGGGCTCTCGGCCGCGTGGTGGGCCCGACGGCGCGCACCAATAACGTGTTGGCCTACAATTCGCCGACCATCAACGGGTTCAACTGGACCGCTAGCTACGCGCCGAACTCCGAGGCTGCGGCTGCCAACGCCAACACCGGTGCGAAAATCTGGGGGGTGACCGGGCGCTATTTCGGGATCGTCAACGCTCAGGTCGATTATGCGGTGAACCAGGGCGCGAGCGGCGCGGCCACGGGTACCGCGAAGAACAGCGGCTTGAAGGTGGGCGTGGGCTATCCGTACGCTCCCGGCGCCCAGATTGCGGTGATTTTGATCTCGGACAAGAATGACAACATCGCCCAGTGCGCACCAGTGGTAGCGTTGAGCCCTTGCGTAGCGGGGGTTGGCGTACCGGGGTTTGCTGCAGCGGGCGACAGCGTCAAGGCGAAGGGCGTGTTCGTCAACTGGGAGCACACCTTCGGCACGTTCCAGGCGCTCGCCGAGTTCGGCAAGATACAGAAAGCGACGGGGTGCAGCGGAACCGGCTGCGACAACACCGGCGCCACCGGTCTCATGGTTGCGGGAAGGTATCTCACGTCGAAGCGCACCGCGGTCTACGCGAGCTACAACAAGATCCGCAACGATAACAATGCAACGTTTGATGCATCGGGCGGTGGAATAAGCTCAGCTTCGGCGTCGGGTGGCTTTCTGCCTTCCACATCAGCCGGGGCCGATCCGCAGGTCATCGCGGTCGGTGTAATACACAACTTCTAAGCTGGTGAGAACCGCTTAGTCTTTAATAGTTGTAACGAAGCGGGCACCTTCGGGTGCCCGTTTTTTTTGCCTGCCGCGCCAGAGCGGGCGTAACATCCACCATCAACCAAACTCCTCAGCGCGTGACTACGAGCATCGACAGCATCGTCGTCGAGATCGACAAGGCTCTGCGCGCCGTCATCGGCGAGTCGCAGGCGACGCGCCCCATGCCGCGCGCCGACGATGATCCCGCATTGGGCGAGCACGAACGGCGGCACGCGGCGGCGCTAATGCGAGTGAACCACTGCGGCGAAGTCTGCGCTCAGGCGCTCTACCAGGGACAGGCGCTGGCATCCTCGAGCGGGGACATCAAGGCTGCGCTCGCCAGCGCCGCGCGCGAGGAAGCCGATCACCTCGCTTGGAGCGCGCAACGCATCCGCGAGCTCGGGGGCCGCGTGAGCGCGCTCAATCCGCTGTGGTATGCGGGTTCGCTCGCCATCGGGTACGTCGCGGGCAGGCTCGGAGACGCTTGGAATCTGGGATTCCTCGCCGAGACCGAGAAGCAGGTCGAGCAGCATCTGCAGGGACACCTGGAGCGGCTGAGCCCGAAGGATAGGACCACTTGCGCGCTCATCGAGACCATGCAGCGCGAAGAAGCCGGGCATGCCCGAACGGCCGAAACGCTGGGCGCCCGGGAACTTCCGCAACCCGCCAAGCGCGCGATGCGGGCGCTCGCCCGCGTGATGACGACCGTGTCGTACTGGATCTGAGGGTATTGCTTACTCGGGAACGATCTCGTAGCCGTGCGAGATCGCCGCCGTTTTGCCGAGCATGATCGAAGCCGAGCAGTACTTGTTGTGCGACAGCTTGATGGCGCTTTCCACCATCGACGGCTTGAGGTCTTTGCCGCGCACGACGAAGTGCATGTGAATCTTCGTGAAGACCTTGGGATCGGTTTCCGCGCGCTCCGACTTGAGCTGCACCTCGCAGCCAGAAATTTTCTGCCCGCTTTTCCTGAGGATCAGCACTACGTCGTAAGCGGTGCAGCCGCCGGTTCCGGCGAGCACGGTCTCCATGGGCCGCGGCCCCAGGTTGCGCCCCCCGCCTTCGGGAGCCCCGTCCATCACGAAGGAATGGCTGCTTTCGGTTTCGGCGACGAACCCCATCCCGTCAGGGCCGATCCACTTTACTTTGCACTCCATCTTGCCTTCCTTTCAGGTCGAGCGGCGAATGGTCCTTAGGGCGAGCCGACACTCTTCTGTTGACACCTCGGTACTTCTTCAATAAAATCACGCGCTTCCGCCGGATTCCGACTGGCACATCCTATGAGCACGTTCTCCGCCAAGCCGCATGAAGTCAAGCGTGATTGGTATTTGGTCGACGCCAACGGCAAGGTGCTCGGGAGGCTCGCCGCAGAGATCGCACGCCGCCTGCGTGGCAAACACAAGCCGGAGTTTACTCCGCACGTCGACACCGGGGATTACGTAGTCGTCGTGAACGCCGGTAAACTGCGTGTTACGGGGAACAAGGGAAAGGCCAAGACTTATTATCGCCACAGCACCTACCCAGGCGGGGTTTACTCGACCACCTTTGCCAAGATGCAGGCGCGATTCCCGACTCGGGCGCTTGAGATCGCGGTCAAAGGGATGTTGCCCAAAGGGCCGCTCGGCTACGCGATGCTCAAGAAGCTGAAAGTCTACGCGGGTGGGGAGCACCCTCACGCGGCGCAGCAGCCCCAAGCACTGGAGATCAACGCATGATCGGGCA
>WNGL01006435.1_pt1 | contig 13834 bp, 8 predicted proteins | sample 5400591 | NCBI WGS metagenome assembly WNGL01 (sample SAMN13153377, study PRJNA577476) | soil metagenome | isolation source: 80 cm soil or saprolite under Garry oak tree replicate 1 | place: USA:California | collected 2016-06-15
GCTGCACGACGTGGTAGCCCACCAGCTCAGCGCCATCGCCGTCCAGGCCGGGGCAGCCCGGCTGGCGGCGGCCGGTGACCCGCAGGCGTCCGCGGCCGCGATAGCCGCCATCGAGCGGCAGGCCCGAGACGGCCTGACCGAACTCAACCAGCTGGTCCGCGAACTGCGGCCGACTGAGGATACCGGCCCGGGCATGTCGCCGCAGCAGCGACTCGATGACATCCCCAGCCTGATCAAACGGGCCGGGGAATCGGGTTTGCGCGCTGAGTTGCGCGTTGACGGCGAGCCCCGCCCGCTGCCGGCTGCTGTCGAGCTGGCCGGCTACCGGGTGGTGCAGGAAAGCCTGACCAACGCGATCCGGTATGCAGCAGGCGCCGCGGCAACGGTCCACCTGGCCTATCGCGATGACGGGATCATGGTCGAGGTGACCGATGACGGGCCTGGTGCGGCGGCCGGTACGGCCGCAATTCCTGGTGGCGGCGTCGGGCTGGCCGGGCTCAGGGAACGAGCCCGCCTGCTCGGCGGCCAGCTTGAGGCCGGGAGCGCCGCGGAACGGGGCTTTGCGGTACGCGCGTTCCTGCCGGGTCCGCCATGACCATCAGCATCCTGGTGGTCGACGACCAGCCGGTCGTCCGGGCAGGCGTGGCCATGATGATCGGCACGCAGCCGGACCTCGAGGTGGTCGGCGAGGCGCCCGACGGGCTGGCGGCAGTCGGTAAGGCAGCCGAGCTCAGGCCCGATGTCGTGGTGATGGACGTGCGCATGCCACGGCTCAACGGGATCGAGGCCACCAGGCGGGTGGCCGCGCTGACGCCGAAGCCGCCGCGGGTCGTGCTGCTCACGACCTTCGACTTGGACGAGTACGTCTTCGACGGCCTTCTTGCTGGTGCCAGCGGATTCCTGCTGAAGCACGCGCCGCCTGAGGAGATCTTGCTCGCGGTGCGGGCTGCGGCCGTCGGCGATGCCCTGGTCTCCCCCGGACCGATGCGGCGGCTCGTTGAGCATTTCGTCCGGGGCCGGCCACGTCAGTCAGCTGACCTGGATCGGCTCACCGACCGGGAACGCGAGGTGTTCATCCTGATGGTCCGCGGGCTGTCCAACGCCGCGATCGCCCGCAGCCTGGTGATCGGCGAGACGACAGCCAAGACGCATGTGACCCGGATCCTGACCAAGCTCCAGCTGCGCGATCGCGCACACGCCGTGATCTACGGGTATGAGACCGGGCTTGTCCGGCCCGGCGAGGGCGGTACGCCCGAAAGCTGGCCGTCCGGGACAAGCTGAGGATCGCTACGGAGCTGCAAAGGAGACGACGATCGAGGCTGGCGCCCTGCCGACGGCAAATGAGCACGTTCCCCCGGCGCAGCGGCGGTGCATAATTACGCTAGCTGACCCACTGCTCATCGCATCAGATCTGGCTGACAGGGCAACCGAATGGCTGCGAAAGTGCCTTGCAGCCTGTTCACGTAGCTGCCTGTCGGCAGTTTGATGCTCTATCTGGTCATGTTCACGCTGGCGTGCCAAGTGCTCCCGGCCGTGAGAAGTCCACGCAGTGGATTACGCTGCCCTCCCAGCACACATAGGTCGGATCACCGCGAACGACTGACGACCAAGGCATCCAGGTCACCTCGCAGCCCGGGCACGTCATCCGGCTGCCGACACCAGGAACTCCACGCTCACCGCAATTCCAGCACAGCTTATGATCACCCTTTTGCTGGCTTCCGCTCATTTCCTTCACCACCCCCGAACTCTCCCCGCATGACCGGATCCGCGGCCTCCGCGGCAACCTGAAGTCCAGATCCGCCGACCCGGCGATGCCATGGCCCGCATACGGCCGGCGCGCGGCCAGACACGACCTCCGCGACGGCCCCCCGTTCACGCCTATACCTGGCAGAGGGGTCGGCCGGCCGCGTTGATACGTCCTCCTGACCGCCGTTGCCCGGACACACTGCGCCGAATCGCCGGTTGAGCGGCCCCGGACGGCCGCGGCGGCCACTGCGGCCCCGGAGCGCGGCCCGAGCTGATCGAGGCGCCGGGAACTGCTGACGGCCCGGCCGCAGCAGGCACCCACGAGACGAACCTCAACGCGGCCATGACAGTAACGCCCGGCCCGGGCGCTGGCCGTTCGCGTCGATTCGAAATGGCGGGAGCCGTCAGACGCGTTCGTGCGTCAGAGAAATATGCGCTGGGGAAGGAACCTAGCCGGCAGCTGCCTGTTCGCCGGCCATGGTGGCGTGACGGGTATCCCTGCACAGGGCTGGCGGCAGGTCAGCCGCGGCGGCAGCGGCGCGACGGTAGAGTCCGGCACGGTTACTCTCCACGTCATCCAAGGACCCGACCGGACATGGCAGGTCGACAGCGGCAACCGGTGCCAGTGACTCGTCCGGCGGACCCGATGCCGTGCGCCCGGACACCACGTGTCTGACACCGATTGTTCTCGGGGTTTGGCGGCTGCACGAGGACAACGCAGGGCGGCTGCGGTGCAGGATCTTCAAGTGAACCAAGCCTCGCTGCCGCTCCCGGCAGCCGGCAGCAGGTCTCGCGAGATGCGCCGACGGTACGACATGACTGCATGGATTCCGCGGTTACCGATCATGGAAGCCGCCAAGACCGCCAGACGAGTCCGAAATGAGAACAACCATGGCTCCACGGAGTATTGATCGCCGACCGGAATGCCTCTTACAATCAGCCTTTGTCCACTGGCGGTGGACTATGGATGCCGACGGGATGTCGCATGCTTCTGGGACCGGGACAGGACGCAGTCGTGGGACCGGTCAAGGACTGAGTCGACACATCCGCCGGAGACGATAGAGGATTTCGCCCGGGGGCAACGGGCCCCGGGCCATCTGAAGGTGCGCGCTCCGACCGATGCTTTGAAACAAAGGAGGCTTTGTCCGTGGCTACTGTGGCCATCGAGGAGCGTGAGCTCCTCAAGTCACTGCGATGGTGGGACGGGTTTGTCGTCGCTCTCGCCAACCCTGGCTTCCTGATCGGCTCGCTGGGCTTTTCCATCGGATCCCTCGGCGGCTGGGGAGCGATGCTGCTCTGGGGCGTGTCGATGTTCCTCGGCACGCTGCAGAACTGGATCTACGCGGAGACCGCGACGATGTTCCCGACTAAGACCGGGGGCATCGCCCTGTACGCGAACGAGGGGTGGCGCCGCTACTGCACGCTGGTCGGTCCCGTGGCCACGTTTGGCTACTGGTTCGCCTGGTCGACGGTGCTGTCCATCTTCGGCATCGTGGTCGGGAGCCTGATCCAGACGCAGTGGTTCTCCACGTCGACCTGGACCGTCTGGGACGGTTCGGTGCACCTGACCCTGGCTCACTTCATCGGCATCGGGGCGATCCTGCTCGTCTGGGTCGCCAACATGCGCGGGGTCAAGCCCACGATGTGGATGGGCTATATCACCGGCGCACTGCTGATGGTGCCGCTTTTCGTGTTCATCGTTGTCCCTTACTTCACCGGGGACTGGTCGTCGAGCAACATGAAGCTCACCATCACCGGACCCTGGGGCGGGTGGCAGCTCGCGCTGGTGTGGCTCTACATCATGGGCTGGTCGGCGTACGGCGTGGAGACCTGCGCGACCTTCGCGCCCGAGTACAAGGACGCGGTGCGCGATACCAACCTCGCGCTGAAGACCTCGGCTCTGTTCTCGCTCGTCGTATACCTGCTCCTCCCGCTCGGCGTCACGGGGACGATCGGCTCCCAGGCGGCGGTCGCCAACCCGACCGGCTTCTACGTCGCCGCGTTCGAGAAGATCGCCGGAAACGGCGTCTCCGGAGTGATGGTCATCTTGCTCTGCGCGAGCCTGATCTTGTCGATGAACACGGCGACCGCCGACGGATCCCGCGCGCTCTACGGGATCGCCAAGGACGGGCTGACGATCAGGCAACTCCACTTCCTCAGCAAGCATCACATCCCGTCGCGCGCGATGACGCTTGACATGCTGCTGAACATCTTGCTGATCCTGTTCGTCGGCAGCACGCTCTCGATCCTGGTAGCGGGTAATCTCGGCTACATCGCCGCGCACTTCTTCGCCCTGACCGGCTTCCTCCTGCTCAGGAAGGACCGGAAGAACTGGCCGCGGCCGATCAAGCTGTCGTGGATCTGGCTGCCGATCGCGGGCCTGCTCGCCTGCGCCAATCTGGCCTTCATCATCGTCGGGAACATGTACCCGCAGCTCACCGGCTACGGTGACCTGAAGACCACGTTGATCGGCGTCGGCGTGCTCGCGATCTCGATCGTCGCCTACCTGTTCCGCAAGCTGGTGCAGGACAAGCAGCCCGTCCACCTGCGCGAGAACACGCCGCAGTATCCGTCCGAGGCCACGCGGGATTGGTTCTCCCCGCAGCCCAGATAGCCGCCCACGGAGCGGGAATGCCGCCTTCCGAGGGTTCTCGGAAGGCGGCACCCGCGCAGATCGCGATCGCCGCAGACTGGCAGGAGACGGTCATCCGGGTCTACGGGCCGACATGGCGGCGCAGACCGCCTCCTGCCAGGCGCTATGGCACGGCAGATTCAAGACACCGCTGGGTGTCACCGGCCGGGCAGATCCCGCTGACCTGCAACGAGATCGCCGCGCTGTTCATCACACTGATCATCAACCGGTGACAGGCACCCGGTACCGGCTGCGATGGCCGCTTGACGCCGTCGCCAGCACCGCGTTAACCCTGCCGCTACCGACGGCAAACCAGGCAACCGTGAACGTAACGACCTCCGGTTGGAGTACCATGTGCCGCATGTCCGTGAGTAACCCCTCTCCCGAGGGCAACCGGACCTGTTCCGCCCTGGCAGCGAGCCATCGGCTGCCGCCACCGTACACGGCCAGGAGAGGCGCACAGCGGCATGCATGAGCAGCCCGCCTCCCGGCCGGGAGGCCACCGGCACCGAGCTCCCCCAGCCCGGGGCCTGAGCGGCACGGGGCTGGTGGCTGACGACCTGTACCTGCTCGGGCATGAGGAGAGCAGCGGCAAGCCGCTGCTGCAGCCGGCCGCGCTGGGCACCGGCCTAGCCGGGGCGCTACTGGCCGAGCTGATGCTGGTCGGCTGGATCGGCCTGCGGCAAGATAGCGCGGTCATGATCACCAGGGATGCTCCCCATGGTGCGGTGCAGCAGTACGCGCTGCTCAAGCGGATAGCCGACAAGCCGGAACCTCATCCTGTGCGGTCCTGGCTGCGGCTCATGGCTCACAGCGCGGAACAGGACGTGGCCCTGCGCCTAGAGGAGGCAGGGTACATGGAGCACGTCCGCGGCCGGGTTCCCTGGCGCCAGGGTCGTTTTGTCCCGGTCAACCCGGACTGGGCTTTCGCGCCGGTGCTCCGGGCCCGGGCCGCCCTGGACCCCGCCCGGCCGCTCACCGCCCACTCCGCCGCCCTGGCCGGCCTGACGGTTGCGTGCGGGCTGGGCTTCAAGCTGACCGAGCATCAGACCCAGGCCGGCCGGTCCGTCCAGGACGCCGTCGTCCATCTCGGCCCCGGCGTCCAGGAAGTGATCGCCCAGACCGAGGCAGCAGTCGAAAACGCCGTCATGTCTTATCGCACCTGGTAAGTAATCGGGAGGTACGTACCACAAGGTCGGCACGGCCGGGCCAGGTCATTCTCCGCTGCCGGGCAGAATGGCCTGAGCGCCGGGCCCCTCTTCGCCGGCATCGGCGCTCCACACGAGGCAGTCCGTCTTCTCGCGCACCGCGCGCCGGGCCCGCCTGAAGAAGCGCTTGCTGAGCCGCCCAGGCTCTGGCCCGAGCACGAGCAGCCCGGGGCGGCGCTCGTTCGTGAGCTGGATCAGCGCCGCTATCGGGCGCGGGCTCCGCACTAGGAGGCGCTCAACCTGCACCCCGAGCATGTGGGCCCGCTCCGCCGGGGCGCGCAGAGCCGCCTCCACGTCGGGCGGATCGTCGAGATGGTCGTGTCCGAGGCACACCGACATCGGGAGCGGCGGCAACTCGACGATGTTCGCCACGGTGAGCGGCTGCCCTGCCTCGACCGCGGAGCCGACCGCCAGCTCGCACGCCGCCGGGTGGAACGGGACGCCGAAGAACGTGACGAGCAACACCGGCCTGTCACCGGCGCCCGGACCGGCGCCTGCCCGGCGCGGACTGCGGGCCTGCGCGGTCCTCATGTCATTCCGGATGTAGTTGCCAGGCCGGAAGACTGCGCGCCCGCCGCCTGACCCGCCGCCGCCAGCGTGGCATGTACAGCAGGTACCAGCCCGCCATGACAATCGGCATCAGCAGCAGCAGCCGCTGCGAGACCAGGAACGCGAGCAGGGCGAAGGTAATGCCGAGAACGAGGGCCGCGCCGATGGCCACCAGCCGGTACCGGCGCATCTCCCGCATGATTCCCCAGTACTCGGCGGCCGGGATCTGATTCGTGTCCCACTGGCGACCGCAGCCTTCGCAGGTCCAGCGCTCACCGTAAGCCAGGAGACGGACCGCTTCGCAGTCGCATGTCACGGTCATGCGGGCACCCTTCACCAGGCAAGTGTACGGCGAACTGACCCCATCCCGCAGCCCGCTGGGCAGCTGGGGTCCACACCGGGCTAGCGGTGTCGCGCACGCCCCAGCTGCACTCGTAGTCCTTGTTAATAACATCACCCCAGATCCTGCGCTCCCGGATGAACGGCAGCGACAGCGCCGGGCTCGGGCTGTCGATCTCCCAGGCCAGGGCGGTGACCTTCATCTAGCTGACCGGCTCAAAGGTGACTCCTCAGCCAACATTGCTCACCCGCCAGATCCAGCAGGCAGAACTCAGCCCCGGGGGACGAGGGCGAGCTGACGCGACTGGCCAACCAGGCGCCCGGTGCTGTCCCAGACCTCACCGTCCTCCTCGAGGAAACCGGCAGTGACGAACCGGGTCGAAAAGCGGCAGCGGAGCCAACCGGGCGCAGGGTTCGCCCGGATGTGGGCGGTGAGCTCGACCGTCGGCGTCCATGCGATCGGCAGCCGGGCGTTGAAGGCGGTGGGCGGGAAGGCGTCGACCGCGCACAAGAGAGCGATGCTATCGATGGGCTCGTCACCCGGCAGGCGGAACCAGCCCCGCATCAGCGGCCGTCCGGATTGGTGCCCCGTAGCGAAGGCGGCGTCGTCGGGATGCAGGCGCAGATCGACCTGGCCCATGAACGGGGGCGGGAAGGTACCGGCTGGCTGCACGCGGACGCACTGCTCAGGTGAGGGCAGTTCGGGGGGAGCGCCCTCGATGAGCTCAGGCCCTTCGGCTTGCGACAGATCGCCGAGCGTCCCTAGCACAGCCAGCAGCGGGCGGGTACCGGAAAACATCGTCGCGGTCCCGGTGGCGAAGCGCTTCCCCTCCTTGAGGATCTGGGTCGCGATGCGGACGCTGCCCGGCCGGCCGGGGGCAAGGTAGTGCGCGGTAACTGTCACCGGGTCGGGCCGCCCAGCGGCGCTGGTCAGAGCGCGGGTGGCCATGGCGAGCAGGTAACCGCCGTTGGCGTTGCCCGCGATTTCCCAGCCCGGGTCGATGGAGGCCACCCACTCGCCGGCCGCTGCGGGCTCGACCGCGGTCGCGGCGGCGAACGGACCGGCCAGGGGACACCTCGCTAGGACAGAGATTGCGGCCATGTTACCAACGTCCCCCCGTATCAAGGAGCGCCGTCGGCTGCTCTGCCGTAGTGCCGGGTCCTAGCGGCGATTCGCGTAAAACCGGGAGGGAACATGCCAGACGGATCGGCGTATCCGATCATTTATGTCCGGGGATTTGCCGGGGGGACGTCCGGGATAGACACCGCCACGGATGATCCGTTCTACGGTTTCAACGACGGCGCCACGCACGTGCGGGTGGGCGGTGACGGCAATCCGCAGTTCTACCAGTTCGAGGGTCCCCTGGTCCGGCTCATGGAGGACGAGGATTACCGCGTTCCCGTGCACGGTGGCCAGCAGATTTACCTGACCCGGTCCGCTGACGGCTCGCAGCCCCGGACCGCGGTGTGGATCTACCGGTTCTACGATGCGTCGGCCGATACGTTCAATGTGCCGGCCGCCGGCTACGATCTGCCGACCGCAGCCAGGAAACTCCTCGCCTTCGTCCAGCTCGTCCTGGCCAAGACCGACTTCACCGGCCCGGACGGGAACCCGGCAGATCAGGCCGACAAGAAGGTCTGGCTGGTCGCGCATTCGATGGGCGGCCTGATCTGCCGCAGCATGATCCAGAAGATGTGCCCGGCTAGCGGCATCGCGGCCGGCGACCTCGTCGACAAGCTCTTCACGTACGCGACCCCGCACAACGGCATCGACTTCGGGATCTTCGGGCTGCATATCCCGGTGCCGCAGATCGCGCCGTTCGACGCGCAGATCTTCAACCGCAAGGTCATGTACCAGTACCTGACCCCCGCCGCCCAGCTCGCCCGCGTCCCCGGCATGCCTGACGACTGGGACGCCCACGCGATCACCGGCTTCGATCCCGCCCGGGTGTTCTGCCTGATCGGCACCAACGCCGCCGACTACGGGGCGGTCTCGCAGGCAGTGGGCCCCAAGAGCGACGGGCTGGTGCAGATCGACAACGCCTACGTCCGCGGAGCCAACCGGACGTTCGTGCACCGCTCCCACTCTGGCCGCTATGGCGAGGTGAACTCCGAGGAGGGCTACCAGAACCTGCGCCGCTTCCTGTTCGGTACCCGCAAGGCCACCGTCCGCCTGGTCAATGCGACCCTGCCCCCGTCGACCTCCCCCAACGTGCTCGATGTCTGGCAGGCCGAAGTCTGCGTCAGCATCCGCGGGCTGCCGGTGCTGCTCGACGACCAGACGGCCGCCCACTACTGCCCGGTCGAGCTCGGTAAGGTGGCCGGCGCCAGCGTGCCGGGCGGCGCCCCGGCTCCCTCCGACGACGTGGTGACCCCCGGCTCCGGCCCGTTCAGCGGTCCTGGCGGCCCGCCGCTGACCAGGGTCTTCCTGCTCGACCCCGCGCGGGCCAGCCAGGTACAGCGGGAAAACCTGCAGCCGGGCACGTTCTCGCCCCGCTGCCGCTACTCCCTGCAGCTCAAGGTGATCCACCTGGAGGAGCAGCACGGCCTGTTTACCTGGCAAAACCACCTGGAGGGGGCGCCGGAATGGGCGGACACCCTGATCGTTGACACCGGCCCGGGCGACGACGGGGCCGAGCACGTGTGGGCCGCCTGGGAAGTCGACATCCGCACAGTCACCTCGGTTCCCGACCCGATCGCGCCCCAGCCGCTGAGTCCCGATTCCCCTGGCGGCCTGACCTTCACCATCGCCCTGCCGGCTGCCGGGAGGCAACTGCTCGGCGCCCGCGCCGCCCTCGCCCTGAACGTGGAACTCCTGACCTGACGGCTCCCTCAGATGGCACCCTCGTCGACGGCGAGCTGGATCGGCGCGGCGCGGCCCGAGCGGAACAGCAGGCCGCGGCCGAGCGGCCCCGGCCCGGCGTTGCGCGGCAGCCTGACGCCGAACAAGTCGCCGTCATCCGGCGTATCCACCGCCACCAGAACACCGCACCTGGACTTGCGCGCCGCGGCGATAAAGCCCGAGTAGCAGCTGCCCAGGTCCGCGGTGTTGCCGGCCAGGATCAGGCCGTGATCGGCGTCCCGGCCGGAGACGACGATCCGCTCGAGGATCTCCGAGTTCGGCGCGTTGTACAGCATCTCGGCGTCGTCGACGAGCACCACGTAGCGGTCCAGCGGATTGAGCGTCGCCCGCAGGTACTCGACGTCGAGTTCCGCCCCGAGCACGGCGAGTACCCCCGGCGTGCCCTCCAGGGAGCGCAGTGGGGAGCGCCGCGGGGCGATCAGCAGGATCGGCGTCTGCTGGGCGATCAGCGATCGCGCCATCGTGATAAGCGTGGTCGACCGCCCGCTGCGCGGCGGCCCCGCGACCACGATGCCCGGTCCTTCCTCGGCCACGTCGAGGCCCTGCGGTGACAGCTCGTCCCCGCCCGCGCCGACCATCGCCCACAGTGGCGACGGCGGTGCGAAATCCGGGTCCAGCCGGTAGGTCTCGGCCACAGTGATCCGCGACGGAAGCGCGTCGACCTGCAGCGGCCGGCAGGCCCGCGGCAGCTGGCGCCCGTACCGCTGGCGCGCCTCGTCGGCTATCCGCCGCAGCGCGCCCACCTGCGCGAGCCCGGTCGGATCCGGGTCGAGCAGCGCGACCTGGGCCTCCAGCGGGTTCGGCTTGGCATGGAACATGAGCCGCCCGTCGGGCTGATGCGCGGGCAGGGCGCGCTCCCTGATCTCGGCCAGCGAGCAGTCGCTCCTGTCGGTCAGCCGGAAGATCATCCGGTGGGCGAACACGGTGCCGATCTGGCCGAGCAGCGCCGCCCGGTCGGTGGTGACGACGGCGCGCAGCCCGACCGCGCTGCCCTCGCGGAGCACCTGGAGCAGGCTCTCGACCAGCCGTCCCATGTCGTACTCGCCGAAGGCCGCGTAGTAGCCCTCCCACCAGTCGAGCAGCAGGAGCATCCACGGCAGCCGGTCCGAGCCCGAAGTCGCCGCCCGCTGCTCGGCGAGCCCCGCGAAGCCCTGCGCGGCGAGCAACTGCTGGCGGCGCGCGATCTCGTGGCGGAGCTTGCTGAGCAGCCGCTCCACCCGGTCGGTCTGCTCCCGGGCCACCACGGCGCCGCAGTGCGGCAGCTCGCTTACCGGCAGCAGCGCGCCGGCCCCGCAGTCGATCCCGTAGATGTGCACGTCGGCGGGCGAGGCGTGCGAGGCCACCGCGCCGGCCAGCGTGCGCAGCAGGCTGGACCGCCCGCTGCGCGCCGCGCCGGCTATCACGGTGTGCCCGGCGGACGGGAAGTCCAGCGTGAGCGGCGCCCGGGCCTGCCGGTGCGGCAGGTCGGTGAGCCCGTAGGGGATCGGCGGGATGTCGGCGTCCCGGCCGGAGCCGGAGCCGGGGGCCGCCGCGGGCAGTTCGCCGAGCGTGACGATCTCCGGCAGGGGCTCTAGCCACGGCCTGCGCTGCTGGCCGAGCCCGGCCTTGACGTTGGCGGCGGCGATCGCGTCGACGAGCACCGACAGGTCGGTCTCCATCGTCTCCTCGTCCGCTCCGGCGGCCCGGCCAGGAACGCTGCCAGGAACGGAGCCCGGAGCGGGCAGCGCCCGGCCGAGGCCGCGCCAGGGGACCGGCATGACCTGGGCGCTGGCCGTGCCTGGCCCGGTACCGGGCCGCCGGCCGCCGATGCGCGCCGACTGGACGGCGACCAGGTTCGAGGCAGCCGATCGCACGTAACACCGGCCGGGCGTGGACTTCCCGATGTACGCCGAATCCGGCGCGTCGATGACGTCCGCCGATTCGTCGCTGCTCGTGACCCGCAGCGCGATCCGCAGGTTCGTGTTGGCCCGGATGTCCGCGCTGACCACGCCCGCCGGGCGCTGCGTGGCGAGGATCAGGTGCACGCCGAGCGAGCGGCCGCGGCGGGCGATGTCGATGAGCCCGTTGACGAAGTCCGGCAGCTCCGCGACCATGGCCGCGAACTCGTCGATGATCAGCACGAGCCGCGGCATCGGCGCCAGGTTCAGCTCGGGCCGGAGCCGTTTAGTGTCCCAGTAGTCTTCGATGTCCTTGGCGCCCGCGTGCAGCAGCATCTCCTCGCGCCGCTTGAGCTCGGCGCCCAGCGAGTCGAGCGCGCGGACGGTCAGGTGACCGTCGAGGTCGCTGACCATGCCGACGGTGTGCGGCAGCCGCGCGCAGTCCTTGAACGCGCTTCCGCCCTTGTAGTCGATGAGCACGAACGTCATCGCGTCGGGCCGGTTGGCCACGCAGAGCACGGCGATGATCGTCTGCAGCAGCTCGGACTTCCCGGCTCCGGTGGTGCCCGCCACCAGGCCATGCGGGCCGTCCGCGGACAGGTCCAGGATGAACGGCCCGTCGGCGCTGACGCCGATCGGCACCTTGGTGGTGCGGCCGCGCTTCTGCCAGGCCATCAGCACCAGGTCGGGGTGCGGGTCCGGCATGTGGATCAGGTCCAGCAGCCGGGCCGAGTCCGGGATCATGGAGTCGGAGTCGTCCCGGCTGACGTCGCGGACCGGCGCGAGCGCGCGGGCCACCCGGTCGGCCCAGCCCACCGACACCTGGTCGGCGAGCATGGCCGGCCCGCCGTGCCCGAAGACGCCGCCGTGTCCCCGGATCAGGAACGGCCGCACCGGCGCCGGCGCGGCGCCGTGCGAGGCGACCGTCCAGCCGCCGGGCCCGACCCGAACGCCATGCGGGTTACCGTTCCCCTGTCCCGGGATGTCCCAGGACAGCACCGAGACGCATTCTTCCGGCAGCACCCGCTGGGACTCGTCGATGCAGACCGCGTAGACGCCGGTCCTCCTGGCGGCGGCGAGCACCTGCGGCATGCCGGGGATCCGGCGCAGCTGCCGCGCTCCGTCCAGCACGACCAGGATCTTCGGTCCCAGGTCGCTGCCTGCCACCGGCTCGCCCGCCGCACCCTGCCCGTTCCCGGCACCGAACCCGCTCGTGTCTGGCTCCGCGGCGGCCTTTCCCATCCGCGCGGTGACCTCGGCGACCAGCTCCGTTACCCTCTTCGACGCCGACTCGGGGTCGGTGCCGACGAGTGCCACGCAGTCCTCGCCGCCGCGCGGCGTGCAGTGCGGCAGCCACCGCACCCAGTTCCAGTGCGGGCCCGCCGCGGGGTCGGCGGCCAGGACGACGATGGACAGGTCACGCGGGCTGTGCAAGACCGCGGCCTGGGCGACCAGCCAGCGGGCCAGCGCCCGGGACGCGTCGACGGGCCCGGCCAGGCCCAGCACGCCCGTCGTGGTCAGGCGCATCGAGACGGGCACGCAGAAGGACGTCGGCACCGCGGGCAGCGCGGCATCCTTGGCCGCGGGGACCAGCTGGATCGTGGCGGGCCCGTCGAACAGCCCGATCCGCATCTTCAGCGTGTCGGGGTCGTCGGCACGACGCTCCCAGAGCCGCCGCCGGGGGCCGGTGGCCGTGAGCAGGACCTGCGCGGGATCCATGGCGTCTTCCCGGCGCCGGCGCTCGTCGGCGGCCCGGGTCTGCTCCAGCTTGAGCTCGAGTTCGGCCATCTGCGCGGTGTACGCCCGCATCTTCCGGCGGTGCGACCCGCCGCGCTGACCCCGGCCGCCGAGCCAGTTGGCCGCCACCATGAGCGGGAACATCAGCATGAACAGCGAGTAGAGCCACTGCCTGGTCAGGTAGACCATGACGCCGCCCATGGCCACCGGGATCAGGGCGCTCAGCAGCATCGCGGTGCCGTTGCCGTGGCCCTTCTTCGGCTCGGCCGGCACCTCGATCTTCACCGGCTTCAGGTCCGGGCGGAACCGCGGCGGCCGGTGGTAGGCGAGCCCGCCGCCGACCGGGGAAAGGTGCGCGTCGGGCGTCTCGGGCCGCATGAGCTGCAGCACCGTCGTGCTTATCCGCAGCACCCCGCCGAACGGCCACGGACACGGCCCCGTGACCGGACGGCCGTCGAGCACCAGGGGCGCCTTCGGCCCGGCCGGCTCGAGCGACGGCTCGCTCAGCCCCCAGGCGACGGTGATCGTGGCCGTGTACGCGGGCACGCCCGGCGACAGCAGCCGCACCTGGCAGTCGGCTCCGGAACCGATCATGGTCGTACCGGGCCCGAGCCGGTGCACGGTGCCGGCGTCGGGGCCGCCGATGACGCGGACCTCGGCCACGCCGCCCGGCTCGGCGAGCGAGGTGGCGGCCGACGCGCGCTCCAGGGTGGTGACGACGGCCCCGTCCCGCAGCGCCTGGCTGGCTGGCGTGCCCGGATGGACCTGCTGGCCGCCGGCCCAGAGCACGGGTTCGCTCGCGGCCAGCCTGGTGCCCGCCGCCGCGGCGCGCGGGTGCATGATGACCGAGGCCAGGTGCTCCTTCGGCGCGAGCGCCTCGGCG
>WNGL01008487.1_pt1 | contig 13831 bp, 11 predicted proteins | sample 5400591 | NCBI WGS metagenome assembly WNGL01 (sample SAMN13153377, study PRJNA577476) | soil metagenome | isolation source: 80 cm soil or saprolite under Garry oak tree replicate 1 | place: USA:California | collected 2016-06-15
CGCGGATAGGCCCGCTTCCCGGTGACCAGGGGTGACCAGGCCACGGTGCCACCGCAGGACGGTGCCCGGCGTGACCAGCCGGTGCGCCCGCAGCCTTCCCGGCAGGAGCCTGATCAGCGCGGCCAGCACCGCCCGGTGGGCCCAGTCCCACCGGGCCCCGGCCAGGTGCGGCGCAGCACCGCCACCTCGTGCCGCCGCACGAGCAGTTCCGCATCCTCGAACGCCGGCGAACGACCCAGCAGGACAAGCCAGCCAGCAAGCCGCACGAAAATCAGATAGAGCAGACGCAACGACACGGCCGGTCATCATGCCCAGCAGCCACGCCGCACCTATCGCGCCAGGTCACAGCCACAGGCCGGCTTCTGGCACCCCCCCGCCATCGCTGCAGCTCACAGGCCGGGCAGGCTTCTGGCACCCCCGCAGGAAGACCGGGCTGGCGAAGGCGTTCGGGCGCTGGTGGCGTGACACCGGCGGCATGGACGATCCACGGTTCGTGTTCTGGCATTCCTTCGAGCCGGGCGTGGCGTCCTTCGGCCCGGCCGGGGTGATCACCGAGATCGGGCTGGCCGTGTTCGGCGCCGGCTTCGCGGCCCTGCAGCCAGATGACCGCCGGAGGGCGGTTCAGGACCTGCTGGCAGAGCACCGGCTGCTGCTGATCTGGGACAACTTCTAGACCGTCCGGTCCATGCCCGATCCTGGCGGTGCGACGCCACCCTGGATGAGGCGGGCTGCCAGGAGCTCCTGGACTTCCTGGAGACACTAGCGGGGCGGGGGCGCAGCGCGGTGCTCATCACCAGCCGCGCCAGCGAGGACTGGCCCGGCGGCATCCGCCGCATCGCGGTCGGCGGCCTAGCCTCGCACGAGGCCACCGGGTACGCGGGGGAACTCCTGGCGCCCTACCCGGCGGCGGCGCTCCGGCCGGGACGAGCGCGGAAGGTTCGCCGGCGCACGGCGCTAGAAGTGACCTGTCCGTACGTAGGCGGTCATCTCGGGCACTTGCCTGGCGGACCGGCTCATGCGACTTCCCGCACGCGTCGCGCGGGTCCCTGGCAGGCCGCCGTCATGCGGGCAAGCAGCGCTCCGAGTGCGGGGCGGTCCTTGTCCCCGTCGTGCTCGTAGAGCTCGCTGATCGTCTGGATAAGCGAGTTGACCAGCAGCACGCGCTCGTGCTCGGTGATCTCCATCGTGATTCATCCTTCGGTGAGTCCGGCGTAGGGGCCGGACCTTGAGGTCGTTGCCGGCGAAGGCGTTCGCCGCCGCCGCCGCTTTCACGTCAGCAGGTGCCTGGCCCGGGTCTGGCCCGGCGAACTCATGCCGCGCACCCGCCGCCCAGGCGATGATGATCAGGCGCTGAACATGGCCCGCTCCGGCCGGCAGCTCCGGCGGCCGACCCCTGGCGCTGCCCTCAGCCTATACTCGCAATTAAAAACTAGCAATAAATTACTAGAATAAGTGGTAGACCGTTTGATTATGGCGAACTGTGCCCGGTCAAGACCCCGCTGAGGTTGCCGGGCGGGCAGGCGACGGTGCGGTGGCAGATCTGGCAGCGGGTGACCGGGAGATGGGTAACGGTCACGGGGAAGCGGCGGGAACCTGGATTACTCATCAGATCTGGTGATGCCGGGCCCGTCGCGGTGACCTTGCCGTGCGCCGCACGCCGCACGGCACCAGTGAGGGCTGCTGGTCTGCCGTGCGGGTGAACAGTGGGTGAACGGGGCAAGGCGAGCGCATGATGGTAGCCAGCAGACCCAGCGTACGGAGGCGCCGGACATGACCGCAGGCGACCATTTCGAGCGGGTAGCCGTGGTCTACGAATCGCTGCGCACCACCGACGAGGCGCCGGTGCGCGCGATCGGCCAGTTCCTGCCCGGCCGCCCCGTCACCGGCCTGGATATCGGCTGCGGGACGGGACGGTACACGCGGCTGCTGCGCGGGCTGCTGCCGGACGGCTCTGCTGCCGGACGGCTCGCTGCTGGCCGCGGCCGATGTCTCGGCGGCCATGCTGGCACAGCTCAGGGCCGCCAGCCGCGGCCACGCCGGTGGGGTGGTCCCGCTGCTGGCGGCCGCCGAAGAGCTGCCGTTGCGGACCGCCAGCCTGGACCTGGTCACCGCGTTCAACTGCGTTCACCACTTCGACCTCGCTCGCTTCCTGGCCGCCGCCGCCCGGGTGCTGCGGCCCGGCGGCCAGCTGTTCATCTACACCCGCACCCCGCAGCAGAACGCGCGAACGATCTGGGGCCGCTACTTCCCGGGTTTCACCGAGCACGAGCAGCGCCTGCACAGCCAGGCCGCGATCCGGGACGCCGTCCGGCGGACCGACGGGCTCACGATGGTCGCAACCCAGACCTTCCAGCACCCGCGCACCAGCACGGCCGAGCGGCTCGGGGCCCAGGCCCAGGGGCGCCACTACTCGACATTCTCCTTCTACACGCCGCAGGAGCTGCGCGCAGCCATCGCGACCTTCCTGGCCCGCCTGCCCAGCCCCGAGGTCTGCTGGGTTGACGAGCACCTGCTGGTCATCGCCGGCCGGAGCCGCCACAACCAGGCGGAGCCTGACGGCCCGGCCAGCCTGGCGAACCAGGCGATCAAGGATCAGGCCCTCCAGATCAGCGCCGGGCACGCCGGTGAAGCTCCCAATAGGCGTCCCGGCGGCCGCGCGCAGATCACCCCGTTATCCGCCCAGCCGATTGCTGGCGACGACCTTCCGCAGAGCGCCCAGATTAGGCGGTTCCTCGCGCTGGCGGCGGACCGGTCCCGTCACTGAGCGTGTCCGGCACCGGATGGTCCGAATGAGCATGCCGCACTGCCGTCCTGCTGTGGCCCCGGTGGCGGCCCGCAGGCCAGTCAGCGGGGCGAGTAGAGGGAACTGAGTAAGTCACCGAGCGCGGCCACCGCCGCGCGATAGCTCCGCCCGGCCGGGCCCCATAGCCGATGACCAGCGCGGGGTCGAGCGGCACAAGCGGGCCATGTCGGTCATGCACCCTAGAACGCTGCGGTCAGCTGTCTTGGCGAGGAGAAGCTCCTTTTGGTCCAGGGAGCCGAATGTGGCAGGTGGCAGGTCCTCGCGGCGCAGTTCCCGGGAGATCAGGCCGGTGATCAGCATGGCGCGCAGACCCGATGCCGTCACGTTGCCTCGAAGATCGTGAACAGGTTACCCGAATGGGTCAGGAGCAGGCATTTGCGCCGATCGGACTACAACAGGTTCGCGTGCCAGTCTTTGGCGTCTGGCGCAGGCGCCGGGGTCGGTGAGCGGTGCGCCGATGACGGCCAGGAGCTTGGTCGTGCAGCGCAGGATCACTGAGCGATCTTATTGACCGCCGCACGCACTGCGGTGGCCATGACGGTTTCATTCGGTTCCACCCGTCCTGGCGGGCCCAGCTGAAGGCGTCACAACTACTGCGGGCTCGCCGGACCGGTGGCGGACAGGTTTGCCCCGGCTCGCGACCTCGTGACCGCAGCGAGGTTGCCGATCGCTGACGGACTGGACCGGCTACCTGTACCGGCCGTACGATCCCGGTGCGGGCAAGGAGCGTCAGCATGCGATTCACCGGCTACTCCTTCGGGTCCATACGGGTGGACGGCGTAACCTACGATCACGACCTGATCATCGACCATGGGAAGATCCGCAAGCGCAAGAAGGCCGCATCACGGAAGTTCCGCAGCGAGTACGGGCACACCCCGCTGTCGGCCGCGGAGGATATCCCGTGGCGATGCCGCAGGCTAGTGATCGGCACCGGTGTCGACGGCGCGCTGCCGGTGATGCAGCAGGTCCGGGACGAGGCCCGCCGCCGCAAGGTCGACCTCGTCATCCTGCCCACCGCTGAGGCGATCGACGCGCTGGCCAAGGCCCCAGCGGACACCAACGCCATCTTGCACCTGACCTGCTGAACCCGCAGGGGTCAGGAGCGGCAGGCCCCGATTCCTGTTACATCGACAGGCTGCCCACCGGGAGGAGCGCCCGCCGCATGGCACCCGCAGATAGCGAGTACCAGCCACGGCTGAGCACCGAGGAGGACCTCCAGGCGATCTCCGTCGGGAAGGTCATCCCGCACAATGCGCCAGTCACGCTGGCGGAGTATGACCCGCAATGGCCGGCGCTGTTCGACCGCGAGGCCGCCCGGATCCGGGCGGTCACTCGGCGACGCAGCCGTACGGGTCGAGCACGTCGGCTCCACCTCAGTGCCGGGGCTAGCCGCCAAGCCGATCATCGACATACTGCTGGCCGTCCCCGACTCAGCCGACGAGCAGACCTACGCCCCTGCTCTGGAGGCCGCCGGCTACGTCCTGCGCATCCGTGAGCCGGACTGGTTCGAGCACCGGCTGTTCAAGGGCCCGGACACCAACATCAACCTGCACGTGTTTACCGTCGGTGCGGCCGAGATCGACCGGATGCTGCTGTTCCGCGACTGGCTGCGCGCCGATGACGCAGACCGCGCCGCCTACCTGCAGGTCAAGCGCGACCTGGCCCAGCGTACCTGGCGGCACGTGCAGCATTACGCGGACTCAAAGACCGCCATCGTGCAGAAGATCATGGCGCGCGCCAGCGCGGCGAGTCAGCAGGACCAGCACGGCTAGCGCACCGGGCGCGCAGCAGCCTCCCATCTTTGCCTTGGCAGCGATACCGCGAGATCGCCGCGGGCGCGGGTCTGAAGTCTGCCGGTGTCTTGGCCAAGCGCGCACAGAACGCCTGGTTCTGGACGACCCGCGCACTGCCTGGTTTGCTGGCTAAGGCCACGCAGATCGAGGCGGCTACTTGCGCGCTGGCCGCGGACCAGCCGTAGTCGCTGAGCGTGATCGGAATGCTGGGCCGCCGAGTTCCTTATCGATACGGGCTGCTAACAGCTGCGCCGCCCGCGCCGGTGACCGCGCAGAGCTTCCCGTTCTGGGTGGCCTCGGAACGCGGTGTGACCGGCCTCGTTCGCGTCGGGCCACACTTGTGGCGGCGGGCGGCGGCTGCCTGCTGCAGCGCTGGCGTCCCGCGTTCGGTGTTGCGCCAGGCTCAGGCCTGCGGCGGCTTCCGGGCCGTGTCCTGGACGGTCTGATTTCTCTCAGGCGCGTGGGGCGCTGGCTGGCACCCTGTGGTGGCCTCGATCGCTGGTGCGCGCCGCCGCCGCCGGTAGCCCAGAGCGACGCGAAGTGCTGTGGCGGGCCGGAACATCCGCGGCGGCGGGTCCTGGAGGGAGGCGACTCGGAGGAATCGTTCAGCCACCACGGGGTCGCGCTCAGCCGCGGTCAGTGCCCGGTTGACGTAGGCGTTGATGACCCGGACTGACAGTGGCCGTGGCCCTTTCACCTGGGGCAAGGAGAGGTCGGCGCCGGCCGCCAGTTGCCAGGCCGTGTTGACCGGTTTCGCGGCGGCCCGGAAGAACCGCTGGGCCAGGTCGCGGTCGCCGCCGACCAGCGAGTCGCGCAGGGCGGCGGCCTGCAGCGCGGCCACCGACATGCCCAGGGCGTAGGCCGGGTTCGAGCTGCAGATCGCGTCGCCGATGACGAGGAGCCCGGCCGGGAAGCGGCGCAGCCGCTCGTAGCGGCGGCGCAGGTTGGCGGGGAACTGGTAGGCGGCAATGTCATCGAGCGGCTCGCCGTCGCGGATCGCGGCGAAGACGTCGGCCGGGGCGGCGGCCTGGACGAAGCCGAGGAATCCGTCGGGGTCGGTCGGCGGGTGGTGTCCGCTGTACCCGAACGCCGTCAGGATCCATCGGTCTCCCTCCTGCGCGAACAGCACCAAGCCGGTGGGCCGGGCTGGTTCGGCGCCGATGCCGATCACCTTCGCGCCGCCCAGCGCCCCGGGGCGCAGCCGCAGGTGCCGGGTGGCGTACTTGAGGTGGATGCCGAGCCGCTCCTCCGGCGGCTGGTCATAGCCGATCGCCGCCAGCCAGGCCGGCGTGCGGCCGCTGCGCCCGGTCGCGTCCACGACCAGGCCGGCGCCCAGGGTGTCCTCGGCGCCACCGGCGGCCCGGCGTGCGATCCGTACCCCGGTGACGCGGCCTCGTTCCGCGGTGGTGTCGAGCCCGAGGATGTCGCACTCGTCGGCGATCTCGACCGTGGGCAGTGCCCGGATCCGGGCGCGCACGTGAGCTTCCAGGTAGGGCCGGCTGGCCTGGCAGATAAAGGGCTGTGCGGGGCGGCCTACCAGGCGGAGAAGATGACCGCCCGGGGCGAAGCGGAGCTCCGCGTAGTCCCCGATCACCGGTGCGCCTCCTGCCACGAGTTCGCCGAGCAGACCCGGAAACAGCTCGTCGAGGATCTGCGCCCCTCGTGGCACCAGCAGATGGGCGTGCCGGCCCTGCGGGACGCCCTTCCGATTCGCGGGAATCTGCGGGAGCGGGTCGCGTTCCACGACCGTCACCCGCCGGTATGCATCGGCCAGCACCCGGGCGGCGAGGAGCCCGGCCATGCCGGCCCCGAGAACCACCGCCTGACCACCGATCTGCTTCATCTCACCCCTCCTGCGTCGTGACTGCTGCTTCGACGCTAGGAAGACGGGAGGTGCGGCGGCTTCGGGGAAACCACCCAAACGCCGGGCACGGCGCCATGGGTGATTCCATGCAGTGCCTCAGCAGATCCCGCGCTCGAGCGCGTACGCCGCAGCGGCGGTGCGCGAGCCGACGCCGAGCTTGGTCAAGATGTTGCTCAGGTGCCGCTCGACGGTCTTCTCACTGAGGAACAACTCGGCGGCGATCGCCCGGTTGCTGTTACCGGCCGCCACCAGAGCAAGCACCTGCACCTCGCGCTTGGTCAGCCCGCCCGCCGCTTCGGCCTGCGCGGTCCGGGAGATCTTCGCCAGCCGGGCCAGAGCCGGTGCCGCGCCCAGCTCCTGGAACACCCGGCGGGCAGCATCCAGCTCCATCTCCGCGGTGTCCCCGTCCCCAAGCTGCCGGCAGGCAACCCGGCCAGGACACGAACCCTCGCGGCCTCGTACGGCGCCTCCAACTCCTGCCAAGCCGTCCAGGCGCGGCGCAGCACCACCAGGGCGGCCCGCGCGTCGCCCTCGGCGAGCAGGACAGCGCCACGCCAATGGGCGGCCACGGCATACAGGAACGCCGCGTCAAAATCGGCGGCGATCTCCGCCAGCTCATCCGCGGCTATGCGTGCCGCCTGGACGTCGCCCGCGGCCAGGACGATCTCGACGTAGGGGGCGAGCATCCTGGACCGGGCCGCGCGGTCCTGCGCCTCATCCAGCGCGGTGCGGATCGCGGCCGCCGCGACATCGACCTGACCCTGCGCGAGCCGCAGCTGCGCAAGACCCGGCTGCGGCTGCCGTCCCGACTCGAGGGCTTGCCGGTAGCCGTCCTCGGCTTGCGCGAACTCCCCGCACAGCCGGTGCAGCTCGGCCTGCTGGTAGCAGGCCATGCCGACCACCACCGGCGGGCCGGGGGGATCACAAAGCCGGTCGCGGGCCTGCCGCACTTCGTCCATGGCATCGGGCCACGCGCCGTGGAGCTGCATGAGCTCGGCGCGATGCACCAGGCACTGACCGCGGAACGGCACCAGATCCGGCTGGGAATCGCACCAGCGGGTCAGCGCCGCGGTCCACTCCTGCGCCCGGCGCAAATCGAAGATCTCCTGACACGCCGCGATCACCCCGCAGTAGGCGATCCCGGCAACCACCGCGGACACCTCGCCGGCGGTGACCGCCACCATGACCTCGTCGAGCAATGCGACACCCTCGGCCGTCGCTGCCAGCCGGATCAGCGCCTGACCCCGGCCAAGCCTGGCCAGCGTCTCCAGGTCCGGGTCACGGAAACGCCCGCCGATCTCGGCGGCCCGGCCGAAGGCGGCGCACGCGGTCGCGGCATCGCCGCCCGCCATACTCTGCAGCGCGGCCGGCAAAAGCAGATACCCCTGCTCGATACAGTCCAGATCGCCGTCGTCAAGCAGCCGCCGGGCCCGGGCGAGCCAGCCGCCGCCGCGAGCCAACTCACCCCGGTGCAAAAGCGTGAAGCCCAGCCAGAACGCGCACCGGGCCGCCCGCGGCGCATCACCAAGGTGCAGCCGTTCGTGATACGCCCGCGCCAAGATGCCCGCACCGTCGTCGTCCCGGCCGGCCAGGTAAGCGGCCACCGCAAGCCGTTCAAGATCCTCAGGCGAAAGCGGTACCTCATGATCCGCGGCAGACAGCCCGGAGTACGCATCCGCCCAGGCCCGCCGAGCAAAGGCCCCCCGGCCCCGATCGAGTGCATTGGTCGTGGTCATACGCTGTCCCCCACCGGAAGAACCCCGCCGTGAATTACTCGTACGCAACACCGGCGTGCCACGCAACCCACCGTAGCCGCCCCACTCAAGTCCTGACATCGGGCCATACGTAGATGATCTTTGTCATCCCCCATCATGCTGCCGTCATGTTCCGATGTGGTCGAGGGCTGTGCGAACAGTCGCCGCGGACAGATGACCCGCACGCTCGCTCAGCATGCATGGCCAGGCCTCGGCGGCGTAGCGCCGATCACCCCGTTCGGCGCTATGCTGACGGCGGCCCGGCAGGCCTGGGATTACGCGCATAAGGCGGATACAGATCGTCAAGCGGTGGGCAGCCTGTACTACAAAGCGTGACAGGAAGACGGTGGCTCCTCGCGTGGGCCGACTATGCGTTGCGGGTCGATGGCGAGTTCGTCGCAGCCGACGGCGCGGAACAGCCGGTTCTGGTGCCTCTCCTACGCTGGTCTTCTCCTGCACAGGTCGCATTGCCTGCGGTGCTCCGGCCGGCTCGCAGATTCGTGCCCCTTGGCAGGGCGCCGCGACAAGGAACGGACCAGATCCGCCGGTCAGCAGGTGATCGTGGCCGCATCCCCTGTAGTGCAACCGAACGGCATGGGCCACATGCAAAGATGACCTTGTCCCTGGCCGTGTCGTGCCGTTGGAGGCAGAGCCGACGGGGTGGACGTGGCAGCACGGCCCCGGTCAGCGAGCCAGCCCGGCCGGGGGAACCGGGCCCGGGCAGTCGCCGGCCTCAGCGGGCAGCCGGACAGCGCGCACGGTGCCAGCGAGGCCAGCCCGGCAAGCGAGCCCTTTATGCTGGTGGAGCCGCAGCTGGTATAGACCCGTGGCTACCGCAGCCAGTTCTTGCCGTTCTCGTCAGCGTGCTTGATCAACGGCAGGGTCGTCACCTGCTCGTGCTGGAGTAGATCCGCCGTCCTGATCTGAACGGATTCGGTCTGGCTTCCTGCGGCAAAGACCACCGTTTCGTGCTGGAGCACCTCCTGATCGACGTAGAGCGGTGCGCCCAGCAGCGAGCCAAGCGGCGGCAGGGCGCCCAGCTCGATGCCTGGAAAGTCCCGTCGCAGCTCCTCTTCGGTGGCAAGCCGGACATGGCGATCGCCCACCGCTGCCTGGACGAGATGCATGTCGAGGCGGCAGGTTGCCGGGACCGCCATCAGGGCATAGCCGCCCGCGACGCGCATCGCGACCGTCTTGAGAACCTCGCTGGCATCGATGCCGAGGGCCCTCGCCTCGGCGATCGAGGTGTAGGTCTGCCGGTGCGCGATGGCCTCGAACGGGACGCCGTGGGTTTCGAGATGCTCCGTTACCTGCGTCATCACCCCACCCCTCATCTCGCCGGGGAACCGAGCATAACGCGGATACGCCCCTCGCGACCCATGGCAGTTACCGGCCCGCCGGGGCGGCCGGGGCCGCCTGATCGTCGGCAGCCTGCGGCCGTTCACGACCAGGCGTCACACAATGCCTCGGCAGAGGGGGCAAACGAGATGGTCAAGGCACCTGCGCTGCGGTGACACAGAACAACGGTTCGTGCGCGCTGAGGCGGCCACCCAAACCCCGCACCACGGGCGCACCGAGGCGGCGATGCGCGCCGAGTCCAGGCAAGGACCGATTACACCATGTGAAACGATGCTTGCGGCCCCGGCAGCCGCAGATCATTATCCGGGCATCCTGCTTCGATGCGGCGGTCCGCCGGAGGCTATGGCGGCGGGACCTCGGGCCGGTCGATGATCCGCAACCACGAGCCGTCGGGCTGGCGGCGCAGCACCTGGACCCGCCCCGTGCTGGGCCGTCCGGGCCGCGCGTTCCGGTGCTGGTCAAGGGCACCGCTTTGTCCGTTGAGAGCGGCGTGACCCGCCGCCGTCCGGACAGTCCGTGCAACTTCCGTGCAACCTCACCCGAGCCTGTTACGACAGCGGCCCCGCCGAGGCGTGAGTGCGCCCGGCGGGGCCTAGGTCTCATCCCCCCGCCAAACCGGAAGGACGAGACCATGCAAGACACCGTAGACCAGGCGCACAGTGCAGTGCCACGCACCCTGGCCGACATCATCCAGGACGCGTTCCGGGCCGTGTGTGGCCACTGCTGCGCCGACAGCCCAGCAGGGTGTGCTCATTCTCCGGCACCGGCCCGGATGGGCTGCACCTGGCGAGGTTCGCCAGGGCTCGCCTCCGGGGCCTGATCGGTGAGGCGGACATGGCGACCGTGCTCGCGCCGGCCGGGACGTGTTCACCGACGCGACGGTCATCTACAGGGGCCGGCGCTGCGCACAAACGTCTCGCGGGCGTAAGGGATCAAGCGGAGCTGACCGTCAAGGATCTGAGGGCAGGCACCGGGGCGTCTGGCGGGCTCCTGGCGCGGCCTGGTTCGATGAAGGGTCACCCACGCCAGTCCCTGGGAGGACCTGATCCTGAACACGTTCTTGGCCCGGGACTCCCGAAGCTACGGCGAGATGCAACGTAACCCCGGGTAGGAAAGCCTGGCTGCAGCACTCCCCTTTTGGCGCCGGCCGGCCGGCCGCCGCACAGGCCAGGAGCCGCCGATTTCAGGACCGGCGACAGCTGGCTGGCAGGCTCATGCCATGGTCATCGCCGGCGACACGGCCGGCAGGCCCCTGCTGCGCCGGGGTTTCGCCCTGGAGTACGCCACGCTGGGCTGGAACGTTGCCAGGCATCGTGGTGCTGGCCATCGCGGCCATCTCAGCCCGGTCGGTGGCGCTGGCCGGCTTGGCCTGGACTCGCCGATCGAGATCGGCGCGTCGGTGGTGGTGATCTGGGAGCTGTCCGGCACGGGTCTACGGCGTCAGCGGCGGGCGCTGCGGCTGATCGGGTCCGTCGTTACCGGTACCCCGCTACCCCGCCGGGTCCAGTTGTCCCGACCGCGTGACGGCAGTCTCTCGGTCCTCCGTGTCGCCGAGCCGCAATGCGCACAGGCTGCCCTGTGAGCCGCTCGTGCCGTCCAGGCGCGAGGTGCCGGGGCCGCGGGCGCCCGGCTGGTGATCACTGATCCGGCAGACTGGTGGTCAGGCAGCACCGGATCTTGGAGCGGGCGATGCGGAGACGGCTGTGACGGCAGGTCACCTCGGTTTCGTCCTGCTGGCTGCGGCGGGCGTGGTGATCGCCGCGATCGTCGCGGCCCGGGTGGCGCACGCTGCCGGGCTCCCGGCGCTGCTGGTTTTCCTCGGTCTTGGCGTGGCGCTGGGTGAGGCCGGGCTGGGGGTGCGGTTTGACAATGCCGGGCTGGCGGAGGTTCTGGGACTCAGCGCGCTGGTGCTGATCCTGGCCGAGGGCGGCCTGACTACGAGCTGGCCGCATGCGCGGGCCGCGGGCCCGGCCGCGGTGCTGCTGGCCACTGTGGGGGTGGCGGTCAGTGTCCTGGTCGTCGCGGCCGTGACCCGCTGGCTGCTGGGTTTCACCTGGCGGGATTCGCTGCTGCTGGGCGCGATCCTGGCGCCCACCGACGCGGCGGCGGTGTTCTCGGTGCTGCGCAGGTTGCCGCTGCCGCCGAAGCTGGCCGGGATGCTCGAAGGGGAATCCGGGCTGAACGACCCGCCGGCCGTGCTCGCGGTGACGTTGCTCAGCCAGGCCGGCCCGCACCCGCCCTATCCTGCCCTGCTCGCCGCCGAGGTGGTCTGGCAGCTGGCCGGGGGCGTCGCGATCGGGCTCGCGGCCGGAACGGTCGGCGCGCTGGCGTTGCGCCGGGTGGCGCTGCCCGCCTCGGGCCTGTACCCGATCGCGGTGCTCGCGGTGATCGTGGCCAGCTACGGGGCTGCGTCGCAAGCCCGGGCGAGCGGCTTCCTCGCCGTCTACGTGTCCGCGGTAGTGCTCGGCAACGCGAGGCTGCCGCACGGCCCGGCCACCCGCGGCTTCGCGGAGGGGATCGGCTGGCTCGCCCAGATCGGGCTGTTCGTCATGCTCGGCCTGCTCGCCTCTCCGGCACGGCTGCCCGCCCAGGTCCTGCCCGCCATCGCCGTCGGGCTCGTGCTGGTGTTCCTGGCCCGGCCCGCCGCGGTGCTCGCCGCCACGCTGCCGCTGCGGCTGCCGTGGCGGCAGCAGGCGTTCTTGTCCTGGGCCGGGCTGCGCGGGGCGGTGCCGATCGTGCTGGCCACCATCCCGGTCAGCGCCCGCGTGCCGGGCTCGGCCCGCCTGTTCGACCTTGTCTTCATCGTCGTCGGAGTGTTCACGCTGGCGCAGGGTCCCACCCTGCCGTGGGTAGCCCGGCGGCTCGGCGTGATCACGCCAGCAGAGCCCATCGAGATCATCGTGGAGGCCGCGCCGCTGGAAGAACTCCGCGCCGACCTGCTCCAGGCGCAGATCCCCGCCGGGTCCAGGCTGCACGGCGTGGAGATCTTCGAGCTCCGGCTCCCCGCCCAGGTGAACCTGGCCCTCATTGTCCGCGGCGGCCGCAGCTTCGTCCCCGCGCCCACCACCGTCCTGCAGGCCGGCGACCGGCTGCTCATCGTGACCCCCGCCGCGGTCCGGCAGCAGACCGAACGCAGGCTGCGCGCGGTCAGCCGCGCCGGGAAACTCGCCGGCTGGTTCGGCGAGTACGGCCTATTAGAGGCCGGGCTCGCCGACCGCCCGCTCGCCGATGGCCCGCGCCGACCTGGTGATCGCGCCGGCGCCGGCCACCCGGGCGGCGAGGACCACCGGGACGATCGTCAGCAGGATGACGACGGACACCACCGCGTTCACCTCGGGCAGCTGCTGCCCGAGCCGGATCGCGCCGAAGATCCAAAGCGGCAGCGTGTTCTGCGCGCCCGCGGTGAACACCGTCACGATGACCTCGTCGAAGGACAGGGCGAAGGCGAGCAGCGCGCCGGACACCAGCGCGGTCGCGGTCAGCGGCAGCGTGACGTAACGCAGCGTCTGCCAGCCGCGCGCGCCCAGGTCCATGGACGCCTCGGCCAGCGATCCCGGGGTCCGCCGCAGCCGGGCGATCAGGTTGTTGAACACCACCACGATGCAGAACGTGGTGTGCCCGATGACGACGGTCAGCGTGCCGAGCTGGATCCCGGTGAACGAGAAGAACGAGTTCAGCGCGATCCCGGTGATGATGCCGGGCAGCGCGAGCGGCAGCACCAGCAGGAACGAGATGGCCTCCCGGCCGAAGAACGCGAACGTGTGCAGCGCGTACGCGACGGCGGAGCCGAGCAGCAGGGCCAGCGCGGTGGCGATCAGCCCGACCCGCAGCGACAGCAGGAACGCGCTGCGCACCTGGGGATCGTGCCAGGCCACGCCGAACCAGTGCAGCGAGAAGCCCGCGATCGGCCAGCTCTCGATGTTCGACCGGTTGAACGCGTACAGCACGATGAGCACGATCGGGACGAACAGGAACGCCAGGACCAGGACCACCCATACCCACAGCGCGGCGCGCAGCCCCCGGGATTCCATCGCCTAGATCGCCTCGAATGCGCCGAGCGCCCGGGCGCTGAGCAGGTAGGCGGCCATGATGACGATGGGGACGAGCGCCATCGCCGCGGCGAACGGCACGTTGTTCGCGATCCCGATGTTGGAGTAGATGATGTTGCCCATGAAGTTCGCGCTCGTCCCGCCGACCAGCAGCGGCGTGATGTAGTCCCCGAGGGTCAGCGAGAACGTGAAGATCGACCCGGCCACGA
>WNGL01008398.1_pt1 | contig 13830 bp, 15 predicted proteins | sample 5400591 | NCBI WGS metagenome assembly WNGL01 (sample SAMN13153377, study PRJNA577476) | soil metagenome | isolation source: 80 cm soil or saprolite under Garry oak tree replicate 1 | place: USA:California | collected 2016-06-15
TCGCGCGTAGTAAGCGCGGGAATGAGGCTTCATCCTTTTGCCCTAACGAGGAGCTACAACGTGTTCGAACGCGAGTGATTGCCGGATTGTTTTGCTTCAGCCGGTCTTTTATCAACAAAGGGGTGAGCCATCGATTTTTTCGCATTCGCCGCGCGCAAGTAATCCTTCTGCCACCCCTCGGCCACGATTTCCGGTTTCTTCTTATCCAGGCCTGCCAGAAAACGATCGCGGCTATCAGACCAATCTCGAAACTTCGTCTGCAGCGACGCCTCGGACTCCAGCATCTGGAACTCGCCGCGAAAACTCTCCAGCGCTCCACGTGGGATGGGAAAGAACAAACAGATTGGCTCACCGAGCGCGAACTCGACCGTGCCTGCCCGAGTGAAACGCCAGTTCATTGTAAAAGTCGCGTGTGCCCAGTCCGTCTCGACAATTCCATCCAGCGCAACAATACCGTCCTTCGGACTATTCGTCGGACCCCGCACCATGAGATTCCAGTTCGCCGGTGTTCTGAATATGTAAGGAATCTGAAAAGTTACGACTCCCTCACCAAAGTGTGAATGGCAGTGCACTTCACCGTCACCATAAAGGATTTCCAGCGTTACACCCTCCGGTTCGGAGGTTCCGTCCCATTTCGCACGCACATGATGTGTCGATAGAACTTCCCAGCCGTATTGGTTTGCCATCACCAGCGGCAGACACCGATAAGGAAACTTCTCGTAGGCATCTTCGATCCATTTGCGTTCTCGCGGCGCCGGTCGAATCGGCGCGACATCATCTTCCTCAATTTGATAGGCAATGATCTCACGCGTCGGTTCCGTCGAAACTGGATCCCGTTTTAGCTGCGCGTCTGCCTTCATGTCATGGTGATCGCTAATTGGGACGCATTGGTGTCGCTGTCCGGTGGCAGCTTTAGCAAATGACAATTTGATGTGTAAAGCAAAACAGCATTCAACATGTCGGTGTTATTGGTCTCTGACTGAGTATCAACATTGCCGCGCCGCGATGGGACTGGTGCTAGTTGCCCCGATTTCCTACGCGGTAAGTCCGACAGCGTGCGCGGTGCTTAATGCTCGAACGCGGCTTCGCGCCGCCAGTGAACGCCGCGCTTCATTCGCATGTCCAATATTGGCCGTTGAACTATAATCCCGACGCATCCAAATCTCTTGTTATGAGCGGCTTCTTCAAAGAAGTGCAGCGGCGCAAGGTTTACCGCGTGGCGGCGGCCTACATCATCGCCGCGGGCGGCATGATCCAGCTGGCCTCCGCTGCGTTTCCGGCGTGGGAATTACCAAACTGGGCGTTGCGTTTGGTGATCGTGCTCTTGCTTATCGGTTTCCCGATCGCGCTAATTCTGGCCTGGGCTTTTGATGTCACTCCGCAAGGCATAAAGACTACGCCGGCTCCTGCGATGCCGGGAGCAAACCGCCGTCGCAACATCATCATGCTGGTCGCAACAGGGGTGGTCATTTCCGCTGCCGCCGGATTCTTTCTCCTGCCTCGCGCCATCGCGCGCAAGATTGACAAATCGATCGCGGTTCTTCCTTTCGAAAATTTGAGCGACGAAAAAGAGAACGCCTACTTCGCCGACGGCATCCAGGACGACATTCTCACGAACTTATCGAAAATCGGCGAGCTGAAGGTGATCTCACGCACCTCGGTAATGTCGTTTCGCGGGCACGCGCCAAATGTGCGCGACATCGGCAAAGCTCTTGGCGTCTCGACCATTCTCGAGGGTAGCGTGCGCCGCGCTGGAAATCGCGTGCGCGTCAATGTACAGTTGATCGATGCGACAACGGACGAACACATTTGGGCGAACGATTACGATCGCGACCTGACGGACGTTTTCGCAATTCAAACCGATCTCGCCCAAAAAATCACCGACGCGCTCCAGGCTAAACTTTCGCCCGCCGAACAATCGCGAATGGAACGCAAGCCCACCGAGAATGGCGAAGCCTATCTCGCTTTTGTCCAGGCGCACAATCTCCAAGGCGCTCTTGAGGATTTCGGCAAACTGAAGCAAAGCGAACAAATGTACGAGCGCGCCATTCAGCTGGACGCAAATTTTGCGCTTGCCCTCGCGTGCTACTCGCAGTTGCAGAGTTGGATCGTGCACACCTTCGATCCCACTCGGGAACGCCGCGAAAAAGCGCGCACTCTGGCCGAACGCGCTCTGCAATTGCAGTCTGACCTGCCGGAGACGCATCTGGCCCTGGGATATTCGTATTATTACGGCGATAACAATTATGACGCGGCACTGAGAGAATTCGAAATCGCACGGCAGGGATTGCCCAACGAATCTGACGCCTACCTGGCTATAGGCGCGATCCAACGCCGGCAGGGAAAATGGGCGGAATCGACCGCCAACCTCGAGAAGGCCGTCAGTTTAAATCCGAAGGACATCTGGCCGCTGCAAAATCTCACTTTCAATTACGGGATGCTGCGAAATTACGATGCGGCTAACAAAACTATCGACTGCGCGCTCGCTCTGGACCCCAACGCGTTAGGACCTTGGGAGGTCAAGTCCAAGCTAGCGATCGCTGAGAAAGGCGATTTCAGCGTCGCTGAGAGAGGATTTACGGCCGTGAAATCGATCCCGATGAACAACCAGGAGAAACTTAGGATCGCTGGCGCGCGCGCGGACGTTTTTCTTTTGGAACGAAAATACAAGGAAGGATTGCGCGAAGCGGAAAGTCTGCCGGACGACCTCCTCGCACCGATTCCCGCAGCCTTGTGTGGCAAATATTATCTCATTGGCTTTGCGCGAAAGGCGCTTCGGGACGAATCCGGCGCCGAAGCCGCCTTGCTGAAAGCAAAAGACCTCGTCGAAGCACAACTGAAAGAAAGTCCCGATGCAGCGGACATGCATGTTCAGCTCGCGAAAGTTCTCGCCTATCTCGGAGATAAAGATGCCGCGCTAGCTGAAGCGCGGCGCGCCAGCGAATTGCTTCCGGAGAGCAAAGACGCCTTTGGCGGCCCGGAAATTGCGGCTGGGGTGGCCGAAGTTCACGCCATTCTTGGCGACAACGGTCGCGCGATTGAAATCCTGGACGGATTGTTGGGCCGACCGAGCACTGTCACCGTGCAGGGTCTGAAAGTAAATCCGATTTGGGACCCGCTGCGAACAGATCCGCGCTTTCAAGCTTTGCTCAACAAGTACGGTGCGAAGACTTAGCGTCGCGATCCTTTTCACCCTGGTCGCGACGGTTTCGCGCGCGGAGTGGAAAGTAATTTCCGCGCAAACCGAATCTTCCTCAGCGTCTGGACTCGAACATCGATACGTGGCTCTGCAGGATTCCACCACCGGTCAGCGCGCGTCACTGGAGCTGACACTCTTTTTAGCAAAGTCATTCACCCTGCGCATTATTGATCAACCGGCCGAGCCGCACATCGATCTTGCCGAAGCGATGCGACAGGAAAACTGTCTGGCCGGCGTGAACGGCGGATATTTCGATTCCAATTACGCGCCGATTGGTTTGCTGATTGTCGATGGAAAAGTTTTCTCGCCGTTGCAACGCGCGCGTTTGTTGGGCGGGGTTTTGATGGCGTCTTCGCGCGGAGTGCAAATCGTTCGCGCAGGGGAGTATTCGCGGCGGCCAAACCCGCATGCCGCGATCCAATGCGGACCGTTCCTTGTCGATCTTGGCCAGCGCGTGCGTGGACTTGAGGCAACGCGTGAAGCGCGACGAACATTCGCGGCGATCGATCGCGACGGTCACGCGGGGCTCGGATTTTGTTCCGAAATTTCGCTTGCCCAATTATCCGCGATTCTTGCCGGCGGGGTAAGCGATTTCAAAATCGATCGTGCACTCAATCTCGACGGCGGATCGTCGAGCGCATTTTGGTTCGCACGCAAAGACGGCAGCGCGTTCTCCATTCCCGAACAAAAAACCGTGCGTGACTTTGTCGCTGTTGTTGCGCGTTAAGGGTAGGGCGACGCTCTGCGGAGCCGTGGAATTATCTTCGGCTGGACAGAGTCTCGCCCTACCGTTGAAAATGCGTGGTTCCAATGCGCACGTTTGGCGGTTTCAAATTAAGCGACCAATTTTTTTACGGCGAAGTGCGCGGAGATGAAGTGTCTATCCTGGCCAAGCCATATTGGGTTGACATCGAACCAACCGGCGAAGTGTTAAAACTTACGGATGTAGATGTCGATCTTCCGGTGGCGCCCTCAAAATTGATCGCGGTCGGATTAAATTACGCGCACCACATCGCGGAGATGAAGCGGACGCCGCTCGGTTCGCCGCTGATTTGGTTTAAAGCACCGAGCTCGCTTTTGCGACATAACGGGACAATCGAGATCGCATTCCCACAACATCAAACCGATTTTGAAACTGAGCTTGCGGCTGTCATCGGCGCGACCGCAAAAAATGTTTCCTCGCAAAGCGCGCTCGATCATGTCTTCGGTTACACGATCGGGCTCGATATCAGCGACCGCGATTTGCAGAAGTCGGAAAAGCAATTTGGCCGCTGCAAATCGTTCGACACCTACACGCCGGTCGGGCCGTTTGTGTATGCCGATGTCGATGTGGACGATCTCGCCATCGAGCTCCGCCACAATGGGGAAATCAAACAGTGCGCGCGGACAAGCCAGATGATTTATTCCGTGGCGCAAATTGTCTCTTTTGCCAGTCAGTCGCTCACGCTCGCGCCCGGCGATCTCCTTTTGACTGGAACGCCGTCCGGCGTCGGGCCAATCCGAGAGGGCGATGAATTGGAAGCGAAAATCGGCGACTGGCCACCGCTGCGAAACGGCGTGAAAAACACGCGTTGATGCCGCGATGACCGCTCAGCCAGACATTTTTTTTAACTGCGCGCGTCGATTTACTGAGCTTGCCTTACATCCCACGGGTGGAGATAATGCGAAGATAGAAGTAGCAATCTTCGAGAAGCGAAGCGTTAAAATTAAAAGAAAGGTGAAAAGTTTTGCTGGACTCGCCATCAACCTGTTTGGGATAAAGACATGTCCATAGAAACCGAGCTCGTAACTTAATCTTGGCCGCAATTATGAAAACATTACTTACTCTCTGTCTCAGTGTGATCGCGTTGACTGCGTTTGCTCAGAATCGGCCGGTGCCGCCACCGCCGCCACCGAACGCGCCCGCGACCGCCGCACCGCAAATCCCCGGCGCACCGCCGAATCCGGCAGCGCCGATTCCACCGCCGGCTGCCGGCACATCGCCGGCGCTGGCTCCCGGGACATCTCCGGTCGGGCCGGTTGGTGCTTCGCCTGCGCCAGGAACGACGGTCTCCGCTACGCTAAGCGCATCCCCGGCAACAACTGCTTCTCCCGCTGCGTCTCCGGCTCCCGAAATGAAGGCCACCGGCATGTTCACCGGTAATTTTCTCATCGATAACTTCCGCAAAGGCGGCCCGATCATGTGGCCGATTCTTATCGTGTCGATTGTTGGGCTCACGGTTGTGATCGAGCGAATCTTCTGGTGGGGAGGTCGCTGGTTCCGGCGCGATCCCAAGCTGATCGAGAAGGTATTTACCGCGATTGAAACCGGCGATGTGGCCGAGGCCTCCCGACTATCCCGCGGCTCGCGCGATCCAGTTCTGCGCATGATGTGGAACGGGCTCAATCACCAGCACGCTTCGTTGCAGGGAGCGTTGCAAGTCGCCGCCGGCATCGAAATAAAGCGCGCCGGCCGGTTTCTCGTGGTTATGGATACACTGGTGACACTCGCGCCGTTACTGGGTCTGTTGGGCACGATCACCGGTCTGATTCGTTCATTCAGTTTTCTGGGCAACGAAGAACTGGCCGTGCAAGCGGTCACCGGCGGTATCGCGGAAGCGCTCATCGCCACCGCATGCGGTCTTGGCATCGCGATCTTCTCGTTGGTTCCGTTTAACTTTTTCACTTCTCGAGTGTCTAACTTGGAGTTCGAGCTGCAAACGGCGGCCACGAACCTGGAGGTGATGCTGGAAGCGAACGTAAAGGCGAAACGCGAGGCAGAAATGACGACCACGCGCTAAACGCAGGCAATCGCCCAAGCAAACCCATGAGAGTCGCCTCTCCCATACCGCACAAGAAAGCGCGGATCGAGATCATTCCGTTGATCGACGTCATGTTCTTTCTCCTCGCCAGCTTCATGATGGTGAGCTTGAGCCAGGTGCATATGAAAGGCATCAAGGTCAATCTGCCCACGGGCGTCTCGGGTGAGACGCAGTCGAAGAAGAATTACATCAGCGTCTCCGTTGATAAAGACGGGCACTACTTCTTCGACAAACAAGAGGTGAGCTGGGATGAAATGCTGCCGCGCTTACAAAAGGTGTATCAGGAAGACCCCGAAGCGAAGGTGTTCCTTCGCGGCGATCGCGGCACGGTCCATGGCAATGTCATTCATTTGCTGGATATCCTGCGCGCTGCCGGCTTCTACAAGATCGCGTTTGAGATCAAAAGCGAGTCTGCCAGGGGAGTCCCGGCGGCGCCGATACCACATTAGGAGAAGCTATGGCTAGACCACTGATGTACCGACCGCCTCCCAGATGGCATCTGTGGGCCGCTCTTGGTGGCGCAGCCGTGATCCATCTGGGAGCCGTGGTTGCAGCGATGAAACGCGAGCCGCCGCCAGTCGATCTTTCCGATATTCCGACCGCGGTCGTCGAGGCGACGATGGAGGCACCGCCGGAACCCACCCCGCCGCCTGAGGAGGTTCCGGTCGCGACGCCTCCGCCGGCGCCGCCTGAGGTCAAGCCCGAGTATGTCGAGGAGAGGACGCCGCCGCCCCGCCAGCCTAGGCCGGTGAAAGTGATGCCAATCAAAGCTCCAGCCGCGACGTCGATATCCAGCGCTAAGGCCAACGCCGTCTATGCGCCGCGCCCCGGGTACCCTTATGAGGCACGTTCGCGCCGCATTATGGGCAGCGGTGTTTGCGTGGTCACGGTCGATACAGCGAGCGGCAGGGTGACCGACGCGACGATGGCGCAAAGCATCGGTAACTCGTTACTGGATGACTCCGCGCTAAGCGCATTCAGGCAGTGGCGATTTCGACCCGGCGCGGTCGCCCCGAAAGTGAAAATTCCCATCACCTTCACCATGACCGGCGCATCCTACTGATTTAGCCATGCATATCTCTTCGCCAATTCCACACAAACGGGCCCGCATCGAGATTATTCCATTAATCGACGTCATGTTCTTTCTGCTCGCCAGTTTCATGATGGTCAGCCTGAGCCAGACTCACATGAAGGGTATCCGTGTCAATCTGCCGGCGATGATGGCGCTGCCGCCAACCGAGCAGAAGGATTACGTTTCTATAAAGGTGCTCGAGGGGAATACGGTTACTTTTGACGATCAGGTTGTGCCGGACGACCAAGTGCTGCCGCGCCTTTATCAGCTTCATCAGGCGAATCCGAACATCAAAATCTCAATCAGCGGGGACATGATGGCCATGCACGGCGATGTGATTTCGGTGCTTGACAAAGTGCGCTCCGTTGGGATCACGAAAGTAGGCTATCAGATCAGAGCGGCGGGTCCAGGCGCTCCGGCTGCTCCGGGTCCCCAGCCCCCCGGCCCTCCACCGCCGGCCAAGCCCTAATCGCCGCGCTGAAGCGCCGGCAGCCGAGCACGAAGCGCGCGAATCGCTTGTGCCCGGTGGCTGATTCGGTTTTTTACTTCGGCAGGCAGTTCGGCAAAGGTTTCATCGAATTCGTCGGGAGCAAAAACCGGATCGTAGCCGAAACCATTTTCGCCGCGCGGTGGATCGACGATTATGCCGCCGATGAGTCCCTCGAAAGTGCCGAGCAGTTTGCTGCCGCACGCCAGCGCGAGCACGCAGCGAAAGCGCGCTGATCGACGCGTTCGATCCGGATCGGTTCGTGCAAGCGCGCGCAGCAACTTGTCGATGTTGTCGCGAGCGGTCGAGTTCTCGCCGGCGTAACGAGCGGACCGAATTCCCGGCGCACCGCCCAGCGCATCCACTTCCAATCCGGAATCTTCTCCCACGACAAGATCGACAACCGCACGTGAGAGATTGACCGCTTTGGCAATGGCGTTTTCCGCAAAAGTGCGGCCAGTCTCTTTAATTTCCGGAATATTCTGGGCCTCCAAAAGATCACTCACATGAAACTCGTCTCCAAGAATTTCCGCAAACTCGCGCGTCTTATGAGCGTTACGCGTGGCGAGAAGAAGCTGTCTCACATTGAAATGAAATCTGGAAACCAGGAATTCAGGAATAAAATTTTAGTTTCTTTTCCTGGGTTCTTGGGTTCCTGATTCATCTGTATGAGCGAGCGCCGCAAACCTTATCCCTTCGACCAGATCGAACCCAAATGGCAGACGATCTGGGACGAGCGGCAAATGTTTCATGCGCCAAATGTGGGTGAAAAAAATTTCGATCCGGCGAAACCGAAATTCTACATCCTCGACATGTTCCCTTATCCGAGCGGGGCCGGCCTGCATGTCGGACATCCGGAAGGATACACCGCGACCGACATTATCGCGCGTTACAAACGGATGCGCGGTTGCAACGTTCTGCATCCGATGGGTTGGGACGCGTTCGGTTTGCCGGCGGAGCAATACGCGATCAAAAGCGGGCAGCATCCGGCGGTCACGACGCGCGAAAACGTCGCCAAATTCAAATCGCAGCTCAAGCGCATCGGTTTTTCCTACGACTGGCAACGCGAGATCAACACCACCGATCCGCGCTACTATAAATGGACGCAGTGGATTTTTCTCCAGCTTTACAATTCCTGGTTCAATCCGAAGACGAACAAAGCCGAACCGATCAAAAGTTATCGCGGCAAAAATCCAGACGAGGTGCGACTGGCCTATGTCGCCGATGTTCCGGTGAACTGGTGCGCGGAGCTCGGCACCGTATTGGCGAATGAAGAAGTCGTCGATGGGAAAAGTGAGATCGGCGGATTCCCGGTTGTTCGGCGGCCCATGCGGCAATGGATGTTGCGCATCACCCAATTTGCGCAGCGATTGCTTGATGAACTGGACGCACTGGATTGGCCGGAAGGAATTAAACTCCTTCAGCGCAATTGGATTGGCCGCAGTGAAGGCGCAGAAATCGATTTCAAAATCGACGGTGGCGAACAAAAAATCCGCGTTTTCACGACGCGCCCCGACACACTTTACGGCGGCACTTACATGGTGCTCGCGCCCGAGCATTCGCTTGTCGATCTAATCGTAACCGAAGAGCAATGGCCGGCCGTGCGCGAGTATCGAGAGCGCACCGCGCGCAAGAGTGATTTGGAGCGAACTGAGTTGTCCAAGGAAAAAACCGGCGTATTCACAGGCGCTTATGCAATCAATCCGGCGACCGACGAGAAAATTCCGATCTGGATCGCCGATTACGTGCTGCTTGGCTACGGCACGGGTGCGATCGGGGGCGTGCCGGCGCACGACGAGCGCGATCTGGAGTTCGCGCGAAAATTCAATCTGCCGATTCGGCAAGTTGTCCAGCCGTTGGGCGGCGAAGATCCAATCGGTTTCATCGGCGAGGGTATCGCGATCAATTCGCCGGCGATCGAGGGCCTGCCTTCGCGAGAAGCAATCCGTAAAATCACGCAATGGCTGGAAGAGCGCGGCCTCGGCAAAGGCGCGATTAATTACAAATTGCGCGACTGGTTGTTTTCGCGGCAGCGTTATTGGGGCGAACCGTTTCCGGTCGTTTGGGAAAGCGGCAAACATCGCGCGCTGGATGAATCGGAATTGCCAGTCGTGCCGCCGCCGCTCGACGATTACAAACCGACCGGCACTGGCGAACCGCCGCTGGCGAAAGCGAAAGATTGGATTCGTTATTCAGACAAAGCGCTGCGCGAAACCAACGTGATGCCGCAATGGGCGGGCTCGTGTTGGTATTATTTGCGATTCTGCGATCCGCAGAACGACAAGCGCTTCGTTGGCGAAAAAGCCGAAAAATATTGGATGGGCGGGAACAAACCCGGCGGCGTCGATTTGTACGTCGGCGGGACGGAGCATGCCGTGTTGCATCTGCTTTACTCACGTTTCTGGCACAAGGTCCTGTTCGATCTCGGGAATTTATCGAAGCCGGAGCCGTTTCAGCGTTTGGTAAATCAGGGAATCATTCTCGGCGAAGACAATCAGAAGATGTCGAAGTCGCGCGGGAACATCGTGAATCCCGATGACGTGATCGATCAATACGGCGCCGATGCGTTTCGCTGCTACGAGATGTTCATGGGACCGCTCGAGCAAATGAAGCCCTGGAGTATGCGCGGCGTGGAAGGAGTGGCCCGCTTTCTGGCGCGCGTTTGGCGATTACTGATGCGCGAAAATCAGGCCAGCGAATGGGAATTGTCGCCTGCGGTGCAAGATGTCGATCTTATGAAGGCGCAGCAGAGGATCGTACACGCGACAATCAAGAAAGTGACCGAAGACATCGAGTCGCTTTCATTCAACACCGCGATTGCGCAGATGATGATTTTCGTGAACGCGTTTACAAACGTCGAGTCGCTGCCCATTTCCGCGCTGCGCACGTTCTTGATTCTACTTAATCCTTTTGCGCCCCACATCGCCTCCGAATTGTGGGAGAAACTGAATGCAAAGTTCAAAGACGTGCGCGGCGACATGGCCGAGCAAGCATGGCCGACTTACGACGAGCGCCTGCTGGCCGAAGACGAAGTTGAGATTGTCATTCAAGTGAACGGCAAAGTACGCGATCGAATGAAGATGTCGATCTTGGCGACCGAAGAGGAAATCAAATCCGCGGCACTCGAAAACCCTCGCATCCGTGAACTCACTTCCGGGCGAACTATTCGTAAAGTCATCGTGGTCCCGAAAAAGCTGGTGAATGTTGTCGCATGAAAAAGGTTTGGAAGGAATTCAAAGAATTTGTCGTCAAAGGCAACGCGGTGGATCTCGCCGTCGGCGTGATCATCGGCGCGGCCTTCGGCGCAATCGTTAATTCACTGGTTAAGGACCTCATCATGCCGCCAATCAGCTTGCTCGGTGGCGGGCTCGATTTCTCGAATAAATTTATTGTGTTGCGCGCGGCGAAGGACGGCAGCGCAGCCTTTCACACACCGGCGGACGCGGCGAAAGTAGGCGCAATTACTTGGAATTACGGCAATTTCATCACGCTCGCGATCAATTTTCTCATCGTTGCAGGGGCAGTTTTCCTCCTCGTCCGCGGGATCAATAGGCTCAAGAGTTCGCCGCACGCAGAACCGGTCTCGAAGGAATGTCGCGCGTGTGCGATGACCATCCCAATCAAGGCGACGCGTTGTCCGCATTGCACAACGGACTTGACGGAAAGCGCGCCGCATTAGGCCGCCGGCTCGATTCGAACAAAATCGAACCTTGCTCGCCAAAAGCGCCATTCTTTCGATCAACTAGAACATTTCCTGCTGCAATAAGCTGCCCAATGATGACAAACGCCCAGCAAAGATCGACCATAGCCCGGCAATTATCGCTTGCCAGGTAGCGCATCGATGCTATTGAGGGCGCGGTGCTGCAAATGCCTAAACGCCTTAACCTTACCCTCACAGTAATCGCCGCCTGCTTCTTTGCCAGTTGTGCCGAGCAGCCGAAGTCAAAGCTTGTTTCCGCTGCCAGCGCTAGTCGTATGCAAAAAGTGCGGACGACGGCTTACACGCATAGCGAAAGGGGCGGACGTCACAATGCACTCGGGCTCTGCTTGTCCGGCCGCCGCGTGATGAGCGCCGCCTCCGATTGGTCGCGTTTTCCGTTGGGGACGCACTTTCGCATTGTCGATACAAAAGAGGAATACATAATCGACGACTACGGAACCGCGCTCGTGGGGACGAATACGATCGATTTGTATAAGCCGAGTCGCCTGCAAATGAAATGCTGGGGGGTGCGTAATGTCGATATAGACATCCTCCAGTGGGGTTCGGAGACACAAAGTTTGAAAGTCCTCGGTCCGCGCGTCAAGCATCGCTGCGTCCGGCAGATGATCGCCGGGTTACAGAAAAAGGCGCCCGCGCCCGTGCAGGTTTCCAATCCTACGAAGGTTTCCGCGCAGGCTTCCATTCGCACTATTGATTAACGGTCCGGCCTCGCGACTTTCCCGGGAATGAAAATTCTCGTTGTCGGGGGCGCTGGTTATATCGGCAGCATTTGCGCAGAGCTGCTTCTCGATGAAGGCCATGACCGCGTTCTCGAAGACACGCCCCGACGCGGTCATGCATTTCGCTGCCAGCGCTCTGGTAGGCGAATCGATGCGCGATCCGTCAAAATATTTTCGCAACAACATCGCCAACGGTTTGAATCTTCTCGATGCCCTGGTCGCGGCCGGCATCCCGCGAATTATTTTTTCATCGACCTGCGCGATCTTTGGGCCGCCTGAGCGTTTGCCCATCGATGAAACCTTGCCGCCGAGCCCGATCAATCCCTACGGCGAATCAAAGCTCGCTTTCGAAAAAATTTTACGCTGGTACGACCAGATCCATGGTCTCAAAGTTGTTTCGCTGCGCTATTTCAACGCGGCTGGCGCGTCCGCGAAATTTGGTGAAGACCATCGCCCCGAAACGCATTTGATTCCAAACGTCCTGAAGGTCGCGCTCGGACAGAAGCGGCACGTTGAAGTTTTCGGCACTGATTATGAGACACCGGATGGGACGTGCATCCGCGATTACATTCATATTGTCGATCTTGCGCGGGCGCATATTCTCGCGCTCAAGTCTTCGAAAAGTGAATTTTACAATCTCGGCACGGGCGGCGGCTCAAGCGTGCGCGAGGTGATCACAGCCGGCCGTGAAATCACCGGCCGCAAGATCGACATCGTGGAGAAGCCGCGCCGCCCCGGCGACCCGCCGCGGTTGATTGCCTCATCAGAAAAAATCAAACGCGAGCTCGGTTGGCGGTCGAAATTTCAATCGTTGGGGGCCATCATCGAGAGCGCCTGGAAATGGCACGAGAAATTTCCCGATGGATACGCCGATTAATACTGTAGCGGCGGTCTATGACCGCCGATGAAATTAAGAATGCGACGCTCGCAGAGCGCCACTAGAGAAAAGAAAAAAGCGCCCCCGGGATTTTGTCCTGCGGGCGCTTTTGATTGTTCGCTGGACTGCGAACGGCCTTTGCTTACGGCTTGCCCGTCGTCGTCGTGGTGGTTTCTTTTTTCTCGTAGACCGCGGCAGGCTTCGTCAACACGATCTTGCGCACGATCATGCGATCGCCTTCGCGCACGTAGTAAACAGTCGCGGGCAAATCGGGCCGAACGGCCGACCACGTTACAGTGCGACCTTCCGGATCAAGAATGGTCGTGCTCTTGGTGTAGTAGTATTTCACCGGTGCTGTATCGGTGGTCGTGCGGAACGTGATATAATCGGAATCCGGCGTATAAGCCGCGATTGTCCCTGTGCTCGTGACTGTCGACTCGGTGGTCGTGCCCGTCACGGGATTCGTGCTTGTCGTGGTCGTGGTTTCCTGCGCGAGCGCTGTGCCCAGCCCCACCGCACAGACCGCGGCCAATATTTTCAGTAATCTCGTTTGTTTCATATTTGTCCTCTGCTTTGGTTAACCAATGCTTTCTTTTGTAAATAGGTTGGACTCCTTACGGCCGGACTTTATTCGACCGCATATTTGCTTCGCACGTTGCCCGGCAAGTGGTTGCATCGACAATCGCGGCCCGCTGTCGCCCGGAGAAATTTAATGCAAGCTCTGCCCGGTTTTCGCGATTTCCTGCCGAACGATTGCGCAGCGCGAAATTACATTTTTGCGCGCTGGCGTGAAGTAGCGCGCCGCTATGGCTTTATCGAATGGGACGCGCCAGTCCTGGAGCCGACCGAGCTTTACCAAAAAAAGAGCGGGCCGGAAATCGTCGCCCAGCTTTTCAATTTCACCGACAAAGGCGAACGCGAAGTCGCCATGCGGCCGGAATTAACGCCAAGCCT
>WNGL01006439.1_pt1 | contig 13826 bp, 14 predicted proteins | sample 5400591 | NCBI WGS metagenome assembly WNGL01 (sample SAMN13153377, study PRJNA577476) | soil metagenome | isolation source: 80 cm soil or saprolite under Garry oak tree replicate 1 | place: USA:California | collected 2016-06-15
CTCGCGAGCACGGCTATAACGAAATCGCGCCGCCGCTGCTCGTGCGCGACGCGGTCATGTTCGGCACGGCGCAATTGCCGAAATTCGCCGAGGATCAGTTTCGCACCACGACGGATTTATGGCTCATTCCCACCGCCGAAGTGCCGCTGACGAATCTCGTGCGCGAGGAAATTCTCGCCGAGGATCGGCTTCCGCTGCGGTTTACCGCAGGCACGCCGTGTTTCCGTGCCGAAGCCGGCGCCGCCGGCAAGGATACCCGCGGCATGATCCGCCAGCACCAATTCACCAAGGTCGAGCTCGTCTCGATCACCACGCCGGAGCAGAGCCGCGACGAGCATGAGCGCATGCTCGCCTGCGCCGAGGAAATCTTGCGCCGGCTCGACCTGCATTATCGCGTCATGGTGCTCTGCACCGGCGACACCGGCTTCGCCTCGCAAAAGACCTATGACATCGAGGTCTGGCTGCCGGGGCAGGGGACCTATCGGGAGATCTCGAGCTGCTCGATCTGCGGCGAGTTCCAGGCCCGTCGCATGAACGCGCGCTACCGCGGCAAGGATGGGCGCGTCCATTATGTCCACACCCTCAACGGCTCGGGCGTCGCGGTCGGCCGCGCGCTGATTGCCGTGATGGAGACCTATCAGCAGGAGGACGGCTCGATTGCGATTCCCGAGGCGCTTCGTCCCTACATGGGCGGGATCGAGCGCATCGAGCGGCCGGCGTGAATGCGCATCCTGCTGACCAACGATGACGGTATCCACGCGCCGGGACTGGGCGTGCTCGAAGAGATCGCGCGCGCGCTGTCCGAGGATCTGTGGGTCGTCGCGCCCGAATTCGATCAATCCGGCGTCTCGCATTCGCTCTCGCTCAACGATCCGCTGCGGCTGCGCGAAGTCAGCCCGCGCCATTATGCCGTGAAAGGCACGCCGACCGATTGCGTCATCATGGGCGCGCGGCACGTCGTGAGCGAGCCCGGTCCCGATCTCGTGCTCTCCGGGGTCAACCGCGGCCAAAACGCCGCCGAGGACGTGACCTATTCGGGGACCATCGCCGGCGCCATGGAGGGCACCATTCTGGGCATTCCGTCGATGGCGCTCTCCCAGGCCTATGGGCCTCTGACCCGCGAGCGCCCGCATTGGGACACGGCGATCCATCACGCGCCGGACCTGATCCGGCGCGTGCTCGCTGCCGGCATGCCGCGCGACGTCCTCGTCAACATCAATTTCCCCGATTGCGCCCCCGACGAGGTCAAGGGTATCGCCATCACCATGCAGGGCAAGCGCGACCAGGATCTGCTGCGCATCGATGCCCGCCACGACGGCCGCGGCAATCCGTATTATTGGCTCGCATTCGCGCGCCGCGAACGGCGAAATCTCGGAGTCGGCACGGATCTCGCGGCGATCGCCGAGAACCGCATCGCGGTGACCCCGCTCCGGCTCAATCTCACCGACGAGCCGTTCATGACGCGGCTGGCGGAGGAACTCGACGAGACCTCGCGATGAACGTGAGGGAGCCGCGCTTCACCACGGCTTGCAAGGCGCGCTAGAATGCGCTCCCTTCCGATGAAATGCAGCGGACGGCCGACCTGGAGGGGATCTTGAACGTGCAGCATGCGGCGATGGCAACGCAGCCGGGCAAGCGCGCTCGCTCGCTCGAAAGTCTGATCGACCACATTGCGCAAAGGATCCGGGCGGCACCAGCCGTGGAACGCCCGTTCCATCATCTCGAGTTCGACCGGATCTTTCCCGACGACGTCTATGCGGCGATGCTGCACGCGCTGCCGATTGCCGCGGATTACCGCCCGATGTCCGGGCGCAGCAAGGGACACGACAGGCCGGACGGCACGCCCACGCGGGTGAAGATCGATCTCTTTCCCGAATACATTCGGCATCTGCCCGAGGATAAGCGGCGGATCTGGCGCCTCGTCGGCCGCGCGTTGTGCTCGCGTTCGGTCGGGGCGGCGTTCGTCGAACGGCTGGCGCCGGGGCTCGAAGCGCGGTTCGGAAAAAATTTCGCCAAGGTCGGCTTCTATCCGATCCCGATTCTCACCCGCGACATCCCCGGCTATCGCATCACGCCGCACACCGACACGCATTGGAAAGGCATCACGGTCCAGCTCTATCTGCCGCGCGACGAGCGCACCGCGCACATCGGCACGATTTTTCACGAGCGCCTGCCCGACCGGAGCCTGAAACGCGTGTCCCAGGTCAGGTTCGCACCGAACAGCGGCTACGCGTTTGCGGTCGGCGATGATACCTGGCACTCGGCCGATCCGGTCGGACCGGAAGTGGAGACCCGGGACAGCATTCTACTCACGTATTTCGTCGACGCCGGTCCGTTGCGTTTCTTGCGCAATCGCGGCAAGCGGATCGGCAATTTCGTTCGCAACGAGGTGCGTCACTGGACGCACCGATGACGTGCCGAAGACGGCACGACCGGCGCTCGGCAGGAAACCGCGGTGTTTGAAGCGCGTTGCCGCGGCTCCAGGGTGAGCCCGCGGGCAGCCTCGACGCAACAAGGAGACGGCGCGTGCCGATGGTTCCGAGAGCGGGCGCCAACAGCGGCAGGATCGGCGAAAACGCCGACAGCGTCGGCCGCATGGAGTTCCTGCTCACGCTACGCCGCCGCGGCATCGCCGATGCGGCGGTGCTGCGCGCGCTCGACGAAGTTCCCCGCGAGGAATTCGTGACGCCGGATTACGGCGACGCCGCCTACGCCGACCAGGCATTGCCGATCGAGTGCGGTCAGACCATCAGCCAGCCCTACGTCGTCGCCTATATGACCGAGCAGCTTCAGGTCGGGCCCGAGCATCGCGTGCTCGAGGTCGGCACGGGCTCCGGCTATCAGGCGGCGGTGCTCTCGCGGCTCGCCCGCGACGTGGTTACCGTCGAGCGTTACCGCACGCTCGCCGAGGCGGCACGCAAGCGCTTCGAGAAGCTTGGCTATCGAAACGTCACGGTCGTGCTGGGCGACGGGCTCGCCGGCGTTCCGGCCTACGCGCCCTACGACCGCATCATCGTCACCGCCGCCGCGGAGAGCATCCCGCAGCCGCTCGTCGATGAGCTGGTCGAGGGCGGCATCCTGGTGCTGCCGCTCGGCCCCCACAACGACGCGCAGCGCATCGTCAAGCTGGCCAAGCGCGAGGATGGGATCGAGCGCGAGGATCTCATCTGGGTGCGGTTCGTGCCGCTGCTGCCGGGCCAGGCCCGCGAGCTCTGATCGACCGGCATAGGCTGCCATTGCGGGTCGAGGGCGACCGCCACAAGCAAGGCAAACGATTGGAAAATGCCTTCCGCGGCTTTTTCGCCCGCGCGGAAGGCACTCGTTAATTGTTAACCGTTCGTCTTCAAGGCTTGTTTACTCCGCGCTGCTTAACTCGGCGGGTTCGTTTGCGTACGGGTGGGTTGCGTCATGCGTTTTCCGGAACCAGGCGGCTCGCGCGCCATTGCGCGCATGATCGCGGCGGCGTTCATCGCCGCCGGAGCGGCCGGCTGCAGCGATGCCTCGCGGTTCGGCGATCATGCGCTGTCGAACCCGTTCGCGTCCCGCCGCGAGGCGGCAAACCAGGCCGCGCCGGCGGAAGCTGCCCCGCTCGGGCGCGTCGAGGCGCAGCCGCTCGGGGTCCAGAGCGCAGCCCCGTTGCCGCCTCCGCCCGGCCCGACTTCCACCTATTATCCGCCGCGCGACACCACCGGATCGTTTGCGGCGGATTCGGCAGGTTCGAGCGGCGGGATCACGATCACGGTTGCGCCTGGGGACACGGTCGACGCGATTGCGCGACGCTACGGCGTGTCTTCCACCGCAATCATGCAGGCCAACCATCTGACGGCGGCAGCATCGATCCAGGCAGGGCAGAGCCTGCTCATTCCGGGGCATCATTCCCCGCGCCGGCCGGTCGCGTCCGTGCCCAGGCAGACCGCGGTAAGCCATGCCCGCACCCGAACAACCGCGCCGGGCGGCACGCACGTGGTCGCGCCGGGTGAGACGCTGAGCTCGGTCGCGCGCCTTTATGGCCACTCGCGCTCGACGATCGCCAAGGCCAACGAGATCACGCCCGACACCAAGCTCAGGATCGGCCAGCAGTTGACGATCCCGGGGGCAAAGTCCACGCGCGTCGCAGCGGGCAATCCCGTTCGTTCGCCCCAAGCAGCCACGCACGTGCCGGCGGTTCCCGTGGCTTCCCATTCGCCGCCCCCGCAGCGAGTCGCCACCGCGGAGGCCGGGGCTCCGTTGCCCGCCGCGGAACCCGCGGTGATCAGGAGCGAAGCGCCGGCCGAAGCCACAAATTCAGCTGGCGGGTTCCGCTGGCCGGTACGCGGGCGCGTCATCGCCGGATTTGGACAGGAGACGAGCGGCCAGCATAACGACGGCATCAACCTCGCCGTTCCCGAGGGCACTTCGATCAAGGCCGCCGAAGAAGGCACTGTCGCCTACGCCGGCAGCGAGCTCAAGGGCTATGGGAATTTGCTGCTGGTGCGGCACAACAACGGTTTCGTCACCGCCTACGCGCACGCCAGCGAGCTGTTGGTCAAGCGCGGCGATCAGGTCAAGCGCGGCCAAATCATTGCCCGTGCCGGCCAGACCGGCAACGTCTCTTCCCCGCAGCTGCATTTCGAAATCCGTAAGGGTGCGACGCCGGTCGATCCGATGCGCTATCTGTCGGGCACCTGAGCGTCAACCGTTTCGATCAGCCCCGCGACTGACCTCCAGGAGCTGATCATCGCGGGGCGGCCGGTTCCTCCAGCGGAACCTTGAGCCGCCCCGCGAGGTCCTGCACGTATTGCCAGGCCACTCGGCCGGAACGGGATCCCCGGGTGGTCGCCCATTCGAGCGCTTCGGCCCGCAGCTTTTCGCCGTTCATCGGAATGCGGTAGTAGCCGACGTAACCGGCCACCATGGCCAGATATTCGTCCTGGCTGCAGCGGTGAAAGCCGAGCCAGAGTCCGAAACGATCCGACAACGACACCTTTTCTTCGACTGCCTCGCCGGGATTGATCGCGGTCGAGCGCTCGTTTTCCATCATGTCCCGCGCCATCAGGTGCCGCCGGTTGGAAGTCGCATAGAAGATGACATTGTCGGGCCGGCCCTCGATGCCGCCTTCGAGCACCGCTTTGAGAGACTTGTAGGAAGTATCCTCGGCATCGAACGAGAGATCGTCGCAGAACACCAGGAAGCGCGGCGGCGCCGCGCGCAACAGCGCCATCAGCTCGGGCAGGCTTTCGATGTCCTCGCGGTGGATCTCGATGAGCTTCAGCCGCGCGCCCTCCGGGCCGTCGCCGAGCTTGGCGTTGACCGCCGCATGCGCGGCCTTGACCAGCGACGATTTGCCCATGCCGCGCGCGCCCCACAGCAGCGCATTGTTTGCCGGCAGGGAATGCGCGAACCGCTCGGTATTTTCGACCAATAGGTCGCGCACCCGGTCGATGCCCTTGAGCAGCGACATGTCGACCCGGTTGACGCGGGCAACGGGAGCAAGCCGGCGCCCGTCCGGGTGCCAGACAAAGGCGTCGGCCGCATCCAACCGCGGCGGTGCCGGCGCGGGCGGTGCCAGCCGGTCGAGCGCGTCGGCGACGCGGTGGAGAGTCTCGGAAAACTCCACGAGGTCGAATTCAGGCTTGGCGCGCGACATGGCAGGTCCGGATTGGGCAACGGAGCCTTAGCGGGACCGCCGGGCCCCGGCAAGCACCCGCGGTCCGCCGCGCCTCGCAAATGCCCTCGGCCCGGTCCTGTCTCATTGCGTGAGCAATGCGCAGCACGCGCCGTTTTCGGCTCGTTTGCGCCGATCCGCGGCGTTGCAATTGGGCGTGCGCGGGCTATAGTCCGCGCCGATTTTGCCGGGCACAGGCCAAGGGCGTCTCGCCAGTTCCGCATACGGCATGACCCCCTCCCTGACCTTCCCCTCGCCGGGAGGGTGAGCCGGGCTTGCGGCACGGGGACGAGGATCAATGCTGATCACGCCGGCATTCGCCCAAATGGGTCTGGGAGGCGGCAGCGACATGCTGATGTCGCTGCTGCCCTTCGTCCTCATTTTCGTGATCATGTATTTTCTGATCCTGCGTCCGCAGCAGCGGCGCGTGAAGCAGCATCAGGAGATGGTGAAGAGTTTGCGGCGAGGCGACACCGTCATCAGCTCCGGGGGGCTGATCGGGAAGGTCACCAAGGTCGTCGATGACGACCAGATCGAGGTCGAGATCTCGGACGGCGTCCGCGTGCGGCAAATGCGTTCGATGGTGTCGGAAGTGCGTGCCAAGGGGGAACCGGTCAAGGACGAGGCATCCGGCTGATCGCGGCCGCTGCGAAGGACACGGGTTCTCATGCTGTTTTTCTCGCGCTGGAAAGCGATCTCGGTGCTGGTCACGGCGATCGTGGCCTGCCTGTTCGCAGTTCCCAATTTCTTCCCCGAACGCATCGTACAGCGCTGGCCGGCCTGGGCGCAGCGCCACATCGTGCTGGGGCTCGACCTTCAGGGCGGCTCGCACCTTCTGCTCGAGGTCGACTCCAATGCCGTGCGCAAGGAGAAGATCCAGGCGCTGCTCGATGACGTGCGGCGCGTGCTTCGAGAGGCGCGCATCGGCTATACCGGACTCGTCGCCCGCGGCGAGAGCGTCGAGGTGCGCATTCGCGAAGGCGGCGATCCGCAACTCGCGCTCGCCAAGTTGCGGGAGCTTTCCCAGCCGATCGGCGGCGTACTGGGCGGCGGCGGTCAGCGCACCGTCGAGATCGCCGATCTCGGTGGCGGCCTGATCCGGCTGACGCTGACCCAGGCGGCGATCAAGGAGCGGATCCGGCAGTCCGTCGATCAGTCGATCCAGATCGTAGAGCGCCGCGTGAACGAGCTCGGCACGGTCGAGCCGAGCATCCAGCGCGAAGGCGTGGACCGCATCCTCGTCCAGGTTCCCGGGCTGCAGGACCCGACCCGCCTCAAGGAGATCCTCGGCAAGACGGCGAAGCTGACGTTCCGGCTGGTCGATGTCTCCATGAGCGCCGAACAGGCGCTCCAGGGTCAGCCGCCGCCGGATTCGGAAATTCTCAAGGACCACAATCGCGCTCCGTACCTGATCCAGAAGCGCGTGATGGTCTCGGGCGAGGATTTGACGGACGCCCAGCCGGGTTTCGATCAGCGCACCAGCGAGCCGATCGTGACCTTCCGGTTCAACTCGAACGGCGCCCGTCGCTTCGGCCAGGTCACCGAGGAGAACGTCGGCCGGCCGTTCGCCATCGTGCTCGACAACGAGGTGATTTCCGCGCCTGTGATCCGCGAGCCGATCCGGGGGGGCTCGGGGCAGATTTCCGGCAGCTTCACCGTCGAGCAGGCCAACGATCTCGCGATCCTGCTGCGCGCCGGCGCCCTGCCGGCCCCGCTCACGATCATCGAGGAGCGCACGGTGGGCCCGGGGCTCGGCCAGGACTCGATCCAGAAGGGCAAGATCGCCGCGGTGGTGGGTTCGGTGCTGGTCATCGTGTTCATGCTGGCGACCTACGGCCTGTTCGGATTCTTCGCCAATGTTGCCGTTGCCGTGAACGTCGCGATGATCTTCGGCCTGCTCTCGCTGCTCAACGCCACGCTCACGCTTCCCGGCATCGCCGGCATCGTGCTCACGGTCGGGATCGCGGTCGACAGCAACGTGCTGATCTACGAGAGAATCCGCGAGGAAGTCCGCGGCGGCCGCTCGGCGATTTCCGCGATCGATGCCGGATTCACCCGGGCCCTCGCCACGATCCTGGATTCCAACATCACCACCTTCATCGCCGCCGCCGTGCTGTTCTTCATCGGCACGGGGGCGGTGCGCGGTTTCGCCGTCACGCTGGGCATCGGCATTCTCACCACGGTCTTCACTGCGTTCACGCTGACGCGGCTGATCGTGGCGAGCTGGGTGCGATGGCGGCGGCCGCAGGTGGTTCCGATCTGATCCGATTTGCGAGCGAGACGAACTTGCGCCACCTCCGCATCGTTCCCGACAATACCAAATTCGATTTCATGCGCTTCCGGCGCGTGAGCTTCCCGATGTCGGCGCTGCTGTCGATCATCGCCATTCTGCTCTATTTTCACCCCGGGCTGAATCTCGGCATCGATTTCCGCGGCGGCACTTTGATCGAGGTCCAGGAAAAATCCGGCCCAGCCGATCTGGCGAAGATGCGCGCGACGCTCAGCCAGCTCAATCTCGGCGACGTCCAGCTGCAGCAATTCGGCGGCCCCGAAAACGTCCTGATCCGCATCTCCGAGCAGCCGGGCGGCGAAACGGCGCAGCAGGAGGCCGTCGCCAAGGTGAAGGGCGCGTTGGGAGAAAGCGTGGAATATCGCCGCGTCGAGGTGGTCGGCCCGCGCGTATCGGGCGAGCTCTTATCCTACGGCACCATCGGCATCATGCTGGCGATCGGCGGCATCCTGCTCTATCTGTGGTTCCGATTCGAATGGCAGTTCGCGCTCGGCGCCATGATCGCCAACGTGCACGATCTGGTGCTCACCATCGGCTTCATGTCGCTCAGCCAGATCGATTTCGATCTGACCAGCATTGCCGCGTTGCTCACCATCCTCGGCTATTCGCTCAACGATACGGTGGTCATTTACGACCGCATCCGCGAGATGCTGCGGCGGTACAAGAAGCTGTCGATGCCCGACCTGCTCAACACCTCGATCAATGCCACGCTGTCGCGCTCGATCATCACCCACGTCACTGTGACGCTGTCGCTGCTGGCGCTGCTGCTGTTCGGCGGCCAGGCGATCCACAGCTTCACCGCTACCATGATGTTCGGCGTGGTGCTGGTCGGTACCTACACGTCGGTGTTCATCGCCTCCCCGATCCTGATCTATCTCGGCGTCGGCACCGGGCGCCGCGAGAGCGAGGAGCCCGAGGAGGCCGAGAAGCCCAGGCAGCCCAAGGAGGCGCAGCCGCGCAAGCCCGCGCGCGAAGTTCGGCCGGTGGCGCGGAGGTGAGGCCAAGCTTCGCCGAGCAACCGGCGAGCGGACGATCATGAACGCGCCCCCGCACGCGCCGCATCTTCCGCATCAGGCTCCGATCGACGCCTACGGCAACGGCGGCTTCCGTTTTGCCGGCATGTCGCACCGCGGCTCGTTGTTGTGCCTGCCGAGCGGCATCTGGGCCTGGCCGGTCGCGATGCCGGAAGAGATCAGCGAAGCCAATCTCGCCGCGCTGTTTGCCGAGGCCGAGGCGATCGAGCTGTTCGTGCTCGGATCCGGGCCGGACGTGCGGCCGCTGCCCGAAGCATTGCGCTGGCGTTTGCGTGATTACCGCATCGGCCTCGAAGTCATGGCGACGGGCGCCGCGGTGCGAACCTACAACATCCTGATCGGAGAGGCTCGCCGCGTCGCGGCCGGACTGATTGCGGTGGGGTGACCCTTCACCTCGTTCCCCGGACCGCGCGGCGCGAAGCGCCGTCGCGTGATCCGGGGTCCAGCAATTAGTCCGCGAAGCGGCCTTGTCGATGCATCACTCCATTAGGCCGCAGCAATAGGGTCGCTTCGCGAAGCCACTCCTGGGTCCCGGATCTTCGCTCGCGACGCTCGCTCGTCCGGGACACGTGTGCGAGGTGGCTTTGCGGCCGTCGTGTTTCATCGATGCAGAGGAGCGAGTAGCTTGCCGTCATGGATGTGTTCGCCCACTGCGAGAATTTGGTCCGCGAGGCCGACAAGGATCGCTTTCTTGCCAGCCTGTTCGCGCCCGCCGAAGGGCGGCGAGATCTGCTCGCGCTCTATGCATTCAACGCGGAAGTTGCGGGCGTGCAGGGCAAAGTTCGCGAGCCGCTCGCGGGCGAGATCCGGCTGCAATATTGGCATGATCTCGTCGCCGGCACCGGGGAGCCGGGCGCCAATCCGGTCGCCGCGGCGCTGCTCGAAATCGTGAAACGACATGCGCTGCCGCGGCAGCCATTGCTGGAGCTCCTCGAAGCGCGCCGTTTCGACCTGTACGAAGAAACGTTTTCGACCCGCGCCGATCTCGAGAATTATGCGAGTAACACCTCCTCCGCCGTCATCGAACTTGCCATGCGCATCCTCGACCAGCCGAGTGGCGCGGCTCCCGGGCTCGCGCGCTCGGCCGGCATTGCCTATGCGATCGCAGGCCTGGCGCGCTCGTTCGCATTCCATGCCTCGCGCGGAAAGATCTTCGTGCCGGACGAGATTCTCACAGCCCATGGCGCGGCGCGCGCCGACATTCTCGCCGGCCGTTCGACGATCGAGCTGCGCGATGCGCTTGCCGATTTTCGCGAGCAGGCCCGCAGGCATCTCGACCAGATCGGAGACCAACTGGCCGAAGTGCCGGATCGGCTCGTTCCGGCGCTGCTGCCGGTCGCGCTCGTTGACCCTTATCTCGCACGCATGGAGCGCGCGGATTACGAGCCGTTCCGAACCGTCGTCGAGGTGCCGCAGTGGCGAAAGCAATGGCTGCTGTGGCGCGCCGCGCGTAGTCCGCGCCGGATTGCCGCGCACTGAGGGCGTCGGCTCGCTCGGCGAAATCGCAACTCACCGGCCGAAATTGACCGCCGTCGTGTTGCCGCCGCTCACCACCACGCCGACGCGCTCGGGGCGCGCGGGCCGATAAGATCCCGACAACAGCGCGGCGAAAGCGGCAGCGCCCCCGGGCTCGGCCACGATCCGCAATTGGTGCCAGAGCGCCTGTTGCGCCGCGCGGATTGCCTCGTCGCTGACGAGCACCACGCGGTCGACGAAGCGCCGCGCGATCGGGAACACCAGATCACCTACTCGGCGCGGGGCGAGCGAATCCGCAGCGATGCCTCCGGCAGGCGCATCGACCGGCTTGCCTGCCTCGAGCGCTTTCATGAGCGTCGGCGCGGCCTCCGGCTCGACCCCCAACACGCGCGTCGCGCCGCCATACCAGGCGGCAATCCCGGCGATCAGCCCACCGCCTCCGACCGCGACGAGAAGCGCGTCGAGCGCCGGTGCCTGGCCTTCGGTTTCGATGCCGAGCGTGCCTTGGCCGAGAATCGTCTCGGCCTGATCGTAGGCGTGGATCGGCAGGGCGCCGGAAGTTTCGGCCCAAGCCTCGCTTGCGGCGAGCGCGTCCGCATAACGCGCGCCGCCGACGAGGAGATCGGCCCCGTAATCGCGAATGCGCGCCATCTTGGCGGGCGAGGAGATGCTGGGCACGAAGATCTTCGCCCGCACGGCGAGTTTTTGCGCCGCATAAGCGACGGCCGCGCCGTGGTTTCCGCCCGACGCAGCGACGACGCCCGCCTGCGGAATTTTTCGCGTGAGCAAATTGGCAAAGGCGCCGCGCGCCTTGAACGATCCCGAATGCTGCAGCTGCTCGAGCTTCAAGGCGATCGGAAACGAGTCGAGGCCGAATTCGGCCGCGTCGATCTCGAGCAAGGGCGTGCGGCGGATGTACGGCCTGATCAGCGCTTCGATCTCGGCGATGCGCGCGCGGGCGATCGTCCGGTCAGGAGCGTCTTGCGCAGCCCGGGACATCATTCGGCAGCCGCGGCCGGATGAGATCCGATCCAATGCTCGAGATCGCCCAGCGCCCGCGCGCTGAGCGCCTGCTTCTTGGCCGGGGTTCTCGCGGCGCCGGCGCGCCGGATACCTTCGGCGAGCGGCGGGAACAATCCGAAATTGACGTTCATCGGCTGGAACGAGCGCGGTCCGGCTTCGATCGCGTCCACATGGCCGCCGGTGATGTGGTTGAGCAGCGCCCCATGCGCGGTCGTCGGCGGCGGCAGCACGATCGGTTCGCCCAGCCGCTCCCCGGCGGCGAAGCGGCCGGCCAGGAGCCCGATCGCCGCGGATTCCACATAGCCTTCGCAGCCGGTGATCTGTCCGGCAAAGCGCAGCCGCGGCATTGCGTTGAGCCGCAGAGTGGCATCGAGCAGTTTCGGCGAGTTGAGGAAGGTGTTGCGATGCACGCCGCCGAGCCGCGCGAACTCCGCATTCTGCAGCCCCGGAATGCTGCGGAAGATGCGCAGCTGCTCGCCGTGCTTCAGCTTGGTCTGGAACCCGACCATGTTGAACAGGGTCCCGAGCCTGTTGTCCTGCCGCAGCTGCACGACGGCGTAAGGCTTGCGTTGCGGCGCATGCGGATCGGTGAGGCCGAACGGCTTGAGCGGCCCATGCCGAAGCGTCTCGCGGCCGCGCTCGGCCATGACCTCGACCGGCAGGCAGCCCTCGAAATACGGCGTCGCCTCCCAGTCGTGGAACGCGACTTTTTCGCCGGCGATCAGCGCGTCGACGAACGCCTCGTATTCATCGCGGCCGAGCGGACAATTGATGTAGTCGGCGCCGGTGCCGCCCGGGCCGCGCTTGTCGTAGCGCGACTGGAACCAGGCGGTCGCAAGATCGATCGAATCCCGATGCACGATCGGCGCGATAGCATCGAAGAAGGCGAGGGCCTCCTCGCCGGTGATTGCCTGGATCGCGCGCGCGAGCGCCGGCGAGGTGAGGGGGCCGGTGGCGATGATGACGGAATCCCAATCCTCTGACGGTAATCCGCCGATTTCTTCCCGGCGGATTTCGGCCAGCGGGTGGCTTTCCAGCGCATGCGTCACCGCCGCCGCAAAGCCGTCGCGGTCGACCGCGAGCGCGCCGCCGGCCGGCACTTGGTTGCGATCGCCGCAGCGCATGACGAGCGAGCCGAGCCGGCGCATCTCTTCGTGCAGCAGCCCGACCGCATTGTTCTCGCGATCGTCGGAGCGGAACGAGTTGGAGCAGACGAGCTCGGCGAGGCTTTCGGTCTTGTGCGCGTCGGTCATGCGCACCGGACGCATCTCGTGGAGCAGAACCGGAACGCCCCGGCTGGCGATCTGCCAGGCGGCTTCCGATCCGGCAAGGCCTCCGCCGATGACGTGGACGGGCTTCATGCACCCGATATGTCGCGTCGGCGCGACGGCAGCAAGCGGCCGGACACGAAAACGCCCGCACAAGCGGCGGGCGTTCTCGGGCAGAGCTGCGGCGAAAAATCAGCGATGGGCGTCGTGCCAGGCGATCGCTGCAATTTCGGAGCGGGTCACGCCGATGTCGGCGAGCTCGCGGTCGCTGAGCTGAGACAGCTCACGAACGCCTCGCTCGTAGCGCGACCACATGCGATACCAGCCGATCAATTTAGCAATGAACATGGGTACCTTCCTTTCGAAACCGGCTGCAAGGGCCGGAAACGATTCTGTTTTGAGCTCGAATGGAAAATAAGCGCCCGTGATGGCGAGGAAAACCACTTTATGCTGCGCTGCAGCATTGCAGAAAGCGCATGGCTTAGGACTCGGGCTACAGGCTAGCCGCAAAAGCTTTTCCGTCCTGGAGCCCCAGCTCATAGGCGTCCTGGATCGCTGCCGGATTCGTCAGGTCGAACTGCTTGGCCCCGATCGGGCGCGAGGGCTGGACGTAGGTCCGGCCCGGCACCTTGGGCACGCGCCGGTAGGTCCGGGTCAGCAGCACCAGCGTCCGGCCGCCGGCGGCCTCGACGGGCTCGAGCGGCTCGACCGGGACGTTGTCGACCAGTCCGCCATCGAACCCGGGCTTTCCGCCGACCAGGACCCGCGGCATGAACGGCGGCACGCAGCCGCTGGCCATGACGGCATCGCGCAGTTCGCCCGGCGTGGCGAGATCGCGCACGCGCACGAATTCCGCCCGGAACCCGAGCGCTCGCCCGAACCGCGGGTGCACCGGGTGGAGCAGGTGCTTTTCGAGCTGATAACAGCCGATCCCGATCGCGGCACCGAGGAGCGGCGGCAGCCCGAACGGCAGCCGCGCAACGGCGATGTGCAGATCCGTGCTCTGCTGCAGCCGCGCGAGCGCCGCGGCGTCGATGAGTTCCGCCAGCAGGTCGCGGTACATCGGGCCCACCGGGCACAGCGGGCCGCCG
>WNGL01006441.1_pt1 | contig 13824 bp, 8 predicted proteins | sample 5400591 | NCBI WGS metagenome assembly WNGL01 (sample SAMN13153377, study PRJNA577476) | soil metagenome | isolation source: 80 cm soil or saprolite under Garry oak tree replicate 1 | place: USA:California | collected 2016-06-15
CGCCGAATCGCTCGGGCTGACCGGGACGGAGACGTTCACCATCGCCGGCGTCAGCGCCATGAACAACGGCGGTACCCCGGAGACGGTGGGAGTGTCCACAGAGGACGGTAAGAGCTTCGACGCCGTGGTACGCATCGACACCCCGGGTGAGGCGGAGTACTACCGGCACGGCGGCATCCTGCAGTTCGTCCTGCGCCGCATGCTCCGGGACTGATCAACAGCCGGCGCCGGTGTCCTGCACGGTGATGTGGCGACCGTCGTCGGAGGCGGCCACGATCACGCTCGTCGTCCCGTCGCGCCAGGCGAGCCGGTTGGCGTCGGAGACGAACCGCCGGGCACCCGCCGGTACCGCGCCGGCCAGCCGGTTGCGCAGGTTGTCGGCGCCGGTCTCGGCGCTGATCGTGGCGACCGTGACGATCGCGCCGCCCGCGCACGCGACGGTGTCCGCCCGCCACGTCGTCGGCGTGGTACCGAGCGCGGCCAGTACCTGGGTCACCTCCGCGCTCGCTTTCGCCGGTGCCGTGGTGACCGACGGCGCGGGCCGGCCCGGGTTGCGACAGTCGGTCTCCGCGATCGCGGCCACCCAGCCGTTGCCGAGGCGGGTCACGTGCAGGCTGAGTCCGGTACCGAGGGCGGCGGTCAGCGGCGGCGGGCCACCGCCGACGGGCGCCTCCCGCCGCGCGTGCTGTTCGGCCGGCAGGGCGGCGGCGATCCGGCCGATCAGCGCGTCCTCCTGCCCGGGGTCGGTGTAGAGGTCGGCGGTACGGCTGACCCGGCTGCCCTTGGCGAGCGGGGTGTTCGCACAGCTGGCTAGCGGTACCAGCGGGCCGATCGCCACCGCGGCGCGCCCGTCCACCGCGCCGACCACCAGCGCGATGGCCCGGTCGAGGGTGGGTACCGCGGCGGCCAGCGCCGGCAGCCGGGGCCGGGTGTACCGCCAGACCGCGGCGGCCGCGCCGGCCTGCCCCGCCAGCAGCACGAGCGCGACGGCGCCGACCAGCCACCAGCGCCGTCTCGACATGCCGGCATTGTCTCAGGGCCGGCAGCTACCGCATCCCGGCCTCCTTGAGCAGATCCCGGATGAGCTCGTCGACATCGATGTCCATGCCCCGGGCGGCGAACCAGGTCGCGACGTTGCGGACGTCGCGGGCCAGGAACTCGCGGCCGTGCGGGTTGGACACGACGTCGACGACCTGCGGCAGGTCGATGAGTACCAGCCGGCCGCCGTCGACCAGGATGTTCTAGGCGGACAGGTCGCCATGCACGATCTGGCAGCGGGCCAGCACGACGAGCCCGTCGACCGTCTGGCGCCACAGGTCGGCCAGTTCCCGCGGCTCCGGGCGAAGCTGGGCCAGCCGCGGCGCCGCCTGCCCGTCGCCGGTACCCAGGAACTCCAGCAACAGTTCGGTACCGAGGATCTGCACCGGGTACGGCACCACCCGCACGCCGAGCTGGATGCCGGCCTCCCACAGCTGGTACAGCGCCGCGAACTCGGCGGCCGCCCACTGCCCGGCGATCATCTCCCGGCCGAAGCCGGTGCGCTTGGCCATCGCCCGGTTCGTGCGCGACTCCCGGACCCGCCGGCCCTCCAGGTATCCGGCGTCGCGGTGGAACATCCGGTGCTCGGCGGAGCGGTAGCGCTTGGCGGCCATGAGGCATTCCCGGTCGGTACCGGGTACCCCGCGGCGGACCAGGTGGACGTCGGCCTCCTTGCCGGTCTTGACGATGCCCAGTTCGGTGTCGACGGCGGCCAGCTCGGTGACCACCCAGTCGGGATAGGGTTTGGGGCCGCGCTCGCCGGCCGTGGACAGGTCCCAGGTCGACCAGCGGTCGCCGGTCTCCGGATCGTCCTCGCCGGTCGGCTGCGGCTCGAGGTGGGGTGGACGCTTCAGGAAGCGTGGTTCGTCGTCATCGAACCGCCGGCGCCGGCCGTGGCCGGCGCGCTCGTACTCGTTATCGCGCAACGCAGGTAGTCCTTAACGGGAGTCGAAACAGGGGCAAGCGGAATCCACCGCGCGACAATCGCGGTCATCGGCTCATCGCCTCCCTTCGACTCCCCGGCGCTACCCGGGAGCGGACAAGTGCCGCCCAGCATGAACCACTCGTCAGCAGCGGGGCAAGTAGTTATTGCAGGCTCAGCTGTGTCAGAAGTCTGTATGAAACTGGTCTTTGACCCCGTTGTGGTCACGAAGGCCAGTCGCTCGAACGCATACATTCAGTGGGTACTCGTGAGGTCGCCCGTGGTTGCGTAGTGTGAATCCGCCGGCCAGGGCTGGGGCCAAGTGACTGGGGTGGGAAGCCCGGGATGCCAGGTGGCCGCCGGTAGGGCCGCTCATGGTCGGCCGATCATCGCGTTGCGTATCCGGGGCATCTCGCCACGCCACGTTCGCCCCTACGGCGGCTCGCCCATCGCCGTGGCCAGGCCCGAACTCTTGGACGTGAGCGATTGCCTATCGACCGGTAGCATCCGGCCTCGGTTATTGAACTGGCGGAGCAGCGTACCGGCCGTCGTCGCCGCGGGACACGCGCCGGCTCTGGTACGCGATCTGCAGGCCGTACCGGAGCAGCCCGTCGATCTTCTCGGTCTTGCGACGGTACCCGAGCAGCTCAAGTCCCCGGCGCAGCAACTCCTCCTCAGCCATGACCGCGGCCTTCGCCAGCGCGTACGCGATGGCGTTGGCCACCTCCTCGGGCGCGATCTCCTCGAAATCACGATCGGAGCTGTTCTGGTTGACGCGGAAGCCGCGCCATGTCTCCGGATCCAGTTCGGACGGCCATGCGAAGGCACCCGTCGGGTGCCGGCGTAGCACAGCCGGGTCGAGCAGCTCCAACACGGCCAGCCGCCGGTCCTCCCGCGTCTTGGCAAAGCCGAACCGGGCCAAGGTCAGCCGCGCGAGTCGATGCTGCTCCACCGGCCCTTCGGCCACGATCACCTCGTGCAGCGTCTCCCGGACCGCTGATTGGACCCGGCTGTCGATACGGATCGCGTCGATGTCACCCTGGCTGCCGACGAGCGTAGGTACGTACGGCACGAACCGGCTTGGTCCGCCGTCCACGACACCCGAAATCGGATCCGCGGGCGCAGCAGGCAGGGAGATGGAGTTGACGACGACCGGCTTACGGACGTCATAGCGCAAACGGGGCGTCAATTCCTCGGCGGTGAAAGGGGCCATGTACCCACCGGTGTCGCGTGGACGCTCAACACTCGATGGCGCCGCAGCGGCGTCGCTCACGTCGTCACCCGATTGGGACGCGTCCTTCGGCCCGACCTCCTCCGCCGCGACTGCTGCGGCCACGGCCGAGTCAACCGCGTCGAGCACAGCTGAGCGGTCACGAATCCAGGCTGGCAGCCAGAACCTCAGCATCTGAGGCCAGCCCACGACCGTGCGCAGCAGACTCGGCGCGCAGTCCCGATCGGCGACCGTCGGCCGGCTACTCCACTGTGGACTGTCGAGCAGGATGGCGACCTGCCATCGTTGCGAACCCTGCGCGCGTACGGCGATGTCGACGGTGAAGTCGGACAGGCCGTACCGGGTGGTGACCTCGTGGCCGCGCTGCCTGATCGCCGCCGCGATCTCGTCGCGGATCCGGTCGCCGCGCTCTTGTCGCGGCGAGGCAAGATCACCGAGCCGCTCCACACCGGCCGCGGCCATTTCACAGTAGGCGCGTAGGTGCGCGGTACCGACCGCTGCCGTTCGCGACAGGTCGATGTCGCTGGGGTTGAACGAAGCGAACAGGATGACCTGTCGCCGGGCTCGGGTGACGGCCACGTTGAGTCTGCGCTCGCCGCCGGTCCGGCTCAGCGGCCCGAAGTTCAGCGGAAGCTGCCCAGTCTCGGGGTTGGTGGAGAAGGCCAGCGAGAACATGATGATGTCGCGCTCGTCGCCCTGCACGTTCTCCAGGTTCTTCACGAAGATCGGCTCGACAACGCTCTCGGCCATCCGCTCACGGATCAGCGGATCGGCGCTATCCTCCAGCAGGTTGAGGATGAGATCCCGCTGCTGGATGTTGAAGGTCACCACGCCGATGGAGTGGCCGCTCCCGGGGGTGCGCAGCCGCTGGGCGATCTCGGCGACCACCGCCTTGGCCTCCACCTCGTTGGTGCGACTCGCGCCTCGGTCGAACTGGCCGGCGACTCGCCGCCATATGACACCTGCGGTACCGGCGGTGCCCGGAGAGGGCAGGCTGGAGAGCTTGTTGTCGTAGTAGTACCGGTTGGAGAAGGCGATGAGCGACTCGTCCTGGCTGCGGTAATGCCAGGAGAGCCACCGCTGCGGCAACCCTGACTCCACGGACTCGCTGAGGATGCGTTCCAAGTCCTCGGGGACCGGGCCGTCCTCGTCCTGTTGCTCGTCGTCCGCGTGTGAGGCTTGCATGATCGTGGTCGGTGGCATCTGCCGGGAGTCGCCGACCACCACCACCGACTGTCCACGGCCCATGGCGCCGATCGCTTCGGCGACCCTGATCTGCGACGCCTCGTCGAAGACAACCAGGTCGAACCGGGCGGCGTCGGGAGCCAGGAAAGTGGCTGCCGACGCGGGGCTGACCAGCACGCACGGGGTCAGGCCGAGGACGAGATCCGGATACATCTGGAACAGCTCACGAAACGACCTGCCACCGCGCTTGCGCCGCAGTTCCGCGGCGAAACCAGCGAAGCGCCCACGGCGCTCGGCCGGATCGAACGGACGCCTGTGGACAAGCACGGCGGGCGCGTGGGTGGGCAGCGCCGCGCGCAGCTGAGCAGCGGCGGCCTCGAACTGGGCGATGTGCCCGTCGTGTAACTCCGGGTTGAAGTACTCCAGCTCCTCGGCGCGTAGCCGCTCGGCCAATGCCGTGGCCATCAGGCCACGACGGTACGCCTCTTCGGCCGTGTCCGCGTCGATCTGGCCGCGCAGCAGCTGCAGCCGGTACTCAGGCAGCCCGGCAGCGGTCAGCACATCGAGGCAGCCGAGTACGGCTCCCCAGCGCTGCAACGGGTGCAGCATCTCGGCGCGCAGTTCTGCGAGCCAGATAGCGCCGTCGCGCTGCCAGGCGTCGAACCAGCCCAGTTCGCCGGACCAGTCGGCCAGCTCCGCAGACTCGGTCTGCAAGATCCCCTGCCAGGTACGCCATACGGAGGTGAGCCGGTCGAGAGTGGCGAACTGGTCGGGGTGCAGGCCGCGGTCGAACAGTTCCCAGGCGGCGGGTTGTTCGGCGAGCAGGCTGCGGCTGACTCCGCTGGCTGTGACGGCCGCGGTGAGCTTCTGCTCGGCCGACGGGTTGATGGGCAGCCAGCCGTGCGGCAGCTGTACTCCGCCGATTGCCCGCAATTCCTGATAGAGGGTTGCGGCCTCGGTTCGCGCACTGAGCAGCTGGCCGATCACCCGCGCCACGTCCTGTGCACCGACGGTTGCGCCGGGTATCAGGTACGGGGCGAGGCGGTCGGCGACTGCCTGCAGGTGCCTGGTCTTGAAGAGCAGGCGCTTGGTGGCCTCATGCGCCTCGTTCTGCCAGGCCGGCAGGTCGGCGGCGGTGAACACTTCCGGCCGGAAGCTCGCCAGCTCGGCCGCGTACCCCTGAAGGAAGCCGCGGAGCCGGGCCTGGAACGCGGCGATCGCCTCGTCCCAGCGCCGATCCATTGCACGCACCGTGACGGCCCGGTCCGGCAGCGTTCCCGACGCCGCGAGGCGGGCAGCGGGCGGCCCACCTCAGGCGGCGCGGCAAGGCCGCGCACGAGCTGGGCGAGGTCCGGATGCGCGAGCAGCCCGGAGCGGACCGCCTCCAGATCCGTCGCGATGTGCAGCAGCGCATCCGGATGCAGCCCATCGAGGGAGCGGCGGCCGCTCAGCAGCCAGGGGTGGTCCGGCCGCAGCCGGGCCGAGTGTGCCAGCGCGGGGAGGTCACGCAGGGCCTGGTCCACGCGGCGTTGATGCTCCACGGCCGCGGGGAGGTAGCGGACCGGCACGCTCGCCACGGGCCCTCCGCCGTACGCGAGGGTGCCGTCGTACGCGGACCAGGCGGAAAGCCCGGCAGGGTTGGTGCCGTGTACCCGGGCAGGGTAGGCGGCCAACGGCGCCAGCCGCGCCCGGTAGCTGGTCTCCGCTGCGACCCAGCCTGCCGCGTCGTCCTGGCCGGCCTGCTCCAGCGCCTCGCGGAGCTGCTCCCGGATGGCATTGAGCGACTGCTTGCGCCCGTGCAGATCCAGTACGAACGGGGCCAGCCCGATCTGGTTGAGGCGCCGCTTGACCACGTCCAGAGCGGCCTGCTTCTCGGCCACGAACAGCACCGAGCGCCCCGTAGTGACCGCCCTGGCGATCAGGTTGGTGATCGTTTGGGACTTGCCGGTACCCGGCGGGCCCTCCAGTACGAACGAGTACCCTTGCTCGGCCATGACGATCGCCTGCATCTGCGAGCCGTCGGCGGGAATCGGCAGGTGCAAGCGCGCCTCGTCCACTGGCGGATCCCCGCCGGGGCCGGCCGGATCCTCGAAGAGACTGCCGCTGGACTCCACCAGGTGACGAACCACCGGGTTCGCCATGAAGGTCCGCCAGTAGTCCGTCAGGTCCCGCCACATCTGGAACGTGGAGAACTGCAGCAGCCTCAGGCTCGCGATCTCGTCGATGCGGTAGTTGAGGCGGTGCTCAACCAGTCGAGCGTTGATGTCGGCGAGAGTCCTGGGGATGTCGATGCCGTGCTCGTCGCGCGCCGGATGCTCCAGCTCGGGGATCTGCACTGCGTGTTTGACCCGCAGCCACTCGATCAGGCAGTAGTTCGGGCTTGCGATCTCCGTACCGTCGACCACCAGGTAGTACGGCCGCCGTCCGGTACCGCCCTCGATCCGAACCGGCAGCAGGAACAGCGGGGCGTGCGCCTCGCCCCCGGTCCCCTTGGTATGCACCAGCGTGCCGATCGTCAAGTACAGGTAGTTGCTTCCAGTCTCCTGCAGCATGGTCCGTGCGTCGCGCTGCAGGCCCCGCATCGCCGTCTTGTACCGGGCCTCGGTGACCGACGCATAGATGCGCCGGTCGGTGCGCAGCTCCCTGGTCAGCATCTCCGGGTCCAGCTCCTGAGCCCGTCGGGCCCCGGCCAACTCGTGGACGTGGCTGATCGCGTCCTGCGGGACGATCTCCAACTGCTTACCATCGTGGATGAGATCGTCCAGCAGCGCCAACGCACCGGCCGGGACATGCAGCTCCAGACCCTTGCCGCGCTTGGGCAGGTTCAGCAGCGGGTTGCGCAGGCTCATATCCAGCAAGGCCTTCTTCCATTGCTGGACCCGTGGTGGGGAGTCGTCAGGCCGATGCGGCGCCTCGTCCGCTTCCTCGGCGCGCTCGCGCAGCTTGGTGCGGGCGACTCCGGCCGGTAGCTCGATCGAGCCGACTTCAGGTGCATCGACACCGCCGGTCGCATCAGTCGGCGTCTCCACCGTGTCTGTTGACGGCAGCGGCCGGATGCCAGAGCGGTGCGCCAGGTACACGTCGATGACGCCCTGCAGGTCATGACCACTCGTACGGAAGTGGGCAACGCCCAGCTGCACCGCTGCAGCGAAGTCAGCGGACTGAGTGCCGGCGCCGACCCTTGTCAGCTCCACCGGGACCGCCTTGCCGGACTCCACCATGGAGATCAACAGGTTCGCCTCGGTCAACGCGGCCGAACCGAGCCGCTCCTCCTCCACTAGGAAGCCTGCGAAGGCGTGGTTGCGGGTAAGCCAGATGAGCGGGTGTAGGCCGGCCTGCTCCAGACAGGCGGCATAGGTGACCGACAGATCCAAACAGTTGCCGAGCCTGCCGTCCAGTACCGCCGCAGTTGTCCGTACCTTCTGGCCGGTGTTCTCGAACGACGCCGGTAGCCCTTGGTAGTTGATCCCTACCTGGCGCAGTGCTTCATACACCGCGCCCGCGATGTACGCAGCGCGCTCCGGCCCGGCCTGGTACCCCTGCAGCGAGCCGGATCCGGTCCGCTCAACGAGAATCTGCGCCGCGGAACGCAGTACCGCCTCGACGGCCTTGGTGTTGGGCTGCACGAACGCGGCCAGGCTGTCGTATAGCGCCGGACTGTTGAACCACTCGTTGTGCGCCAGCACCACCGAAGACGCGACGAGTTCGAGGTCGGGGTGGCTGGGGCGGGCGACTATCAACCGGTAGTCCACGGGGAACGCCTCATCGGCCGCACGCAACTGCGCCATCGACAGGCTGAAGTCGGTGAAGTCCTCCCAGCCCACCGTGGACCCGGCAAGAACCTCGGCGCTGACCGTACGCCGCCACTGGGGCGTCAGCGGGCCGTCCGGCCCGTACAGGTCGAGCTTGACCTCCAAGCCCGCGACTGGCGCATCGGTGTCGTTGGTAACGGCCAGACGTCGAACCACCGGAACCCGGTTGTGTATGAGCGCGTAGTTGATGGCCGGCTGCACCAGCAACTCGGCATGCAGCCCGCCATCTTCCGCTGTGAACTGTTCGAACACGCTGTTCGGCATAAACCGTCCCTTCCGCCGATCCTCGATGCGCACTCTGCGGCCCTACGCCAAGACAGGCACCCACCACTGCCAGCCCGGCGGTGCAGGCGGCCAAGAGGGGTCGGGCTGCCACCCTGATCGCGGAGCCCAGTCCGCCGGTGGCGGCGGCCATCCGGGCGGCGCATTGAATCGCCAATGCGCCACCGGCGGTGACGGCTGTGCCGCCAGCTCCGAGGCGTTGGCAGGCACCGACGAGGGACCGTGCGTCGCCGCCGGGGGCAATAGCTGATCAGCGGCAAGCGAACCCACTACACCTCTCCGTGCGCCGGTCGACAGCGGTGGCCGGTCAAGCCAGGACTGTGGAATCTCGTTTGCTCTCGCGACGTGCAGCATGACATCCGCCTTGACCCGGTTGCCCTTGAGGATCGCGCGGCAGCTGGCCCGCGCACCGTACTCGTCGAGATGGCGCACCGCAGGAAGCACCTCGCCACTCATCTTGGGCGTCAGCTTGCCGACCGGCTCACCGTCCAGCTGCACCTCGACGACCTGCCTGGTCGTACGCGCCGTCTGCTCCACCTGCTCGTGAAGCGTCGCATACACCCAGGTCGAACCTTCGGGCTTGAGTAACGGGATGAGGGCGGACATGTGCTCCTCCTCGCCCGTCACCTGGATGGCACCGCCCTGCGGCAGCAGCGCATAGGTGTCTGTCGGCGGAGAGTTCGCCGGCACAAGCAGGTGCGGCTCGGCCAGGTCAAGGCTGACCGAGCCGACGAATCGCTTTCCGCCGCCCGTGCCGCGCTCCCGGTAGTCGTAGTCGTCGTCCCGCTCCCACGCTCGAACGTAGGCCCGCGCCTGCGGGGTGTACCCCCCGGCCACCAGCGCCGAAAGCACCGGGAAGTAGAGCTTCGCCTCCTCGCGCGCGAGATAGCCCACAGTGGACCCCGCACACACCACCTTCACCGCGTTCGGATCGTGGCGGTTGTCGGGCTCCGGCAAGAGCTGCGCCGTGATGTCGATCTCGCATCCGTCGGCCTTGAACCCGTCGCCAAACAGCCGTCGGATCGCAGGGCCGTAGCTGGCCTCGCCGACGACCTCGTGTCCCGCCCAGCCGCGCTGTCCCCATAGGTCGAACGGTTGCACCATCCCGTCCCCTCACAGGCCGTCGTAGGAATCACCGGCTCGCGTCCGGCGCCCACTCCTCGGCGAACGTCTCCATCTGCCGCAGTACCAGCTCGATCGCAGCCGGCGCGGCATCCGGCGGGTAGCCGTGGACCGCGAGCAGCCGCCCGAGGTGGGGGACGACGGCGTCCGCGCATAGGTCGGGCACGTCGAACCGCCCCCGAGCACGGAGTATCCGCTCGTACGCACACTTGCAGCCCCAAGCCGCTTCGATGAGCTCGTCGACCACGGCCGGCAGCCAGGCGAGGCCGTCGGGCAGCGATTCGACCTCGCCGCGCAGCAGCGTCCTGGCCGTCGACCGCAGCCGCTCGGCCACGCAGATCTACCAGGCACGAGCCCGCAGGCTGACCATCGGGGCATAGTGGCCCGCCATCGAGATGACTCAGGGCGATCAGGGCCGTGATCGCGCCCACCAGTTGCCGTCGTGTCAGCCGCCGCCGGCGGTCGGCGGTACCCGAAGCTGGCCGGCGAGCGGAGGCGCCGTCGACCAGGCACGTGAGCAGGTGCAATCGCAGTTCCGGCCCGATCTGTGCCCGCTCGGCCCGACCGGTACCGACTAGCCAATCCACCACGCTCCGCGCATCGAACAAAGGTGCGGGCCGATCGCCGGCGGCCGGAGCGGGGAAGTCGGGGTGTCGTCGGCGCCAAGTAGTGACTACCGGCCGATGAACTTTGGCCAGGTCCGCGATCTCGGGCATGGAGATGAGCTGGCGCGGAGCGACATCCAAGTGCGACACCGGTTCACTCCACTTCTCGTTGGTCAGGCTGACTGTGATGGTGATGAGCGTAGGGGTGGAACGGTCGGACTCTAGTCCTCTGATCTGATAACCGGGGTTATCAGATCAGAGTCACGCGCGCGCTGGCGATCAACAGACGAATGATGCTGACATCAACGAGCTCAAGCGCACCCGAATGATCCGCCGCTCATCACGATGTCCTAGGCCCAGGAGGTAGCACCATGGCGGCTCCGGAGACTAACACCGTCGACCAGCTCATCCTCTCTCACCTCGACCAGGCAAGCCTGCCCAATGCCGCCAGCAACCTGCTGTTCGGTGCACTGTTGGGAGCCGAGGACTTCGCGCAGGTGCTCGGTGGCGGAGTCCCCACCAAGCCACCGAACATCGCGGATGCTGCGGAAGCCGGCGAGCCAATCGGAACTTACCTGGCCAGTATCGAGGTCACGGGCTTCCGTGGCATCGGCCCCACCACCACCCTCCCGCTGACGCCCGGACCTGGCTTGATCGTTGTCACGGGACGGAACGGCTCGGGCAAGTCCAGCTTCGCCGAGGCTGCTGAATTCGCCCTGACCGGCGACAACAAGCGCTGGTCCGGCCGTACCAGCATCTGGCAGGACGGCTGGCGCAACCTGCACGCCACCGGCGACGTCACGATCCGGGTACGGCTTGGTGTGGATGGCAATCGCAACGGCGCCGTCGTCGATTGCCGCTGGGCCCCCGGAGCCAAGCTCGGCGATTGCATCAGCTTCCTGCAGGTCACCGGCCAGCCCCGCCAGTCCGTCCAAGACCTGGGTTGGCGGACGCCGCTGGAGCTGTACCGGCCGTTCCTGTCCTACGCCGAACTGGGCGGTCTGCTTGGCGGCAAGCCGAGCGAGATGCACGACTCGCTACAGCGGATCCTCGGTCTGGGGCGGCTGGTCGAGATCGAGACCATGCTGAAGGTGGCCCGCAAGGAGATGGATGACCAGCGCACGCTGGCCGCCGAGGCCCTGCCCGCCCTCCGGGAGGCGCTGGCTGCCCATCCGGACCCTCGTGCCCGCCAGGCAGAGCAGGCGCTCGCTGGCGGCAGCCCTGACCTCGATCGGCTGGATCTGCTGGCGACGCTCGACACCGCCGCAGAGGTAGTGACAACGCCGCTGCGGCAACTCGACCTGCTCACGCTCCCGGATCGGGCCGCGGTGATCAGCGAGATCGCCAACCTGCGGCGTGCTCTGGGAATCATCAACGCTTCGGTTGGTACGCCTGCTGAAGAGGCGCGCACCATCGCCGGCCTGCTCCGCGTCGCGCTTCGCCACCAGCAGGACCACCCGGACCAGCCCTGCCCGGTCTGCGGAGGTCGGACGCTCAACGGCGCCTGGGCCGAGCAGGCAGGGACGGAACTGGCCCAGCTCACCGACCGCGCCGAACAACTGGATCAGGCGCACCGCGACGAGCGCGGAACGCGAGACCGTCTGCGCGAGTTGGTACCGATCGTCCCGCCGCCGCTGCGTGTCGACCTTGCTGGCGAAGGCGTGGACACCGCCGCCGCGCGTTCCGCTTGGCAGCGGTGGGACGAGCTGATCAATGCTGGGCAGGCCAACACGATCGTCGAGAATGGTGAGGCCGTCTTCGACACGCTGGTGGCGGCGGTCGAGCCCGTGCAGGACGCGGCGCGCAAGGTACTGGCGGTGCGTCAGCAGGCGTGGCAGCCAGTTGCTGACCAGATCCGAGCATGGGTGCAGACCGCTCAGACCAGCGAGCGCGCGGCGCGCAACTACGCCGCGATGCAGCAGGCGATCACTTGGCTGAGGAAGGTCGGCGAGCAGATCCGCAACGAGAAGCTGGCGCCGGTGGCCGCCAAGGCGACCGAGATCTGGAACACCCTCCGGCAGGAAAGCTCGGTGAATCTGGACGGGATTCGGCTGGCAGGTACTGGCCCCTCACGGCGCGTCGACCTGGACGTGTACATCGAGGGCGCGCCCGGCAAAGCCCTAGGCGTCATGAGCCAGGGTGAACTGCACTCGCTCGCACTCGCGTTGTTCCTCCCCCGGGCCACCATGCCTGAGAGCCCATTCCGGTTCCTGGTCATCGATGACCCGGTGCAGTCCATGGACCCGGCGAAGGTGTACGGCCTGGCCCGGGTACTTGACGAGGTCGCCAAGCATCGCCAGGTGATCGTGTTCACCCATGACGACCGTCTCCCAGCCGCCGTACGTCAGCTCCAACTGAAGGCCCGGATCGTGATAGTTAGCCGCCTTCCGGGGTCGCGGGTTCCCGTCCACGAGGACGAGGACGGGAACCCGGCCAAGCGGTATCTCGCGGACGCATGGGCAGTCGCACGGGACGATGAGGTCGCGCCGAAGGTGCGCGCGATGATCGCCTGCGTCCTGATCCGGGACGCCATCACGTACACCTGTCACGAACTGATCAGGCGCCGGGACTTCCACGTGGGCGTGCCCATCGCGGACACCGAAAGGGCGATCACTGATGCGCCTCGGCTGCGGTCCATCCTCGCGCTGGCGTTGGAAGGCGACGCCATGCACGACGTATCCGAACATGCGCTGCAGCGAGTGCACCCGGCGGCGCCGCGGATCGTCAAACTCGCCAACCGGGGCGCGCACACCGGCGACGTCGTCGGATCGCTCACGGCGCTGGTCGAGGACGCGAGCCGTGTCGTCGAACGGCTGGGCCAGTCATGACACCCGGCGAACTTCTCGATATCGCGGCAAGCCTGCTCGCGTCGCCGCCCTCCTGCATGGAGGGCTGCTGGCAACGGGGATGCGCGTCGGTTATCCGATCAGCTCTGGAGCAGGGACTTGAGGAGTACTGGACCCGGAAGGAGCCTTCGCTCGTCGGCCGCCCGCTACGCCATCAGCTTCTCGCACTGAATGCACTCGCCGATCAGGAGACGGCGGCGCTTGCGCCGGCAGCGTGGTACGGGCTGTCCCGTGCCGTCCACCATCACACCTACGAACTGGCGCCTACGGCGGCCGAACTCCAGGGATGGCATCACGAGGTCACGACAGTCCTCGCCCTCCTCGACGCGGCGAAGACAACGCCGACCGGAACCGGTATCGCCTGAATCAGGGCCCGCACTGCGACGTTCGTATGAACCGAGTCGCACAGCCCTTGGCCCGCCGTAGCTGCCGTCCTCGACGCTCCGCAGGTCACCACGGTGCTCGCGCCGTCCGCCGAGGGGTCCAGATCGCTGAGGACCCAGTGGTGTCCACGCACCTCAACCAACGCATTGAGCTTGGTTCATCCTGGCATTGCGGCAGCTCACGGTCCGATTTGACAGGTGTGGTGATTCTGCGTTGCGGCAGCTCAACCCCTCGATCACCTGACTGTCCGGAGTGGAGCCGGGCGTCCAGCCGGGTAGGTCACGATCAGGACGCAAGAAACTGATCAACATGTGCGGCCCGCGTGTCGCCCACCACAGCACGAGGTCCCCGACTTCGATGGATTCAACCAAGAACACCATCACATCGGAGACCTCGC
>WNGL01006442.1_pt1 | contig 13824 bp, 15 predicted proteins | sample 5400591 | NCBI WGS metagenome assembly WNGL01 (sample SAMN13153377, study PRJNA577476) | soil metagenome | isolation source: 80 cm soil or saprolite under Garry oak tree replicate 1 | place: USA:California | collected 2016-06-15
GCGCGGCCTTATCATACCTCCGCCGAACGCACCGCCGTGCTCGAGCCCTGGATCACCGACTACAACACCCGACGATCACATTCAGCCATCGGCCATCAGCCCCCGTTCCAAAGGCTGAACAACCTTCTTGGAAACGACAGCTAGCCCGGAGCTTTTCGACGAGCTTCGCCGCACACGATCCGTCGACTGAGTTTCGACGCCGTCGCCGGCATCGAGACGCAGTCGCTTTCATGAGCTGACCGCCGCTATTTGACCGCGACCGTCGCCGCTGCCGGCAGCGTGATCTTGCGCGCGAAATCGGCGGTGAGGTTCGGGCCTGTCGCCATCCCGAAGACCGGCCAAACATTCTGTCCGCTCGCCACCAGCCCCATGTAATCGCCAAGGAAATGACCCTCCGCGACCGGGGCGTCGAGCATGTTGAATGAAGACGGGCTGACGCGCAGCTCGTTGCCCCAGTTCGTGGAATGAGTGCAGTGAGTCGGCGTCACCGGCTTGCAGAACACCGCAAAGAAGTCGGCGAACTCGGTGTTCGGTGCGCTGACGTCATTGCGGAAGTCGTAATAGGTGACGGCGATCGTGCCGTCACCCGCTGCTACCACTGCCGGGATGAAGGCCTGCTGGCGCAGCGGATTTGCGAGATTCTGCGGCGTCTTATTGATCATCACCGGCGGTGACCAAGTGACGCCGCCGTCGAGCGACTGGCTGAACGCGACGGCGTCAACCGGGGTGCTGCTCGAGCAGCTATTGGGCTTGAAGCGGCAATCCTGCCAGGCGAGGTAGAGCGCCCCGCTGGCCGGATCGACCGTGACACTGAAAAGGATCGAGGCATCGCGCACCGGCGCCAAGGTATCGGGCGTCACCACCCCGACGACCTGGATGTCGGTTGGGAAAGTCGCCGCCGGATTGAAGGTGGTGCCCTTGTCCTTCGATCGTACGTAGCCGATGTTCACCGCCCCGGTCTGAAAGACGAGGTTGGTGAAGAAGTCGAGCACGTCGCCGTCCGGCAGCACCACCACCAGATTATTGATAGTCTGCGCATTCACGCCTGGATCGAAAATGATACGGGGGCTCTCCCAGCTATTTCCGCCATTCGTGGTGCGCGCGAACAAGGTCGGTCCGCGCGAGGGATCGGTCGCTTTTGCACCGCTGGCACTGCGCTGCAACCGATCACGCGCCATGGCAACACCGTCACCGATGAGGTTCGGAGCCGATCTTGCCGTGGCGCCGCCGGCGCCGAGCACCAGCCGGTCCCAGACCGCATAGACAAAATCGGAGTCGATCGGATCGGCCGTGATCGAATTCTTGTCGTTGAGCGCGTTCGCCCTGTCCTCAATGAGCGTGATCGGCGCTTCCCAGCTCTGCGCGTGGTCGGTCGACCGGCTGACCAGCATCGCCCCCGAGGTCACGCCGAACTGAAAGGCGCGCGAGGGGTCGAGAGTAAGCGAAAAGAAAAAAGCTGTGCCGTCCGGCGAAAATGTCACCCATGGATCGCTGGCGCGCACAAACTCCCCGCCCGTGCACTCGCTGACGCCGGATGGGATCGTGACCGCCCACGTGCTGCCGCCATCGTTCGAGACATTGCCGACAAGTCCGCGCGAGCCGCCGTTGCTCCAGCGGTCTTGCTGATGCCCGACGAGAAGGCGCTGCGTATCGCTCGGATCGATCGCGACCCAGGGCTCGATCGCCGTGTTCTGAAAGAGGGTGCCGCCGGTCGACTTCTCCTGCTTTGCGACATCGTCGGCCGTGCAGCCATTGAACGGACTGCCGTTGGTGATGCGGACCAGCGGACCGGCGCTTTGCGCCTCCGCGGGTACGGCGGAAGCGAACAGCGCGCCGAATGCGAGAGCCCCCGCGCCGGCGATCGCCCACCGGCTAACGCCGGCGGGCCGTCGTCCTCGACAAGTCGCGTCTGCAGAGGCTTTGAAGGGGTGCGGCAACAACACGCATGCAGCCATGTCGTCCTCCCTTGTGCGATTCCGGCCATGCTCGCCAGTTCCGACACGGAAAGCCGCGACGCCAGCACAACGCTCGTCATGTAGCCGCGCCGACGAGCACCACCGTGGATCGTTGCACATTACAATGGCTCGGCGGGGTCGTCGCCATCTCTTTCGAAGCAAGCAAGAGTAAAAATGGTGATGCGCAGCGAGGCTGGGCGTCTCATAACCCGCAGAAACCCTCGCCCGCCAAAGGCTCCTCCCCGCCTGTGTCGCAGAGCTGTGGCACAGGCCCGACCGGAGGGCGCATGCCGACGGGCCATTCACATCTCGTAAAGCGTGGCGCGCGATATTGGTTTCGACGGCGCCTGCCCGCTCCCCTCGGCCGCGCACTCGGGGTGCCGCAGCTTCGCCGCTCCCTCGGCATCCGCCGACGCCGCCCTCGCGCGGCGCCGGGCACGCCGGGCGAGCGTCGCGGTTGACCGCTGGATCGCAACCGTCGAGGACCACATGACGCAAGGACACCCCGCGCGGACGCCCGCCGAACTCCGCCGGGCGATGGACGACCTCTTCCGTAAGGTTCTCGCTGATGGCGAGCGGCGCCGCGCCGCCTACCCGCCCGGCCCGCCGCCCTGGACACCCGACGCTTCCGACATCGATGAAGACGATGACCTGGAACTCGACCGGATTTGGGAAGAGGCGCGCCCGATGCGCAAGATCGCCGATCTCGACGCCGTTCTCGGGGCACGCGGTCTCCACCTCGATCCGAGCGCGCCCGGGACCGCAGCGATCCGGCGCGACGCCATGCACGTCCACATTCAAGCGCGCACTATCGATGCCGAACGCGAGGAGGGCGACTATTCGACGAACGCGCTGGCGCCGACGCTCCCGCCCCATCTCGCCGCCATCGCACCCCGGTGCCGGCGCTGGGGCCGGTGCCGTGGGGGCCGCAAGGACCCGCGCCGCTCCTCAGCGAAGAGTTCGACGCCTTCTGCAAGGCGATGGCGGGCAACGCCTGGCGTGACGATCACGCCGCCGACGCGCGCGCGGCCTGGAAGCTCTGGTCCGAGCTGATGGACGACTGCCGCCTCGATGAGATCGGCCGCAAGCCGTGGGAGTTTCGCGAGCGCCTCTCCCGCCTGCCCAAGCTGCACGGGAAGAGCGTCTTCAAGGGCCTGACGGCGCCGACGGCGATCACGCGCGCCGACGCCATCGAGCGCGGCAAATTCGATCCGTCAAAAATTTCCGCGGTGCTTAAGCTCGGGGCCAAGGTCGAGCGCCTCTCGAAAAAAGACCAGAACAAACATGGCGATTTCTTCATCGCGCTCTTCAACTGGCCGCCCGTCGCCAAGCTCGGCTACGGCAACCCCTTCACCGGCACGCTCCACAAGAAGCGCGAGATCAAGCGCGACGGGCGCCGGACGCGGACGAACCTCACGGACGAGGATCAGGCCAAGCATTGCGGATGATCGTCGTCCGCTGGCGCGTCAATGTTGAGCTGGCGCCGGCCCTTGTCCTCAGTCTTTTCTCGGTGCCGAGCCGAACGCAGAGCGCCAGCACTCTGCCGCGTACGGACCAACGCTCGCACCGGCACCAATCCGCCTTGCCTTAGCGCCTCCTCATCGAGCGGCGTCGTCGTTGAACGCTACGCCTCTTATCGGCTCACGAAAAGAAAAGATAATACCAAAGAGACATAAGAAATGGTCTTTTCGAATTGGACTCGGTCCCGCGTTGATGGTATTCTAGTAAGTTGCCGGGCTACGTCAAAGCACGCGCAAAGCACCTGTTCCATCGTATGAGGTACCTTCCTGCAGGGCTTGGTCTAACCGCCCCGCGAAGGAAAGGTGCGCCCTGAAGTACTGACAGCGCGAGGGGCAGTACTTGACGTTAGGGGTCTGATAGCCACGCTTCTTTCAATGATTGGGGGGGAGGCCGCCGGTGTCGCTTCTTTCTCGACGCCTGATCGGTTCGTTATCGTCATTGAAGCGCAGTGCACGCGGCACGCGGTTACGCGCAGCGAGACAAATTCAAATCATTTCGGCGCGCGCTAAGGCCCAACAGGGCCGAGGCGGGTTCGTTTTGCCCTTTCTGGTAGCGAGTAGTGCGAACCTTGTTGGCGAGTAGTGCGAAATAGGAGGCTCCAATGAGACGGATGATACCTATTGCAACACTGGTTCTGCTCCTTGGGACGGCCGCATATGCGAGCAATGTGCACCTCAAGCCGCCGGGTAGCGAGCCTTCGTTCTTAGATGGGGGGCTGACGCTGAAAGCGTCTGCCGTCCTGGCAGGACTTGGGAACGGGGACATTGTGATCGATATGACTGCCCATGCGAGCGCGACGGCTACCTGCACCAACCCTGCCGGGTCAACTAAACCTGCGGGGCAGAATCCCGCACCGGTTACTGTGTCAGGTACGCAGGCGATCCCAGCGTCGTCAATCAAGAATGGCACCGTGTCGTTCTCGGTGACGACGACTGCGCCGGCAACGCCGATTGCCGGATCCCCGGGGTGTCCCAACTCCAGTTGGACCGAGGACATTACCGATCTGTCATTCACGGATGCCACGATTACCGTCCACCAGCCGACAGTCGTGCTGACACTTGAGTGCACGTTCACCCCTGCGACAACCGATGGCCCCGTGCCCGCAGGGGACGTTTCTTGCTCAGCGACGTCTTAGGTTTCGCTACTTCGACCGGCGAAAAATCGAGCACGGTATGAAACTGATCCCGTGACCATATGAGAAGCTGCGTCCTATATTATCAGCGCTTGGTCGGGGGCCGGGCTGGATTTCTGTGAGAGGCCAGCCCGGCACTTTCCCCAAGAAATGATCGCAGGAAATCGGCGTCAGACTCGCATTTATCGCCGTTCCGGCTCGTGGCGGGCCGGCTGCTCGCCAGCCACGAGATCCGGCCGAGCATGAGCCGCGTCGGCAACCCCCACGACAATGCCAAAGCCGAGAGCTTCATGAAGACCCTGTCCGCCGCTGGCACACGGCGATCCCGTCGGCTCGGATTGATGCGGCTGCTGTAGGGGCGAGGCAAAATCCCTTTGACAACGGCGACGCTGGTGTCGAGCGTCTTACCGCCACGTGATGGTGCCGAGGGGGGCGGGCTCGTACAGCCGCTCATCAAAGCACGTCGATCAGATTGACGGGAGAGACACCGCGCGATCTTACGTCGGAGGCGGCCTTCATGGGGTCGGCCGCGAAGATCGCGCCGGTTGTCGGTTGTCCGCTGGCGCGTTTGCCGCCGGCACTGTCGCCCCGAGAATGTCGCTCGCCGCGGCCGGGGCGGCGGTCTTCGCGCCCTCTTGTTGCTGTGCTGCGTTCACCGGCGCCGCATTCGCTCGCTTCACGACATATGTCGATTTTTCTTTCAGCTTGACCTCCTCGCGGTTATCACCGAGCCGCACGATGACTTTGCCCGGTAGGATCGCTTCGATGATCCAACCGTCGAGCTGTTGCGTCTCGGCGATGCGCACGAGACGCGCCGGTTGGCCATGCTCGATCAGCGCGTGCCGCCCATCTGCCGAGATGACGATGCCGACCAGCACGAATGGCGGTGCTGGCGGCGTCGGCGCTTGCTTTCCCTCGAGCGGAGCGCGCCGCGTCTGCGAAAACAGCGGCCGCGCCAGCACCTCGGCAAACTCGCCGACAGGCAGGATGGCAAAGCTCGGGTTAAGCGCGCCTTCCGCGGGTTTCGGCATTGCGCTCGCCGGCGCCGCATTGGCTGCAGGTTCGATTTCGGGGCGATCGATCTCGTCGTAGATGATGGCGAGAAGGCCGAGGCAAAGCAGGCTCAAGAGGAGCCGCAGCTTGCCGAAACGCTTGCGCCGCGATCGCTTCACGTTGCCCTCCGCATATACCCTGAGAGGTCGAGGCGAACATCAAGCAGAGGGTCGTCCTTGACCCGGTCGCGCCTGCGCAGAGCGGAGCGCGTCCTGATCTCGACGTTGTCCAAAAAGAGATAGGGCGAGGCTGCTTCGAGCTCGTAGACAACGCGCTGCAGGGCCGCAAGATCAAGCGAGATTTGCCCACGCACGGTGATGCGTCGGAAATTTCCTTCCTCACGCGAGGGCAGGACCTGAGTGCTTCGCAGGTCGCCCTTGACACTGTCGACGACGGTCTTCAACCGGTTCTGGAGCTGTGCCGCTGCGATCGACTCGTTCCCGTCCTGCAGCACGCCGCCGACCGATTTCTGACGTTCCTTGAGCCGCGCCAGCTCGGCTTCCAGACCGGCAACGTCGCGCTCGCTCGCTCGGCTTTTTTCGAGCGCCGCCGCCAAGCGCTCGATCGTCGACTGGGCCTCGCTATAGTCGTCGAGCACGGGACTGACGAGGACGGACCAGAAGAGCGAGGCTGCGGCAAACAGCAGCGCGATTGCAAGAAATCGCCGCAGTGGCGGAGAGAGCTGCGGCCTCACCGCTCATTCTCCTGAACGACATGCGCGGCGATGCTGAAGCGCTCGCGCCCCGCTTCGGTGTCCTGCGTCACCGGCGAGCGGAAGGTGGTATTCCGGAATACCTTCGACTGCTCGAGGACGCCGATCAATGCCGAGGCCGAGCCGGCCAAGCCGGTCAGCTGCACGTCCGTGCCGACAAGCTGAAATTCGACGAGCCAGGTATCGTCCGGCAGGATGCGCGTCGTCTCGAAGAGCAGCCTCGATAAGGTTCGCTCCTGTCGCTTGCGGCCGATCAGGAAATTCTCTTCCTCGCGCAGCGCGGCAAGCTGCTGGCGCATCGCCGCCGCGGCTTCGGCTCGCTTCCTTGCGGCAGCAAATTCCTGCGCCATTTCCGCCGCCTTGTGATGCGCCGTCTCCACGGGAATCGCGATCGCGATCGCGGCCAGCACGATCGCCGCCCCGCTCAATGCGAGCGTGAGCGAAGCGCCCGCACCCCGCGCAGCCGGCCATCCCTCCTCGATGAGAAGGTTTTCCGAGGGTCTCGCCTCGGGCGTTGGTCCTGCAACCTCGACCCGGTCCGGTTCGAGCCCCAATTCGGCGGCGGTTTTCAGCGCTGCGTCGACGACCGCGCGCGGAACGACCGTGACCTCCAGCCGCAGGGATTGGGTCGCCATGTCGCGCGGCAGGAGGCGGTAGGAGAAATAGACCTGCTCCGCTTGAAAGGGCGTGTGCCGGTCGAGTTCGAATGCGACGATTTCGGCGAGGTTGCTTTCGGCAATGGCGGGCAGCTCGATCGTGCTACGCAGCGCGCAATTCGAGGGGAGCCGAAGGCAAAGGATGAGCTTACCGCGCGCAAGCAAGCGGCCCATGCCGCGCCGCTTCAGGATCGACTGAACGGTCTCGCACCGCCCGCGGTGGTCGCCATCCCCGATACGGCCCAGGACGATGGCGCGGGTGCCGTGATCATGGCTCAACACCACCTCGCCGCGGTCGAGCATCAGGACGATCTGTTCCAATCGAACCGAGAGCTGGCGAAGCCGCGCCGGCATAAATGAAGTCAGCTCGGCGAGCCACCACCGGAAAAATGTCCGGACGCCGGCAAGAATATCGCTCGTGACGGCGATCATCTGAGGTCGTTCGATAAAGATGCGCTGGCCGTCGCTGATCCTTCGCGACGAGATTCGGTCGCTCGCGGGACGCCGCGGCTCGGTGGGAGGACCTTCGAAAGGCCGCACATCTCGAACACTATGATCTTAAACGATCGCGATTTAATAATAGCACCTTTTCTGGCACGCGACGTGTGTTTTTGCCGACGCAAAGGAGGTCGAGGCCGTCGCCGGCGCGCGGTCCAAGCCGCTGCGATAAGAAACGCAGGGTTGATATGAGAGCGCCGACCAGTTATCTTATGGGGGGAGGGTAGCAGCGCACCACCGAAAAGACGTTTGCGCGCCATCGCGATGGAGATCGTGGCATTGCCTCGTTCGGCCATGCAATTGCCGGGGATGAACGGTTCGGTCAACGAGCCGAAAAAAAACAAGCTGAAGACGTATTCTTTGTCCATCGTCTTCGACGCTGGCGCCGTTATGGCATCGGCGAAGGGGCCGCCGAACGTGGCAACAATTTCAAATGAGGTGAAGTAATCTTACCAAGCGAAGCTAGCCAAGGAGAGGAGACACCCATGAAAGTCCAACGCTCGTTGATTTCGGGTTCAATTGGCCTTGGTTTGTTTGTGGTGGCCAGTCCCGCCTTCGCTGATTGCCCGTCGCCGTTACCGAGCTTTTCGCATTTGCAATCTGCGTTGAGAAGCGCTGTTGGGGCCGCCAGTAATGGCGGTCTCGGCTTCAACATGTGGGCAACGGTCGTTACCGTGGATGGCACGGTCTGCGCCGTTGCATTTTCCGGCAGCAACTTTACGTCCCAATGGCTGGGCAGTCGGGTCATTTCCGCGCAAAAGGCAAATACGGCGAATGCCTTCAGCCTGACCAGCACACCATCGACGAGTTTGTTTTCGGGTCAGGGCTTGGCATTGTCGACGGCAAATTTGTACTCGGCCGTGCAGCCCGGCGGCTCGCTCTACGGCCTCCAGCACAGCAATCCGGTCGACACGGAAGTCGCTTACCAAGACGCTGAGGGTGGCGTTGTCAGTGCAAGCCTCTTCGGCACGTCGTCCGACCCGATGGTTGGCCGCCGCATCGGCGGCGTCAACGTCTTCGGCGGCGGGCTGGGACTTTACGGCCCCGGAGGTGAGAAAGTCGGTGGCCTCGGCGTCAGCGGCGATACCTCCTGCACCGACCACATGGTCGCCTGGCGCGTTCGCCATGCTCTGAACCTCGACCACATGTCGAACATCGCCGGAGTGTCGGGCGACAAGACACGGCCTGACAACATCATCTTCGATATCAAGCCGAACCCGGATGGGGGCACCGGCGTCAGCGCCGGCGGCTTCGGCCATGCGACGTGCCTCAACCCGCCTGATCCCTCCACCCTGCCGAAGGTGACGGGATAGCCGCGCCCCGGCGCGCCCGCTGATATTCGTCAGAGCGGCTCCATTCCGGAGCCGCTTTTTTGTGGCAGCAACTCGATGGCAGAGCGCGCCGATGGGGTCTCGCGCGTGCTTCAATTATTCTTACTCCAACCAAAGGTTGGCTCCGGTGGCAGGGAGGGTTTAGCTCCGATGGCAGGGAGGGTTTAGCTCAATGCGACAGTAAAGCGCCATGCTCTGCCTCGGGCTCTGCTCGGCAAGCTGTGGGGCGGTGGTCTGCTGCGGCATTCGCGGCCGATCCCACGCCGGGCTTCATCCATGGCGAGATCCACCGTGCGCATTATGACGGGGTCAAGGATGACCTCCTCACGGCCGGGCTCGGAAAATCCGGATTGGCCAGCTCCGCCGCGCCCGCTATCGCCGACCCCGCTCGGCCGACCACGGCGTAAGATTAGGCGAGATCGCGACCTCATTGAAGCCGGACTGAGCGAACCCGCGGGATGGGGAGACGGGCTATGGGGATCGTGTTCCCGGCGCCTGGGCCGAGACACCCGATCGGCTGAGGCGCGCGAGAATCTCGACCGATTGGCTGCACGGGGTGAGGACGCTTCTGCGCGGTAATCTCCGGGGTGGACCCGGTGCTGACCTTGATCGGCAGCATTCCGGCGTGGCGCTGGACCGAGACCCCGTCGACGAACGGCACGATCCCCGCAGGCGCGACTAGGGTCTGTACTCCAACTCCCGCCTAGTCAGCATCAGCGATAGCGGTGTCGCCTTCCGTTGGAAGGATTATCGCCACCACGGCAAGTCCAAGATCATGGCGCTTGCCGCCGACGAGTTCATCCGCCGCTTTCTGCTGCACACCCTGCCGGACGGCTTCCATCGCATCCGGCACTACGGCTTCCTCGCCAACGGCCATAGCGCAGGATGCCATGGGCTGGACCACAAATGCTCTCTCCCCGCTGCGGCGAGGGCCATATGCTCGGGCCGCGTATTGCCCGCCTGCATCATGGCGGCGGGCCGAGGCGAATCGTCGACAGCGACACGGTGCGCGGCCGTCGGCCGGACCGCCAGGTGACGGTGACCTCGATCTCGTAGGGCAGCAGATCGGGATGATCGCTGGCCCCGGACAGAAGATCCGGGCGTGGCCGGATGCTCGCATGCCGTTCAAATCGGCCGTCGATCCGCTCACCCGTATCGCCGGGCGTCAGGGCTTCTGCGGTCCCGAACAGCTCCAATCCCGATTCGGCGAGCAGGACCGCCCGGCTATAGTCCTCGGCGACCGAGGCCGAGCCCAAGGCAGTCGAGAAGATCCGATACACAATGCCAAGCAGCAGCATGACAACGGCGAACGCCACCAGGATCTCGATGAGCGTGAACCCAGCTGCCGGGCTATCGCTTGCGCGCCGCCTGCTGCTCATTGATCGAGACACCACCGGTGAGCCAGTCGACGAGCACCTGGTATTTCAGCTCACCTTCCACGAGCGCAACGCCGCCGCCCGTCGAGCTGCCGTCCGGATAGAAGCGGATCGTGCCGACAGAATCGGCGATCTCCTGGTCCTCCGTCGTGTAAAGGGAGAGGCCAATTCCGCGCGGAAGTGCGCGCAAGCTCCCCTGTCCCGCCAGCCCGAAAGTCGCGCTGCGGGTATCCGCAAGAAAGCTTCGTGGCCGGTTCTCGGTGATCGCTCGGCTACGCGCCATGCGCAGCGATGCAGCGATGTCATGTGCGCTCGACACGAGCTCGGCCCTCCCCGGGCGACGGCCGAGATGCGGCATAGTGAGGCCCAGAACGAGCGCGACGATCGCCAAAACGACGACGAGCTCGATCAGCGTAAAGCCGGGCGCGGCCGTTTGCTCGCTCACCAATTCGTCACCTCGCTTCCACCGGCGCTGCCGGAAGCGTCGTCGGCGCCACGCACATAGAGGTCGTAGGCACCGTGCTGACCGGGAAACCGATACTGATAAGGGCGTCCCCAAGGATCGAGCGGCACTGCTTTGACGTAGGGCCCCCCCCAGCCCGGCAATCCGCCCGGGTCCTGCACCAGTGCCGCGAGGCCCTCCTGCTGCGAGGGGTAGCGTCCGACATCGACGACAAACAGATCCAGCGCGGTTCCGATATTCTGGATCTGAATACGAGCGGTGTCGATTTTTGCCTTGCCGAGATACTTCAGCACCTGTGGCGTCACGAGCGCCGCGAGCAATCCGAGGATGGCAAGCACGACGAGCAGCTCGATCAGCGTAAAGCCGCGCTGTTCGCGGAGATATGAGCTGCGCCCCGGCGTCGGGTTTCGTGGTTCTCGCGGTCGGCGGATCGGTAACATCATTCCTGGCCACTATAACGTCAGATCGTAGACGCTGAGCAAAGCACTCATGATCGATATAATCACGACGGCGACGACGATGCCGAGTACGACGGTCACGGCGGGAGCCAGCAGCGCCAGCAGGCGGTCGATGCTGCGCCGTATCTCTGCATCGAAGATATCCGCGATCTTGAGCAGCATCTCCTCTTGGCGCCCGCTCTCCTCACCGACCCTGACGAGGTGGACGGCGAGCGGCGGGAACAGCTTGATCCGCCGGAGCGGCTCGGCAAGACCCTTGCCGGTCTTCGCCGCATCGACGACCGTCATGACCGCCTCGGCGAAGATCTTGTTGCGGATCGTCTCGCGCGTGATAAGGAGCGCGCTCAACAGGGACACGCCGTTCTTCAGCAATGTGCCGAGCGTGCGGCTGAAACGAGCGACCTCGATCTTCCGGATGAGATCCCCGACGAACGGCACCCTCAAGAGCTGCCGGTCCCACCGACGAAGCCGCTCGGGGTTCCTGATCTGTCGCCGGAGCACAAGTCCAATCAGCGACGGCACCAGAATGAAGATCCACCAATAGAGCTGGAGAAAATCCGAGAAGGCGAGCAGGGATCGGGCCGCGAGCGGCAGCGTATCGGCGCTCTGTTCGAAGAGCGGTCTGAACCGCGGCACCACGAAAATGAAGAGGATGGCGATCGAGGCGCAGCATGTGACGGCGACGAGCGCTGGGTAAAGGAGCGCCGATTTGATGTGCTCCTTCGTCGCCTGCGAACGCTCGAGGAATTCGGCGAGACGCTCGAGCACGGCGTCGAGGGTTGCGCCCGCCTCGCCGGCCCGCACCATGCTGACGTAGAACTCGGGAAAGACGCTCCTCTGCGCCGCCATCGCATCGGCGAGCGTCGCGCCACCGCTGATTTTCTCGACGAGGAGCCGCAGGCATTCCTTTTCCGACTTCGTCTCGAAGAGGTCCTGCAGAACGAGGAGCGCCTCGTCGAGCGCCAGCCCCGCCTTCTGCAGGGTGGCCAACTGGTGCGTCAGGAGCGCGAGCGAGCGAACCGAGATCCGGCGCGCGGGAACAAGCTCGGCGACGAGCAGCTTCGCGAGAGCTGAGGTCCCGACCTCCTCGATGCGGATCGGAATCTGGCCGAGCGCATGGATGCGGTCGATGACGGCCGATTTCGACGGTGCCTCCATCTGCCCTTCGATGGGCTCGGAGGAGGTGGTCGCGGCGGTGTAGCGAAACTGCGGCATTTTCAGACGTCTCGCGTGACGCGGAGAACCTCCTCAAGCGTCGTCGTTCCATCCAAAGCCTTGAGGAGTCCGTCCTGGTACATCGTCCGCATGCCTTCCTCGACGGCAACCCGTTGGATCTCACGCTCTTCGGCATGATCGAGGACGAGCCGGCGGATCGCGTCCGACATCATAAGGACCTCGATGACCGCCGTCTGCCCCTCATAGCCGCTACCGTTGCAGGACGGGCAGCCGACCGTATCGTAGAGCGTGATGTCCCGTCCTTGCGCGAGCGGCGCGAGCCCCATCCGTTCGATGAGTTCGCGCATCGGCTGCCGCGGCCGCCGGCAAGCCGCGCAAAGCCGACGGACGAGCCTTTGCGCCATGACGCCATTCACCGTCGATGTGACGAGATAGTCCTCGACCCGCATATCGAGCAGACGCGTGATCGACGTTGCGGCGTTGTTGGTGTGAAGGGTCGAGAGGACGAGATGTCCCGTGAGCGCCGCCTGGATGGCGACCTGCGCGGTTTCGAGATCACGCATCTCGCCGATCATGACGATGTTCGGCCGGTGGCGCAGCAGCGTGCGCAGGATCTCGGCGAAGGTCAGCTTGATCTGCGGCTTCACCTGGACTTGCAGGACGCCGTCGAGCTGATACTCGATCGGATCCTCGACCGTGAAAAGCTTCTTCTCGGGCGAGTTGAGGCGCATCAGGCTCGTATAGAGGGTGGTCGTCTTGCCGCTCCCGGTCGGTCCGGTGACCAGCAGGATGCCTTGCGGCTGCTCGAGCAGCAGAAGGTAGCGCTGCAACGTGTCGGGCATGAAGCCGAGCCCGGTGAAATCTTCGACAAGGCTCGACCGGTCGAGGATTCTCATCGTGACCGACTCGCCATGGAGGGTCGGCACCGTTGCGACCCGCAGATCGTAATCCTTGCCGCGGATTGCAATGCGGATGCGCCCGTCCTGCGGTAGCCGCCGCTCGGCGATGTTCAATTTCGCCATGATCTTGATGCGCGAGACTATGGCGGCGCGCAACCGCTGCGGCGGGATCGGGCCGTCGCGCAGCACGCCGTCGATGCTGTAGCGTACCGCCAGCCTGTCTTGAAAGGGTTCGATCGAGATGTCCGAGGCGCGGCTCTCGACGGCGCGCGCGATCAAGAGATTGACGAGCCTGATGACGGGAGCTTCGCTCGCCAGATCGCGCAAGCGCGCGATGTCCTCATCGGCGCCGCTATCCGTCGCCTCGGCGATCTCGTCGATGATCTCGCCGATTGTGCCCTTGCCGCCGCCATAGAGCCGCTCATAGGCAAGATCAAGGTCAGACGGAGCCGCGACCCATACGGCGACAGGCTTTCCGCAGAGAACCTCGAAAGCGCGAACCGGCTGCGGGTTCAGCGGATCGACCATGGCGAGGGCGATCACCTCCGCCGTATCCGCGATCGGCAGCACACGCGCCTGCCGCAGGAATTTCAC
>WNGL01009339.1_pt1 | contig 13824 bp, 13 predicted proteins | sample 5400591 | NCBI WGS metagenome assembly WNGL01 (sample SAMN13153377, study PRJNA577476) | soil metagenome | isolation source: 80 cm soil or saprolite under Garry oak tree replicate 1 | place: USA:California | collected 2016-06-15
GCGACTCTTTTCTGCAAAGAGTAAAACTGGCGAGTTTTTGAGTCAATCTGTGTTTCGGGCGAAGTTATGCGCCTGGAAAACCAGTATTGACTCATCCATTCAAGCTCAAGAAAGTGGCGAAGTTATGCGCCGGAAGTGGCGAGGTTATGGTAATTCCTACAGCGCCATATCCCAGCCTGCCCACGAAGATAACAGCCTTTTTCACCTGCGCTCTCAACGTTGTCAGGTTGAGCGTATTCTGAAAATTCGCCTGATAGGCTTTTGCAAACAGGTAAAAAGCAACGCCAAGCACTACCAGTCCCACTATTACGACCAACGGCGTCTTTTCCTTTCCGCGGAATGTATCTTACTCAATAGATTTCAGTTACAGTTACTTTCCTCATATGCTGGTTATCCTGTTAATTACACGCATGAATGAGGTAAAAAGACGTACTTCCTATGATGGTCCCCTCGTACGAGTCGGTGTCGCCAGTGCATCGACTGGCTGCCAGTCTGGTGTTTCAGGAGAGAGGCGATCGCGCAGCTTCTGGCATGTTGCCTGCCATGAGATGTGTTCAAAGAAAGTCGGGGCGTCGAGTGCCTTCTGAAAGGCGTACAGCAAATCTTCGACGGTCTGATAACGACGGCGGGGGTCCTTTTCCAAAGCGCCGAGGATCACTCGTTCAACCGAGCGCGGAAGAGAAGGATTCAGGAAGGAAGGAGCCAGTGGCTGCGTTTCCTGGTGTTGCAGGCAGATCTTCCAATCGCCTGGCCCATCGAATGGCAGGCAGCCGGTCAGGAGCTGGTAGAGCAGGATCCCCACCGAGTACACTTCGCTGCGCTCATCCACGTATCCATCGAATAGTTCAGGGGCCATATAGGGAGGAGTTCCCATCACATGACCATGGTGTACTGGCTTTTCGCCAAGCCATGAAGCAATGCCGAAGTCGGTGATGCACAGATCCGCTCCTGGCGTGAAACCCTGGTAGTGTTCTCTATCCCTCAACTTGAATGATAAGGTATAATTTTCGTATCTGAGCGACAGTGCAGGACTTGGACTCTAGCGTCAGATACTTGCAGAGCAGCAGGGAAGAGAGAGAGGTAGCACTCATGAGCTTCTTTGAGACGGACGAGACCCACCAATTTACGTTTGAAGCCTTTGCAGCCCATCCATTTTATACAGCAGTCAACCGTTCGCTAGTTCAGCAAGCACTCGCACCCCTGGTGACACGCCCTCCTGATGCGACACTGACGATTGTGGACATGGCCTGTGGAACTGGGGCGGTCACGCGGCTGATTGCCGAAGAACTGGCCCGTCGAGGACACCAGGCACGCATTCTCGCCGTTGACCCGTCAGCAGACGCGCTTCGGCGCGCGCAGAAGAGCCTCGAAGGGCTGGGGGTGCAAGCCGATTTCTTCCAGGGAGAAGCCGGCGATCTTCCCAGACTCGTCCACGATGCCGACGCGGTGTTCTTCTGTAACGCCATCCACCTCATTGCTGATAAACGCGCCACGTTTCGGCAGATGGCCGCCATTCTTGCTCCAGGAGGGATTTTTGCCTGTAATAGCGCCTTCTACACTGGCGCCAACGTCGAAAGCACCCTCCGCTTCAGCCGTCTCTGGATACGCCGAGCTGTGCAGTGGCTACGCAAAGCGCATCCAGAAGTGCAGTTATCACGCGAGGCGAAAGCGATCGCCATGCAGTGGCTCACTCCCGAGGAGTATAGCAGCCTGCTCAAGGAGAGTGGATTTAGCCGTGTTGAGACCCTCCAGGAACGAGTGATTATGTCATTGGATGGGTTAAGGGACCTTGGACATTATTGGATCTTCATCGAGGGGGCCTTGCCGGGGGCCCCGCTGGCACTGGGAGCCGCCGCCCTTGGCACGACCGTGTACCAGGCATGCCAGGAACTCGGAATGACCGAGGTGCCGCGCATGTGGTTGCAAATCATCGCAAGGAACGGATAAGGCAAAGCACACCATGAATGGCGACACCAGGTGCGCTTCCAAAGATTCTTAGGCCGAGTCTCCAGGTCATAAAAATAATTTACTGAGTATCTGCGTTCTTTTGATAAATATTGCATTTTCGTAAAAAATAGTGTATACTTAAAGAGTCTCATAGATCTTCTGATAGGTCTTGACCCTCAGCCATGTTCTTCGTATGAAATGGCGCTCAAGTCATGAGAGCGTGCTGCGACAAAGTGGTTGTGTTCGCTCTCTTGTGTTTGTGCTCACAACGGGAGAGTTCTCCCGGAGACTCGGATTGACGAGCTTTCCCCCTCAGTTCTCTCCCAATTTTCACCATAATAGATGAAAATACAAACTTTCTGTCTATTGATTAAATATTAAATAATTATGCTATAATATAATTAAGAAGAAAGAGCAAACACATGTCTCTTTCTTCCAGGCGGCTGGCAAGTTCACACGGTTACTGATGAAGGAGCGGGGTGAGGTCTAGACCATACAGGTCGATACATAGTGGTGTATGAGAAGTAAGTCAGCGATTCTTCGCTAGTCTGAAGAGAACAGAACTTTCTTTGCGAAGTGGCATGCTCGAAAGGCTAAACTTGTATGTTCTTAAGAAGAGAGGAAGTCACCCATATGAGTAATACCTGGATTACACACACAGAAGCCGTAACGATCATCGGCAAAAACAGCCATCACCCGGTCAGTCCTCAGTATGTCCAAACGCTGGTTAACCGAGGCAAGATTGGTATGCGCTCCTTTCCTGGCGGAAAGCAATTACTCAAGCGGAGCAATGTAGAAGCCACTCGGGTGGCAGTCGGTACAGGCAATCTTCACCGGAGAGACAGGGCCAGCACCTCATAAAGTGGCTACCAGGAGAGGGGAAAATGGGTGCATCCCTACTATCGTGTATCCGGCAAATATAGTACATGCCTTCGCGTTGGATTCCGGTCCAGAAGTACTCGAAGGTCTGGATGGAGTGAATTCTTATGATTACTCAAGTAGACAGTACGGAACAGCAGGCATATGCTCCTGGGTTCCACATGGCCGAAAATTATGTGTTCAAGTCTGAGCGGGGACTGAGCAAGAAGGTCGTCGAGCAGATCTCCGAGATGAAAGGCGAGCCCAGTTGGATGCGGCAATTCCGTCTCAAGAGCCTGGCACTCTTCGAGAAACGCCCCATGCCCACGTGGGGCGCTGACCTCTCGGGGATTGATTTCGACAACATCTACTACTACATCAAGCCAGTCTCGCAGCAGGGGAAAACCTGGGACGATATCCCATCAGACATTAAGGATACCTTTGATCGGCTGGGTATCCCGCAGGCTGAGCAGAAGTACCTGGCAGGCGTGACGGCACAGTACGAGAGTGAAGCGGTGTACCACAAGGTGCGCGAAGACCTGGAGAAGCTGGGCGTGATCTTCACCGACATGGATACGGCTCTGCGCCTGTATCCCGACCTCATCAAAGAGCACTTCGGCACCGTTATCCCGCCGTCCGATAACAAATTCGCCTCGCTCAACAGCGCGGTATGGAGCGGCGGCAGCTTTGTCTATGTGCCAGAGAATGTGCGCGTAGAAATTCCCTTGCAGGCCTACTTCCGTATCAACGCCCAGAACATGGGTCAGTTCGAGCGCACGTTGATTATCGCCGCTCCTGGCTCCTATGTCCACTATGTTGAGGGATGTACCGCACCTACGTATGCGAGCGATAGCCTGCACAGCGCCGTGGTAGAGATCAAGGTCATGGAAGGTGCACGCGTGCGCTACACGACCATCCAGAACTGGTCGAAGAACGTCTACAACCTGGTCACCAAGCGCGCCGCGGCCTACCGAGACGCGACGATGGAATGGGTCGATGGGAACCTTGGCTCGAAGGTGACGATGAAGTATCCAGCGGTGCTGCTGATGGAGCCAGGCGCTCGTGGTGATATCCTCTCAGTGGCATTCGCCAGCGATGGGATGCAGCTGGATGCTGGAGCCAAGGTCACGCACCTTGCTCCGCACACCACTTCCCAGATTCTCTCGAAGTCGGTCTCCAAGGGAAATGGTCGAGCCACGTATCGCGGTCTGGTCCGCATCAACCGGGGTGCGCACCACACCAAGTCCCATGTCCGCTGTGACGCGCTCTTGCTCGATGAGTATGCTCGCACTGATACCTATCCAACCATTCGCGTCGAAGAGAACCAGACCGAAGTCGGCCACGAGGCGACCGTCTCGAAGGTCGGTGACGACCAGCTCTTCTACCTGATGAGCCGTGGCCTGGATGAGTCCGAGGCCTACTCGCTGATCGTCAACGGCTTCATCGAGCCGATCACCAAGGAACTCCCCATGGAGTACGCGGTTGAACTGAATCGCCTGATCCAGTTGGAGATGTCCGGCAGTGTGGGCTAAACGACGGACCTTATCGTGACAAGCAGGGGCACCAATTTGGTGCCCCTGCTTGTCACGATAAGGTCCGTGTAAAAATCGCTCATTGGGCTGTAAAAACACTTCTCTCGAAAAACCTGGCACGTCAAGTTTATTCGTGGTAGTATTACTCTTAAGTGAAGACTCAATCATGTGGCAGTGTTCTGCGAGGATCGCATCCCTACACCCCACCACCGAAGGCGCTCTCGTAGGGTGAAGGCGCGCGAGCCGCGTCAGCACCGGCTAGGAAACGCTTTTGTCAAGGGAGTACGTGAGACGCCTCATGACCTGGTCACCATGGTTCACATGATGACCAGCCATCTTCCAGCAAGTGAATAGGCTCTACAACAAGAAGCTGTCGCCTCTCAGAAGGATGGAGAGCCAAAGGCGAGTATTCCGAAGAACGAACTGACCAGTAACGCGACAGAGCAAGAAACTGGGCGCGATGAAAATGAGGTCTTCGCCTTGCCCCCTCAGCAGAAGACATGGCGTGCATCATCTCTTCTTTTGGATTCACAACTAGGATATTGCTGCGTTCTCAAGAACTGGGAGATGTACCGCGCAGAGCTGACGGTGCATGTAATCACAGTACCACAACCGCGCACCGTCCCAACACATACCTGTGGGATCACCCGGGAGGTGATACCGCTGTCTCTCTTGCCCTGTCCTCAGATCGACCGCTGCCAGTAGCCGCTGTCGATAACTCGTATACCAGAGCGTAGACCCAATAATCGTGATCCCCTCCGCGCTGGGAACGACTCCTCCATTAGTGGCATCGATTCTCCTTATCTCTCCTGCGCGCTTGATACGCACGTGAACCCTTGCCTGAAAGGAGGTGCCGTCTGCATTTGTCCCCATGGCTCTTTCTGCCTTTCTTCGCTCGCAGGCTCGCGCCCAGGACCGTCGTGTGATTTAACGCGAGAAGAGTGTTCCAACGTCCACTTAGCGAGGTATGGACGGCTCGCTCAGACGAGAATCGTTCCGTGGCTCGTGGACTGGCGCGCTCGCCTGGCGTCGCATCAGCTGGATAATCGGCTCTATCACGTCGATGGGCAGCGGGAAGACGATGGTCGAATTCTTCTCCACCGCGATCTCGGTCAGCGTTTGCAGGTAGCGCAGTTGCAGGGCCGCGGGCTGCGCGCCGATCACTGCGGCGGCCTGCGCCAGCTGGGTCGAGGCGAGCAATTCTCCCTCGGCATGAATCACTTTGGCGCGCTTCTCCCGCTCGGCCTCCGCCTGCTTGGCCATGGCGCGCTGCATCGTCGCCGGCAACTCCACATCCTTGATCTCGACCGCCGTCACTTTCACGCCCCAGCGCTCCGTATGCTCGTCGATGATCGCCTGCAGGTCGCGGTTGATCTTATTGCGCTCCGCCAGGAGTTCATCCAGTTCCGATTGGCCCAGCACGTTGCGCAAGGTCGTCTGACCGATCTGCGAGGTCGCCTGGTTGAAGTTCACCACCTTGACCACCGCCGCAATCGGATCGACGACGTAGAAGTAGATTACCGCCGTCACCTTGATCGTCACGTTATCGCGGGAGATCACCTCTTGCGGTGGGACCGTCAGCGTGACGATCCGCAGGTCGACTTTGACCATGCGTGAGACGAAGGGGGGCACCAGGAACAACCCGGGGCCTTTCGCCCCGATCAACCGCCCGAGTACGAAGATCACGCCGCGCTCGTACTGTTGCACCACGCGAATCGCAGAAAGCGCGATGATCACCAGAACAAGCACGAGAGCGCCTATTACAACCAATACCAGTGGATTCATAGCTAGCCTCCTTGTGGCTTTAAAAACTGGAGAGGGAAAAGCCTCTCGCGTCATACGCAGCCTCATTGTCCGATGCACCGCCGTCATCAAGCCATCGCTCCATCGCCTCTGAAATCCACTTCCTGCAGACTGACATCAGGAAAAGGTGTTTTGATTCCTTCCCTCAGTCGTACGCAAACTCCGACCCCAGCAAGCTACGCAGCTGCTTTCTCGCCCGGGAAAAGTACGTTTTGGCCGTTGTTTCTGGGATGCTGAGCGCCCGCGCAATCTCGCGGTAGCTCAGTTGGGTGCCATAGCGCAGCAGCACGACCGCGCGGTAGCGCGAGGGCAACGCCTCAATCGCCTCAAGCAGCAGCTCGCGTAGCTCGTGCAATTCGGCCTGCTCCTCCGGCTGCCGATCTGGGTCGGGAAGGCTGGTAAGGTATGCGTATTCACCCCCATCTGGGAACAATTCGATCTCAGAAAAGAGGATGGATCGCCTGCGACGCAGTTCGTCGATAGAGCGGTGACGTGCCACCTGGCTTAACCATGCCTTGAGCGTCCCTCCCGGTACCAGTGTGGGTAACGAGCGGTACAATTGGAGGAAGACACGTTGCAGGACATCGTGAGCGAGGTGTTCGTCTCGCACCAGGCCGGAGATCAGGAAGTAGAGCAAGGCGCTGTACCGCTCGACCAGGATTTCGAACGCGCCTGGATCGCCGATTTGCGCTTGTTGGAGCAGGTCGTAATCTGTCAGGTCTGAAGGCCGCTTGGTTGACGCGAGATACGTTTGCATACAGTACATCCCTTACTCTCCAGGCCTCATATAATGAGGATGTCTCACGGTCACTACCCATGTTCCGAAAAGACTCACGAGTCCCCCACCAATGCTCCACAGACAGAGCAGCAGGAAAGAGATCACGAGACTCCCAGTCGTCAAGGTCGTCCCGTTCACCGCGAGGTTGCCTGGATAGCTGGAGATGAGGCTCACCAGGAAGGTAATCAGGGAGAAGACGGCTCCAGCAAGCGCGCCTGCCAGGAAGCCGAGTCGGCGACGGACGGCGATTCTGCCAATGATCAAACCGACAGTAAAGCCAATGAGCAGGCTCAGCGTGACATTGAGGAGTTCCAATCCTGCCAGGGCAAGAGCCGTCTTGACGGTCAACTTATCCACTGCAATTTGCTGGCTGGCTGCGTGAAAGGTGCCTGCAAACACGAGGGTGACCAAAATCGTCAGCAGGGCAGTGACCACTCCTGCAATGATACCGGCAATCGCTGCATAGTACAACCCCCGTTGAGGAAGGAAAGTGCGTTGCTGAACACGTGTACCCCTGAGTGGTAACGGAGATTGTACTCCTGCTACCGGGGGTGTATCTATGAGCGGCCCGGTTGGTACATCGTGTACTGTCGGTTCGTTGTTACCGGGTGGTCCTGTTGGCTCACTGATGATGGGTGGGAGATCTCCACCGATGTGAGGGGAGTGCAGATCGGTCTGCACCGTTGTGTCTTGCATCTTGTTTCTCCTTCTCCTTTCGTCCTGCCTGACCGTAGGTACTTCCTTACAGCTTGCCTGAGGAACCTGCACGAAGTGCGTCTGGTTGTTGGGCAGTCGGAATACGGACCCAGTTGGCAGGACGGATAGGTGCCGTAGATTGATGAATCTCCGTTTGAGATGTGATTGTTTCATCAGTCACATCTCAAACGGTAATCCCCCCCAGGAGACCGCGTCCCCCATCTCACTACCCTGGCGATTAGGCAGTACGGCTGCGGCCACGCGACAGGCCACGCGACAGGAGTTGCCATATTGCTACCAGGATGATCGCCCCGACCAGTGCGCGAATCAAGGGCACTGGAGGCGTCGTAGGAATGTAGATGTCACCAATCCCAGTGATGACGATAACTTGTGTGAGCAACCAGGCACCAACGAGCGCCGCGATGATGGCGCCGACGAAGCCGAATGGAAGCCGCCTGCCAACAAGAGCCTCTGCGACGAAGCCGACGACCGCTGCGACGATCAGGTAAATGATAAAGTTGAGACCGAACGTCCATACATTGTCACCCAGTTTGATGGTGACACCATCTGCCAGCATAAACTGTAGAGCGAGCATCTTGTTTCTCCTTCTTTAGAACCACCGCCGCCGTGGGCGGCGAGCATAGCCACCACGCCGATAGACAGCAAAGTCAGAGTCATATGCACTCAGGCCATGTCGCCTGAACATCACTTTTTCCTTTACCGCCGTCCCCATCCTCTTCTCGACCGGCCTGCTCCTCCGCGACCGACAGCGTGTAAGACGGCAATGAGAATACAGGCCCCGATAAAGGCGACCACAATAGTCCCCAACAGGCCAAAGGAGCCGAGCCCCAGGAGGCTTGCCAACCATCCTCCGATGAAAGCTCCGATAATGCCCACCACAATATCACCAACGATTCCATAGCCGCCGCGCATCACCCGGCTCGCGAGAAAGCCGGCAACCAACCCAACTACCAGCCACCAAAGTACATTTGACAGACTAAGATTGATATCAGCAAGCATAAGCGTTGCAATTGTCATGATTTTGTCCTTTCTGTCTCTCCTTTGGGCCTGCCGGACCTGGAAGGAAAGCCATTCTCTGCTTGTAAGTGTACCTGCGGAGCGTTATACCAGGCGTTATAAAAGCGTTAAACGAAGTCCTCCACTGCTCAACTGCCTGGTTGCTGGCTTGTCTCAACGAACCAGAGCCATTTGTCGATGCCTCGAGCGATCTCGGTGAAGATATCGGCGGTATCGGCGTCCTTCAGTTCGGTCGCCTGCTCGCTGGCGTAGCGGACATGTCTTCCGAACTCGGTGAGCGTTGTCGAAAGCGCATCGATGTGGCTGTGCCCATCAACCGTCGCCGGCCGGTACCCGTCGAGCGAAGAACGCCCGACGACCGCGTGCGCCGTTCCCTCAGCTGTGCCGCCAAGCTGCACGATGTGCTCGGCAATCAGGTTCGTATACTCCTCCACCCCCTGGACAAGCTGGTCGAACAGCTCGCGCAGGGCCATGAAATTGGGACCTTTGACGTTCCAGTAGGCCTGCTTGCTTTGCAACTGCAAATCGATGGCGTCGGCTAAGCGGCGGTTCAACAGCTCGATCAATTTGGCCTGCTGTTGCTCGTGCAGGGCATTGTTTTTCTTGGGCATGGGAGCGCTCCTTTCACTTACGTGGTGTTTTGTGCGATAATGTACGGGTTACTTGTGATCGTTAACTTGAAACTCTCTAACATACTTTTGTTCCTTCTATGTGAAGTCCGTTCTCATATCTGTATCATCTCTTCTCACATGATAGCAGCAGAGCGTTATGAGGAACGTTAAATGGGCGACTTACACTTGAAATTATTAGGTCCGCCGGAAGTGCGCCATGCCGATCAGATACTGCTGTTCTCCACGCGCAAGGAACTCGCGTTGCTCATCTATCTGGCAGTGGAAGGCCGCGTCCATTTGCGCAAGAAACTCTCCGAGCAGTTCTGGCCAGAAGGGGACGCGAGGCATGGCCGGGCAGCCCTGCGCATTACTCTGCTCCATCTGCGTCATCTGCTGGGTGAGGGCACCGGTGTTTCTCCTGTCCCTCACCTCCTCATCCAACACGACACCCTCGGTCTTCAATTCACCTCCGCTCTCGAACTCGACCTCCATATCCTCCTCGAAGCTTGCACGTCGGCGCGTGCTGCGACCGGCACAACCCTGACCATGCCGGAAGTCGCGCGTCGCAGACTGCTGGCCCAGCTCCAACGCGCGACCGGCCTCCCTCGAGGCGAGTTCCTGGAGGGCTTCACGCTCCGCGATGCCCCGGCCTTCGACGACTGGGTGCGCTTCCAACGCGAGTACTGGCACCTGCGCACGAGTGAGGTCTTCGACCACCTCTCCCAGATGCAATTCGAAGCAGGAGAGCTTGAGGCCGCCATTGAAACGGTCAGCCGCTGGCTCGTCCTTGCCCCGCTGCACGAGGACGCCTACCGCCGTCTGATGCGTTTGCACTTCGCGGCCGGTGACCGGGCCGCGGCCTTGAACGCCTTTGACACGTGCCGGGCGAGGCTGGCAACAGGCATGCAGACCGAGCCGACCCCGGAAACCGTGGCGCTGGCCAGCCGCATGCGGGCCGTTGCTCCCCCTCGTCGCAAGGAGGCCCCCGCCTCCCACACGCACCCGCTCGCACTTTCCCCGGCAACGCTCCTCGACGGCCCGCTTCTGGGGCGGACGACGGAGTTGAGTACCTTGATCAAGCTCTACCATACCGCCCAACGTGGTCAGACGCAGGTGGTACTCCTGGAAGGGGAGGTCGGCATTGGCAAGACGCGGCTGGCGACCGAATTTCTTGCCTGGGCAGAGATGGAGGGGGCAGACGTGCTGCAGGGACAGGCCTTTGAAACCGGTGGGCACCTGCCCTATCGGCCCGTGATCGAGGCCTGGCGCCCGCGCATCGAGCGGGAGAACGCCCCGGACGACTTGCTTTCAGACCTGTGGCTGGCGGAACTCGCGCGCCTGCTCCCCGAACTGGGCGACCGCTATCCCGATCTGCCTGACCCTGTAGGGGACAAGTCGGTGGCGCGCAATCGGTTGTTCGAGGCGGTGGTGCGCCTGGGACAGGCCCTGGCGGCACGGGCGCTGCTCGTCTTGTTCGTCGATGATGTGCAGTGGGCGGATGCCGCCTCGCTCGACGTGTTGCATTACCTCGCACGGCGCTTCGCGGAGAGCCAGGCTCCTGCGCTCCTGCTCCTCACGCTGCGTATGGGAGAGAGAGCTATGCCGCCAGGACTCGCCGAGTGGCGAACTGATATGGAACGCGCCGTGCCTCTGACCCGCCTGCAGCTCGGTCCTCTCGCCAGCGAAGACATCCTGCGCCTGCTCCAGACACTCGGGGGGAAAGGGGGCAAAGATGTGAGGCGGTCGGCGAACCTGGAACGCTTTGGCCAGTGGCTCTTTGCTGAAACCGAGGGGCAGCCTTTCTATCTGATGGAAACGCTCAAGGTCTTGCTCGAGCGTGGCGCGCTCGCCTCTCACCCGAACGAAGAGGGAGGATGGACCATTGACTTTAGGGCAGTCATGGAGCATGAGATGGTGGTGCGTGGGTTCTTCCCGCCCAGTGTGCGCGAAGTCATCGTGGCCCGGTTGGATCGCCTCACATCCAACGCCTTTGCGCTGCTGGTGGCAGGAGCCGTCCTCGGCCAGGGAATCACCTTTGAACTCCTCTGTCAGGTGGCCGATCTCGCAGAACAGGACGGACTCCCTGCCCTGGACGAAGTGCTGCATAGCCACCTGCTGCACTTCCGCTTCAGTGTGGCCGCAGGCGATGAGGCCATGCAGGTGGTAGCCGTGCGCGATGCCATCACCTTCTACGAGCAGGCACGGCATCTGCTGGCCGAGCTTCTGCAGTCGCACGACTTAAAAGCCATGCTTTCCGCGTCAGAGATCGAGCACCTCTACATCCACCTGGGGCGCGCGTATGAAGTAAACACTGAGTGGGAGCAGGCACGCGCGGTCTATACATCACTTCTAGCGTATGCACGAGATGCATGCGAGCCGGTAATGGAGAGCACCGCCCTCAACCGCCTGGCGATCCTGGCCGCTCAATAAGCCCTTCAACCTGGAGAGAGCGCAGACGCTGCTCGATGTGGCGTAACGGATTGCCGAAGTGAGCGGTGAGCTGCTGCCCCTGGCATAGACTCGCTCCACGCGCTGTCACCATTCCTCCAATTCTGCGTCAAAGACCATCCTCTGTTCCTTTTTAACATTTATTTAACGCTTTATTTAACGCTGAGCGGTTAGTATGCCAGTAGATGGAACACATGATGGCACTGATTGCGCAGTAGAACCATGGTCAGTTCATAAAAAACAGACCTCGAAGCACATGTTTTAAGAAAGAGAATCTCATGCAATTGGCACACACCCTGGAGATATCCCTCCCAGGCGTCTTCTCTTTGCAAGCCGAGCAAGACGACGCTCAACTCGTGAAAGACAGTCAACAAGGGAACCAGGATGCCTTTGCCTTCCTCGTGCAAAAACACCAGCGCCTCGTCTTCAATATGGTTTTGCGCATGCTCCAGGACTACGAAGAGGCCAGCGAGATTACCCAGGAGGCTTTTTTTGCTGCATGGCAGGGCTTGCCATCATTCCGTGGCGAGGCGCGCTTCGCTACCTGGCTCTATCGCATCGCCTACAATTGCGCCTTGAAACAGCTTGAACGGCGCAAGCGGGAGCGATCCCTGCAAGCGGCCATGGAAGCGGAACACATACTGGAAGAGGTAAACAAGCAGAAGCGGACGGAAGTTATGCTAGAGCTACGCGCCCAGCAGGCCATCGTGCGTGAGCAGATTGAGAAGCTGCCGGCCAAGTACCGCAGCGTGTTGATCCTGCGCCACCTCCAGGAGATGACGTATGAAGAGATGGCTGACTTCCTCTCCATACCTATTGGCACAATCAAGACCCATCTCTTTCGAGCCAGGCATCTCCTGAAGGAACGCCTGTCTAACGCTTTTTAGAACGTCCCCTGGCGACCCTGAACTGATCTCGCCTTCACACAATACTTCTCAACTTGAAGAGCGGCTCCTACAGGAGTACCCTCATGAGTACCCCGTACGAACGGGATATACTTACATAATATCAAATTCTGACAATCGCTGTGTGTATGGTTTGCACGATGAGGCTGGCATCGGTCCTCTCGCCTCAACAAGGCGTACCTTATTATGCGGCGTGTCATCCGGGCCAAAGAGCTCGGCGAGCCGATCAGCGACATCAGTACGTTGGATGGATAGTAGTACCCATTGGTGCTAGTATTTTCAGGCATGACAAGGAGAATCATCTAGTATGAGTAGCAGCTTAAGTTTTGAGAACACCGATACCATTTTGATTGAAGATCGGGTTTTCACACCGTCCAGTGATCTAGTGAAGAACGCCAATATAACAGTGTATATGCAGTCCAAGGGCTTCGATAATTACGAGGACTTTTACAAGTGGTCCTTGGCGAATCGCTTTGAGCATTGGGATGACATGTCCAGGGAACTACACTGGTTCGAACCCTGGCAAAAGACCTTCGAGTGGACAAACAAGCCCTTCTTCAAGTGGTTTGTGGGTGGAAAGTTCAACGCAGCATACAACTGCCTGGATAGGCATATGCAAACGCCTACACGCACCAAAGTAGCCTACTACTGGGAAGCCGATGATGGCTCGACACGCACGATCACCTACGAGGACCTGTATGTCATGACGAATAGGGTAGCGAAGGTCCTGCAAAACCTGGGTGTAAAGAAAGGCGACCTCGTAGCAATCTATATGCCAATGATCCCCGAACTGGTAGCGGCAGTGTTAGCGTGCGCTCGTCTGGGTGCGCCACACATGGTGGTATTTGGTGGCTTTGCAGCCAGCTCCCTGCGTGACCGCATCATTGACTGCAATGCCAGGGTGCTCATTACTGCCGATGGAAACTATCGGGGTGCCAAACCTATCGAACTCAAGAAAATCGCTGATGAGGCTCTTGCCGAGACACCTGGTATTGAAAAGGTGGTCGTAGTCCGGCATATGGGGAAAGAAGTGCCTATGAAGCAAGGCCGTGACATCTATCTGGACGAGCTGCTAAAAGACGTTCCGGCAGATACTGTCGTACCTTGCGAGCCAATGGACAGCGAGGACATGCTTTACATTCTATACACCAGCGGTAGCACGGGCAAGCCAAAGGGGGTTGTACACGTCCACGGTGGCTACTCAGTGG
>WNGL01006445.1_pt1 | contig 13822 bp, 7 predicted proteins | sample 5400591 | NCBI WGS metagenome assembly WNGL01 (sample SAMN13153377, study PRJNA577476) | soil metagenome | isolation source: 80 cm soil or saprolite under Garry oak tree replicate 1 | place: USA:California | collected 2016-06-15
GGCATCTGGAATGACGGCAGGCCCGGCGCCGACGGCTGTACCGGGGGTGGCGGCTGTACCGGGGGTGGCGGACGCGATGGCCGCGGCGACCGCGGCGGCGACCGCCCCCGTACCGCAAGACCTCGTCGGCCCCGAGCCTCGCTCATATACCCGCATCTCCGCGTGCCGTTCGCCGGTGACGCGTGTGACCTCGACGTTCGCGCCGTCGGGAAACTCCGCCGGATCGAGCAGCGGCGCCGTGGACAGGTCAAATCCGGCCACCGGGGACGGCACGAGCACCGCGAGATGCGGATTCCCCAGCGAGATCCGCAGGCCCGTGTATGGCAGCCCGCCGATCACCGCCCGGCCGGGCCCGAGTATCGCAGGAACGCCCATTTCCGCGGTGATCGAGCCGTCCGGCTCCAGCCGCACCTGCCGGGGGCCCGACCTGGTCCGCACGGTAAAGGCCAGGTCTCGTACTAGGCCATGATCCAGCAGGTAGCGAGCGAACAACCGGATGCCGTTGCCGCACATCTCGGCCGCGCTGCCGTCCGCGTTGCGGTAGTCCATGAACCACTCGGCCGGCGGCTCGCCGCCGCCATCCAGGCCATGGTCAGGCCAGCCGGAGCCGTCCGCCGTCCCGGTCCCGCCGCCCGTCCGGGCCGCCGCGGCGAGCACGACCCGCAGCACGCCATCCGCGCCCAGCCCGGCCCTGCGGTCGCAGAGCCGGGTGACAAGCGCTGGCGTCAGGGCGAGATCGTCCTCGAAATCGGGCAGCACGACGAAGTCGTTCTCCGTGGCATGCCCTTTGGCGAACCGCATCCCCCGATGGTATTAACCCTTCCGGTGCCCTCGGCGCGGCCGGCCGGATCCCGCGGCATACTCATCGTCCCCGCGACGTAGCCGTGCCCTTCCGGCGCGGTCAGGGCCCGGTGCCGGACTCGGCCCACCGCTGGAAGACGGTGATCCGTTCCTCCGGCCAGGCACCGTCGCACGGCATCGTTCCGTCGCGGAGCCGTTGCAGGATGTCGGCCGCCCGTGCGGCCACGTCCTCGTGCGACCACAGGTCGAAGGCGAAGCTCATGGACTGCCGGTCTCGCTCCCGGAACAGCGGCCGGATGTGCGTGGCGAAGCTCACCGGCTGCCCTGGCGCCGGCCGCGGGGCAGGCTGACTGTCCGCAGCGTCTTGCGCGGCGGCTGCGGTGCTGGGCGGCCCGGCCGGCCCCCATCCCCAGCGCGGCACGGCATCGTCGTGCGGCGCGGCGGCGCCTGCCGCCGATTGCGCCATTGCCACCCGCGAGCCCCATTCCAGATAGGAGGTCAGCGCTGCGCTGAATTCGGGGTCGCCGGGCAGCCCGGCATCTGCCGCTGCCCGGCCGGCCAGCAGGACCCATCTGGCGCGCTGCTCTTCGGTCAGCGCCCGGCCCGCGTGCCTGCTGGCGGGCCGGCTGGCTCCGCCGTGTTCCTGGCTGTAGCTGGCCGGGCCGCCGAAGACCTCAGCCAGCCACATCGCCTCCCGGTCGGGATGCTCCGGGGCCATGTTCGCGAACACTGGCGCGAGCAGCGGATCGGCGGGCACGTGCTTCTCGTAGAGCAGCCGGGTCATCCGGGTGAGCGCCGGCAGCCCGCCCGCGTGCTCGAACAATGTCGGCTCCGCACCGGGCTCTGGCTCCGGGTCACGGAAACCGACGTACCAGTGCATGCCACTGCAGAATGGCTTGTTCTGCGAGTGCCCGCAGCGGCAGATGGCATAGTGCTCGGCGGACGCCCCGGCAGCGCGCTGTACCGCATTGCCGTCCGCATCGGTGAGCGCGATCCCGCCGGTGACACGGTACGGGCCGTCCCTGGTGATCTCGATGGCCGATTCCCGGCCGTTGCCGTAGTCGACATGCTCACGTTGCTCATGGCCGCCGATCGCGTAACTCAGCGCTCCCGACGGGCAATCCCGCACCGCCCGGATGATCTCGTCCATCCGGCCACCGCTTGGCGCGACGAACGGCTCCTGACTAGCACGGAATACGGAGGGCAGCCGGTCGGTGCAGAAGCCGGAGTGCTGGCAGATACCCCGGTTGTCCATGATCGTCACTTGCTGGCCCGGGTAGCTGTCGCCCGGCGAGCTCGCGCGCCACATCGTCATCGCGACCGGCCGTGGCCACCGTGCTGGCTAGCTGTCGCAGGCCGACACCGGCGGCCCGGACGTCGCCTTCGTCCGGCCGCCGGTCAGCGCGGCCGGCCCTTCAGCTGGAGCCGGTGGCAACGGAGGATCGGGTTTTCGTCCTCGCCGCCGGCCACCCGCTGGCCCGCCGCGAAAGCCTCGGTCTCGCTGACGTCGCCGGGTTGCCGTGGATCGCGGCCGCCCGGGAATCGGGCGATATGTAGCCGCGGCCGGCCACCGGCCGCGTCCCGCACGTCACCTCGGTCGCACCACCTTGTTCCGCTCGTGACATCCGGTGCCCGGAGCGCAGTCGACCGCTCGTCCGCACCATCCTGCCCCAGTCGGCCGACACTCCGCCAACAGCCGGCGCGGATCAAGCCACAGCCTGGGCAGGTGGCAGGCACCTGCTGTCACCGGGGGCTAGCCGGCCAGCCCGGCCACCCGCAGCCCGGACTCCCGCAGCAGGGCCAGGGCCAGGCCAGCCACGCCGGGATCGCTGGCGGCCAGCCAGCGGATCCGCGGGTCGCGGCGGAACCATGCTTCCTGCCGCCTGGCGAACCGGCAGGTCGCCCGCACCGTCTCGGCAGCTGCCTGCTCCTCCGGCAGGTCCCCGGCGAGGAACCGCAGCACCTGGGCATAGCCAAGCGCGCGGCTGGCGGTCCTGCCCTCGCGCAGGCCGCGTCCGGCCAGGTCGCGCACTTCGGCCACGAAGCCCGCCTGCCACATCTGACTGACCCGGGCGGCGATCCGCCGGTCCAGCTCGGCGCGCGGCAGCCGCAGGCCAAGCTGCACGGTCGGGTAGACGGACTCGTAGCCGGGCAGCGTCGCGCTGAATGGCCGGCCGGACAGCTGGATTACCTCAAGGGCCCGGATAATCCTGCGGCCATTCCCCGGCAGGATCGCCGCGGCCGCGGCCGGGTCGGCCAGCGCGAGCCTGGCGTGCAGCACCGCAGCGCCGCACTCGGCTAGCTCGGCTTCCAGGCTGTCGCGGAGCACCTGGTCGGTGCCGGGGAACTCGAGATTGTCGATCGCGGCACGGATGTACAGGCCGGACCCGCCGGTGAGGATCGGGATCCTGCCACGCTCGCGGATCTCGCCGATAGCGGTCCGCGCGAGCTGCTGGTACTCCGAGACGCTGGCCGTCATCGTCACGTCCCAGACGTCCAGGAGATGATGCGGCACCCCGTCCCGCTCCGCGGGAGCGAGCTTCGCGGTGCCGATATCCATCCCGCGGTATAGCTGCATGGAGTCGGCGTTCACGATCTCGCCGCCGAGCGCGCTGGCCAGCCGCAGCGACAGGCCGGATTTCCCGGTCGCTGTCGGCCCCACCACCGTGATCACAGGCTGCGGCATGAGCCTTAGTCTGCCAGCGGGCCGACTCCGGATGAGGAGCTGTCACCCGGCGAGGGAGCGCAGGATGGACTTCGGTCAGGCCGGGCCGCCGCGGAATTCTGCCACGATGCGACCAGGTAGCTGACGTCGTAGGGGGCGACGGCGCAGCGCAGCCGCCCGCGCAGCGCGGCACCGTCAGCCGCGCCAGCCAGCACCTGCCAGGCGGCCCTGCCCGCGATCATCAGCTCGTCGTCAAGCGCGGGATCGAGCCTGGCCAGCGTGCCGGTGTCGGCGGCGGCGAGGGCGGCGGCGGCCTCGGCGTCGTAGCTGTCGGCGGCGGGATCGGCGACGCCATGCACGCCGACTGCTTTCCTGGCCGAGGCATCGCCCATCGCCAGCAGCGCCACGCGGGGGGCCAGCCCGGCGAGTTCAGCGCCTAGCCGTAGGCAGTTCGCCGGGGGCATATCGGTCGGCACCGCGCGCAGCAGCAGGCGGCACGGCAGCGCGCAGCGGGCTGGACCGGTCCCCGGCTGCCCGGCTGGATGCGCCCGCAGCGCCTGCCCGGCAGGACGCTCCGTTCCCGCCTGCCGGGCCGCGCGTCCCTCGCCCGCCTGCCGGGCCGCGCGTCCCTCGCCCGCGTGCCCGGCCGCGCGTCCCTCGCCCGCCTGGTCGAGCAGCCAGGCGCCCACCGTCAGCGACAGCGGCAGCACCGGCTCACCGGACCCGACGGCGACGGTGATGCCGAAGTCCCGCAGGCTCCCGGCGGCGTGGCCGACATAGACCGCGCCGCGTGCCGCGCCGCCCACCACGACAAGCAGATCGGGCCCGGCCGCGAGCAGGCCTGCCACTGCAGCCGCACAGGACGCCCGCAGTCCGCGCAGTTCGGCGTCGGCGGCCGCGGCGCCATCTTGCCCCGCGTCGGCGGGCCCGGCGCCATCTTGCCCCGCGTCGGCGGGCCCGGCGCCATCCAGGCCTGCGGCGCCCATGGCGGCGGGAATGAGCAGCGGCGGATGCGGGCAGACCGCCGCCGCGACGAGCACGGGCCGCTAGGCCGGGCGGCCGACAGCGGGCATGCCGAGCAGCACCCGCGGGGCGGCCGCGGCGGCGCTGCCCGCCACGCCGTCCCGCCGGGCCGCCCAGGCATCCCCGCCGCGGGTCCGGCGGACCGCCAGCGGCGGGTCATCCGCGATCAGGTAGTGCGGGGCGCCGCGGGTGACGACCGTGGTCACCACGTCCCCTGGCCGCGGCGCCGTGCCCGCGGGCGCGAAGTGCACCAGCCGGTTGTCGCGCGCCCGGCCGGACATCCGGTGAGTGGCCTCGTCCTTGCGACCCTCGCCGTCGGCGACGAGGATCTCCACCTCCCGGCCGGTGAATTCCAGGTTCGCCGCCAGCGCGGTCTCCGCCACCAGCGCGGCGAGCCGCTCGTACCGTTCCTGTACCACCTCGGCTGGCACTTGCCCGGCCATCGCCGCTGCGGGCGTACCCGGCCGCAGCGAGTACCTGAAGGTGAAGGCACCGGAGAACCTGGCCTGGCGGACGAGGTCGAGCGTGTCGGAGAAATCCCGCTCGGTTTCGCCGGGGAAACCCACGATGATGTCGGTCGTTATGGCCGCGTCCGGAATGGCAGCCCGGACCCGGTCGAGTATCGCCAGGTACTTGTCCCGCCGGTACGCGCGCCGCATGGCCCGGAGCACGGCGTCCGAGCCTGACTGCAGCGGCATGTGCAGCTGCGGCATCACATTCGCGGTCTGCGCCATCGCGCCGATCACGTCATCGGTGAAGTCTCGCGGATGCGGTGAGGTGAACCGCACCCGCTCCAGGCCATCGATCCCGCCGCAGGCGCGGAGCAGCTTGCCGAACGCCAGCCGGTCGCCGAAGCCGACGCCGTAGGAATTCACGTTCTGCCCGAGCAGGGTGACTTCAAGGATGCCATCGGCGGCCAGCGCCCTGATCTCAGCTAGCACGTCACCGGGCCGACGGTCTTCCTCGCGGCCCCGCAGGCTCGGCACGATGCAGAAGGTGCAGGTGTTGTTACAGCCGACCGAGATGGCCACCCAGGCCGAATACGGGGACTCCCGGCGGGCCGGCAGGACTGAGGGGAAGCGCTCCAGGGATTCGAGTATCTCGACCTGCGCCTGCTGCTGCGCCCGGGCGCGGTCGAGCAGCGCAGGCAGCGAGCCGATGTTGTTGGTGCCGAACACCACGTCCACCCACGGGGCCCGCGCCGTGATGCCGGCCCGGTCCTTCTGCGCGAGGCAGCCGCCAACGGCGATCTGCATGCCCGGGTGAGCGTTCTTCACCGGCAGCAGGTGGCCTAGGTTGCCGTACAGCCGGTTGTCGGCGTTCTCCCTGACCGCGCAGGTGTTGAACACCACGACGTCGGGCGCCGCGCCGTCGGCCGCCCGCTGGTATCCGGCTTCCTCAAGCAGCCCGGCCAGCCGCTCGGAGTCGTGCATGTTCATCTGGCACCCGTAGGTACGGATCTCGAAGCTGCGAAGACCCTCGGAGCGCGCCATGCACATCAGCGTAGACGCACCTGGCGGCAGGCCGGACGCCTCCCGGGCGACCCAGCCGGACGCCTGCGGGCCGGCCCGCGGGCTAGCCGCGAACCGGGGCCGTGAGAGGCGCGCTGAGCCGATCTTCATCGCCCCGATCGGGCCGATGTTCATCGCTTCGGTCACAGAGCGGGGCTCGTGTCCGGAATCTCCGCTAGGCAAGGGGTCCCGGTGGTGCACGATAGCCCTATGACAGAGAGCGCGACGGTTCCCGCAGAAGGCGCGACGAAGACAGCAGTGGATTCGACGAACACCCCTAACGGAACGGCAAACACAGGAGCGAGCCAGCCACTGACCGCCGGGGGCACGGCGATTCCCGCTGTCCAGTTCGGAGCGTGGCCTTCCCCCATCACTGCCGCCGACGTGGCGAGAGGCCGGATCCGGCTTTCCTACCCCACCGTCATCGGCCAGGACATGTGGTGGCAGGAAGGACGGCCGGAAGAGGGCGGCCGGATGACCATCGTGCATTGCGGCGCGGAAGGGAAGCCGCGCGCGCTGCTGCCTGCGCCGTGGAACGCGCGGACGCGCGTGCATGAATACGGCGGATTGTCCTACCTGCCGGTTCCCCGTGCCTCAGCGCGACCGCAGTCCGCAGCCGGGCGTGCTCCGCGCGGGCACGCGATCGTCTTCGCGAACTACTCCGACCAGCGACTCTATCTGGCCGGGACGGAGGCGGCCGACGCAAGGGACGCCGCGCCGCCGCGTCCGCTGACGCCAGATCCTGCCGCGGCCGGCGGGGGCGGGCTGGCGGCGGCCGCGCTGCGCTTCGCCGACTTCGCGCTCTCCCCCGACCGCAAGGAAATCTGGTGCGTGCAGGAACGGCACGCCGACGGCAAGGTCACCCGCTCGATCGTCGCCGTGCCGCTGGACGGCTCTGCAGCCGACAACGCCGAGGCGATCCGGCCGCTGGCCACGGGATCGGATTTCTTCGCCTTCCCCACCCCGTCGCCCGACGGCAGCCGACTGGCCTGGATCTGCTGGAATCATCCGCACATGCCGTGGGACGGCACCGAGCTGCGCGTGGCCGCCATCGATAAGGGCGTCCCCGGCAAGGGCAGACTGGTCAAGGGCGGCCTGCGGGAGTCCGTGCTGGCCCCGGTATGGCGGGACAACACCAGCCTGTACGTGGCCACGGACTGGACCGGCTGGTGGAACATCTACCAGGTCGGGCTGGCCGGCGAGCCGGCGCAGGCGCTTTTCCCCGTCGAGGAGGAATTCGCTGGCCCGCTCTGGCAGCTCGGGGCACGGCCGTTCGCGATGCTCGGCGACGGCCGCCTCGCGGTCCTGCACGGCCGCGGCGGCCTGCGGCTCGGCATCCTCGATCCGGAGACGTCTGAGCTGACCGACCTGGACATCCCGTTCGGCGAGTTCTCGGCCGGGCTGTGCGCCGACGGCACGGTGATCGCGGGGGTGGCCGGCGGGCCGAGCGAGCCGCTGTCGGTCGTCGGCGTGGATACGACGGCGGGCAAGGTGGCGGTGCTGCGCCGGGAGGTCGATGAGGTTCCTGACGCGCGATACCTGCCAGTGCCACGCCAGGTGGACCTAGAGGGCCCGTTCGGCCGCATCGTGCATGTCCTGGTGTACGCGCCGACCAACCCGGCCGTGCGGGCGCCGGCCGGCGAACTGCCGCCGTACGTCGTCTGGGTGCACGGCGGGCCCACCGGAAACTCGGTCGGCCTGCTGGACGTCGAGAAGGCCTACTTCACCAGCAGGGGCATCGGGATCATCGACGTGAACTACGGCGGGTCGACCGGATACGGCCGGCTGTACCGGGAGCGGCTGCGGCGGCAGTGGGGCGTCGTCGACGTCGAGGACGCCAAGGCAGCCGCGATGTCGCTCGCCAAGTCCGGCCAGGCCGACCGCAAGCGGCTGGCCATCCGCGGCGGCTCGGCGGGCGGCTGGACGGCGCTGGCCGCGGTGACCACCGGCGCGCTGCGGGATCCGGTCTTTGCCGCCGCCACCTCCTATTACGGCGTCGCCGACCTGAGTGACTTCGCCGCCACGACGCACGACTTCGAGTCGCGTTATCTCGACGGCCTGATCGGGCCGCTGCCCGGTTTCGAGACTGTCTACGCCGAGCGTGCCCCGGTCGGTCACGTGACCGATGCCACCTGCCCCGTGCTGCTGCTGCACGGACTCGACGACCCGGTGGTGCCGCCGCGGCAGGCGGAGAGCATCGCCGCGGATCTCGCCGCGCACGGCATCCGGCACGCGTACCTCCCGTTCGAGGGCGAGTCGCACGGGTTCAGGAAGGCGGAGAGCATCATCGCCGCGCTCGAGGCCGAGCTGTCCTTCTACGGGCAGATCCTGGGCTTCACGCCGCCCGGCGTCCCGCCGGTCAAGCTGACGAGCGGAAAGGCAGCGAGCGGAAGGGCGGCGAGCGGAAGGGCGGCGAGAAAGCGTTAGCACGGGCTGGCTGCGGCTCAGGAAGCATCGGCGCTCGTGCGGGCTGCTGGGCTGACGCGGGGCTACCGGGCTGGCGCGGCAGGCCGGGCTGGCGCGGGGCTGCCGGGGCTAGCGCGAGGCTGCAGGGGCTAGCGCGCGAATTCGATGGCGCGCGACTCCCTGACCACGGTGACCCTGATCTGGCCAGGGTAGGTGAGTTCCTCCTCCACCTGCTTGGCCACGTCCCGGGCGATGACCTGGGCCTGGATGTCATCGACGTTCTCTGGCTTGACCATTACCCGGATTTCCCGGCCGGCCTGCATCGCGAAGACCTTCTCGACGCCGTCCTGCGCAAGAGCAATCTGCTCCAGCCGTTCCAGGCGCTTCACGTAGGCCTCGAGCGACTCGCGCCGCGCCCCCGGGCGGCCGCCGCTGATGGCGTCCGCGGCCTGCGTCAGCACCGCCTCGACGGTCCGCACCTCGACCTCGTTGTGGTGCGCTTCGATCGCGTGCACCACGTCCTCGGGCTCGCCGTACCGGCGCGCGATCTCGGCGCCGATCAGGGCGTGGCTCCCCTCGACCTCATGGGTCAGCGCCTTGCCGATGTCGTGCAGCACCGTGCAGCGCTTCAGCAGCGCCGGATCCAGCCCGAGTTCGCTGGCCATCATGCCGGCGATGTGCGCCGATTCGAGCAGGTGCTTCAGTACGTTCTGGCCATAGGACGTGCGGTAACGCAGCCTGCCGAGCAAGTTGGTGAGTTCCGGGTGCAGGTCCGTGATGCCCAGGTCGACCATCGCGTCCTCGCCTGCCCGGACGCATAGCTGCTCGATATCCGCCTTGCTCCGGTCGTAGGCTTCCTCGATCCGCTGCGGGTGAATCCGGCCATCCAGGACCAGCCGCTCCAGGGTGAGCCTGCCGACCTCGCGGCGCACCGGGTCGAAGCAGGACAGCAGCACCGCCTCCGGCGTGTCGTCGATGATCAGGTTGACGCCGGTGACCGACTCGAAGGCGCGGATGTTGCGCCCTTCCCTGCCGATGATCCGGCCCTTCATCTCATCGCCGGGCAGGTGCAGTACCGATACCACGGACTCGCTGGTCTGCTCGCTGGCGACGCGCTGGATGGCCAGCGTCACGATTCGCCGGGCCCGATGCTGGCCGTCCCGCTGTGCAGCGGCCTCGATATCCCGCACGATCAGGGCCGCCTCGCGCTTGGCCTGGTTCGCGATGCCTGCCACGAGCTCGGCCCTGGCCTGGTCGGCGGTGAGGCTCGCCGCGCGCTCGAGTACCTCCCGGCGCCTTTCGTCAAGCTGCTCGAGCTCTGTGCGCTGGTGGTTGATGCCCTGCTGCACCTGGTCCAGGTCGGCGGAGCGCTGCTCGATCTTGCGAGCTTCCTCGTCGATCCGCTGCTCCCGTTCCGCCAGCCGGGCCTCCCTGCGTTCCAGGTCACTGCGGAGGTGCTTGATCTCCTCCTTGACGGCCCGGATCTCATTCTCCACCTCGTGCCGCGCCTGAGCGGACTGCTCAGCGGACGCCTCCGCCCTGCTGACGATGGCCGCGGCGTCCGATTCCGCGCGCGCCGTGATCTGATCGGCTGCTCGGCTGGCCTCGGCCAGCTTTTGCGCACGCTGCACGTCCTCCTGCGAGCTGGCAGCCTCGGCGGTCACCGCACGAGCAGCCGGCTGGCCGGGTGATCTGCGGAGCATCACGAGAACGAGCGCGAAGAGCGCGGCGACGAGCCCGATCGCAAGAACCAGCGCGATTCCGTTACTCAAGGTTCGCCCCTTCCCGCTCGTGGGCGCCGCGGTACCGCTCGTCGGTACCAGCGCCAAGCCCTGCAGCGAGGTGCCACGCGCCTGAGGCGATCCGGCTCGGCCGTAGCGGTCCGTGCCCACCCGGGTCCGCGTCTGGCCCGGCTCCGTGCCCGGTCCGCCGGGACAGCTGACACATCCCGGCCGATGCCGTCTCCATTTGCCGGCGCTCCTTCTCGCGGCCTCTCGTTGAGCCTTCGGCCAGGCTGGGCAAGCCGGCCCGACCAGACATGCCGGACATGGCATCCAGCCACCGGCCGGGCCGGCCGACGTGGTCAGGCCTGCGCCCGGTCGGCTGGAATTGTCCGGCCGACGCCTCCGCCGACAACGTGCTGCCTGCGCCCAGCGGGCTGCTCACCAGCCCTTTAATGCCTCACAGCCTCCGGATTCACCCTGTCCGTCCTGGCCGGCTCCAGGCTCTCCGGTGCTCATGTTTGATCTTGTTGACCTATGCTTACCTGCCTAGCGCGGACCAATACCTCGCTGCCGTGAGGCTAAGCGGATATAACGTTTTGGGCAAGCAGGGCTTTCGTGATCTCTACCGGACGGCCGGCCGCCGCGGGATGGCTACCAGTTGTTCACCAGGCCGCCGATTGCCCGTCGGATTCTGCGTCCGGCGGGTCATCGAGGTCGATCCCGGCCGCGGCCGGGTCGAGGCCCTCCTGCTCAAGGGCTTCCCGCACGACACGGTAGGCGGTCGCCGGGGAGTAGCCCTTCCTGGCCAGCAAGCCAGTGAGCCGCCGGATGCGCGCGGTCAGCGGCTGTCCCCTCGTGCTGGCTAGCCGCCGCTCCACCAGGCTCCGTGCGGTGGCGATCTCCTGCCGCGGGTCGAGCCCGCTGACGGCCGTCTTGATGTCCTCCTGGGGCACGCCGCGCCGCCTTAGCTCTGCCGCCAGGGCGCGCCCGGCCAGGCCCCTGCCGTGATGCCGGGTTTCGACCCAGGCGGCCGCGAATGCGGCGTCGTCGATGAGCTTGACGTCGCTGAACCGGCCGAGCACTGCCTCGGCAGTGTCCTCGGGTACCCCGCGCCGCCGCAGCGCAGCGGCAAGCTCGGCGCGGGTCCGCGGCTCAGCCGTCAGCATCCGCAGGCAGATCTGCCTGGCGACCGCCGCCTTACTCTCGTGCCCGGTTTCGCCGGGCGAGGCCGCCGTGGCCGACCCGGCATGGACGCCGGGCACGGCCCAGGCACCTTGGGCGCCCTTGACATCCTGGGCGCCCTTGACATCCTGGGCGTCCTTGACGTCTTGGGCGCCCTTGACGTCTTGGGCGCCCTTGACATCCTGGGCGGGCGGCGCACCAGGTGTCACCGGCTCGCCGGCTGTTGCGGGCGCAGGTTTCCGTGCGGCCGCCGAGCCGACGCGCTCGCCGCTACGACCCACCGCCTGCGGCGGCTCGCCGCTACGACCCACCGCCTGCGGCTCCTCCGGCTCCGGCGGCGGTCTTGCCCCCGGAGATCCTGGGCACTACCGCAAGGTCAGGCTTGGCAAGGTCAGGCTTGGCGCTGGCATCCGCATCCAGCCGCGGGCCTACACCGAGCTTCTCCTTGATCTTCTTCTCGATCTCGTTCGCGAGATCGGGGTTGCTGCGCAGGAAATTCCTGGCGTTTTCCTTGCCCTGGCCAAGCTGGTCGCCCTCGTAGGTGTACCAGGCACCGGACTTGCGGACGATCGCCTGCTCCACACCGAGATCGATCAGGCTGCCTTCCCGGCTAATTCCCTGACCATACAAAATATCGAATTCTGCGGTTTTGAAAGGAGGACTTACCTTATTCTTAACCACCTTTACCCGGGTCCGGTTTCCGACTGGGTCGGTACCATCTTTCAGGGTCTCGATGCGCCGGATGTCAAGGCGGATAGTGGCATAGAATTTCAATGCCTTTCCGCCGGTGGTCGTCTCCGGGCTGTTATGGACCATGACGCCATCCACGAAATAGTTGTGGTGGCCTTCTACTTCGATGTCGAATCTGTTCATCGAACGCGTGGGCGGCTTGATGCGGACGTCCAGGATCCTCGCGGGTGCCAGCCGCCGCTCGGCGGCCACGAACTGAGCCTGAACGTCGAACTGCCCACGGAAGCGTGGCAGCAGCTTGTACTCCATGGACGGATGGACAAACGGGGCCACCAGCCGTTGGAACTTGGTCGATGCCGACATGGTGAACCGCAGGACCGACTTCTGTGCGGCCCCGCTGGCGTGGAGCTTGACGTCCAGCCCGTGGGCGTCCTGCAGGTACTGTTCGAGCCGCGTGCGTGAGCCCGGGCTCATCGCCTCGACGCAGATCTCGATCCGGCCAGTTCCACCTTGCGTTCTCTCCTGGACGCCCTTCGATCGAAGGGTGAAGCAGCCATCGTCCATGTACCAGACGGCAAGGGCGAGCGGAGTGAGTTCCTTCAGGTAGTCCCAGCTCAGATGCTTCTTGCCGTCGCCGAAGTAGACAGCATCATGCACCTCCGCCAGCTCAGGCAGGGGCGTGAAGTCGGCGAAGACCGCGCCCTTGGCGTTCGAGGTTCGCGTGCATTCGATGTTGCCGAGAAGCGAGACCTTCCAGTCCAGGTACGCAGCCTGCTTGGCGCCGTGACCCAGGCGGAACCGGGTTCCTGACCTGCCGCGAGTGTTTGGCGATAGGTTCCCATCGCCCATGAGCGAACCGAGGATCAGCTGCATCTGCTGGTCGCTCAGCCGCTTTGGCTCCATGACGACAACCCGGTCACCGGCAGTCAGCTCGGCGGCAGGGTGCCAGCCGCCAGGCGTCCGGATCAGGTGATTCTCGGTCGCGGAGAACTGCGCGCTGCCATTTCCGCCCGACTTCGCCACGGTGAACTGAAGAAATCGTTCAGCCCGGCCATTGTTGAACCAGTTGACGATCTTGCGGGGAACGACACGGCTGGTCTCAGGGTCATAGGAAAGGACTTCGACATCCAGTCGCTGATTTACGATTTTGCCGATTTTTTCCTGCGTTCCGTCAGCGAGACTCACTTTTGTCCCGTATGTCATGCATCCGAACATGACACCTATTTTTTCCCGCAATTGGTTGATAAAGATTGCGGTGGTCTTCGTCTGATTCAGCGCGCCTGCGATCTTGCGGAGAGCCTGGGACATGAGGCGGGCCTGCAGCCCGACATGGCTATCCCCCATCTCGCCCTCGATCTCCGCCCGCGGCACGAGCGCGGCCACCGAGTCGATGACGATGACGTCGACGGCACCGGAGCGGATGAGCATGTCGGCGATCTCCAGCGCCTGCTCGCCGGTGTCCGGCTGGGAGACGAGCAGCGCATCGGTGTCCACGCCGAGTTTCTTGGCGTAGTCAGGATCGAGAGCATGCTCGGCGTCGATGAAGGCTGCTATCCCGCCGGCCTTCTGCGCGTTCGCGACCGCGTGCAGGGCCAGCGACGTCTTGCCGCTGCTCTCCGGGCCGTATATCTCGACGATCCGGCCACGCGGGAGACCGCCGACGCCGAGCGCGGCGTCGAGCGAGATGGAGCCAGTGGGGATCACCTCCACTGGGGCCCGGGTGTCATCGCCGAGCCGCATGATCGCGCCCCTGCCGAACTGCCGTTCGATCTGGGCGAGCGCGGCATCCAGGGACTTCTCCCTGTCGCCGCCGCCTTTGC
>WNGL01008169.1_pt1 | contig 13822 bp, 16 predicted proteins | sample 5400591 | NCBI WGS metagenome assembly WNGL01 (sample SAMN13153377, study PRJNA577476) | soil metagenome | isolation source: 80 cm soil or saprolite under Garry oak tree replicate 1 | place: USA:California | collected 2016-06-15
CAGGCGATCCTCATGAGCATCTTCCGAACCTGTCAGCAGCAGATGCTCGATCCCTTCCTGGTCTTCGCCCGGATGCTCCGAAGCCCGGTCGCTCGCCCACAGTCGCTCACGCACTGAGCTGATGCGGTAAACAATTACGCAAAGTATACGCTTTGTGCTTAGTCCGAGGGGCGTCAAAAGCGTCCGATCGCGTCGTGCAGTCGCTGGCAGGTGGGGTCTTCGCCGCTATCCTACTGGCCTTCTGGTTCGTCTTCTTCCTGGGGCTCGACATCGTCTGTCGTCGAAACTCGGCTGGATAACGTGTGGCTTGACAGTTGACAGATGAGACGACGCGGCGTACGGTCCGGTCACCCACAACCGGGGAAGGACGGCCCGCGGGGAAACTTCAGGGGAGGATGGAAAATGCGTAACCTTAGGAAGTTCGGGGCCGCCCTGTTGGTGGCCGGAGTCTTGGTGTCCAGTGTGGCGGCGACGACCATGCCCGTCCTGGCGGCGGACACGACGACCGCCTCGGTGACCGCGTTCTGCGACCGGCTGAATTCGTTCATCACCTGGTTGAACAGCCTGCCGGAGAGTCCGCTCAGAGATGCCCTTCTGCAATACGCCAGAGCGGTCTGCGCGAGGTACTGCCCGTCCTGCTCGTAGCCGGCCGTTACGCACAGGCCCGGAGAGAACCGGCTCGCCCGTCCGGGGACGGTCGGGGACCCAGCACCCTCAGTGCAAGTGCGCCTTCGGGTTCGGCGGGGGGAGCGAGTCGAAGGCCGGGTGCGAGTCGGCGCCGCGCGTCAGGGCCATGGAGTAAAGGAACGGCCCGAAGCTCGTCCCCAGGCGGCCGTTGACGAGGACGATCGGCGTCCCGTCGGGATCGTAGCGGGAGGCGTAGGCCACGTCGTCCTCCAGCTTCCTCCTGGTGGCGGCGCTCTCGACGCAGGCTTCGAGGGCCCGACGCGGCATGTACGGCGCGGCGAGGTCATAGACCTTTGCCCTGGTCAGGGACTTCTGGCTCCGGAAGATCGCCCCGGAGAACTCGAATGCCCTGGGGTCTTGCTCGAGGCAGATGCGGGCCCTGGCGCCCAGACAGCGGACGGAGTCGCCGGGCTTCGGCGGCAGGAAAGGGTTGCACCCGCCGTCCAGGGGGAACTGCCGCGACTCGACGCTGAAGCTGCCCGGCGGCAGGCTCGCCCTTAGCGCCTCGAGCGTCTCGTGCAGGTCGGCGCAGTGGTCGCAGAGCACGTCCGTGAACTCCGTGATGCGGACGGGGGCGCCCTTCGGCCCGAGCGTCGCGCGCGGCGTCGGCGGAATCCCCGGGGAGGATCGGCGGTAGATGAAGAGCGAGTCCGCGAGCGCCTGTTTCAGCTCGGGGGTGAGCGAGGACACCATCTGACCGAGCAGGCGGTCGCGCTCGGCATCCCCGGTGCCGGGAGCGGGGGCGGCGGCCGCGCCCGCGGTTGCCGCCTCGGCGATCACGCGCCGGCCGGCCTCGCCGGCGCTACGCGGCGTGCGCAGGCCCGGGTAGAGGAGCAGGACGAATGAGGCCGCCGTCGCGCCCGCGGCCAGCGCCAGGCCGCGGCGCGGGTCCGGCAGGCCCGCCGTCTGCCAGCCGAAGAGCGCGATGCCCGCGTAGCCCGCGACCAGCACGTAGGTGACGAAGCAGCCGAGGCAGAAGGCGCGCTCGGTGGCGCTCACGGCCAACATCACGAAGACCGTCACGACGCCGGCTCCGGCGGTCGCGCGCACGGCCGAAACCAGCGCGAGCAACGGCCGGCCCTCGGCCATGCGGAGCAGCGCGAAAAGCGGCAGCGTCAAGGCCACGACGCCCCACGCCAGGCCCCAGCCCGCGATGGGCAGGCCGGTCCAGCGATGGACGGCGGCCGCGAAAGCGGAGTCCCACACGGGGCTTCGGGACCGCTTGGACACGAGGCGCTAGCGCTTCATGACGAGCGTGAGGTTGGTAGTGCCGGCCTTCACGTCGTCCACGCGCACGGATGGGTCCGCGGGATCCCGCGTCACGGGGTCGCCGTCTGAGTCGACGCGGGCCTCGATGCGGACCTTGTCGGGGATGGGCTCCCCCGCCATGGAGTCGGCCTCGCCGATCGAGAAGGCGATCGGGAACGCGGAGGCCGGGAGCCGCTTGACGGCCACGGGCGGACCCTTCTCGACGCCCGCCTCTCGCACGATCACGAACACCACCGCCCCGGCAGCCAGCTTGCCGCGTAGCGCCGGGTCGATGTCGACCACGCCGGCCACGCGCCGGCCAGACTCGGCTCCCGAGCCAGGGCTCGATGTCGCACCGGCGGCCCGCGGTCCCGCAGGCACTCCTCCGGCGGGCGCACCCGGAGGGGGCACGCCCGCGTGGGGGTCGCCTTCCCCCACGGCCGGCGGTCCTTCCGCGGCCTGCTGTCGCAGCTCGCCCAGAACGCGCTGCATCAGCGCCCCCTGGCCCGGGAAGCGACGCGAGGCGTGGGCCATCACCGCCTCGGCCTCCGGCATACGCCCCATCCGCGCGTAGGCGAGCGCCATGTGCAGGTACGCCTCCATCAGGTTCGGCTCCTTGGCGATCGCTTGCTTGAGCATGCCGAGGGCCAAGTCGGGCTGGCCCATGGCGACGCGCACCAGGGACTGGTAGTCCAGGGCGCGAGCGTTCCCGGGCGACCGCCTGAGCACGTCCTGGGTCTCGTTCCAGACGGCCATCATGTCCCGCCTGGCCAGGTAGACACGCGTGAGCTCGAGACGCGCGTCGAGGTCGTCCGGGTTGCGCGCCAGGGACGCCGTGAGCTGCGCCTCCCTGGCATCGGAGGAGGCGGGAGCCGTGCTCTCGGACCCGCTGGATCGCCCCATGGGCGTGTCGCCCGTCACGGAGCCGCCCTGCTCCCGTGGCCGGGCGGCCTGGGAGACCAAGAACAGGAGCAGGCCGATGGCCGCCATGCTCCCAGTCCCCCACAGGAAGCCGCGGAGAGCGGGGTTGCCGGCGACGGGAGCCGGAGGCGCGTCCGCCGCTGAAGTGGGCGCCGGCGCGGGCGCCCCCTTCTTGCGAGGCGGCGCGACCAAGGCGCCAGCTCGCGTGTCCAGCTCGAGCAGCACGCGCGCCGCCTCCAACTCCAACGCGTAGCGCTCGCGGGCGAGCTGCTCGGGGCTGCGTTTGGAAGCGGTGTCCTCCAGCTCCCGGAGTTGCTGCACGACCACGTCGCGCTTCCCGAGAAGGTCGCGCAGCTCCACGGGCGCCGCCGCGGGCCGTGACGGCGCCTTCCGAGCCGAGGTGTAGACTCGCCAGACGAAGAGCGTCCCCCCCACGAGGGCCGCAGCGAGGACGGCCAGTGGAGGGAGCCAGTCGACGGCGGCCGCATCCATCAGGAGGCCGCCCGTGAAGGGTCCGAACCCGCGCTACCCCGAGGCTCGGGCCGCACGCCGCCCGGCCAGCCGTAGGCCAGCTCGCGCGCCTTCAACACATAGGGAGCGAGCTTCGGGTCGCCGGGCAGGGTGTCGGGACCCGGCAGGTCCGCGGAGGCCGGGGGCTGCGAAAGATGCGCGGCGCGGGCTTTCTCGGCCCCGGCGAGGGCCGGCCGGCGCAGCGCCCAGGCCACGACGACCGCGCCCCCGGCGAGCCCCAGCAGCGGTGCCAGCCAGACGAGCCAGTTCACGCCGCGCAGCGGCGGCTTCAGGCGCACGAACTCGCCATAGGAGTTCTCGAAGTAGGAGAGGATCTGTTCCTGCTCGTAGCCCGCGGCCAGCATCTCCTTCACCTGGGCCTTCATGTTGGTCGCCGCGGACGCTGGCGAGTCGGCCACGGAAAGACCTTGGCACACGGGGCAGCGCAGGAGCGAGGCGACCTCCTCGGTGCGCGAATCGAGGGCGGCCCCCGCGAGCGGCTTGCCTTGGGGCGGGCCGACGACCGCCCGCGGCTCGAGGTCGGGGGAGGCCGGCGCCCATGGCTGGGCCCGTAGCGGAGCCGACGCCAGCAGGGCAAGGCCGATGAGCACGCCCCGACGCCTCATGGCGCCCCTGCCTTCTTCAGCTCCGCGGCGAGGGCGTCCGGGCTCAGCGGCCCCACGAACTTGGACACGATGGTTCCTTCCCGGTCGATGAAGTACGTCTCGGGAACGCCAAACACGCCGTAGGCGATCGCGGTCTTGCCCGCCGGGTCCATGAGCGACGGATAGGCCCCGCCGCGCTGGTCGAGGAAGCTCTGGATGCGGACCTCCTCGTCCTCGTACACGATGCCGAGGAGCTGCACTTGAGAGCCCAGCGAGCGGGCCGCCTGGGTCAGCGCCGGGTGCTCCTGGGCGCAGGGGACGCACCAGGTGGCCCAGAAGTTGATCACCGCCGGCCGGCCGCGCAGGCTCCCCAGCGAAACCGGCGGACCGCCCCCGACGGGGGTCAGGCTGAAGGGCGGCGCCGCGTGCCCGACGAGGGGCGAGGGCACCGAGTGCGGGTCGCGTCCGAGGTTCAAGACCAGCACCGCCAGGAAGGGGACGGCCACGAGCAGGCCCGCCGCGAGGACCTTCCGGTTCAACGCGAGCTTTCCGGCGCCGTCCCCTGGCCCGTGACGCGGGCCGGGGACGCCGCGCGCACGGCGACCGCCGCGACCCGGCGCGGAGGAAGGAGAGCGATCAGCCCCCCGAAGGCCATCACGCCGGTGGCGCCCCAGATCCAGCCGACCATGGGGTTGACCATGGCCAGCAGGCCGAGAGTGCCGCTGCCGGCGTCGATGTTCATGATCGAGAGGTAGAGGTCCTCGGTCAGGAACGTGCGCACGGCAGGGGTGCCGATCGGCTCACGCTCCGTCTGGTACTGGTTCATGCTCGGACGGAGCGTGCCCAGGTCCTCGCCGCCGCTACTGACCGCGATCCGCGCCACCAAGGCATCGCGGTGGGGCTCGGACACATGCTCGGCCTTGACGAAGGTGAGCGTGTAACGGCCGAGCTGGGTCGAATCGCCCTCGCGCAGCCGCACCTCTTTCGAGGTGCCCATGGTGCTGCTCACGGCGATCGCCACGATCACGAGGGCGGCCCCGGCGTGGACGATGTAGGAGCCGAAGCGGCGACGGCCGCGGCGGAGCTGCGCCTCCAGGAACGCCTGACCGAAGCCCTCGCCGCGGGCGCGCATGCGCTGGTGCACCGGCAGCCACAGCTCGCCCAGCGTCACTTGCAGCGCATAGCCGCCGAAGGCCAGGGTCAGGACGGTCCAGGGGTTGCGCGCCCCGAGGGCGAGCCCGGCCGCGGCCGCCACGGCCGCCCCCAGAAGGGGCGGCAGGAGGGCCTTCCGCACCTGGTCGCCCGTGGCCCGGCCCCAGGGCAGCGCGGGGCCGACACCCATCAGGAACAGCAGGGCCGCTCCGATGGGCACGACCATGCGGTCGAAGTAGGGCCGGCCCACGCTCATCTGGGCGCCTTTGATCGCCTCCACCAGCAGCGGGAAGACCGTCCCGATCAGCACCGTGAAGGTGAGGAGCACGAAGAGCAGGTTGTTCACGAGGAACATGCCCTCGCGGCTCTTCGGATCCTCGATGCGCCCCTCGGGGGGGAGGCGGTCGATGCGGAAGGCGAGCAGGGCCACGGACCAGACCGTGGCCGCGGCCAGGAACACCAGGATCGTGGGGCCGATGGCGCTCTGGGTGAACGAATGGACCGAGTTGAAGACACCCGAGCGCGTCATGAAGGTGCCGAGGATCGTCAGCAGGTAGGTGGCCAGCACAAGCGTCACCGTCCAGCCCTTGAGGATCCCCTTGCGCTCCGTGAGGACCACCGAGTGGAGCGCCGCCGTGGCCGTGAGCCAGGGCAGGACGGACGCGTTCTCGACGGGGTCCCAGGCCCAGTAGCCCCCCCAACCCAGGACCTCGTAGGCCCACCAGCCGCCGAGCACGATCGCCATGGTCTGAAAGATCCAGGGCAGCATCAGCCAGGTGCGCAAGGGCCGCAGGAAGTCGTGGCCCAGGCGGCCCATCAGTAGCGCCGCCGACGCGAGGCCGAAGGGGATGGTCATCCCGACGTAGCCGGTGTACAGGCACGGGGGATGGATCGCCATGAGCAGGTGGTTCTGCAGCAGCGCGTTCGGTCCCGGCCCGTCCGGCGGCACGGGCGTGATCGTCAGGAAAGGCTGCGCGGGCCCCGCGAGCAGGAAGCTGAAGAAGCTGCCGCAGGCCAGCCAGACGCCGGCGGCGTAGGGCATGTACTCGGGGTGGCTCGCGCGGTTCGCATAGGTGGCGGCGGCCACGTACATCCCCATGACCAGCCCCCAGAAGAGAATCGAGCCTTCGAGGGACGACCACAGGCTCACCACCGAGACCCAGGTGGGCACCGCGCGCGAGCCGACGTGAGCTACGTAGCTGACGCTGAAGTCGTGCGCGAGGAGCGCATAGACCATGACCCCGCTGGCCGCGGCCATCAGGGCCGCGAAGGCGTAGGCGAAGCGCCGCGTCCAGTCCCAGCCGGCCTGCGACGGCCGGCGCCCCGTGGCGAACCCCACCATGGCCCCGACGGTGGAGACGAGGAGCGAGAGCAGGATGAGGGAGCGGCCGAGGCTCGCGGTCACGGCTTGGCCTCGTCGTCCTTGCGGGCGGCCTCCAGGCCCAGCGTGGTCTTCATCAGTTGCTCGACGTCGGGCTTCTGGCCCTCGCCGGGGATCCGGTATTCGTTGTTGTGGGAGACCATCAGGCGGTCGCCCTGGAAATACCCGCCTCGGGTCATCGTGCCTTCGACCACCACCCCGATGCGCTCGCGGAACAGTTGCGGCGGAACGCCGCTGGCCTTGACGTGGACGCGGCCGCCCGCGCGGTCGATCACGTCGAACTCGAGGTTCGAAACCCCTTCACCGTGCTTGATCGAGCCCTGGGCGACCAGGCCGCCCAGGCGGACAACGGCGCCGATCGCCTTGTCGCCGGCGCCCTTCAGCTCGGTGGGTCCCCAATAGTAGACGAGGTTCTGGCCGATCCCACCCGCGACGATGATGGCGAACGCGATCCCCGCGACGGCGAGCGCCCCCAGGGCGAACCACTTGGTCTTGCCAGGCCCTGGTCCGTGGGGGGCGGGAGCCGGACTTGCCGTGCTCACGAGACCCCCTCGGAAGCGCGCTTCTCCTCGCGCTCGCGCCGGGCTTGCTCGTTCCGGTAACGCAAGTAGACCGAGACCACGTAGCCGAGCAGGACGACGGCCGTCACGCTGTACGCGGCCACGACGAACTCCCAGCCGCCCTGAATGACGCCGCCGGCTCCGCCTTCCATCAGCGTGCGCCTCGCGTGACGCCCGCGGCGGCGTAGTGCGGGACCGGCTCGGGAAGAGGCGGCGCCAACTCCCCCCGCAGCCGCAAGGCGGCCAAGCGCGAGCGCAGCGAGATCAGGCCGCACATCAGGAACAGGATCCCGAAGGCGTTGATGCGCAGCGGCCAGTGGAAAGCCGAGGAGACCGTCTGCGGAGACGACTGCGTCTGGTGCAGCGAGTTCCACCACTTCACGGAGAAGTAGACGATGGGGACGTCCACGTAGGCCACGATCGCCGCCACCGCCGACCACACGGCGCGCTTCACGGGGTCGTCGACGAAGCGGCGCAGCGCCAGGATCCCCGAGAACGCGAAGACCAACACGGCCATGGTGGTGAGGCGCGGGTCCCAGTCCCACCAGACGCCCCAGGTCGGCTTCGCCCAGATCGAGCCCTGCATGCAAAGCAGCAGCGAGAGCATGACGCCGACCTCCAACGCCGCCTCCAGCCGCGCGTCCCATTTCCAGCCGCCGCGGAGAAGGAAGGCCAGGGCGCAGCCGAACGCGTAGGTGAGCGCCAGCATGGCGTTCCAGGCCGTGGGGACGTGGACGTACATGATGCGCTGCACGTCGCCCATGTACTCTTCCTTCGGGGCCAGGAACAGGCCCCAGTAGGAGCCCCACAGCAGGAGCAGCAGGCCGAAGCCGGCGAGGGCGTAGGGGGTCGACGGCGAGCCTGTCGCCTCCGGCGCCCCCGCGCCCGAGGTGTCCGTCATCCGTCAGTCCTCCACGACCCGGCCGAACAAAAGTCCACAGATTGCCCAGTGTATCATGTCGAAAGCGACCAGGAGCAGGGCCCACGAACCCATCTGCGCCATGGGGTCACCCAGGATCAAGAGCGACGTGGCCTTGACCGTGGCCAGCAGCACGGGGACCACGAGCGGGAAGAGCAGCAGGGGCAAGAGCGTCTGCTTGGCCCGCGCCTGCGCGGTCATGGCCGCGTACAGCGTGCCCGGAGCAGACAGCCCGGCGGCGCCGAGGAGGATGATCCCCACCAGGCCGAGCAGGCGCGTGGTGCCGGCGTCGTAGAGCACGACCATCACGGGCACCAGGCAGACGCCGAGAAAGGAGAGCTGTAGCCAGTTCGCCAGGGCCTTGCCGTAGTAGAGGGCCTGTGGCGTCGCCGGCAGCAACAGCAGTCCCTCCAGGGCCCGTTGGTCCATCTCGCTATGGAAGCTGTCCGCGAGGGTCAGGGTCGAGGAGAGCAGCAACGCGAGCCAGATGAAGCCGGCGGCGTGCTGCCGCAGCGCCTCCGCGTTGGGGCCGATGGCAAAGCTGAACAGGAGCAGCGAGGTGGCCCCGAAGACGAAGATCGCCACTGCCTGGGCCCGGCCGCGCCACTGGAGCAGCAGGTCCTTGTGCAGGGCGGCCAGAAGCTGCATCAGGGGCCGCCTTCCACGAGCGGCGCTTCGAGGCCACTGCGAGTGGCCAGCTCGCACGCGGGCCCTTCCCACGCGAGACGCCCCTCCTCGAGCACGATCCCGCGGTCGCAGAGATCGGCCCCCCGCTCCAGAAGGTGGGTGGCCATGAGCACGGTCGCGCCGCGTTCCCTCAGGACCCCCAGGAGGCGATCGACCAGGCGGAAACCGGGAGGATCGAGCTGCCCAAACGGCTCGTCGAGCAGGACCACGGAAGCCGGCTGGAGCAGGACGCGCGCCAACGCGAGGCGCTTCCGCATCCCCGCCGAGAAGGTCAGCGGAGGGTCGTCCGCGCGGTCGGCCAGGCCCACCTCCGCGAGCAGGGGCAGGAGCGCCGCCCGGCTGGCGTCGCGTTCCAGGAAGCGCGCGGCGATCTGGAGGTTCTCGAGGGCGGTGAGCGAGTCGTACAGGTAGTCATGATGGGAGAGCAGGGCGACCCGCCGCCGCACCTCGTGGACCGCGCCGTGCAAGTCGAAACCCTCGACGCGCGCCGTCCCGCGGTCGAACCGGATCGCCGTCGCGAGGATCCGGAGCAGCGTGGACTTCCCGGACCCGTTGCGGCCCGTGACCATGAGCACCGAGCCGCGCGAGACGCGCAGGCTGACGTCCGTGAGCGCCCAGCGGCGGCCGTAACGCCGGCAGATCCCCGACGCCTCGATCGCGAGCTGGTAACCGGTCACCTGAGGTTTGTACCCGCAGCGCAAACGCCGGTCAAATGTCGTCGACCGACGTCCTAAAAGAAGCCGATGGGCACCATCACGAACTTGAACGCGCTCCACAGGGTGGTGATCAGCAGGCAGTTGGCACGGGCGAGGCTGCCGTCCATCACGCGCGACTGCGCACCGTAGAACACCAGATGAGCCCCCAGATGGTGCTCTTCCACCCCTCCGACTACTCCGGGGGGCCCCGCCGGGCGTCCTGGAAGAGCCGGGCGTTGCGCAAGGCCACCACCAGGAACTCGCTCATGGCCTCGCCTACGGCCACGTCATCGAGGTCGAAGGCCCCGGCCCGCTCGCTCTGGAAGTCGATGGCCCCCACCACCAACCCGCCGTCCAGCAGCGGAACCACCATCTCGGAGCGCGTCCCCGGCACGTCGGCCAGGTAGTCGGGGTCGCGCGACACGTCGCCCACGACCTGGGGAGCGCGCTGGCGCAGGGCGCGGCCGATGATCCCGCCCGGCGGACCCTGGGCCCGGCCGCCGCTGCGCCGGCCGATCCCCGGCCGGCCCGCCCAGCGCCCCACCAGCACACCCTCGTCATCGAGCACGACCACCGCGACGTACGTGTGGTTCATGCGCGCCTGGATCGTTTCCGCCGCCACCTGCATCAGCCGGTCGGGCTCGAGGATGGGCGCGATCCGGTGGCTGACCGAGCCCAGGAGCGCGATCTGCTCGGCCCGGTGCTGGCTCTCCGCCTGCGACCGCCGGAGGGCCTCGTTGATTCGCTTGATCTCCCGCGCCTTGTCCGCCGCCCGGGCCGCCTGCTCCTGGGCCTCGAGCAGCCGCCGGGCCGATTCCTCCTCCTGGGCCTGGAGCAGGATCTCGAGTCGGCGGCCGGCCAGCTCGTCGAGGGCCAGGAGACACTCCGCGAGCGTCTCGCGGTCAGGGCAGGTCTTGAGGAGGAAAGGCAGACAGCAGCGGTCGAAGGCGCGGATGGCCAGAGCCAGGGGGTTGAAGCTCGCCCCCTCCCGGGCGTGCCCCAAGGCGGCCCGGGCTTCCTCCTCGAGGAGCCCTTCCACCTCGCCGCGGGACAACCGGTCGAGCAGGGCATCGAGGGCCTTCGCGCAGAGGGCACGAGCGTCCCCTTCCGCCACGGAACGATTCTGCGCCAGGGAGCGGATCCACGACTCGAGGAAGGCGTCCCGGTGCGGGATCAGGTAGCCGGCCGTGCGCTGGAGCCCCGGGCCGAGGTGCTTCACGGCTTGTCTCCCCGGTGGAGGTACGCGATCCCGCCGGTCAGGGCTCTCCACGCCACCCTGGTGAAGCCGGCCTTCTCCATGAGCGTGCCGAAGGCCTCGGGGGAGGGGAAGACGGCCACCGAGGCGGGCAGGTAGGCATAGGCCTCGGCGTCTCCGCTGATGATGCCCCCGATGCGAGGCAGCACCCGGGTGAAGTAGAACCGGTAGAGGCTCCGAAACAGGCCGCCGGGCATCGAGAACTCGAGGACGACCAGGCGGCCGCCGCGGCGCAGCACCCGCGCCAGCTCCCGGAGGGCGCGCTCGGGGTCGGCCATGTTCCGGATGCCGAACGCGACGAGGGCGCCGTCGAACGAGGCGTCCCGGAGGGGGAGCTGCTCGCCGTCGCCGCAGGCCAGGGCCCCGCGCTTCTCCATTCCCCGCCGCTCCAGCTTGCGCCGGCCGCGGAACAGCATCTCGGGCGAGAAGTCGGCGCCGAGGCCAGAGAGCCGCTCGTCCCGGCCCAGGGCCTCGATCAACAAATCGGCCGTCCCCGTGCACAGGTCCAGGATCCGCGAAGGGCCGCGCCGGTCCAGCTCGTCCACCGCCCTCCGGCGCCAGCGCACGTCGATGCCCGCCGAGAGCAGGTGGTTCAGCAGGTCGTAGCGCGGGGCGATCCGGTCGAACATGCACCGGACCGCCGCCTTCTCGGGCGCGCCGGGGGTGGGGGGCGCCATGCGCCCGCGCATTCTACTTCAGGCCAGGACCACCGCGGCCAGGGTGGCGGCGAAGTAGCCGAGGCTGACCCAGCCGTTCAGGTTGAAGGCCTGCATGACCCGAGAGAGGTCGGTCGCCCGGACCAGCGAGTGCTCGTAGACGAGCAGGCCCGCGACGGCCGCGGCCCCCGCGAGGTACAGCGGGTGCAGCGGGGCCAGCCAGTACAAGCTCGTGAGGAGAGCGGCCGAGAGCGCATGCAGGCCGCGCGCCACCCGGAGCGCCCCCGGGACCCCGAGACGCGCGGGAAGCGAGAAGAGCCCCTGCTGCCGGTCGAGCTCGGCGTCCTGGCAGGCGTAGATCGTGTCGAACCCGGCCACCCAGGCGAGCACCGCGAGGGCGAGCACGATCGGCACCGGGTGGAAGCTCCCGCGGATGGCGAGCCAGGCCCCCACCGGCGCCACCGCCAGGGCGAGGCCGAGGACGAGGTGGGAGAGCGCGGTGAAGCGTTTCGTGTAGGAGTATCCGAAGACGATCACCAGCGCGACGGGCGACAGGGCGAGGCACAACGGGTTGAGCATCCCCGCGGCGAGCACGAGCGCGGCGGCCGAGCCCAGGACGAACACCCAGACTTCGCCCCGGGAGAGCACGCCCTTCGGGAGCTCCCGCCCCGCGGTGCGGGGGTTCCGGGCGTCGATCGCGTGATCGGCCAGGCGGTTGAAGCCCATGGCCGCGCTGCGCGCGCCCACCATGGCCACCACGATCCAGAGCGCCTGCCCCGCTCGGATCCCGCCGCGCTGGGCCGCGAGCGCGGCCGAGGTGAAGGCGAAGGGCAGCGCGAACACGGTGTGCGAGAAGCGGATCATGCGCCCGTAGGCCAGGACCCGATCGAAGGTGGCCCTCACGCCTCCACCCTCCGGAGCCGCGCGTCGCCGGACAACAGGTAGCGGCAGGGATCGTCCACGGCGGCGGGAGCGGGCGCCCAGGCCAGCGCGGCCCGCCGTCCCCGGGTGATCGCTCCGAGGTCGGCGAAGCCCAGCGCCTCGGCTCCCCCGAGGGTGGCCATCCGTACGATCACCGCGGGATCCAGGTCGGGGAATTGCCGGTGCAGGAGGGTGGCGTCCTCCAGCACGTCCAGGCTGTCGACGCTGGCGAGGCTGTCCGAACCGAGACACAGGGGTACCCCCGCGGCCAGCAGCTCGGGCACGCGTGCGGTGCCCACGCCCAGGCTCCGGTTGCTGCGCGGGCAGAGGGTCACGTGGACGCGCCGACGGGCCAGCAGCTCGCGGTCGGCCGCGTCCACCTGCACGGCGTGCGCGGCCACGAGGCCGCGCGGCAGAGCCCTCAGGCCGTCCGCGTATCGAACCGGGCTCAGGCCCGCGGGCGCGAAGGCGACGTGCCCGAGGCCGCGGCGCTCCAGGAAGCCCGGCCAGTCGCCGGACCCCGTGGCCAGGAACTGGGACTCGGCCGGCGACTCCGCGAGGTGCATGGCCGCCGGCCCGCCGCGGGCCACGAGGCCGGCGAGAAGCGGGGGCGACACCGAGTGGGGCGCGTGGGCGGCAAGGCGCACACGCACGTTCGGGGCGAGCGTCCCGTCGAGCCCAGACAGGCGGCGGTCGGCCCACTCGAGGGTGGCCGCGGCCCGCGCGGGGTCCCAGGCCAGCAGCTCGAAGAAGACGACGGCGTCGAGGCGCGAGGCCCCGAGCAGGTCCAGGTGGACGAGGCTGTTCGACACGTCGCCCACCGCGACCGTCCCGCAATCCTCGAGATCCTGGATCGCCCGGGCCGCCCGAGCCCGGACCGACGCCTCGTCGTCGCTCCCCCGCACGGCAACGAGCGCTTCCACCCAGGCTACGAACCCGCCTCCGAAGGGCACGCGGCCCGCCAGGTGCGACAACTCGAGGTGACAGTGGGCGTTCACGAGGCCGGGCAGGAGGATGCCGGGACCCAGGTCCCGGACCGGCGCCTTCGGCTCACCGGGGTCTCCTGCGCGGCCGACCCAGGCGATGCGCCCGTGCTCGACCGCGACCCGGCCGTCGCGCAGCGGCGCGCTGGCCACGGGGACCACCCAGGGCGCGGTCAGGATTTCCATCGCGCCTCTACTCGCCGCTCCAGGTCAGCCTGCTCTTCCAATACCCTGGTCGTCGCTTCGCAAGGGCGACCGCATAGACGAAGACGCGTTCTCCCACAGGCTGATATACGACGCTGTAAGGAAACTTGTAGAGCAGGTAGCGGCGTGTGCCGCGCAGGTACCGCGGCCAGCGCAGAGGGGCCCGGACAATCGCGTCTAGGGCACGCTCGGGTTCAGAGTAGAAGAGCTCTCCAGCCCCGCGGCTGCGTTCCAAGTACCAGGCGAGACCGGCGTCGGCTTCGAGAAGTGCCTCCGGATGGACCTCAAGCTTTCTTTGAGCCATCCAGTCTTTGCCGGAGCCGGAGCCGCGCCTCCGACCAGGGGATCATCTTGACCACCCCGGTTTCAACTTCCCGAATGCGCCTTTCGACCTCGCCCGCCCAGGCCTCCTCCACGTCCGCATCTTCCTGCTCGTCG